>ENA-OFCD01001054-OFCD01001054.1-metagenomes-genome-assembly--contig:-NODE-1054-length-15278-cov-4.770479_pt1 | contig 15278 bp, 13 predicted proteins | sample MGYA00153392_OFCD01 | MGnify analysis MGYA00153392 | reverse complement strand
AGCGGCGCAATACCGGCCATAACATGACGTTGCTGGTCGGGATGACACTGGCTGGTATGACGGCCCCTTTTGTAGTGGAAGGCGCAGTGACCACCGCCGTTATGGAAACCTACGTCCAGCAGGTCTTGCTGCCGACCCTTCAACCCGGTGACATCGTTATCCTGGATAATTTGAGCGTCCATCATACACCGAGTGTGACGCGCCTATTCACTCAGCATGACTGTCGGGTTCTATTTTTACCCGCCTATTCGCCCGATTTCTCGCCCATTGAAAATGCCTTTTCCAAAATCAAAGGCGTTTTGCGTCGGTTGCGCGCCCAAACCGTTGATACGCTTTTGGATGCCCTTGGTCAAGCCCTTGACACCATCACACCCAAGAATGCCAGCAGTTACTTCGCTCACGCTGGCTTCCTTAACTCAAACTAGTGAGCTGCTCTCACATGAAATGCGCTGTAAATCTCTAAATGGCAGGTCTCGTATACACTGAAAACATACCCTATATGTCGTGGTGTGGGGTAAGGCTGGTGGTTAATGCGGCAGACGACTGATGATCACGATCACAAGAGTCAACACTACCCCGAAAATCACGGCTGCCGCGACGAGTACCACCGCATTCAACCGCTTGCCGCCAACCGTATATTGTTCGAGTTTACCGCGCAGCTCCGCTTCCTTGATTCCCAATTCCATCAACCGCTTCTGAAGCTCCTTGTTTTCGGCCTCCGTGCTTTCCAACCGCGTTCGTAAATCATCACGCTCTTTGACGACCATTTCGAGCTGCGATTTGAAACGCTGTTCAAGCGCGTACAGGCGTTCTTCGGCGGCTTCACGTGGAATGACTTCGATCGGCTCATCGTTCGCCATTCCACCCGGCAGCGGCGGTAGACCGAGCCAGTTCTTAGCGCGCGAATCTTGAAGGATTATCACGATCTCATTGACAGGGGTGTTTTTCGCCTTGAGCATCGTGACCCATGCCAGGATACGTGCATCAGTATCGTCGTAAGATCGATGCGCACTGTTCTCACCCTGCGCATTTGGGCTGAGAAATTCCTTAAATGTTCCACGCGACCATTGGCGAAGCGTTACAGGAGCGATATTTAACAATGTGGCAAGTTGTTGTGGTTTCATCCCGCGAATTATGGATCATGCCTATGCGCTCCGCAACTACCACATATCGTTTTGAACGTATCGGTTTTTCGATATATATCGATATATATCGATTGCATCGATATTTGTGCCAAAAAAGTGGTAAAATAAGCGGAATCAAGTGACACGGTTTGTCATATCGATTTTTCGATACGTAGCGATATGGAGAGATGATGACGAAAAAGGAGAACAAGCCTATGACAGCCACTTTGGAAGAGCATCCGCTTGCTTCATTCGATTTGGGAAATGCTGGTGCGAAGATTAAGACCGCTGACGTCGCTGAGGAATTCCGCAGCATCGCTGGGCGGTTGTCTCGCAACCGTGCCTTTGGTGAAATCAAGTCACCGCTCGTGTTCACGTTCAATGAGGAGACGCTGGTGTTCGGGGACGACGCGCGCGATTTAATCGATGGCGAACCTATCGCTTACACCGATATGAGCCGATATACCGCCGGGTTTTATCGCCAACTGTTCGCAGCGGCTTTGTGGCGCTCGTTCCGACACATCGCTATCAAGGGCGTGGTGTACCCAACCATAGCTTGCTCAATCCCTGTTTCAGAGTACGCCGACGGCAAGGGTGACGAGGTCAAGAAAAATGTCGAGGGCACCTACGATATTCACGGTCTGGATGGGATCACGCTGCACGCAGTCGTCCAGCCGAACCAAGTCGTGATCATTCCAGAAGGCGCAGGCTCCTACTTTCAGGCGCTCTATGCACCTGACTCTGGGCTGGCGTCGCGCGAGGTGGCCGTGATCGATATTGGGTTTTACACAACCGACCTGACGATCTGGAATAAGGGCAGTTACGTAACCGGTTCGGCCAAAAGCGCGAAACATGGCGTGCGCCAGGTTGCCGCAGCGGTGTATCAGTTTCTACGCCTCAAATACAACTACGAGGGTGATCTATGGGCAGTCGATAGCGCTTTGAGTGCGGGATGTATCGATGTGGGCAACAAGTGCCGAGGCTTTACAGAGGAGCGCGATACCGCGTATGCCAACCTGCTGAACGATGTGTTCGCGTTCTACCGCTCAAATAAAGGCAGCCGCACACCTGGAGCGATTCTTATTTCAGGCGGCGGTGCGGAGGGCGTATATAAGTTTTTGCCCGACAACCTGCGCGATGAAGGCTGGCGCGTGATCACTAACGCCCGACGTGCTAACGCTGACGGCGGCTACCGGTTCTTGCAGCAACGGGAAGCGGCGAAGGCTAAGTGATATGGGCAGCAGTACACGTCGTATCCCGTTCGTGTTGAATTTGGATGATCCCCTAGATGCGGCTATCTGGGAAGCCCTTCAGCCAATGTTAAGCCGTCACCGAGCCAGCGCATTCATCCGCAGCGCAGTTGCACAGACGCTCGGTATCGGGTCAGTAATGCCGTTCGTCGCACCGTCGGCAACACGTGCCTTGCCTATGGGCGAGTCGTCAATGGTGGCCAAACGCCCCACACGAACGAGCACGCCCGATGAGCCATCTGCTACGACATTCGACGAGCACGATGAGGACAGTCTGAAGGCGGCGGCGAACAACTTCCTAAACGCATTCGGCTAACCGTAGGAGTGTGCCGATCCAGACTGATACATCAGTCTGGACATAATTGAGGATGGGACAGTAGCTATGCCCCACTTTCGGCTTTCGGCTCAGCGGCGGGTGTCTCCTTGCCAGCGCGCTGGAGCTTGAGGCTACTGGCGTTGGTGCAGTGCAGCACCAAGCCTAGTGCCGGGTCAACAGCGAACTGACCATCAAGGATGAGCTTATCTTCCGGGTCAGCCAGCGTCGGCTCGACCTTTTTCCACTGCTTAGAGCCGACAAAGGCGGTAATCGTGAATGGCTGCGTTGGCAGCGGCGGCACACCTTTAGGAAAGGCAATGGGTTTCTCATACTGAAAATCAATTACGACCTTGACTGCCCCCATAGGGGTGACTTCGTGCGATTTCGGTTTCGCGATGATAGTTGCTTTCACAACGTGATCCTCTTCGTGATTATTGGTCTTGTTTCGGAACCTGGTCCGTGCCGGATATGATACACCCATTCGCACGGTAGTGAGCGCCCGGTGCTACGAGGCAGAACTATAATCACGATGGATGCTCTAACCATACGTCAAGGAGTTTTTTACCTTGCAACAGAACGAGTACGTTACGTCTCGTATATGGCAGCATCTCGCCCGTGGCAGTATTGATGATTCGTCCGTCATCTACATTCCAGGCGGTTGCCATTGACAACCAACGCTCGACTACAAACACACAGGTAGCATCCCATTCTCGGTCGGTGCGCGTGACACACGGCGTGGACTGAACTTCCATAACAGGTGACTTAGCAACCGGTTCATTGGTTGGTGCGACAACGGATTCGGTAGGCGACTCAGGAGTTGATACTGTCTCAGTGAGCGTCTTTTGCACTGGTTGGGTGGTCTCTTCGGCTAGTTTCTCAGCCTTCCTTTTAGATCGTTTAGGCAAGGTCTCTGACCCAATACGCCGAATATCTGCACCGTTGTATTCTATTGTGATGGGCTTACCTTCAGCACACTTCAAGAAATGCTCCGCCACACCAACCGCTGAGGGCTTCAACGCGATCCGCTCAATCCCTATAGTCAAAGCGATAGGATACGCCTTCAGTTCAAAATTGAATTCACATCGCCCGGTCGTCATAACCCGTTCGACAATGGCACGCGCGACAGGGATTGACACGGGCTGCACGATAGGCGCAGCATGTTCGCTTGCCACGCCCGCTGACTCAAGCAGCTCGACCACGCGCCGAACGCTGCAATTTACCAGCCGCGCCAAATAAGCTCGTGAATGCGGCTCACCGTCGTGTTCTGCCACGAAACGACGGAGCACAGCGCGCCGATACTCATACAGCGTTGGATATGGTGTGTCGAGTGGCACACTGCCTTCCGTGCGCATCAACGCTACCAAATACCGATCAACGTCCTTTTGGGCGGCTCTCCGTGCTGTCTGGTAGTTCGGTTGCACATCGACTTTAGGTTGAATTTCTATCCAGAGGTTGGCCGCAATTTCCTCGGCTTCAATCGCCGTGAGTTCCCCATAGTTTTCCACCACGTCGGCACGAGGTGTCGGGACAATCCCTTTATTCACGAAACGACGCTTGACAGCGGGGTGTTCAGCCAACTCTCTAAATATCTCTCGTAACGCATCGACACTGGCAAGCTGATATGCTATCTCCGGTCGCCCGCCGAGGTTATTGTCAGATTGTCCTATAGAAACCTCCAATTCTTTGTTCAGGGATTCTCTACAGGACTCTTTGACAATAACCCCTTTTTCGACTGCCCACTCTACAGCGCGGCGAATCGTGCGCTCCGACAGACCTGCACCGGCGTTGTCTGAAGTGGCTTTGAATTGAGCAACGGCTACGGGCTGGTCAACGCCGATCCCAGTTGTCGCTATCAGCTCGCCCACTAAAATGAATGGTTCAGCGATGTTGAGCAGGGCAAATCGTGCAGCCATTGACAGCGGTTTGTGCGCGTGCAGTGCGTCTGTGATGACTCGTTGGTTGGGCACCACAGGTGTCGTGGCAGGTTGGATTGGATCGGCGCGCGGTACGACAGTTTGAGCGGCTTTGATTAGCGTTTCCAGATCGTGTCCGCCCAGGACGGCGTCGGTAACGTCTTTTACCCCGTCCGGCATTGTGACGGTGAACAGCCGTGCGTCTTGCAGCTTCGCAGCTAACATCGCCCGCGCGGTGTCGCCTGCTGAGTCGTTGTCAAGCGCCAAGTAGATGTTGGCGACATTTTTCTTGATAACGTCGCACCAATAATCCGACAGCCGATTGCTTGCGCTGCCCAGAGTCACAACTGCATATTCGTCACCCAGTGTCTGAGCGGCCAGCAACGCATCGAACTCACCCTCAACGAACAGCACTGAGCGAAAAACCATCACCGGAGTGGCGACGTATAGCACTCCCGATGTGCGGCTGCCTCGGAACGAGATATATTTCTGCACGGGCTGACCGCGATCCATATCGTCTTGAATGCCCAGTGCGCGCGCCAGCGTTCCAACTCGGCGGCGGATGCGAATGTTAGTCAGTTTTCCTGCGGGATCGCGCCACGGAATAATGATCCCTGGCGCTAAATTGGCGCGTTTTCCGTTTTCGTCCCAAAATGCGCTAGGTGTCCATGTGGACACGTAACCGAAACCGCCGCTGCGAATGCTTGCGTCAGTGAGACCACGTCCATGCAAATAATTTAGGACATGAGTCGATTCGGTGCTGCCATTCCACAACTTACGCTGTGCATCAGTCACGAGTTTTTCAGCTGCGTCACGCCATTGTTCAGATTGTTCCAATGAGCGCTGTACTGGCCGAGGCGTTGACTTGACAGGCTGGAAATCCTGAGTGACAGCGGATACGCCCACGAACTGCGCCACGTAGTTGCACGCTTCTGGAAAGCGGCAGCCTGTCACCAGCATAATCAGGTCGAAAACGTTACCGTGTTCCCCGGTTTTGTAATCCTTAAAACTGCCGCTTGGATATACCGTGAACGACGGTGTCCGCTGCTCCATATGGGGGTGACTGTATTGAATCCCGCTCCCAGCACGTTTTCCAGGATGGCCGAAAAGTTGCTCGGCCAGGCTCAACCCTGCGCCGTTGATGCGTTCCTTGAGATTGCGTGCGTTGTATGCTTCTGAAAAAAGCTGCATGATCAGCTCCTTTCAGGCGTTGGATTGAAGTGCTTCGCCTGCGCTCGATTCGGGTGCTTGGCACAGCAGCCCGTTCTGAACGTTCAGCCATTGCCCATTGAAGGTGATGTTATATGTCTGGATTTCAACGAAGCTCATGGGGCTATCCTCTTTCTGACCGCTGTCGGTCAGGAGGGGCGCTCGTCGGGGAAGAGAGGAACCTATTTGCTTTTTTCTACCACCCTGAACAAGGTCTTGTGAGTATTTCTCACATTAGAACTTGTTCAGAAATTCTCAACTAGTGGTTGCTTTTTCCGAAACCCCATTTATAATGGTGCTCAGGAAGTCAACCAACCCCGCGTTGGAGAATTTCCTATCTGAGTTTGTGCGCTATCCACCGTTACTTTGCTGGTGCGGGTGGTTGTGCAGGTTGTCAGTTGGTGTGGTAGGAACTTCCAGGTCCCTTCCCCCTCGGAACGCCGCTCCTAATACGGGCGGCGTTTTGATTCCAAGATAAGGACGCACATTGTAGCACGACTGAGCGGTACAGACCAGTCACCGTTCTGGGCAAAATGGTTCAAAATGGGCATATGCGCATTGTTTACTGGCCCTAATTTGTCAAGAAATTGTTAGAGTTTTCAGAAAATGCTTTAGCGTGTTCTTGTTTGACGGCTTCTAAATTGGCACGGAATGAAGATAGTTCTTTGTGCTGAAGCTGTTCGGCAAGCACAACGACGGTATCGAGGTTGGTTATCGCATTATCCCATTCTTCTAAACTCGCATAAACCGCGCCAATGTTGGAAAGAGCAGTCGCTTCGCCAGCGCGTTCACCGACTTCTAGGTGCGCCATAGAACAGGTACGGGTGGGGTGTCCCTCGGCAGATTAAGCACGTTGATGATTTGTGTACCTATGTACTGCGTGCCGCCAATATTGACATTGTTACCAGACACATCGCGCCCAACATTAATATTCGGTTGTGCTGTTGGTACGTTTGGGAGCGTGAATCCAGCCAAGGCCGCCCGGAGGTTTACAACTCCAGCATCGTAGTTCGCGCGAAAATCAATCCATGCTGCTCCGAAAAGCTGGGTAGGGAGCAGACAATCGATTGCCATGATCGGGAGCGGCTGCGTCCCAGTTCGGAGCGCTGTAGCCAACTCGCCATGAACGGCACTGTCCTCGCGCATGGTGGCGGGAGTCAGCACCAACACAAAATAGTGAGATGTCTGGATGCCTTGTGCGACCATGTCGGTAAGGCCGTTGCCGTAACCTGATTGTCCGTCGGCATCCCACCAGACTCGTAGCCCGGCGGCAGTCAGATCATGATACAGCCGTTTGGCAGTGGTGAAGCCGTCGCGCGAAGCGTAGGCCAGGAAAACGTTGAAATCGAATGTAGTGGCGTTCATATTGTTCTCCAACGATTTATATTGGTTGGTCATGTTTTGGCATTATAAGGTAGCCCGCCCGCATTTTTCAGCGAGCAGGGCTACCTCAATTATTTTATTCGATTATAGGTTCATCGCGAAGTTTACCGTAGCTTTAGTCCTTTGGTAGCGCATGTGTATAGTTCGGCAACTTGTACCACCACATTGTCGCTGCTGAGTACCCTTGCGATCCATTCAAGGTATTGAGCCACCTCTAACGGGAATTCACGATACATGTCTTGGATCGCGCATTTTCGCTGCGCGTATGGCGTTTGATCGTAGCGAACTACCCAGTCGGCCATCTTGGGCAGTAGATCAGCTAAGTCTGGCGCGGTCACCTCAAGTGAAATGGACATGATATAATCCCTTCTGAATGTGTACGAATGATGAGACGCAGCTATGCCGCCAAGCTAGGGCTGCGTCTCTCACTATGAACATGAGCGGTTTATCGGCGTTAGGCTGTGATACGGTTGCCGGGCGGAAGTTGGCCGCCGTTCTGTTGTTTGTAACGTAACAGCAGCAGGTGCTCGATCAGTTCAGCGTCGCTTTTTTCCGGCATTGTGAAATACGCGAATCGCTTAGCTACGCGCGTGTGTTCTGCTGATTTTAGATGTTCTTTCATGCGTGTTTGGATCACCCCCTCCCCGTAACGGTAAATTTTCCGGTCGTTGGTCATCAGCGCATATACGCCGATTACGCGGTTCGGCACCGTTTCTGCTGCGGTCTGCGAAAAGTCACTCTCGATCCAATCCGGTAGTTGGAGAATGAACGCCAGTTGATACGGATATGGTTCCTTTTCCAGAAAAATCGGCACGATGTCGCGAATTGGCAGCGCGATGCGTGGCCGCAGGATTTGTGTGACGAGACGCGCACAGCGGAGTTCGCCGCCGCTGCCGCCCGTCGTGTTTCGGCTCAGAAAATGGAGCTTGAATCCCGGTTGATCTGGCGACGTTTTCGCGAAGAGCAGGATCAGCGCGCCATCGGTCAGCAAACAATGAACATTCAGGTGGTCGCCTTGCTCCCCGGCGCGCCAGCCGGTTCGGTTGATGACGATCTGGGTGAAGTGGATTGCGCCGTTCGGTCGCACCTCACAACGCTCGCTTTTACCTACAGGGGTGATTTCGACAATTGGCATAGGAATGACCTTTATCAGTTAGAAGGTTTTCTTTCTAATTCAATGAACAATATTCATATTTTAAGGTGTTTTATTTCTATTGTCAACTGCTATATGTGTTTGTGGTCGGATGAGTGTGTTTGATGGAGACACGTTCGAAAGCTTTCCGAGGCGAAAGGTTGCGTTATTTACGTAAGGAACGTGGTCTATCGCAGACTGAGGCAGCGCTACGAGTGCAGAGCGACCAGAGTCAGTATGCAAGATACGAGAACAACCGCGCCACCCCAAGTCTGGAAATAGCAGCACGGATCGCTCAAGAATTCGAGGTATCACTCGATTGGTTGGTGGGGTTGTCGGATCGGCGGGAACCGTACCGCGTCGAGCAATCCGAAGTGATCGAAGAAAGATTGCTGGGTGCGTTTCGTGAGGGTGACTTGGAAACGCTTTTACGAATGGTTGTGGACGCTGCCTACAGGCGTAGGATCGAACCAACAAAGCCTGATTGATGTACCAGTACGGTCATCATTCAAGCATGAGGCGCGTTCTTGCGAAACTCGCTGCGTTTCTCGGCCATACGCATTTCGAGATACCCATCCGTGTAATCGATAGTCATGCCTTCTGGCTGTAACAGGATCAGCCGCTCGGTGGCGCGGGTCACAGCGACGTACCGCAGGTTGAGTTCCTGTTCCCATTCCCACTGCTGTTGATCCGGCCATTCAAGCGGCAGCCGATGCGGGTACAAAATGTACACCGTCGGGTTTTCCAGCCCTTTGGCGCGATGAATGGTCGAGAGCCAAACCGGAGTGCGATCATCGCTGAATAATGCTTGAATTTTACGACACAGCTCGTCGATTGAGCGCGCCTCAAGGGAGCGGTAGCATTCGAGGATCGCGTTGCATTTGTCTGTGAGCGATTGCAGCCGTCCGGCGCTGTTGCGGCGTCCGGTCAAGTAAGACCGCTGCTCAACTTCGTAGGATTTCAACTGTGACTCGAACACTGTATAGTCGGCGCTGAATTCTCGCTCAATGCGTTCGATGATCGCGATCAGACTGGCGCACACGTCCACGCCGCGCACGCGTGCATGAATGCCCTTCTGAATCAGCTTGATACACCACGCAACCAACGGCGCGGTCATGCGGCACAAGATCAGATCGCCATTTTGGACGTGCGACGCCAGTGATGCTTCGGAAATATGATTGATCACGCCAAGCGGCGCATTAGGTCGCGGTTCTATCTGTGGCACAAGCCGCTGGGCGATCCGAATGTGGCTGCGCGGACAGCGGTAGCAGATCGAGAGCGAGAGTTCAGTTGCGCCCGTGCGCTCTTTAATGTTCCAGAATGAGTTGGCATCAGCGCCCGCGAACGCCATAATCGACTGATTTGGGTCACCAACAAACAGCATCCGGCCACCCGGCGCACGACTTTTCAGCACGAGATCGAGCTGCGCCGGACTGAGGTCCTGGCATTCATCGACGAACACATAATCCATCGGCGGCGGCTTCAATTCCCACACGAACGGCAGCCAGAGCTGATCAGTAAAATCGATCACATTCTGGTCGGCGGCCATATTTTCACCCCTGCCCATGATTTCCGCAACGCCGGGCAGCGCAACTTCCGGTACGATCAGATCGAAACGGGCCGCCAGTGCCGCCAGTGCCTCAAGGTCGGTGGGCAGCGGGAGCATCAGCCGGGCATATCTGACCAGGTGAAATAAGTTGAACGCGAGATCGGCGCGCTCGGCCTCTTTCAGGAAAGCTCCTTGTAAGTCTATACCGGAGTCGAGCCAATCAAGGGTGAGCCGGTTGTATTTCTTGTCGTCAACTTGGACGCGCCCGCCAAGGTACTTCATCAGGCAGCCGTGACCCATCCCGTTGATCGTGTTGGCGGTCATGGGCGTTCCGGCGAGCTTCTCGCGCAGCGTTTCGGCGACGTGGCGGTTGAATGCGGCGAACGTTGCCCGGCGCGCATCGGGAAGCAGCCGGAGCAAGCGCGCACTCTGCACCAGTGTCCACGTTTTGCCTGCACCCGCTACTGCGTTAATGATCCCATCGCCCTGACCGTACAGCACGAAGTCGAAGATTGCTTCCTGGTATACCGACGGCGTGATCCCCGCTGGAAGCACTGCGCTCCAAGCGGGCACAGTGCTGACCGACTCACCGCTGCTGTTGTCCGTGCCGAATAAGGGCAGCGCCATTTGGCGTTCTGGGTATAGCGCCAAGGCACGTGTATTTTTAGGACACGGCTCTAGAAATCCGCATAGCGAAGCCCAAACTGAGCCAAGCGCCTGTAGCCATCTCTTCATAACACGCCACAAGGTGCTTTCGGTAAAAGGTCATATAAGGGTCTCAAGGGCTCAGGTTTCGATAGAAAATTCTCTCGTGTCCTAAAAATACACGTGCCTTGGCGCTATACCGATGGGGGTCGCTAGCACTTGCAACGACAAGACATCTGCCGTATATTTTTTGTTAGCCAAATCCACGTTATTTTAGCCGAGGAAAATTATGAGCATTCATCGTTCCGTCCATCGTTTCTCCACACTCATCGTCATACTCGCTTTTTTGATGAGCTTTTTAGCGCTCACAACGCCAGTCTATGCGGCAACCTTGTTTGTTGATGGGGTGCTTGGCACTAATGCCGCCGGCTGTGGCACAGCACCCGGCGCATCGGCGTGCCAGACGATCACCTATACGCTGACCAATGTAGCCGCCAATGGCGATACCATCAACGTTGCGTCAGGCACCTACTCCGAAACGTTCAACATCAACAAATCCATCACACTGAAGGGCGCACAAGCCGGGGCCGATGCCCGAACGCGCACGGCAGTCCCGGAGACTATCCTGAATGTGGCGAACCTGACCAGTCCGATCGGCTTATTTGTCGATAACATCGTGATTGATGGCTTCACCGTGCAATCACAATTCGATAACGGCCAAGCTGGACTGTACAGCGTCCCGCAGCACTCCGGCTATCAGGTTTTGAATAACATCATTAAAAATAACGTAATGGGGTTCTATTTCAATGCCAGTGGCGCGATCCAATCGGTTGCCAAATTCAACCTGTTTAAGAACAACAATCGACCAGGTGCGGCAGGTGGCAACGGTATTTATGAAGATCAGGGGCTGAAAAACGCGCTGATCGACAACAACACGTTTATCGAAGATACGACGCCTCCCAACAATGCTAACAACAACTGCGGTATCCTGATTACAGCCACCGTTGCGGGGGTCGTAGCGAATGTCACCGTATCGAACAATGATCTATCCAACGCGAATGCTGTGGGCGTTTTGTTCGCGCTAGCGGATACGGTCAGTGTGACGGGGAACACCTTCGAGAACGGTGAGTTCAACGATATTCAAATACTGGGTGCGGTCAACAAGGCGACCATCAGCGGCAACACCTTTCACAGCCCGATTCGCCGCAACGTGATCGTGGTCGATTCAACCATTGCGGGATCGCCTGGTCCCAACACGAACACGGTGATCACCAACAACACGTTTAACTATAACGCGGGCACCATCGACACGAGTAATCCGGGTGGCTTCAACACCCCAGCCATCATCGATATGCGTTCGCCGCAGGGCACGAATACGATCAGCGGCAACACGATCACGCTGTTTGGCACATCGGCGGGCGCGGCGTTCAGCTATTTTGGCGTTCGGCTCGTCACCGATACCGCCAATAACCTGCCCACCGCGTTCACAACGATTAGCGGGAATACCTTCAATGGGAATGGTGTTGCACAAAGTAACGGTGTCGCTGTTAATGTAACGCTTGCTACAGCGGGATCGTTGACGATCACATCGAACACGTTCACGAACTTCTCGAATGGCATCAATATCATCGCCGCCTCAGTCATTAATTCGATGGCGACGGGCAATATCATTCGCTTTAACACCAATGGTATTCTGGTCGCCGAATCTGCCGCTAACGCGCTCACCGCCAATCAAAACTGTATCGCCAACAATACGGCGTTCGGCGAAAGCAATACTGGCACGGTCAGCCAAAACGCCCGACAGAACTGGTGGGGCAGTCCAAGCGGCCCATCCGGTGCAGCGCCTGGTACGGGCGATGTTGTCAGCGCCAATGTCGATTTTTCCAACTTCTTGGCAGTGGCCATTTTGGGCTGTCCGCAAGTGCTGCCCACTAGCACTCCAACTGGCACACCCACCACCACACTCACTTCGACCCTTACGCCAACGATCACTTTAACGAGTGCCACATCATCGCCGACCACAACGAACGCCGGCACGCCCACCACCACATTGACCTCGACCCTTACACCAACGATCACTTTAATGAGTGCCACATCGTCACCGACCACAACGAACGCCACCGCACCCACACCTGCATTGGTGGCCGATCCGGGCTTGACCAAGACGGGTAACACACAGATTGGGGTGCCAGGAGACCCGATCACGTTCACTTTGACCGTCACCAACAATGGGACAGCGTCAGCGCTTAACGTGAGTGTGCTCGATCCGCTCCCCAATCCGCTGATATTTGTGTCTGCCAGCGCGTCGCAAGGTACGTTCAACGCCAGCGGGAATACGGTCACATTCGCCGTCGGTACGGTCAATCCTGGTCAACTCGTCACATTAACGATCGTTGCTCGCATCAGTCCGCAAGCGACGCCGCCCAATAATCTGATAAACGTTGCCACGCTCCATGATCAGCACGGCAATCAGCGTATGGCGTCTGCGTCGCTGCACATCACGGCGGGCAATCTACCGAGCACAGGCGAACATCCATAAAAAGGGGCTAATGAATAAACGAATGTGGCCTGCTGGGCCCAATGCCCGACCACCGGATATCCGCTAGCAATCCAAACGGCACGGCGTAATCAGCACTACCTGATGTCAATGATGCGCGCAGATTGAACACCGCCTTGATCGGGATCGAGTCGAATACGCCGATCCCGTCGCTGAGATCGGTTTCTATGTGCTGGTGCTACCGTTCAGCGCGACCGCTGCAAAATTGGCTGTGTCGCATCAAGCACATTTCGCCTGTCGCTTGGCCGCATATCAATTTCTACGGACGTTACACTTTCGCCACCTTGACTGGAGTTAATTGCATAACCCCTCAAAACTTCGGATTGTGAGGACTTACATCAGGCTCAGGTGGCATAGCGCGGGCAATGATGGCTTGAACGATAGAGGCAATGTCAATCAGCACTGGGATGCCAGCGAACTTGAAACGACCATAGAAGTTGATATGCGGCCAAGCGACAGGCGAGATGTGTCTGAGCAAGGCGGCTGGGTCTTCGTCGCCTTTTTCTTGATTGCGTAAGAGTAAAGCCGAGACGATGGACGCATTGTAAAAGATAATACAATTCGCAATCAGGCGGCTGCACTCACTCCAGAGATGCTGATCATACTCTGTTTTGAAACGCAACTTACCGAAGTTGGCATAGGACACTGCGCGGTGGAGATGATGATAACTCTCGCCTTGGTTAAGGGCTTGCTGAACCCCTCTGCGCATGGGTGGCGAGTCAATGTACTTAAGCAGGTAGAGACTGGCGAGGATGTTGTCATATTCCCACAGTGCTTGGCGGGTATCGTTGCGACGGGCGTGGGAACTCAACTTGCTGATGATGATGGATTGAGTAGTGGTTTTCAGGGCTAACGAAACAATGATGCGTTGGATAGTGTCCCACTCGCGGATTACCAAGTCTTCATTGAGCTTGCGAATAGGCTTGAGTAGCCACTCTTGGGGATATTGAGACGGATGCTGGAAGCCATATAGGGAAGTTTGCACCTTACCCCGAATATCCTTGTAACGGGGTGCGAACTGCTTGTCGAAGAAATTCAAGATGGCAAAATTGACCTGATTAGCGCCGTGCGTATCCGTCGAATGCACGGTGGGTTGCACGTCGCTGACATTGTTGTACACCAAGTCGAAGACCGAGTGACTTTCGTGTTCGTTGGCACCAATGATGTCGGCATTGACCGGGATATGGTTGGCAACCAAAGTGATAACCACAATGCCTTTCTTCAAGCCGAAGTATTTAGAGGAGTGACGCGCATTGAGGGTGTGAATAAGAGTCTCAAACTTCTGCCCATCGCTGCTGGAATGCACCTGCTCATCAAGGTCGTAATAGCGAAAGATCGGTAGTTCGGCGATGGCGTTAGTCACCAGATCGTTGGCGGGCTTGAGGGTTTCTAAGCGTAGGAAATTATCGGAGGCAGCAGTCAGCGTCTGGAAGTCGATATCCGAAATGGCTCCCAAGCGCCGCAAGCCCATGTTTGTTCCCCAAGCCACCAAACAGGCCAGAATGACCTGCTCCTCGGCGCTCTGCTTGGCGTAGCGCGGTAGGATGTGCTCAAAAACATCCAGAAACCCAGACTTCTGATGAACAAAATGCATCAGGGCCTGGATGTCGATCTGCTCGACCTCATTAAAGAACGGATCATTGATCCCTTCCTCGGAGCGTGGATAGGGAAGCGTCCAGGTCGTGTGCTGGCCGCGTTTTTTCACACGAACATGGCTATTTTCACCAGAGAGAATCCGCTCATTGACTCGGCGCAGCTGCCCCTCAAGCTCCTGTTTGAGGGAAGTCAACAGTTCTTTGACCGGAGTTTGCAGGTGGGAGAGGCCCACTTGGGCAATCAGTTCAGCCTTGTCTTTAGCCCATCGCTCAGCGCTGATCAGGTCATCGTCCAGTCTACGGAAGCGCTGACTGTCTCGACAAAAGACATGGCCCGCTTCAAGGGCCTGCCATAGGCGACGATAGACCAGGAATTCATAACGGTCTACCAGCAAGTAGCGGTGCTCCTCAGAGTCGATCGGGTATAGATAGCGTAGACTGCGGTCAGGCACAAAGCCCAACGGGAATTCTTTCTCATCGATCTAGCTGAGCGATTTTCCTTTTTGAACCACATCTTTCAGAAAGGCAATCGCTTCCAGCAAGGGCGCATGGCTGCTGCTGCCTTGAAAATCCACCGTCAACGCAATCGGACGCAGGCGCAGCTT
>ENA-OFCD01001053-OFCD01001053.1-metagenomes-genome-assembly--contig:-NODE-1053-length-15310-cov-3.505801_pt1 | contig 15310 bp, 14 predicted proteins | sample MGYA00153392_OFCD01 | MGnify analysis MGYA00153392 | reverse complement strand
CCCCGAATGGCGAGTCCGCGAAATTGACGGCGTTATGAAACCGGTAGTTACCGACAACGGCAATTGGATTCTCGATGTACACGGCCTAAAGATCACTGATCCGGTGGCGGTGGAGACGATCATTAATCAGATCACCGGCGTACTCACCAATGGTCTGTTTGCACGTCGTGGCGCGAATATCCTGCTGCTCGCCACCTCTGACGGCGTGAAAACAATTGTTTAACAAACTGCTGCGCATGATCCACGCGCCAGCAGCAACGTCACATTTTTGTCATACTGCAGGGCTAGACTTCTTTCTTTGTGCGATCAGGTTATAAACCATCATCGCGTATCGCAGAAGCAACGCAATTAAATTGAATAAGCAAACTCAATAAATAAACTGACCATGGCTAACGAACATATCTCGAAAAAATTTGACGCTGAACTGGAAGCAGTACGCTCGCGCGTATTGCAGATGGGCGGATTGGTAGAACAGCAAATTACCCGCGCCATGGAATCATTGGCACTGGGTGACATGGCGATCAGGTTATTGTTGATGATCATCGAGTTAACGCGATGGAAGTCGGCATCGATGAAGATTGCGTTCATATCATCGCCAAACGCCAGCCTACCGCGAGCGATTTACGGATGGTGATGGCCGTGGTAAAAACCATCACCGATCTGGAGCGTATCGGCGACGAAGCGCAAAAAATTGCACGCATGTCTAAACAGATTCATGCCCAGGATCAACGCCTTTCGACGCGGTTCGCAGAGGTACGTTACGCCAGCAATGTGGCGCTGGAAATGCTCAACACCGCATTGGACGCATTTGCCAGACTGGATTTGGCCGCCGCCGCCAAGGTGGTAAAACAGGACCAGATTGTGGATGAGCAATTCCGTGGAATTTTGCGCCAGCTGGTGACGTTCATGATGGAAGACCCGCGCACGATTTCGTCCGCGATTGATATTTTATTTATTGCCAAAGCCATCGAACGCATCGGTGACCACGCCAAAAATATGTCCGAATACGTGGTCTATCTGGTTAAAGGCAAGGATGTGCGTCACATTACCCCCGAAGAATTTGAGCGCGAAACGCAAACGCCTTAAGCGCTTCCAAACTTCAGCCCGTACCAAAAACGCCGCAATACTTAAACGTAATTGCGGCGTTTTTATTTATGGCTTGGCTTTCATTTGGATAGCCGCCTGAGTTGTGTGCAAAGGCGCATTACAGTAAGCTCTATAAGCATTTTCTTGTTGTGTGAAAAGGAAGCAGCCAAATATGATGCTTTTGGAGGCATGGCTTATTGAATTGGGCATGGAAAAATATCTTCCGGTATTGGTCCAAAATGATATTGATCTTCAGGTTCTGCCCACCTTGAGCGATGCCGATTTCGAGAAGCTCGGCCTTTCTCTCGGACATCGTCGCAAAATAATGGCTGCTTCTGCGCGCATAGGAGATGCACTAGCGCCCGTCGTCGCATCTCTCGATAACATACGCGACACGTTGCCACAGGTAGAACGTCGGCAGGTGACTGTATTGTTCGCCGATCTGGTCGGCTCGACCGCCATATCAGGTGTGCTTGATCCAGAGGATATGAGTACGCTGTTGCGTAATTTTCAGGAACGATGCGCAAAAATTATTGAGAGCCATGACGGCTATGTGGCGAAGTATATGGGCGACGGCATACTGGCCTATTTTGGTTTTCCGGTTGCCTATGAAAACGCCGCCGAATATGCTACTCGCGCCGGACTTGAAATTGCTCGCGAAGTCGCCAAAATGCAACGTCTCGATCAAGAGTTTCTTGCCGCCCGCGTCGGGATCGCCACGGGCTTGGTGGTGGTCGGCGAGATCATTGGGGCCGGAGCCTCTCAAGAACGTAACATTGTCGGCAACACCCCAAATCTGGCCGCGCGATTACAAGCGCTAGCGGAACCAGGCTGGGTTTTGGTTAGTAGTTCTACTGAACGTCTGGCAGGACGTTTTTTTGATTATGCATACCTTGGCGAACATTCTCTCAAGGGTTTTGCGCAATCCATACCGGTCTGGCGCATGCTCGCTGAAAAAACGGTGCAAAGCCGGTTTGCCGCGATTCAAACAGGCTTGACGGGCCCACTCGTGGGGCGCGGTCCTGAGCTTGGGTATGTGATGGAATTCTGGGCGTCGGCGTGCAATCGAGAAGGCCATGCCATATTGTTGTGCGGAGAAGCAGGTATGGGCAAATCGCGCCTGCTTGAAGCTATCGCCCAAAGCGTGATGATGAAGCCACATCGTTTGTTACGCTGCCAGTGCTCACCGTATCACCGCAACAGCGCGCTCTATCCGATTTTGCAATTGCTGCGCCAAGTCGCGGAAATTCGCGCCGAAAATGGCGACACAGAAAATCTTCACGCGCTGGAATTTTTCCTGAAAAAGCAAAAACTGGAAAGTCGTTATGCCTCTTTATTGCTAGCCGAGGCGCTGGATATTTCGACTCCCGAACAGATTTCGCCGATGGAAATGACCAAGGCACAACGCAAGACAGAAACCTTGACTTTGTTGCGTAATTTTTTATTTGGTACGGCCGGAGATGAGCCCACTTTGCTGCTGTTGGAAGACGCGCACTGGATAGATCCCACCTCCCAGGATTTAATTGATAGCTTGATAAGAACAATCGAACAGCACCGGCTGCTCACGGTCATCACCCAACGACCGGACGTAAAATTACCTTGGGCTGAACTACCTCAAGCCACAATGATCGCCTGCAAAAAGCTCAACCGCGATCAAAGTATGGTGATCATTCGCCATCTAATGCAACAAAAATTGATTGCCGAAAATGTGATTGAGGAAATCGTGAACCGGAGCGACGGGGTACCCTTGTTTGTAGAGGAACTCACCAAGGCAGTGTTGGAAGATAGCGTCACCCGTCCGGCCAATGTGCCCGCTTCTTTACAGGACTCCTTGATGGCTCGGCTTGATCGTCTCGGACGCGCCAAAGATATTGCTCAGGTGGCTTCTGTCATCGGCCGTGTTTTCGAATTTTCTCTGTTGGCGGAGCTCATAGAGATAACGCACGCTGAACTTTCAGGCGCGCTGGGGCACTTGCTGGAATCAGGGCTGGTTTTCCGCCGCGGTGCCCAGGGCGAAGAGCGTTACAACTTCAATCATTCGTTGGTGCAAGAAGCGGCGTATGAAAGCCTTCTGAAAAGTCGACGTCAAATATTGCATCAAAAAACTGCTCTCATTTTGCAGCGCCGCCTTGAGGAGAGTCGCGGTGGTGAACCCGAGCTGATTGCACACCATTTTAGTCACGCGGGCCAGCATGCAGAAGCTTGTCGATACTGGCATGCAGCGGCAGACCTCGCGTCCAGTCGTTCCGCATATGTCGAATCAGTTGCCAGCCTTAACCGAGCGCTGGAAGATGCAGCACAAATTGCCGACGCTGAAGCGCAGGTGCAAATGCGGCTCGAAACTTATCTCATGTTGGGCACGAATTACCTTATTCAGCAAGGGCCCATGAGCTCCTCGGCAGGAACCGCGTTAACTGAAGCGCGTACGCTTGCGTTGGGAACATGCTTTGACGAGCAGCTTTATCAGGCAACTTGGGGCCTGTATCTCAATGCAGCCACTAACCGCCATTTTGACCTCGCGCGACAGCGAGTTAATGAGCTTTTTAGTATTGGTGAAAAATTAAATGATGAAGACACCGCCGTAGAAAGTCTGCATCACCGCTGGGGCTTCTCGTTTTTTACCGGCCAAACACGAGACGCACTGAACTACGCGCTGGAGGGCGCAAAGCGTTACACGCGCGAACGACACCACCGCAACGCGCATGTATCCGCTTTTCACGATGTCGGCCTTTGCGCCAGATGCAATGTCGGCATTGCCCACGGCATACTCGGTAACTTACCGGAAGCAAAGTTACATCTGCTTGAAGCGGCGCGAATTGCCGAATCACTGGGCCATCCGAACAGCATTCAGTTCGGACTGGGCAATGCCAGTTTTGGCATGTACATATCAGGGTTTTACGCCGAATGTGAAGACTATGCACAACGCCAGTTGGCAATCGCTAAGCGCTATGATTTCCCTATGGCCGTAGCAACCGCCAATTTTTTTATGGCGGCGGCCGAGGTACGTAACGATCCGGGCGGCATCGCGATCAAGGTTATGGAGGACAACCTTGAGGCGACGATCAAAGCAGGGTTTTTCGTTATGACGCCCGGCTCGATCTTGGCCGAGGCGCTTGACAAGGCAGGACGTACTCGCGAGGCACTCAGGCTACTTGATCGCTTGCTGGGAGCAACACGCGATCCGGAGGTCGGCTCATTCATGTCTGAACTCTGGAGATTGCGTGGCGAGTTTACGTTATGTGAGTCGCGCGAGAATAAAAGTCTAGGCGAAAGCTATTTGCGCACGGCGGTACGCATTGCTACTGCACAGGAAGCAGGTCAAATGCGTTTGCGCGCAGCATTACCGCTAGCGCGACTGCTGGGCGACGATGGCCGACGTAAAGAAGCGCACGATCTATTGGCGGCGGCGCTGGATGAGAATAGCTTGGCCGTTGACTGCTCCGAGCGAGCAAAAAGCACACTTTTACTCGCAGAACTTGCCTGAAATCTGATCACTGACCATTTCAAACAATTTCGACATTTTCAAGTTGTCATTCTAGAGAATTGACGGATCAACTCGCGGATGAAGGCGTTGGCGGAACATAGCCCGATGCTTTTTCTGCACCGTCGCCAAAAAAATGGCGCATCATTTGTTCTTCCAGATATTTACGGGCACGTTGATCGGCAAGGTTCAAGCGGTTTTCGTTGACCAGACGCTTTTGATCTTCTTGCCATTCTTTCCATGCCACTTTGGAAACCTGCTCATAAAGTTGTTTGCCAATCGGGCCGGGATAAGGTGCGAAATCAAGGCCCTCGGCTTCGGTTTTTAGCTTGATACATTGGATCATTCTGGGCATGTGAAACTCCTTCAATAAGAAACGCAATTTAATACCAGACAACGCCGCTGCTACAGCGATTTGCTGTAGATTTTGCTGCGCCGCTGGTAGTTATACAAAGCCTGCTTTTCAGCAGGCAGTTTCAGGACGTCGCTTTCTACAAAGCCGCGCTCCACAAACCATTGTGTGGTCTGGGTGGACAATACAAACAGGGTCTTGAAGCCTTTATCTTTCGCGCGTTTTTCGGCAAACGCCAGAATGCGTTCGCCACGGCCGCCATCCCGATAAAATGGATTGACCGCGAGACATGCCAGCTCAACCGACTTGTCGTGCGGGAACGGATAAAGTGCTGCGCAGCCAATGATTTCCTCATTTTGTTCAAGCACCATGAACCGGTCAATTTCTTTTTCGATCAATCCACGCTCGCGTTTGACCAGCACGCCTTGCGCGACCAGCGGATCAATAATCGCAAGAATACCGTCCACATCATCGCGTTTCGCATCGCGCAGTCTATCCGGCGACTCCAGCGCTACCATGGTGCCGATACCGTGATGCGTGAACAGCTCCATCAACAAGGCGCCATCAATATGCCGACTGATCAAATGTGCGCGCTTCACTCCATCACGCACGGCGCGAATCGTACACGGCAAAAAGTAGCGCACATCGTCCGACAAGGTGCTGACGGCAGCGCCCAATAATTCCTGTGCCTGTAGCGCTGTCAACTCGCCCAGCAGCTTGCCTTTGGCGTCGGTCGCACCCATCGCTTCAGTCAGAAAAATAAGCTTGTCGGCCTTAAGCGCAGTTGCCACCGAGGTCGCCACATCTTCCAGCGTGCAATTAAAAATATCGCCTGTCGGTGAAAATCCAATCGGCGAAATCAGCACCACCTCATGATCATCGAGGCGTCGCGTAATGCCTTCAACATCAACCTTGCGTACCTGGCCGGTATGCATAAAATCCACACCGTTATGTACTCCAAGCGGCCTGGCGGTGATGAAATTTCCGCTCGCCACCCGAATATCTGCCCCCGCCATGGGCGAATTCGCCAGCTCGGTTGAGAGCGTCGCTTCTATTTCCATACGCACAATGCCGTTGGCTTCTTTGACACATTTAAGCGCGGCATCATCGGTGATACGGCGGCCTTCGGCATAGCGCGGCGTCACCCCGTGTTGTTTAAGCTGGTCTTCGATCTGTGGGCGAGTACCGTGCACCAGCACCACACGCACTTCCAAGCTCACCAATACATTAATGTCGTGCGCCAACTGCATCAGCTCGCCGTCGGACAGCACCTCGCCGCCAAACGCGATCACAATCGTGCCGCCACCGAATTCGTGAATAAACGGCGTAGCCGAGCGAAACCACTTGACGAAGACTTCGAGTTTTTTGGCGGCGTTCTTGGGCATTTTCAGTATTTTTGAAAGATGGAAATCCAGACAACCCGCAGTTTATCAGGCCCGCTCACTCAGAGGTCGCCCATCCCCGCTTGCAACGCAGCAAGCGCCGCGATGCCGGCTGTTTCGGTACGTAATACCCGCGGCCCAAAACGAACCGCCTGAACTCCAGCCCGGATTGCCGCAGCCACCTCATCCGGTGTAAAGCCACCTTCGGGGCCGATCATGAGCGCGATAGATGCATGTGTTTTTGTTTTTCCCGCCAGGGCAATTTCGGCCACAGGGTCCAGTAGCAAGCGCATGCCATCATCTTTTCGCCATATCCACTCCGCCAAATCAGCCACCGGTGCGATTAGCGGCACGCGATTACGGCCACACTGCTCGCAGGCGGCGATAGCCACACCTTGCCAATGTGCGGCCCGCTTGGCAACGCGCTCTGCGCTCAGCTTGACGGTGGCACGTTGGGTCTGCACAGGCTCAATCGAAGTCACGCCCAGCTCAGTCGCTTTCTGGATAATCCAATCCATTTTGTCACCAGTGGCGAGTGCTTGCACCAGCGTGATGTTAAGTGGCGATTCGCGCTCAATAGCATGATGCGTCTGCAGTTGCACCGACACTTCACGTTTGTCGATGGCCGCAATGGTTGCCGCAAATTCACCGCCGTGGCCATCAAACAAGGTAATGCTCTCGCCCTCACTCAAGCGCAGCACGCGGATATGCTGCGACACTTTTTCATCCAGTGCTGCGAGCACCGGGAACGCAATGGCGCGTGGCAGCTGCGTGGCTATAAAAAATCGGGGGGCATGTATTGAAGACGACAAGGGCAAATTCCACAAATGGGTGGGGTATTATAACGACGGTTCACATTAAGACCTGATGCAAATTCTGCACCCGCCCAAACCTGCCTTACATGCAACCACTTTTTATCCCCCGCCCCACTTTACCCGACGGGCATCCGCATCTCAGCGAGTTAGCCAAGCCGGTGATGGCGCTGCTGCGCGCGGTGTCAGCTACAGAGCTGATGCCGCGCTATAAACACGTGGCCGCCGAGCGAAAACACGATGGCACCGTTGTCACTGAGGCAGATCGCGCGGTTGAAGCAGCGCTTGTCAAAGCGCTACCCGCGATTTTTAATTGCCCGGTACTGGGTGAAGAAATGCCGCCGGACGAGCAGCAAAAACGCTGGCGCGATGCTGATTGGTTATGGTGTGTTGACCCGCTCGACGGCACCGGCAATTTCACCCATGGCAAGCGCTACTTTGGAATCTCGGTGGCGCTGATGTATCAACGTGAAAGCGTGTTTGGTGCGGTATTTGATCCCAATGCGAACGAGCTATTTCACGCTTATCGGGGCGGCGGCGCGTGCATGGTTGATCGCGAGGGCATCGCCAAACATCTGCAAGTCCTGCCTTCAAAACCATTATCCGAAGCGATCATTGAAGTAGGCCGCTTCAAATTGTTGGGCCGTGTAAAAACCGCGCTATCCCAGCATTCACCCGCTAAAAAAATAGTGTCAAGTGGTGCATCCGTGCTGCAGTGGTGCCACATGGCCTGCGGTCGGGTGGACGCATTCGTGCATGCGGGGGAACAGCCCTGGGACTACGCTGCAGGCGCGTTGATTCTGGAAGAAGCCGGTGGTCGCATGGCCACTCTGCTGCATGATAATTACTGGCGCTCAGTGGATGTGCAAGGCTCATGGCAAAAGTCCGCCATAGCGGCCAGACATCCAGCCTTGTTTGATGAGTGGAAACGCTGGGTCAGGAGCCATCTATAACAAACTCTAGCGTTGGCGGGGCGTTCGGAGCATAAATCCTTTAAAACCCTCGTATTTATTGGAGTTTTAGTGGGAAATTGAGTGAGACCCATCCTGGAGGAGCTAGCGGAACTATATGGTGGCGACGCTTAAACCTGAGGACATAAATTCGCGCATCAAAAGCGTGTATGTGGGCACGCAAGACGGATTGGCCGGCCTCTTATCCAAGGAAGGCCGACATGTTTTCACTTACGGAGCACAGCCTGTTACACGGCTCGATCAGCGTATGGGCATCTCGCTCACCATGGAAGTTCAGGCGGCGTCGAACAACCCACTCAGGTTGTAGATCGCATCATCGATGCCGCCGCACAATATAAGCCCGACGATGATTCAGGCATCTGGCATAAAATGCGCGCCGAGATCGAGCAATCGCTGTTTATGCTGAGCGGTTCAAGAACCTCGTAGCGATCCGCTCAATGCACTGCCTGCATGCTGCGGCACAGCGCATAAATGTTTCAAACACGGAGCCATTGCAAGAGTTCGCGCGAGAATGCGCGCGCAAACCTTGCTGCGCAGCCGCTCTTTTAGTACGTCATACAAGCTGCATTCAAAATCCCTGCCGCAATCGAAATCGCGCCGAGAAAAAATCCCGATGCCTGTTTGCCGGCCGGAATATCCTGCGCGATATGGGGTAGTGCGATACGTGCGATCACGAACACCAGCAGCTGAATCGCCAGTGCAATAAAACCCCAGATCACCATATCGACCGGGTTGACGCTGAATTTGACCGCGTTCGACAACGGAATCACCATACCGATTAACGCGCCAGACAGGCTGAATGCGGCCGCCATATTGCCATCGCGAATCAAGCCAACCTCACGGTAGGGCGTGATGCGCACATAAATCGCCACGAACATAACCAACAGCAATGCAGAGATGCCGAGGTAAATCAGAAAATCATCAAAGCCCGCGAACGATTCCATCACTTGATACTTGAACATAATTTTTCTCCTGCCCGTATCGACGGGAATGATGATCGGTTAAATAAAATAATGCGGTAAAAAACGACTGGTGTTTTTGGTCACTGGCGACTCATCTTCGCGTATCCCCATACCGGCGGGCTCATCACCGATAATCCATGAGCCAATGACCATGTAATTATCCTGCCCAGCTTCGCGATAATTGGGCACCGGATGAAAGCCCTGGTAGATAAATCCTTCGGCGCCATATTCGCCCGGGATCGCGATTTCACCGCTCGCGGTTTTGATGGTGACGTTCGCACCTTCACGCGAGAGCAGCGGTTTTTTAACATAATCGCTCGCAAATTTTTGCGGCTCAAAATAGGCCGGCAATAAATTCGGATGATCCGGGTACAGCTCCCACAGCACCGGCAAAATCGCTTTATTGGCAAGCAGCATTTTCCATGCAGGTTCAATCATGCGTATATCGCTGTTGAGTAAATTACGGCCAAACGCTTCACGCACCATCCACTCCCAGGGATAGAGCTTGAACAACGCTTTGATTTCCTGATCGCTATCGTCCGCAAATTTTTTCGCCACGGCATCCCAGCCGATATGGCTAATGTCGATGAAAGGCGCATCCACACCCGCCTGCATCGCGACATCACGCAGATAATCGATATTGCCGACATCCTCTTCGCTATCGCCCACACAGGTGAAATGAATCGTCTTCGCGCCTAATTCAGTGGCTATTTCTTTAAAGCGCTCGGTCATTTTTTCATGCAAGCTGTTGAACTGATCGCAGCCCGGTTTTACCTCCTGCAGCCAATACCATTGGGCCACACTCGCCTCGATCAATGAGGTCGGCGTATCGGCGTTGTATTCCAGCATTTTCGGCGGCCCGTTGCCGTCCCAAGAAAAATCAAAGCGCCCAAAAAATGTCGCCTCATCATCATTCCAGGAGTGCTCTATCAGCGGAATAAACTCAGCGGGAATCGCAAAACGCCCGTAGAGATTTTTATCAATGACATGCTGGGCGGCAGCGATGCACATTTCATGACAATTGGCGGTGGCCGTTTCGAGCGTATCAATTTCCTGCGCGCTGAATCGGTAGCAGGCGCGCTCATCCCAGTAAATACCATCAATGGAATGGAAGCCAAAACCCAGGTCTTCCATTTTTTTTGGCCAGTCCGGACGCGGGATCAGGTTTTCCCGTTTCATAATAACTTGTACATATAGGTGGTCGGTAAAAACGTCGGGCTGCTACTCTGAGCAGCGATGGTGGTGGTGGTAATGGTGGCCAAAACAAAATTCGGGATACTGCCAGCCACTTGATAGCCCATCGATGTATAAAGCAATTGCCCCGCGCTGCCGGTTTCGGTATCGAGCACCAGCAGGCTACGCTTGGCGTCGCAGGCTGCCTGTTCCACAGCTTGCATTAGTGCACGACCCAAACCGCGGCGACGCGCAGCGGTATGCACCAGCACTTTTTGCACCTCAGCGCGATGGATGCCATTAGGCTTCATGCACAGCGATAGTTGCGCAGTAGCCACCGCTTGACCCTCATGTTCAGCCATGAGCAGAATAAGGCTGCCTTGTTCAAGCGCATCAAACACGCCGCGCCAATACTGATCGATTACTTCATCGGCGAGGGGCAACACATAGCCAACCGATGCGCCGCTCTCGACAGCATCACGCAGCAACATTCGTAATTGATTTTGCAGCGCAGGATCGCGCACCGCCGCCGGTGTTACAGGTCGTATCGAGATCATCGGCTCAGCCCGAAGCCGAATGGCCGCTGGAACCAAAGCCGCCGCGGCTCACCGTCGATGAACCGATAGTTTTACCACTCTGGGAAGGTGAAAAATTGGACCCGCCGGTGTATCCATAAGGACGGCCGTAGTAATGCGTGGTGGCCGCGTTGCCCGTGTGTCGATCATAGGCAGGCTCGCAATCTTTGGGATCGTTTCCCCAGTCGGCAAGGCAATCGACTTTATTTGCGTAAACGTCGCGGCGTGTTTCCTCTTTACTGCAGCCACCCAGAGTGGCCGTAACGGCTGCGGCTGCGGCACCGATCAAAACCAAAGTGATGTGTGAGCTGGATTTACGGACTTTTTTGAGCATCAACTTTCTTTCGTAGCTATACGATCCGGCAATGATTTGGCAATATTACGCGAATAAAAATTGATGTGGTGCTTCAGTTTTTATCCTGATTTACCTTTGCATGGGATGAAGCCCGCTTGGTCAGATCCTTTTTAGAGCCCCGAACGCAGGAAAATGCTTGAAACAAAATCATGAGATACGGACGCTCTGCAAGCTTCACCCATTCATTAAATGTCGAACATATTCTGGCAACGCCAACGACGCATGGTGCATTTCACCGTTATAAAACTGGCGGTCAGCTATCGCACGCTGCTCAAGCCGGGCATTAATCTCGGCCGCACTGATATTAATAATGTTCAATGCATCTGATGCCACTGCAAACCCCCATGTCGCGCCGTAGGCGGGGATGTGCACAAAATAAGGCGTGACTGTTTTGAATACCTGTCGCAAATTTTCAATACTGGTTTTCACTCTTGCGGGATGCGAAAATGGAGAGCCGATATGCAGGGCAAGTGCGCCGCCATCATGGCCATTTAGCGCGCGCTTGCAATCGGCATAAAAAGGGGGCGTGTACAGCGCTTCGGCGGAGCCCACGGGATCGGTGAGATCAAGATAGATGAGATCAAAACCATGGGCGGCTCGCATATATTCCACGCCGTCGCCGATATGCACATCCAGCTTAGGGTGCGCAAACACATCATGATGCACTGACTGAAAATGCGCTTGTGCAACCTCAATCACGGTCTTATCCAGCTCGCACAGCACCACCGATGCAATCGATGGATACTTGAGTAACTCTTCAGCTGAGCCGCCATCGCCGCCGCCGATAATCAACACACTTTTCGGATCGGGATGCGTGATGGCGGCAGGGTGAATAAAATTTTCATGATAAAAAAATTCATCGCGCTCAGACAGCATATTGCAGCCGTCAATGCGCATGAGTTTGCCGAGATCTGGTGTATCGAACACCTCAATCAACTGATAGGGCGATTGCACTGACGCGATTTTGGCAGTGGCATTGAAATACACGCCTGCGCCATTACTGATGCGTTCATCGAGCCGAATATTTTTCTTGCGTTTCAAACCAGCGCTTCCACGACCGGCAAATCCTTGCCGCGCAACACCCGTTCCATCAACACATCCCCCGGCTGCAATACAAACAACAATTCAGCATAGAGATGTTCGGCTTTACGACTGTTGTCAGCGGTAACATTGCAAACATAGATATCGAGTGTCGCGCCCGCACGCTCGGGCCAAGTGTGAATCGCCAGATGGGATTCGGCCAGCACCACAGCACCCGTTGCGCCGCCGACCTGCAATTTATCAAAGCTCGCAAACTGATAAAAATGTTCGCCCAGAATGGTTAGTCCTGCGGTTTTACAGGCCTGAACACAGCGCATGCCGAGCAGCGCGGCCGAGGTGAGCAGCTCGCTATCGGGACAGTTATAAAGGTCAGCGATGATGTGTAGGCCCTTCATGGCGTTCCTCGTTAAATTTTACGGTTTGGCAAAGCCATTTTTATGTGGGCATCATTATGGGGAAACAACAATTCCAGCGGCTACGTATTGCTTAGGAACGGCTTATAAACTGTTTATGCGGTGTTTTTGTATCCGCCGGGAACATTCAAATTATAATCGCCATTCAATTTGGTTTTTTGGCGCTGCTACTTCCACCGTCCCGCTCTTTGTAAAGATTACCGCTCATGACCCAAGCCACCCTGATCGACATTACCAATGCTATCCGCGCGCTCGCGATGGACGCCGTACAAAAAGCCAACTCAGGCCACCCCGGTGCGCCAATGGGAATGGCGGAGATGGCGGAGGTGTTGTGGCGGCGTCACTTAAAGCATAATCCGACCAATCCGCATTGGGCAGACCGTGATCGTTTTGTGCTCTCAAACGGCCACGCCTCGATGCTGATTTATGCGCTGCTGCATCTGACGGGATATGACTTGACGATAGACGACATCAAGGCTTTCCGCCAGCTACATTCCAAAACACCGGGCCACCCTGAAGTAGCCATCACGCCGGGGATTGAAACGACCACCGGTCCATTAGGGCAGGGTTTGGCTAATGCGGTCGGCATGGCCATTGCAGAACGTGAAATGGCGCGCACTTTTAATCGCGACGGTCACAATATTATTGACCATCACACCTATGTTTTCATGGGCGACGGCTGCTTGATGGAGGGGATTTCACACGAAGTATGCTCACTCGCCGGCACCCTCGGTTTGGGTAAATTAATCGGCTTTTACGACGACAACGGTATCTCGATTGATGGCAAAGTGGAAGGCTGGTTTAAAGACAACACCCCGCAGCGTTTTGAGGCTTACGGCTGGCATGTGATTGCACATGTGGACGGCCATAATGCGGATGCCGTTGATGCCGCCCTGCAGGCCGCCAAGAAAGTCACCGACAAGCCTTCGCTGATCTGCTGCAAAACCGTGATCGGCAAAGGTTCGCCCAATATGGGCGGCACCGATAAAGTTCACGGAGCGCCGCTCGGCGATAAAGAAATCGCCGCGACCCGTGACGCCATCGGCTGGCACTATGCTCCGTTTGAAATTCCGCAAAATATTTACGACGCGTGGGACGCGAAACACAAAGGCGCGGCCGTTGAAGCGCAGTGGAATTCCGTGTTTGCCGCCTATGCAACTGCATACCCGGAATTAGCCAGCGAATTCAAGCGTCGCATGGCTGGTGATTTACCGACGAATTTTGCGGCTACGGCACGTGCGCTGCTAGACAAATCGGTTGAAAAAGCCGAGACCGTCGCCACCCGTAAAGCCTCGCAATTCGCCATCGAAGCGTTCGCGCAAACCATGCCGGAATTGCTCGGCGGCTCGGCCGATTTAACCGGCTCCGTGTTCACCAACTGGAGCGGCAGCAAAGCATTATCAGCCACGACGGGCGGAAACTATATCAACTATGGCGTGCGCGAATTCGGCATGGTCACCATTGGCAACGGTATCGCACTGCATGGCGGCTTGATTCCTTACTCAGGCACATTCCTGACCTTCAGTGATTACTCACGCAACGGCTTACGCATGGCCGCGTTAATGAAGCTCAGAAATATTTTTGTCTTCACCCACGATTCCATCGGCCTGGGCGAGGACGGCCCGACGCATCAATCAGTTGAACATGTGGCATCGCTGCGCCTGATTCCCAATATGGATTTATGGCGTCCCTGCGATACAGTGGAAGCCGCTGCCGCATGGCAACACGCGATCCAGCGCAAAGACGGCCCCACCTGTTTAATCTACTCGCGCCAAAACAGCCCGTTCCAGAAACGAGACGCGGCAACACTCGCCAACGTCGCAAAAGGCGGCTATGTGTTGTCGAAAGAAGCCGGAGAACCAAATCAATTAAAGGCTGTGATCATCGCCACCGGTACTGAAGTTTCTCTGGCTATGGAAGCGCAAAAAACGCTAGCGCAAGAAGGTATCCACGTCCGCGTTGTCTCGATGGCATCCACCTTCGTTTTTGACAAACAAGATGCCGCGTATAAATCAAGTGTCTTGCCAAAGTTAGTGCCCCGCTTGGCCATTGAGGCAGGAGTGACAGATTATTGGCGTAAATACGTGGGCCTGGATGGAGTGGTGATCGGCATTGATACATTTGGCGAATCAGCCCCTGCGCCGGTGCTTTATAAATATTTTGGAATTACGGCGGAGGCGTTGGTGGTAGGGGTGAAAGGCCCTGCTTAGCCAATCCCATGAAAGGGTATGAACACAAACAGTACGCTTGATGCGCCCTTTTTAAAAAATCGCAGTTATAACTCGTTTGCTTTTTAAAACAACAGGCGTGACAATCTAACGCTAGCGCGTCGACGAGCGCAGAAGATATTTTTTGTAGTTGGCAAACGAATCTAGGTATTGTGCGTACGAATAATAGTTAACAACGCTTTTTACCAATCCAGAAAATAAATAAGCGGTCTCTCGCGAATATAAAATTAACTGCGTTGACCTCATGTTTTAGAAATGTAACTAGTGCACTTATAAAAAGACGTCTCACTAATGTTATATCCGAAGGCTGAGACTTTTCACCGACGATGGCCCTCTTATTCTCGCCCTGTTCTCGTCACATGTGACGATGGGAAAAAGTATGTGCTTAAGGGTGCTCATTGTGGGAAGGCAATCGTCAATGAGCAAATTGTTGCGAGGCTAGGCTTTCTTCTTGGAGCGCCCGTGTGCCCAACTTTACT
>ENA-OFCD01001052-OFCD01001052.1-metagenomes-genome-assembly--contig:-NODE-1052-length-15310-cov-5.306326_pt1 | contig 15310 bp, 15 predicted proteins | sample MGYA00153392_OFCD01 | MGnify analysis MGYA00153392 | reverse complement strand
TCAGCGACGCCGGCCTGATGCGGCGGGCCCTTGAGTACGTCAAGGCCTTCGACGGTGTGATCGCCCAGCACGCCCAGGAGCCGAGGCTGACGGTCGGCGCGCAGATGAATGAGGGCATCAACTCCAGCCTGCTCGGTCTCGGCGGCTGGCCGGCCGTCGCCGAGGAGGCGATCATCGCCCGTGACTGCCTGCTGGCCGGGCACGTCGGGGGACGCCTGCACATCTGCCACGTCTCGACCGCGGGCAGCGTCGAATTGCTCCGCTGGGCCAAGGGCCACGGCTGGGACGTCACCGCCGAGGTCACCCCGCACCATCTGCTGCTCACTGACGACCTTGCGGCGACCTACGACCCGACGTACAAGGTCAACCCGCCGTTGCGCACACAGGCCGACATCGATGCGCTGCGCGTGGGGCTGGCCGATGGCACGGTCGACTGCGTCGCGACCGACCACGCGCCACATGCGCTGGAGGACAAAGAAACCGAGTGGGGGGCGGCCTCGCCCGGCATGACCGGCCTTGAGACGGCGCTGTCGGTCGTGGTGCAGACGATGGTCCAGCCGGGCCGGCTGAGTTGGCGGCAAGTCGCCGCGCGGATGAGCGAGACCCCCGCCCGTATCGGTCGTCTCGAGGGTCATGGCCGGCCGCTCGCGGTCGGTGAACCAGCCAACCTGGTACTCGTCGACCCCGGCGCGAGCTGGACGGTGGATCCAGCCCAGACGGCGAGCCGCAGTCGCAACACGCCGTTCGCTGGCCGGCAGTTGCCCGCCCGGGTCCGCGCGACCTTCCTGCGGGGGCGGCCGACGGTCCTCGACGGCAAGCCGGCCTGATGCTGCTCCGCGTCCTGTTGACCGTGGGAACCCTGTCCTTCGCTGCCGGCTTCTCGCTGCTCATGCTGAAGGGATGGCGCGGCCGGCAGCGCCGGCAGGGCGACCTCCCGCCGCCACCGCAGCCGGCCGGTGACCGGCAGGTCGTCGTCGCGGCCACCGCCGGGCTGTTCGTCGGCACGACCTTCACCGGCGACTGGCTGGACCGGGTCGCGGTGCACCACCTGTCCGACCGGGCCACTTGCGAGCTGGTCCTCGCGACCGACGGCGTGCACATCGATCGCGAAGGGCTACCCGAGTTGTTCATTCCCTACGACGTGGTGGAGTCCGCCGCGATCGACGTCGCGCTGGCCGGCAAGGTCGTCAGCGGTGGCATGCTCGCGATCACCTGGCGACTGGGCCCACGCCTGCTGACGAGCGGTTTCCGGGCCACCGACCACGCCGCGCACTCCCGGCTCGCGGCCGCGGTCTGCGCACACCTCTCGGTGGTGACCCCGTGATCCCCGCCGTGCTGGTCCTCGAGGACGGCCGCAGTTTTCGCGGCGAGGCCTACGGCGCGGTCGGCGAGACCTTCGGGGAGGCGGTCTTCAACACCGGGATGACCGGCTACCAGGAGACCCTCACCGATCCCAGCTACCACCGGCAGGTCGTCGTGATGACCGCGCCGCAGGTCGGCAACACCGGCGTCAACGACGAGGACGCCGAATCCGACCGGATCTGGGTCAGCGGCTACGTCGTCCGCGACCCCTCCCGGGTGGCCAGCAACTGGCGCTCGAAGCGGTCGCTGCCGGCTGAGCTCGAGGCGCAAGGCGTCGTCGGGATCAGCGGCATCGACACCCGTGCCCTGACCCGTCACCTGCGCGAGCGCGGCGCCATGCGGGTCGGGATCAACAGCACCGGCGCCGACGTCGACGAGGTGCACGGTCGGGTCCTCGCGAGCCCGGGTATGGCGGGCAGCGATCTCGCCCGCGAGGTCTCCACTGCCACGGCGTACGTCGTGCCGGCGGTCGGTGTGCGGCGGTTCACCGTCGCAGCAATGGATCTCGGCATCAAGCGGCGTACCCCCTGGCACCTGGCGCAGGCCGGTTGCGAGGTGCACGTCCTGCCGGCGACCTCGAGCGCAGCCGACCTGCTCGCCGTCGCCCCGGACGGTGTCTTTTTCTCCAATGGACCAGGCGACCCGGCCACCGCCGACTATGCGGTCGACGCGGTCCGCGGGGTGCTCGACGCCGGCGTACCGGTCTTTGGCATCTGCTTCGGCAACCAGGTGCTCGGCCGGGCGCTGGGCCTCGGCACCTACAAGCTGCGCTACGGCCACCGGGGGGTGAACCAACCGGTCCAGGACCGCACGACCGGGCAGGTGCACATCACCAGCCACAACCACGGATTCGCCGTCGCCGCACGGCTCGACGGACCGACCGATACGGCGTACGGACCGGTGCAGGTGAGCCACGTCGACCTCAACGACGACGTCGTCGAGGGGCTCAGTTGCCCGCAGGCACGGGCTTTCTCGGTGCAGTACCACCCGGAGGCGGCGCCCGGGCCGCATGACGCAACCGGGTTGTTCCAGCGCTTCGCCGAGCTGATGGAGGCCTGACATGCCTCGCCGCGACGACCTCAAGCACGTGCTGGTGATCGGCTCCGGACCGATCCTCATCGGGCAGGCAGCGGAATTCGACTACTCAGGCACGCAGGCCTGCCGGGTGCTGCGGGCCGAGGGGCTGCGGGTCACCCTGATCAACTCCAACCCGGCGACCATCATGACCGACCCGGAGCTCGCGGACGCGACCTACATCGAGCCGATCACGGTCGAGTACATCACAAAGATCATCGAGAGGGAGCGCCCGGATGCGCTGCTGCCGACGCTCGGCGGGCAGACGGCGCTGAACGCCGCGATGGCGCTGCACGAGAGCGGCGTGCTCGAGCGGTACGGCGTGGAGCTGATCGGCGCCGACGTCGACGCGATCCGGCGCGGCGAGGACCGCCAGGAGTTCAAGACAGTGGTCGAGTCGGTCGGTGGCGAGAGCGCCCGCAGCGTCGTCTGCCACACGATGGACGAGGTGCTCGCCGGGGCGGACCGGCTCGGCTATCCGGTGGTCGTACGGCCCTCATTCACGATGGGTGGCAGCGGCTCGGGCGTGGCGCACGACCGCCCCGGCCTGCTCCGGATCGCCGGGGGTGGCCTGCACGCCAGCCCGACCAGCGAGGTGCTGCTCGAGGAGTCGGTGCTGGGCTGGAAGGAGTTCGAGCTGGAGCTGATGCGCGACCGCGCCGACAACGTCGTGGTCATCTGCACGATCGAGAACCTCGACCCGATGGGGGTGCACACCGGCGACTCGATCACCGTCGCGCCGGCGATGACGCTGACCGACCGCGAGTACCAGCGGATGCGTGACCTGGCGATCGACATCATCCGCGCGGTCGGTGTCGACACCGGTGGGTGCAACATCCAGTTCGCGGTCGACCCGGCGACCGGGCGGATGATCGTCATCGAGATGAACCCGCGGGTGTCTCGCAGCAGCGCCCTGGCCAGCAAGGCCACCGGTTTTCCGATCGCCAAGATCGCCGCCAAGCTCGCGGTCGGCTACACCCTGGACGAGATCCCCAACGACATCACCCGCGAGACGCCGGCGAGCTTCGAGCCGTCGCTGGACTACGTGGTGGTCAAGGTGCCGCGGTTCGCCTTCGAGAAGTTCCCGGGCTCGGATCCCGAGCTGACGACGACGATGAAGAGCGTCGGCGAGGCGATGGCACTGGGCCGGTCCTTCGTCGAGGCGCTGCAGAAGGCGATGCGCTCGCTGGAGCAGACCCCCGGCGGCTTCTGGACGACTCCTGATCCCGCCGGGTCCGCAGCCGACGCGCTGGAGCTGGCCAGGACCCCGCACGACGGCCGGCTGCACGCCGTCGAGCGCGCGCTGCGGCTCGGCGCGACCGCCGAGCAGGTGCACGACGCGACCCGGATCGACAGGTGGTTTCTCGACGCGGTGCTGCAGCTGGTGGAGCTGCGGGCCGAGCTTGAGCACGCGCCTCTGGAAGAAGCCCTGCTGCGCAAGGCTAAGCGAATGGGTTGCAGCGACCAGCAGCTCGCGCTGGTCACGGGTCGCAGCGAGGGGCAGGTCCGGGCGCTGCGCCACGAGCTCGGCGTACGCCCGGTGTACAAGACCGTCGACACCTGCGCCGCGGAGTTCGCCGCCCGGACCCCCTACCACTACTCGAGTTATGACGAGGAGACCGAGGTCGCCTCGTCGGCGCGCCGCAAGGTCATCATCCTGGGCAGCGGGCCCAACCGGATCGGCCAGGGCATCGAGTTCGACTACGCCTGTGTGCACGCGTCTTTCGCGCTGTCGGCGGCCGGCTACGAGACCGTGATGATCAACTGCAACCCCGAGACCGTCAGCACCGACTACGACACCAGCGACCGGCTGTACTTCGAGCCGCTGACGGTGGAGGACGTGCTGGAGGTCGTGGCGGCCGAGCGTGAGTCGGCCGCCCGTGGCGGCGGCGAGCTGGTCGGGGTGATCGTGCAGCTCGGCGGCCAGACGCCGCTGCGGCTCGCGCAGGAGCTGAAGGACTGCGGCGTAACGATCGTCGGCACCACCCCCGAGGCCATCCACCTGGCCGAGGACCGCGGGGCGTTCGGGGAGGTGCTGGTCGCTGCCGGCCTGCCCGCACCGAAGTTCGGCACCGCGACCTCGTACGAGCAGGCGCAGCAGATCGCTGACAACGTCGGCTATCCGTTGCTGGTGCGGCCGTCGTACGTCCTCGGCGGGCGGGGCATGGAGATCGTCTACAGCGACGACATGCTGGTCGACTACGTACGACGGTCGACGCTGATCGGACCGGACCACCCGGTGCTGGTCGACCGGTTCCTCGAGGACGCCGTGGAGATCGACGTCGACGCGCTGTACGACGGCACCGACCTCTACCTCGCCGGGGTCATGGAGCACATCGAGGAGGCCGGCATCCACTCCGGCGACTCGGCGTGCGCGCTGCCGCCGATCACCCTGGGGCGCACCGAGCTGCTGCGCATCCGCGAGTCGACCCGGGCGATCGCCGACGGCGTCGGGGTCCGGGGGCTGCTCAACGTCCAGTACGCCCTCAAGGACGACGTGCTGTACGTGCTCGAGGCCAACCCGCGGGCGTCGCGGACGGTGCCGTTCGTCAGCAAGGCGACGGCGGTGCAGCTGGCGAAGGCCGCTGCCCGGGTGATGCTCGGCGCGACCGTCGCCGAGCTGCGCGCCGAGGGAATGCTGCCGAGCTCCGGCGACTGCGCCCACATGCCCGCGGGCGCGCCGATCAGCGTCAAGGAGGCGGTGCTGCCGTTCGGCCGGTTCCGTACGCCGCAGGGGTTCGGCGTCGACACGGTGCTCGGCCCCGAGATGAAGTCGACCGGTGAGGTGATGGGCATCGACGCCGCCTTCGGGACGGCGTTCGCCAAGAGCCAGTCGGCGGCGTACGGCGAGCTGCCCACCAAGGGACGGGTCTTCGTCAGTGTCGCCAACCGCGACAAACGGTCCATGATCTTCCCGGTGAAGCGGCTGCAGGACCTGGGTTTCGAGGTGCTGGCGACGCTCGGCACCGCCGAGGTGCTGCGTCGCAACGGCGTCGTTGCGACCGTCGTCGGCAAGCACAGCGAGGGCCGCGGCGACGACGTCGTGCCGATGCTGCTCGCCGGCGAGGTCGACCTGGTCATCAACACGCCTTTCGGGGTCGGGCCGCGGCTCGACGGCTACGAGATCCGCACCGCCGCTGTGGCCCGTGGCGTGCCGTGCATCACCACCATCCAGGGCGCGGCGGCCTGCGTGCAGGGCATCGAGGCGCTGGTACGAGGGGACGTCGGCGTGCGGTCGCTGCAGGAGCACCACGCGGCGCTGCTGGCGTCCGCGGCGGCCCAGCGGGCCGCGGCGCACCTCGCGGACGGGCGGTCGTAGTGCCGCTGCAAATGCAGGCCGAGGTGCTGGCGATGGGTCGGGTCGGGGCGTACTACTCGCTGACGGTCGCCGCGCCCGGCATCCCCGAGCTGACCCGGCCGGGGCACTTCCTGGCCGTCCAGGTCGGTGGGCCGGCCTCCAGCATGCTGCTGCGCAGGGCCTTTGCGATCTATCGCGCCGACGCGGGGGTCGTCGAGGTGGTCTTCGCGGTGCACGGCGCGGGCACCGCGTGGCTGGCTGGGCAGCGGCCCGGGGACGTGCTCGACGTCGTCGGGCCGCTCGGCACGCCCTTCCCGGTGCCGGACGTCGCGCGCACGGCGACGCTGGTGGGCGGCGGCTACGGGGTGGCGCCCCTGCTGCCGCTCGCGGAGGCGCTGCGGGCCCGCGGCGGCGAGGTCGACATGGTGCTCGGCGCCGGCGACGCCGACCGGCTGTTCGGCGTACAGCAGGCCGGTCGTACGGCCAGGACGGTCGTCGTCACGACCGACGACGGCTCAGCGGGGGAGCGGGGCAGGGTGTCCGACGTGCTGCCGGCGCTGCTCGCCCGGACCGCCAGCGAGGTTGTCTACGCGTGCGGGCCGATGGGCATGCTGCGCGCGGTCGCCGCGCAGGCAGCGGCTGCCGGCATCCCCTCGTACGTCGCCGTCGAGGAGTCGATGGCCTGCGGGATCGGGGTCTGCATGACCTGCGTGCTGCCGGTGGTCGGTGACGACGGGCTGACCCGGATGGTGCGCTCGTGCGTGGAGGGCCCGGTGTTCGCCGGCGACCGGGTGCGCTGGGACGCGCTCGGCACGGTTCCGGCGGACGCCGTCGGGGCGCCGAGGTGACGGGCGGCTCGACCGGCCCCGGCCCATCCGCCGAGGTGACGGGCGGCCCGACCGATCTGGCGACGACCTTGGCCGGTGCGGTCTTCCCCAACCCGGTCTTCACCGCGAGCGGCTGCGCGGCGGCGGGTGCCGAGCTCGACCAGTTCTTCGACATCACCGAGCTCGGCGGGGTCGTCACCAAGTCGATCATGCTGGCCGCGCGGTCCGGCCGGGCGACGCCGCGGATGGCGGAGACGCCGAGCGGGATGCTCAACTCGATCGGCCTGCAGGGCCCGGGGATCGAGGCCTTCCTCGACAAGGATCTCGCCTGGCTCGCCGGTCGCGGTGCGCGCGCCGTCGTGTCGATCGCGGGGGGGTCTGTCGACGACTACGCCCGGCTGGCCGCGCTCCTCGACGGACGCCCGGGCGTGTCGATGATCGAGGTGAACATCAGCTGCCCGAACGTGGAGGACCGCGGCCAGGTGTTCGCCTGCGACCCGAGGGCGGCCGCCGAGGTGGTGGCAGCGGTACGGCGGGAGACCGCCGTCCCGGTCTTCGCCAAGCTGTCACCCGACGTCACCGACATCACCACGATCGCGCGGGCCTGCGTGGACGCCGGCGCCGACGGGCTCTCGGTCATCAACACTCTGCTGGGCCTTGCGATCGACACCTCGACGATGCGCCCGGTGCTGGGCGGGATCACCGGCGGGCTGTCCGGCCCGGCGATCCGGCCGGTGGCGCTGCGCTGCGTCTGGCAGGTGCACCAGGCGCTGCCACACGTCCCGATCCTGGGCATGGGTGGCATCCGTACCGGCCTGGACGCCCTGGAGTTCCTGCTCGCCGGCGCGTCGGCGGTCAGCGTCGGTACGACGGTCTTCGGCGACCCATCCGCGCCGGTACGCGTGCTGCGCGAGCTGTCGGCGGCCCTGACCGAGCGCGGCTTCGCCCGGGTCGGCGACGCGGTCGGCCTCGCCCACCGGCCCGCCGACGCAGAACACGATGAGCGGCCCCGATGAGCAACGTCACCGAGGGGGTGGACAGCGTCGCAGGCGGGGAGCCCACTGCGGACGACCGGTTGCGCGGCGCACCTCTCGCGCCCGTCGCGGTGGCCCTCGACACCCCGGACGCCGCGACGGCGGCCCGCCTGGCGATGGCCGTCGCGCCGTACGTGCAGGTGCTCAAGGTCGGCCTCGAGCTGTTCTGCGCGGCCGGCCCGGGCATCGTCGAGCAGGTCCGCTGCGGCCGCGACGTGTTCCTTGACCTCAAGCTGCACGATATCCCCAACACCGTCGCCGGCGCCGCCCGCGCGGTCGCGCCGCTGCGGCCCCGCTTCCTCACCGTCCACGCGGCCGGCGGCGCGGCGATGGTGCGGGCCGCCGTCGAGGCCGCGCCCGAGGTGACGATCACCGCCATCACGGTGCTGACGTCGCTGTCGGAGGCCGACCTCGCCGCGGTCGGCCTCACCGGCCCGTCGCTGGACGCCGTACGGCGCCTCGCGCTTCTCGCCGTCGGGGCGGGCGCCGGGGCGCTGGTCTGCTCACCGCGGGAGGTGGCCGCCGTCCGCGCCGAGGTCGGGCCGGACATCGTGCTGATCACGCCGGGCGTGCGCCCCGCCGGCGCTGATGTCGGTGACCAGGCCAGGGTGGCGACCCCCGAGCAGGCCCTCGCTGATGGCGCCGACCTGCTGGTCATCGGCCGGCCGGTCACCGGTGCCATCGACCCCGGCGCGGCGGCGGCGGCGCTGGCCGCTGTGCTGGGGTGACCTGACCGCCGAGCTCGCCCTCGTCATCCGGCGGGCCACGTTGCCCATCGGGCGGTGTCCCGGCTAGGTTCGCGCCGACCTGTTCGACGGCTTGACCCGGCCGTCGAGGAACCTTCGACCGTCGAGGTGACCCGAGCGTGGCCCTGCCGCCCCTCACTGCCGAGCAGCGCGCCGCAGCCCTGGACAAGGCCGCCGCCGCCCGGCGGACCCGGGCAGCCCTCAAGGTCAAGCTCAAGAGCCATGGTGCGAGCTTGCAGGACGTGCTCGACAGCGGTGCGACCGACGAGGCCATCGGCAAGATGAAGGTGCTGGCTGTGCTGGAGGCGATGCCCGGGGTCGGCAAGATCAAAGCGGCCCGAATGATGGACAAGCTGGAGATCTCGCCGTCCCGGCGGGTACGCGGGCTGGGCATCAAGCAGCGCGAGGCCCTCGAGCGCGAGTTCGCCGAGCGAGCGAGGCGGCAGCGGTAGGGGCCGCGGCCCGGCTCACGGTGTTGTCGGGTCCCTCAGGCGTCGGGAAGGGCACCGTCGTCGCCGCAGTCCGCCGCCGCCACCCCGGCGTGTTCCTGTCCGTCAGCGTCACCACCCGCAGGCGCCGCCCGGGAGAGGTCGACGGGGTGCACTACCACTTCCTCGATGAGGCGGCCTTCGCCGCGATGGTCCGGGCGGGCGAGCTCCTCGAGCACGCCACCTACGCCGGGCACAGCTACGGCACCCCGCGGCGGCCGGTCCTCGAGCAGCTCGCCCTCGGCGCGCCGGCGCTGCTGGAGATCGAGCTGCAGGGGGCCCGCCAGGTGCGGGCGGCGATGCCCGAGGCGCACCTGGTGTTCCTGGCCCCGCCGTCCTGGCGGGAGCTGGTGCGCCGGCTCACCGGCCGGGGCACCGAGAGCGGCCCGAGGATCGCGCGGCGCCTCGCGCTGGCCCGGGAGGAGATGTCGGCCGAGGCGGAGTTCGACGAGACGGTCGTCAACGACGACGTCGAGCGGGCCGCGGACCGGCTGGTAGCGTCCATGGGCATCAGCGCCTAGCGCCGTACCCGTATGAAGGAGATCTGTGGCCGGCACCGTCGCCAACCCGATCGGCATCACCAACCCCCCGATCGACGAGCTCCTCGCCGCCACCGACTCCAAGTACAGCCTGGTGATCTACGCGGCCAAGCGCGCCCGACAGATCAACGCCTACTACTCCCAGCTCGGCGACGGTTTGCTGGAGTACGTCGGTCCGCTCGTCGAGACCGGCGTGCAGGAGAAGCCGCTGTCGATAGCCCTGCGGGAGATCAACGGCGGGCTGCTGAGCCACGAGCGGGTCCCGGACCCGGCGGTCTGAACCCGGTGGACCGCCCCAGGGTGGTCTTGGGCGTGGCCGGCGGCATCGCCGCCTACAAGGCCTGCGAGCTGCTCAGACAGCTCACCGAGAGCGGCCATGACGTCCGCGTCGTGCCGACCCGCAGCGCGCTGGAGTTCGTCGGCGCGCCGACCTGGGCGGCGCTGTCCGGTCACCCCGTCACCGCGAGCGCCTGGGACGACGTCCACGAGGTACCGCACGTGGCGATCGGCCGCTCGGCCGATCTGGTCGTGGTCGCCCCGGCCACCGCCGACCTGCTCGCGAAGGCGGCGCACGGCCTGGCCGATGACCTGCTGACCGGCACGCTGCTGACCGCCCGCTGCCCGGTCGTACTCGCCCCCGCCATGCACACCGAGATGTGGGAGCACCCGGCGACGCGCGCCAACGTCACCCTGCTGCGCGAACGCGGCGTGCTGGTGATCGAGCCCGCGGTCGGCAGGCTGACCGGTGCCGACAGCGGTCGGGGTCGGCTGCCCGAGCCCGCGGAGATCGCGCTGGTGTGCCGTCGGGTGCTGGCCCGCGGCAGCCGGCTGCCCGACCTGGCCGGGCGACGCGTCGTCGTGACCGCCGGTGGGACGCGCGAGCACCTGGACCCGGTGCGCTACCTCGGCAACCGCTCCAGCGGCAGGCAGGGCTATGCCCTGGCCCGGGCCGCCGTCGCGCGGGGCGCCGACGTCGTCCTGGTGAGTGCCGCCGCGCTCCCCGACCCAGCCGGCGCGACCGTCGTACGCGTCATGTGCGCGCAGGAGCTGAGCACCGCCACGCTGGCCGCTGCGAAGGGCGCCGACGCCATCGTGATGGCGGCCGCGGTCGCCGACTACCGGCCCGCGCACCGGCTCGCCACCAAGCACAAGAAGGGAGCCGGGTTGAGCGTCGAGCTGGTGGCCACCCCCGACGTGCTGGTCGAGCTGGTGGCGGCCCGCCGGCCCGGCCAGGTCCTGGTCGGCTTCGCCGCGGAGACCGGCGACGACGAGGGCGACGTGCTGGCACACGGCCGGGCCAAGCTGGCCCGCAAGGGCTGTGACCTGCTGGTCGTCAACGAGGTCGGTGAGCCGGGGCACCCGACCGGTTTCGAGGGCGAGCAGAACGCCGCCACCGTGCTCGGACTCGACGGCAGCGCCACCGACATCCCGCTCGGTAGCAAGGACGCCCTCGCCGACATCGTGTGGGACCTCGTCGCGCGGCGGTTACCCGAACGCTGAGGCCGCTCAGTAGGCTGCTACCGCGACCCTGCGCGAGCCCGACCCTTGAGGAGCCCCGTTGTCCCGCCGCCTGTTCACCTCCGAGTCGGTCACCGAGGGCCACCCCGACAAGATCGCCGACGCCATCAGCGACGCCATCCTGGACGCCATGCTCACCAACGACCCCAGGAGCCGGGTCGCCGTCGAGACGATGATCACCACCGGGCAGGTGCACATCGCCGGTGAGGTCACGACCTCCGGCTACGTCGACATCGCGCAGCTCGTACGCGACACCATCTTGGAGATCGGCTACGACAGCAGCAAGAAGGGCTTCGACGGGCTGTCCTGCGGAGTGTCCATCTCGATCGGCGCGCAGAGCTCCGACATCGCCCAGGGCGTCGACCAGGCGTACGAAGCGCGCGTGGAAGGTGTCCTGGACGAGCTCGACCGGCAGGGCGCCGGCGACCAGGGCCTCATGTTCGGTTATGCGACCGACCTGCGCAGCATGACGCAAGGGCGTGGCAGCTCCACCATGGAGTTCGATCGCTATTCGGCTGCTCCATCCAACATCGCGGATGAAGTGATCAAGGCGCACTAAGCCGCGCATCGTAACGTAACGTAATTCCCAGGGGCCGAACTTAACCACTCGGCCTCTGCTCAGAAAGACAGCTTCCCGGCGTACAGTCCGGTTGATTTGCAGGAGATAGAGGATCATGGGAAAAGACAAATTCGAGCGTAACAAGCCGCACGTCAACATCGGCACTATCGGCCACGTCGATCACGGCAAGACCAGCCTGACCGCTGCGATTACCAAAGTGCTGGCAATGCGTGGTGGCGCTCAGTATCGCGCCTACGACTCGATCGACAACGCGCCGGAAGAAAAAGCGCGCGGTATTACGATCTCGATCACGCACGTTGAATACGAAACTGAAACGCGCCATTACGCGCACGTTGATTGCCCCGGCCACCGCGACTACATCAAGAACATGATCACCGGCGCGGCCCAGATGGACGGCGCGATCCTCGTGGTCAGTGCACCGGACGGCCCGATGCCGCAAACGCGCGAACACGTCTTGCTGGCACGTCAGGTGGAAGTGCCCGCGATGGTCGTGTATTTGAACAAGATCGATCAGATGGACGATCCCGAATTGCTCGAACTGGTCGAACTCGAATTGAGCGAACTGCTGAGCGCCTATGGCTTCCCGGCAGACACGCCCATCATTCGCGGCACGGCGCTCGGCGTTCTGGAAAGCAAGAGCACCGATCCGAAAGCGCCCGAATACGAATCGATTTGGAAGCTGATGGAAACCGTTGACAGCTACATCCCGACGCCCAAACGCGACATGGACAAGCCGTTCCTGATGCCCGTTGAAGACGTATTCGGCATTAAGGGACGCGGTACGGTCGTGACCGGACGCGTTGAGCGTGGTACCTTGCAGAAGGGTTCGGAAATCGAGATCATCGGTTTGCGTGAAGCGCCGATGAAGACGATCGTGACGGGTATTGAAATGTTCCACCGCGAACTCGATCAGGCGCAGGCAGGCGACAACGCCGGGCTGCTCTTACGCGGTACGCAGCGCGAAGAAGTCGAGCGCGGCATGGTGCTCGCCAAGCCCGGTTCGATCAAGGCGCACAAGAAGTTCAAGTGCGAAGTGTACGTGCTGAAGAAGGAAGAAGGCGGACGTCACAAGGCGTTCTTCCCCGGCTACCGTCCTCAGTTCTACATCCGCACGCTGGATGTGACCGGCACTGTGACCTTGCCGGAAGGCGTGGAAATGGTGATGCCGGGCGACAACGTGAACATGGAAGTCGAGCTGATCATGCCAGTGGCACTGGAAACCGGCTCGCACTTCGCCATTCGTGAAGGCGGCTTGACCGTCGGCGCGGGTGTTATTACTCAGATTATGGACTAGATTGGTAGGGTGGGGTGCGGTTGACGTACCCCACATCCGCCGATCGGAAATGAACAATGGCAAAGCAAAAAGTACGCTCCGTAATTTACATGGCCTGCACAGAGTGCAAAAGCCGAAATTACACCAGTCAGAAGAATCGGCGCAACGACCCGAACCGTCTCGAACTGAACAAGTTCTGCAATGTTTGCCGAAAACAAACCTTGCATCGCGAGACAAAGTAAGGCATAATAAGAGTCTCTTTGCTGATGGTCGCTGAACAGCAGCCATCGGCTCTCTAGGAGCGTAGCTCAATTGGCAGAGCGTTCGTCTCCAAAACGAAAGGTTACAGGTTCGATTCCTGTCGCTCCTGCTCGCCTAGAGATATATCCGCAGCTAACACCGTCGCCAAGGCGGTGTTTTAATGTCAGAAAAAAGTTCGAGGAGTTTTAGCAATGTCGCCGATAACGACCCGTTCGCAAACTGAAGACGAAGATATGCTCGATGAGGTCGATGCTGCGGAAAGTGCCGAAACGACGAGTCAGCCCGCCGTTTCGGACAGCCGCCGACGCCGTTTGCGCGCGCGGGGAATTGAACCTGACGAGATCGTTGTGCCGACGTTGGATGCACCGAGCGAAACGCGCGGCCTGACTGCTGGCAAGGGTCGCCCAACGCCGTCGCGCGATGGTGAAACGGCAGTCAGCGGTAACCCGGTCACGCGCGTGATCAGTACCATCCGCACGTATATCAAGGATGTGCGTGGTGAACTCGGCAAGGTTACGTGGCTCAATCGAGAAGAAGTACGGCGTCTCAGCACCATTGTACTCGCAGTGACCGTTGTAGCCGCGATCTTCCTGGGTTTGCTGAGCTTCTTGTTCGGGTCGCTGGCTGGCGCAGTTGCACAAACCGATACCTCGATCCCTGCTGGCATCGCCGTCTGCGTGATTATCGTCGTGGTAGCGGGCCTGTGGCTGTTACGCGAAAGATTGTTCCCGGATCAGGAATAAGGTGATTTAATGCTGCACCCTTTTAACCCTGACGAAGACGAGGATCGTCCAGACGGCAGTAATGCTGTGGATTACGATCCCGATCCTGTCTATTTGGACGAACCCAAACCGCGCAACCGACACCCTAAAAAGGGCGCGGCGCTGGCTGCTGCCACGGCGCAAGAAGAAGCCGATTCAGGCGACTTTCTGCCGAAATGGGCGAAGGCCGACAAACCCGCGCCGCGCACATTCATCGGCAGCAGCGGTGACGGCGAAGGCGTCGAGATCACGGTCGATGATGATAAGCTGTGGTACGTGATCCACTGCTACAGCGGCTATGAAAACAAAGTCCGCCATTCAATTGAGCAGCGCATCGAAACGATGGGGATGCAGGACAAAATCTTCGATGTGGTAGTCCCGACACAAGAAGAAATTGAGATTCGCGAAGGTAAGCGCAAAGCGATCGAGCGCCGCGTATTTCCGGGTTACCTGCTGGTACAAATGAAGATGCACGAAGACTCATGGTATGTCGTGCGCAATACGCCGGGCGTGACGGGCTTTGTGGGCATGGGCAACGAGCCGACTGCGCTGCGCCCCGAAGAAGTCAACCTGATCATGCGCCGCATGGAAGCTGACGCCACGCATATCAATATCGCCTTCAAAGCGGGCGACAAAGTGCGGATTATCGATGGGCCGTTCAACGACTTTCCGGGAACGGTCGATAACATCGATATGGAAAAAGCCAAAGTGCGCGTCATGGTTTCGTTCTTTGGCCGCGATACGCCCGTTGAACTCGACTTTTTGCAGGTCGAAAAAGCGTAACGGTCAATGGTCTGAGCAGTGCAGTTCTGTTAACGTAACATTCTGTTAGAACATCAATACACCCGATGGTGTGAAGGATTAGTAGTCGTAATTATGGCAAAGAAAATCAAAGCAGTCGTGACGCTGGCAATTAACGCTGGCAAGGCAAACCCCGCTCCGCCGATCGGCCCGGCACTGGCACAACATGGTATCAACCTGATGGCCTTTTGCAAGGAATACAACGCTCGCACTTCGGCGCGTATTGGCGATGTAATTCCGGCTGAAATCACCGTTTTCAGCGATGGCTCATTCAAGTTCATCTTGAAAAGCTCGCCGACCACGTTCTTGATCAAGCGTGCGGCAGGCGTTGAAAAAGGTTCAGGGACGCCGAACAAAGACAAAGTCGGCAAGATCACGCGCAAGCAGGTTCAAGAGATCGCTGAGGTCAAAATGGCCGATCTCAACGCAATCGATCTGGCTGGCGCGATGAAACAGATCGAAGGCACTGCCCGCAACATGGGTATCACCGTCGAAGGTTAGCCCAAGCCAACAGTTTGTTTTGCAACCTATAGGTATCAATAAAGTGGGAGGGCATCGCGCCCGCAAAACCACAGGAGTAATTTGAAATGACCCATCACGGAAAAAAATTCGTAGAAGCCGCCAAAAAAGTTGACGCCAATCGCGACTACACCATGATCGAAGCGATCAAGGTGGCTAAAGAAGCGAGCTATGTCAAGTTCAACGAAACAGTCGAGCTGCACGCGCGTCTCAGCATTGACCCCCGCCA
>ENA-OFCD01001049-OFCD01001049.1-metagenomes-genome-assembly--contig:-NODE-1049-length-15319-cov-6.349319_pt1 | contig 15319 bp, 17 predicted proteins | sample MGYA00153392_OFCD01 | MGnify analysis MGYA00153392 | reverse complement strand
GGTATCGATGCACCTCCAGATGGCTAAGAGCCTGACAGCAATGCGCTAAATCATCACTATACCTCCTGCAATAGTCCGAGGTTGACTGTGATAAGAGGGTAGAGGGTAGAGGGTAGTTCTAGGATTTGAATAATTCAAAAAAACTTAATGGGTTAGCGTAGCCTCTCCTGTGGAGAATCGATCGGCTAGGATTGATACTATTAGTCAATTTAAATCGATCGAGCCTGATATTTTTGATATTCCCGATCTTTGTGCTGCCAATACTTCTAGACAGTTTCTTTGGCAGCGATCGCATTTTGATACTCACTACCACCTTCAGCAATTAATCTCTCTTTAACTTGCTTGCGGAGATCTGAGACAATTTTACCATTAATTTTACGCGTCTGCGACCAATCCAAAATCGGTTGTGGATAGTAACTATCAGTATATTTTCCTTCGATAATTTCGCTGATACTATAACCTTGTAATTCTGGAATCCAGTAATAAATAAAACTTAGATCGGGATCTTTTTCGGCAATGTTCTTGTTGGGATTGTAGATCCGAAATGTTTCGCTGAGGGGATTGGTGACACCCGCCTGCATCTGCCATTGCCAATTATCGATCGCCAGATCGCCATCTACCAAATAGTTCATATAATGTTTGGCTCCATGATGCCAAGAGATGCCACAATTTATGGTCAAAAATGTGGCACACATGGCACGCATCCGAAAATTCATCCAGCCCATCTCTGTGAGCTGTCGCATACTCGCATCAACTAGGGGAAAACCTGTCATTCCTTCTTGCCAAGCTTGGAACAATTCAAGCTGGTTTGGGTGGAGTTCATCGGGCTGATACCAAGGATCGAATTCAGGGTAGCGATTCTCGTAAGCTACTTCTGGATGGAAGTACAGCCTTTGGGTAAAACTATCGTGCCAGCGCAAGCGATCTCGAAAAGCTTTGAGCGAAAATTCGGCTTTTTCTCGACCTACAAGTTCGGCGACTCTTGCTTTGGTAGACTGATAAACAGTCCGAGTCGAAATTGTCCCAAATGTCAGATGTGGCGATAGCTGCGAGGTTGCTCCTTGTTGTGATAACCACGGACGAGAAAGTTTCCAATGATAACCATTAAATCTAGTTGTGAGAAATGAATCTAATGTATCTCGCGCATTTGTTTCACCGCCAGTAAAATATACTTTTTCGACATCCCAAAATTCTCGATATTTGTGCTTTAGTTCTTCAAAAGTTAGTTGTGGTAGATCGATCGATCTATTCGGTGTATTTATTGCTAAAGGTGATTGATGTTGTGGTTGTCGTTGATAAGTATAGTATTCATCAAACCATGCTTCGCGTCGCTCGATCGGTTGGAGAAAGTTATTTAATCCCAGATGATAATCCAGGTTTAACTCTCGATAAAAATCGACGATCGTTTTATCCCGACTAATCCCATATTCTACTTGGACATCGCGATTGAAAAATAGTTTTGGTCGATCGCCTTGTTGGATTAACTGTCTGGTTAAGTCTTGGATAATGAGAGTTGAATTACCCTCAAATAATGTTAAATGACTACCTAGATCTTGCAGACTACGATCTAAATCTTCTAAAGACTCAAACAAAAATCTTACTCTAGCTTTACCAATATCAGCCCATGTATAGAACCAAGGATCGATAATAAAGAATGGTAAAACTGGGGTGTTATTGACAGATGCCAGCGTGACGATTTCATTATCGGTCGATCGCAAATCCCGACGAAACCAAAGCAGGTGCATAATTTAATCGATGAGAGATGTTTTAGAAATTTATTGATTATATTATCTCTACTATAAGGTAAATTTTTAGGCTCTGCTCTGCGATGCGTTATGCGTCAGAGTACCAACAATAAGATCTCGATTCCTCAGTCGATCGGTCAAAGATTACCCTAGCAATTTGAGTTAGACTGATTTAATAAGTCTCATGGACGATAACTGACGCTGGACAATGACGAATATTTTTACAAGCGATCCAGAATTAGAATTAGATCCAATCTCGATCGATCGCCTGACTAGTTATATCGAACAAGCTCTGCTCCAAACCCCTCAACTGCGACAGGTATGGGTTAGTGGTGAAGTTTCTAGTGCCAGTCATCATCCCTCAGGCATTTACTTTACGCTCAAAGACAAAGTGGGTAGAGCAGCTCTACCTGCGGTGGTGTGGAAGACCCAAATTTCCGAATTGGAGACAAAGCCTCAGGTGGGGATGGAAGTACTCGCATTTGGGAAAATTGCTGTGTATGCACCGCATGGTAAGTATCAATTTCAGGTGCAGCAAGTGCTCGGACTGGGAGAAGGTTTGCAAGCCCTGAAATTGCAACGGCTCAGACAGCGGTTAGCAGTTGAAGGACTGTTCGATCCCCAGCGTAAACGGACTTTACCCATTCAGCCACAAACAATCGCGGTAGTCACATCGGCGACGGCGGCGGCATGGGGTGATATTCAGCGGATGTTGCGTTCTCGCTATGCGGGAGTGTTGGTATTATTGGCTCCAGCAACGGTACAGGGGGAAATGGCACCTGATTCGATCGAGCGGGCAATCGAGCGGGTAGTTAGCGATGGTCGCGCTGAGGTGTTGATTGTGGCTAGAGGTGGGGGTGCGACGGAAGATTTGAGTTGTTTTAATAGTGAGGTGGTCGTCCGAGCAATTGCTGAATGTCCGATTCCGGTAGTCACTGGGATCGGACACGAACGGGATGAGTCGTTGGCAGATCTAGCAGCAGATGTGAGTACAGCCACCCCAACTACCGCCGCTGCAATTGTCGTTCCCGATCTCGAAGATGTGGTAGCTGAACATCTAGCGCGGGTCGAGCGACTGCGAGCGACAATGCAGACGATCTCGATCGATCTCCAGTCTCAGTTAAGCCAATTGAGAATGCGGTGCGAACGCATCAAACCCGATCGAACATTAGATCTAGAAGTCGATCGACTCAACCTACTTCAGCAGCGACTCAGACTGGCGATGAGCGGACGATTGGCAGCCGCTCGACAACAACAGTTACGATTAGTGGAGCGATCTCAAGCTCTCGATCCGCGCTTGGTATTGCAGCGGGGTTACTCACTCGTGCGGCAGCAGGGCGCGATCGTTCGCGATAGTGCTAGTTTAGTTGTGGGAGAGGAGTTGTCGATCGAGTTGGGTCGAGGTCAAGCAAAAGTAAGGATTATTGAAGTCGAGCATGGCAAAAAAGAATCAGTGGAACTATGAGGCGACGGTCGCACAGATTGAGGAAATCTTGGCGGAGATTGAAGGTGGAGATCTAGAGTTGACTGAAGTATTCAGTCAGTTTGAAGTAGTGGTGGCATCTTTGCAGCAGTGCGAGCATTTTTTGGCAGCGCATCGCCAGCAGGTGGAATTATTACTGGAAAATTTAGGTGAGAGCGTAAACAGTTGACAGTTGACAGTTGACAGCGATTCGATCTTGTCTGGCTAAACTATTAGGATCGACAGTTTAGCCAGACAAGATCGGACATCTGACAATTGGCAATTTGGTAGCAGGCGCGATCGGAGTTTGCGGCTATTGCAAATCGATTTTAGCATTCTCAGTCATATTTTCCGGTTCGCCAGTGGTGGCTGCTTTGATAAAACCAACGGTTTTGGCAACCCAACTCGCAGGGGCATCCCAATATTCTGCTTTGATTGCATTCACTTTCAGCAGGGCAATATCTGGTTCGTCGAGTTCTTTAGGAAACCAGGCTTTGAGTTCTGGCTGCCAGCGTTCCTGCATTTTGGCGGGATCTCTGACTAGTTCGGCAGTTCCAGACACAGAGACATAGCACTGCTTGTCAGGTGCAGAAAAGCTCACGTTGACCTGATGATGTTGATTTACTTCAGTCACTTTGTGCGAACTTGCGTTGATAAAAAACCACAGGTCGCCGTTTGCTTCCACTTCACCGCTAATGGACATCGGACGGCTCCGCAGACAGCCATCATCATCGAGCGTCGTCAACATACAGAAGTTAATGTCTTCGATCAGATCGCGTAATTTTTGGAGGGAGCGATCCTCATTCTGTGATGCCAAGGGTGAGGCTCCAGCAGCTTTGCCAAGGAGATCGGTTGTATTTTCCATGATGTTTATTCCTTAAATAAAGTCCGCAAAGCGGTGAGAATTTTGGGTTGTGGGTAGCAACTTGGATTTTTCGATCCAAGTTGCTGAGTAAACTCAAGGTCAATTGAGTACTTCTTCCTCTTTGTGAGTCTCAAACACGCAATTCGATTGCGGGTGGGAAATGCAAATTAATACATACCCTTGAGCTATTTGTTCCTCACTCAAATAAGTGCCTTCGGACTGATCTACTGTGCCTTCGATCGTCTTGACAGTACAAGTCGAACACACACCTTGCCGACAGGAGTATGGCAATTCCATTCCTTGCTCTTCGGCAGTTTCTAAAATGTAGCTATCGGCTGGAACTTGAATAGTTTGGTCGATGCCTTCTGCTTTGTTATATAGTCTGACTTGGTAAGAATTTGCCATGCAATTCTCCAAAATTAATTGATGTGATTGATGCCGACACTTGATGTGAGGGTGTGGGAATTTAGCCCGAAATTGAGGCTGGTTGTCGTAGCAATGCTGCTAACCGATCGAGTGTCATCCCACTCAAGTCGGGTACGACTAGATCGGCAGCGGAAAAGTCTTGGTCTGAGGTCATGGCTCCAGGTGTGGCAATGGTACAGATCCCAGCGGTTTTGGCTGCGGCGATGCTAACTGGAGTATCTTCGATGGCAATGACTCGATCGGCTGGTAATCCGAGTTGGTTGAGACAGTGGCTATAGGCATCTGGAGCGGGTTTGGTGTGCTCTAGCGATTCGATCGAGACGATCGCCACAAATTTGTCAAATGGCAACAACTCTGCTAGGGCAGCCCTCAAGCCCTCGATATTCGCCATCGCTGTGGATGTACAAAGTGCTACCTGGATGTTGTTGCTCCGGCACATCTCGATCGTTTCAACAACGCCAGGACGCGGACGCAATGGGTGACGATCGAGCATCGCAGCATACAGATCCGTCTTGGCTTGGTGTAATGTCGCAATTTGTGTGTCGGTGACATCCGTGCGATCGACAGCGGCATCGCGATAGGCTCGGAGTCGTTGTTGACCGCCATTAATTTTGAGCAAATCGCGATAGATTTGAGCGTTCCAGTGCCAGTCCAGTCCGGCTGCGGCAAATGCTGCATTAAATGCTTGACGCTGGATGTCGGATGTTTCGGCAATCGTACCGATCGCACCAAAAATTACTGATTGAAGTTGATGGGACATGGTTAAATTAGTTAATTGCGATCGTGGATATTAGCAATCTGTGGCGTTGTGGGAACAAGTAGTCAGCGATCGTCAAAGCAAATCTTTGACGATCGCTCAGATCCTAGCATCTAGGTTCTAGTTCATCGCCATACCGAGCCGGAAGGATCGATAAGTTTTACGTAGCATTAATTAGAGACGGGTGCGATCGGGCGCGAACCAACTACTTCCCCTTGCAGTGCAAATGCTTCTTTGAGAGCCTTCGCCGCGTCTTCAACTGCTTGTTTTGCTTTGGGTACAGCACCTGCTAAACCAAAGAATTCGTGAGTTACTCCGCCATAGCGTTTGGCAAATACAGGTACACCAGCGTCAAGTAAGCGTCGCGCATAGGCTTCGCCTTCATCCCGCAGTGGATCGAATTCGGCTGTAAGTACTGTAGCACGTGGTAAGCCACTCAGATCGGTGGCGTACATCGGCGCAGCGTAAGGTTCGCGTTCTTGGGACTCATTTTCTAGGTATTGGTGCCAAAACCAGGACATCATGGCGGCATTTAAGGGTTTGGCATGGGCATTCTCCTGGTAGGATGGGGTATTCATCGCGCTATCGGTGACTGGATAAATCAACAATTGGGAGATCGGCATATGCCCCCCTTCTGCTCGTGCTTTCAAGCAAGCGACGGTGGCTAGATTTGCGCCCGCGCTCTCGCCACCGACGGCAACCCGTGTGGGATCGCCATTGATGTTTCCGGCATTTGCCATCACTGATTGGAGTGCCATGTAGGCATCGTCAACTGGTGCTGGATATTTGTGTTCTGGTGCTTGGCGATAGGCGACGGAGACAACGATGTACTCAGCCGCATTGCACAGCGATCGCATGGCGGCGTTTTCGGCGACCATTTCTTCGACTGCATTTTTGAATGTGGGGAGGCTGCGGGCGATTTCAGGTGAGGAATTTTCGATCGGTGGTGCGCCGAATTTGGTGAGTTGGTCGAGGACGGCTTGCATTTGGGGGTCTAGTGGCATAATCTTTTCCAGGTGATGGTTTGGGATCTCTTGTGCTGAATTAAGGGTAGGCGAAGAGAATTTGGGTGGTGCGGATGTTGTTTGTGTGGGCAGAACCTGGATCTGGGGGTTGTCTTGATGCGCTGTCTTGTCGTTTTTTTATTCGGCGTCGTTTTATTCGGGGGTTCCCCCCGAATAAAAAACGGCAAGACAGGGGGTAACGGCTAGCTCGAAGGCAGTTGCCATCGGGATTAAGTCGCGTTCGGGGGTACGCTCGATCGGGCTGTACTCGATTTGCAAGGCGATGAACTGCGTCCAGCCATTGCATTTGGCTAAGGTAGTCGCTTGGGAGACAATCCAGGCGGGGGTATCGGAGATGCCGATGTACATGACTTTGCCTTGGCGGACGAGATCGTCGAAGGCACGCATTACTTCTTCTACTGGAGTCGCAAAATCCCACGCGTGCAGCCACAAGATATCGACATAATCGGTATTCAGGCGTTTTAAGCTGCCTTCGATCGAGCGCATCATATTTTTGCGATGATTGCCAGCACCGTTAGGATTCTGGTCGCTTTGCCATTGACCCGTTAGTGAGTACTTGGTCGCTACGACAAACCGATCGCGATCGCTCGCAATCAGCTCTCCGACAATCTTTTCGCTGCTACCATTGGTATACAGATTAGCGGTATCGATAAAGTTACCACCCGCTGCGACAAAGGCATCAAATATTTGGCGGCTGGTATCTTTGGGCGCACCCCAGCCCCAATCTTCGCCGAAGGTCATCGTGCCCAAACACAATTCCGAAACTCGCAGTCCACTTTTGCCCAATAATTTATATCGCACGATCGATCCTCCTAGTAGTTTGCAAGTTCTTCGTGTTAGCCCCAACTCCCCCGATAGAACCCATTCGAGATCTGCTAGTGGGGAGGGCGGGTTTGTACGATATCGAACGCTAAGAGCGGTATTGACTGGCATAAACAAAGCCCCTACAGACCCATACATATATGAATTTTCTAATCTAATCTCAGGGAGATCTGAAAATCCCCTCTCTGGAGCGAAAAGTGCGGGAACAGGGGTTTCCCCAAGTGGAGCACCTTTTCAAGACAGGGGTGCCCGTAGGGTGGGGTGGGTAGATCTTCGCCACACATCAACCACCCTTCAAAGAAGCCATATCAATCACAAACCGATACTTAACATCACCTTTCATCATCCGCTCGTAGGCTTCGTTAATGCGATCGATTGAGATCGTCTCGACATCGGAGATAATGTTGTGTTGGGAACAGAAATCTAGTACTGCCTGAGTTTCAGCTACGCTACCAATCAGGGAACCAGCGATCGAGCGACGATGAAAGGCTACTTGAGAATGATCGATCGGCTCCAGCGGTTCGAGTGCGCCGACGAGGACGATCGTCGCATCCCGCTTCAACAGCAGGATGTAGGGATTGAGATCGTGTTTGGTGGGAATGGTGCTGAGAATTAGATCGAAGCTGCTGGCATATTTAGCCATTGCTGCTTTATCAGTGGAGAGGACGACATCTTCAGCACCCAAACGGCGAATATCTGCCTCTTTTTCTGGCGAGGTGGTAAATACGACGACCTTGGCACCCATTGCCACCGCTAGTTTGACTGCCATATCACCCAAACCGCCGAGTCCGACGACGCCGATCGTTTGTCCGGCTTGGACGTGCCAGTGCAGCATGGGCGAGTAGGTGGTCACGCCCGCGCACAGTAGGGGTGCCACTGCTTTAAGGTCTAGGTTTTCCGGTATTTTGAGGACAAATTTTTCGCGGACGACGATCGAGTCGGAGTAACCGCCGTAAGTATTGCTACCGTCGGGCTGTTGGGGGCCATTGTAAGTGAGGGTCATCCCGTTGGGGCCTTCGCAGTACTGTTCCTCCTGAGCATGGCAGGGCGCACACGATTGGCAACTATCGACCATACAGCCGACACCAGCCAAGTCGCCGACTTGAAATTTGGTGACTTGCGTCCCGATTTTACTCACCCGTCCGACGATTTCGTGACCGGGTAAGCAGGGATAAAGAGTGTTGTTCCACTCGTTGCGGACTTGGTGAACGTCTGAGTGACAAACGCCACAATAGAGAATGTCGATTTGGACATCCTCGGCTGCTGGTTCGCGTCGATCGAATTCGATCGGCTTCAAAGGCTCGGTGGCACTCTGGGCAGCGTATCCAATTGTTTTAGTCATTTGGATGATATGTGGGATAGGTGTGACTAGTGGGCGGCAACGATCGTTATTTATTCACCGCACCGGGTTCGCTCATCTGTCGGTGCAGCTCGGCTTTGAGCGGATCGGGGAGGATTTTGCTGACGGTACCAGCAACCTTGGTCAAGAGGGATTCTGCCAAAATGCTATCTTTGCCATCCAGGAGGGCTTCAAAGCCCATTCTGGCGACCTCTGCGGGGTCGTCTTTGGGAGCCTTGTTAACTTTGGCATCTTCTAGCCCTGCGCGATCGAAGAAGTTGGTGTCGGTGGCTCCTGGCATCAGGGCGGTGACGGTGACACCGCTATCTTTTAGTTCGTTGCGAAGGGCTTGGGAGAAGGAATGAACGAATGATTTGGAGGCGGCGTATACTGCTTGAAATGGCCCAGGCATTTGGGATGCGATCGAGGATGTAAACAAAATCCGTCCCTGGTGACGCGCTACCATATCTGGGACGATGCGCTTTGCCAAGTGGACGGATGAGGCGATATTCAGTTCGATGACGTTGAGTTCTGCTTGGAGATCGGTTTCGATAAATGCGCCGCCGACACCGACTCCAGCATTAATCGCGATCGCCTCAACTGGTTTTCCGGTAGCCTGAATCTGCTGGTACAGTGTTTCCACGCCGTCGTAAGTAGCGAGATCGGCTTGGACGGTTTCGACTTTAGCTCCGAGCTGCTCGAAGGCTTCAGCTACGGTATCGATCCGCCCTCCGGTCGATGTGATGAGGAGATCGAAGCCGTTTTTGGCAAATTGTTTAGCTAGTTCGTAGCCGATGCCACTAGAGGCACCCGTTACTACTGCCAGCGGTCGCGTTGTGCCATCGGGCACGGAATAAGTAGTCATAACTATTTAAACTCTCGACTAATTTGATGGTTAGTGTGTTGCGGGGTTTTCCATGTATAGCAGTCGCCAGGATAATTAAGACGTTTGCGAGGCTAGATCCCCGACTTCTTTGAGAAGTCGGGGATCTGATATGTCCTAATCGATGTGGTAACTGCTATGCCTGGGGGTTTCCAACCCCCAGGCATGATGCAAAGTCCGCATGCGCGGACTGAAATATAAGTATTAGTCCGCGCCTGAAAAACTAATTGTTCTCAACACTTTTTTCTAGTTCGTTCGCACTGCGTTTGGCAACATCTGGATACATTTGACCGAACTCTTTGATGGCATCTGCGGATTGTTCGCCGATACGTTCGATTCTCTCTCCAGGCTTACCTTTGACTTCCCGCGCTTGCTGTTGCCATTCCGCAGTAGTTTTGGGTCGATCGGGATTTTCTTGATTTACTAGCCGATCGAGTTTGTCGATCGTCTCTTTACTCGCCCGATCGGGTGCAGGAGTAACATTTAATAAGATAAAACCGATCGCGATGACCGATAAAAATTGCCGTACTTGTAACTGCTTAAACCAGTTACCGATTTGAATCATTGTCTGGGCGATCGTGTTTAACATCTTTCTGTTCCTCTTGGCTAAATTAAATACTTTTACAAGTTAGTTTTGGCTCTAATCATCCTTAACATTAACTATATCTATGACAAAAGTATCTCTACCAAAAGGTGTAGATTGAATGAGTCAAAGAGATAGATAAAACTTCTGCCCTAAAAACCTCGCTGTCTTGAGCTAAACCCTCGGCTTTACCGAAAGTTTAGCGAATCGCTGTCAACTGTCAACTGTCAACTGTCAACTGTTTAAGTGCCCATCGGTTCTGTATATCCTTGGATATTTTCTGGCTCGAACTGACGCAATACACGAGTTGCTTGACGGGTGAGTTCGTCGGTACCCTCGACGATAATTAGGTATTTGCCAGCATTGAGACGATTGCGGTAGGGCAAAGCATCGCCGCTACCGATCGTTAGCCCAATTGTCCCGCCACTCAGATATGCTCCCAGTACACCAGCAGCAGCACCGAATATACCGCCAATAATATGATTACCAATTGGCGCGATTGGTAAAATTTGAATGCTTGTCAACCAATTAAATGCGAAACCTGCTATGAAGCCAAAGGACATCAGCCAGTACAATTCGCGCTTTGTTTCTTTGCTAGCTGCAACGGTGGGATTAATCAGCCCATATTCATCAGCACTTTTATAACCTTCGCCTAAAACGTTAATTTGGTTACTTGGCAAGCCTTCTTTTGCTAAAGCAGAGTAGGCGGCTTCAGCTTGATTTCGATCGGACAAAACGGCAACGAGGTAGTTCATAGAGAAGTGGGGAATGGCTCAAGAGTGGTGAGTGGGCTGTCTAATAAACCTGGTTTAAGTACGATCTTGATGCAGCTATCTTTCTTGTGTTTGAATATTTCGTAGCCGTGGGGTGCTTGCTCTAGGGACATCGTGTGAGTGATCACAAATGAGGGATCGATGTCGCCATTCTGGATGTGAGCGAGTAATTTGGGCAGATACTTATGAACGTCGGTTTGTCCGGTTTTCATGGTTAAACCCTTGTTCATAAACGCGCCCATCGGGATTTTGTCTACCAACCCAGTGTAGACACCTGGAACTGAGACTGTCCCACCTTTGCGACAAACTACAATTGCTTGGCGGAGGACATTAGGACGATCGGTTTCGAGCTTGACAGCTTGCATCGCCTTATCGTAAAAACCTTCCAATCCCATGCCGTGAGCTTCCATCCCCACTGCATCCATCACCGCATCTGGCCCCCGTCCGCCCGTCATTTCTTTCAAAGCTTCTCCGACCTCGATTTCTTCATAATTGAGGATTTCAGCCCCACTGAGCTTCGCCATCTGGAGTCGTTCGGGGACGCGATCGATCGCAATTACCCGCTCCGCGCCTAGCATCAAGGCACTCCGAATCGCAAATTGTCCGACGGGGCCACAACCCCAAATCGCTACGGTATCCCCAGGCTGAATATCGCAGTTTTCGGCTGCCATATAGCCAGTCGGGAAGATATCAGTCAGAAATAGCACCTGTTCGTCAGTCAGTCCATCGGGGATCTTGAACAAACCCACGTCAGCAAAGGGAACGCGGGCGTATTCTGCTTGTCCGCCAGCATAGCCGCCAGTCAGATGAGAGTAGCCAAATAAACCCGATGGCGAATAACCCATCAGTTGTTCGACTCCCCAGGGACTAGGATTAGAGTTATCACACTGTGATGTTAACTGCCGATTGCAGAAAAAACACGAGCCACACGCGATCGTAAATGGGACGACGACTCGATCGCCAATTTTGACATTGGTAACTTTGCGACCTAGTTCGACAACTTCGCCCATAAATTCATGCCCGATGATATCCCCCTTTTTCATCGTGGGATTCAAGCCGTTATATAAGTGCAGATCGGAGCCACAAATTGCTGTGCTAGTAATTTTGACGATCGCATCACGCGGATTGATAATCTTTGGATCTGGTACTGTTTCGACCTCGACTTTATTGGTACCTTGCCAGCATACTGCTCTCATAATAAATTCTCCTTGATTAGTGATTAGTGATAATGGTGTTACCCCCCCAACCCCCCCCTTATAAAGCGGATGGAAAATCCCCTCCTTGGAGGGGTGCCCGTAGGGTGGGGTGGGTAGATCTCCGCAGCAACTCAAATCCTAACTCCGTCGTCCAGAAGATTGACCTTCAATAGTGGCGAATTCGCCAGTCTCCATTAGCATTTTGAAGCGGCGTAAATCTTCGCCGATTTGCTGTTCGGGATTTTCGCCAAATACCTTGGCGATCGCCGCAGTCAAACCGCCACCAGGGGGGCTGTACTCCATCACCACCTTTACTTCTGTCCCGCGTCCTGGCGGTGCGGATTGGAACCGGACAAAGCCAGAATTCGATACATCTGCGCCTTCTACCGATGCCCAAGTAATCAATTGATTTGGTCGATCGGTAATGATTTCGGCATCCCATTCGACGCTAGCACCCAGCGGTGCGTTGGCGATCCAATGCGATCGCGTATCACTGATTACCGTCACCGATTTCAGATGCTTCATAAAGATGGGCAAGTTTCCAAAATCGTGCCAGAAGGTATACAACTCTTCTGGTGACTTATTTTGGATCGTCACAGTTTTTTCGACCCGAATCGGCTTGTCCAGTCCTGTTGCTTCAGTGACTGTCTCAACCAAACTCTTTTGTCCTGCTGCACCGTGATAGGCTAGAGTGCCACCTGCGATCGCCATCAGCGCACCCCGCAAAGAACGTTTGCTCAGTCCCGTCAATACCAGCGCGCCACCTGTAATCAAAGATCCCCACCGTTCGGTATCTCCAACATTTTCTGGTGATTTATTACTACTAGTCGATTTTATTTCCATCTCAATTACCTCCTAATTAATTAATCCTCAAAACTGTCACTTCGATTTTGAATTTAATCCAAAATCCTGTCTTGTCTGGCTGTCTTACAAAGGTGCTCCACAAGAGCGAATTGCTGTCAACTGTCAACTGTTCACTATTCCTTCATAATATTGGCAGCAATCAGAGCTAATGCTCCCAAGCCAGCAGCGGTACCCCATTTAACCGCTGGATGGAAGTCGAACCAATCCAAGAAACTAGGGATAGTCTTATCCGTAAAATCTCCCGTCGTCGTGTTGTATCCTTCGATCGGTTCAAATAGATTATTGGGATCGTCTGTGGCTTTGATCCGCTCGGTGCGTTGTCCTGGAACGGCGATGGCACCCACAAGGGTATCAGTCAAATCTGGTACGAGCTTTTGTAACAAGTCAATTACCCGCCCCACATCACCTCCAATCATGTCGCGGGTGGGATTTTCGGCAGCATGTAAGATGGCTTCAGCTACCAGACTGGGCTGATAGTAAGGTGGTATTCCGGTTGGCATCACACCCAGTTTTGTCCGCGCTTTATTGTAAAACGGGGTATTGATTACCGAGGGCAGGATATTGGTAATACTAATTGGAAACCCTTCTTGCTTTAGTTCCGATCTCAGTGAATCGAGAAAGCCTTCCATCCCATGTTTTGAGGCTGAGTAAGCCGATTGCAACGGCATCGAGCGACGAGCTTCTACTGAAGAAACAGCGATAAAGGCGCCGCGTCCCGTCTGTCTGAGGTGAGGCATCGCCACCATCGCGCCATAAACCGATCCCATCAAATTCACGTCGATTACCCGCTTGAACTCTTCCGGCGTGACTTGCTCGAAGGGGGCAATAATCCCAGTTCCCGCCGCATGTACCCAAGTGTCCAACCGTCCGTAACGATCGATAGTTTTATCGACAATGCTCTTTACCTGTTCAAATTCCGCTACATCGGCAGGAATCGCGATCGCCTCTCCCCCCAGTGCGGTGATTTCCTCAACTAATGATGCCAATCCTGATTCAGTACGAGCAGAAACTACTACTTTGGCGTTGCGTTTGGCAAACTGGAGCGCGGTTTCTCTCCCAATTCCACTGGAGGCTCCAACGATGGCAACAACTTGTTGTTCGATCGGTTTGAGTTTCATTTGCAGTTAGTTAGACTTTGCTATTTCGGTATCCTAACAATGCAAATGCTGAGTGTCTTCTCTCTCAAGAGGGAGATTACTTGTCTATCTTTTGGTAGATTGAATTCCGATCTAGTTTTGCTATTACTAAAGTTACATGTAAAAAATTTTGTCAATTTATATATTTGACAAATAAAACTTTACCAAGAACAAAATATGGCACAAGATCTACCAAATCTGGGTAATCAGGCATTGAGTAAAGTCGTAGAGATTGGCATTACTACTCAGTTAGACCACTCCGAACAGATCGATGTTGATATTCGTACCAATCCTGGAAATTTCATTCAAGGAAAAGTAGATTCTGTCGAAATCTCTGGTAAGGGATTGGTAGTCAAGCAAGATTTACGGGTAGAAACCATTACCATCAGCACTGATGAGGTATCAATTAATCCCCTCAGTGCGATCTTTGGCAATATCGAACTCACCCATCCCACCGATGCCGAAGCCCGAATTGTATTGACTGAAGCCGATATCAATCATGCTTTTTGCTGTGACTATGTTCAAACCAAGTTACGTGGTTTGAAGATGGATATGGATGGGCATCCGGTCACAATCGACGTGCAACAAGCCACATTAAATCTCCCAGGTGAGAACAAATTTGTCATCGCTGCAACTTTTTTGATGAGAGAACAAAATGAAGTAAAAAGTTTTTCGGCAACTGCGATTCCGCAAATTCATGAGAATGGAAATCAGATTTCCATAGAGGTTTTAGCCGCTGAAGGTCAAGGTTTAACTCTAAAACTGATTATGGTAATTTTTGAGCAATTCACCGCTTTACTAGACCTGCGAAACTTCGATATCCCAGGTATAACACTCCAGTTACATCAATTAGAAGCTCAACAAGGTAGGTTGGTGATTCATGCCAAAACTCAAATCGCGCAGTTACCTTCGATCTAAACTTTTACTAATTAACCTTTAGGAGCACAAACCATGACTCAAGTTCCCAGCATTCCCCCATTTATCGAAAGCAACGATCGCGAGTATCATGATAGCGGCGTACAGAGTACAGTCGCGATCGCCGGACATCCTCTCCATCCCCTGCTCGTGACATTTCCGATCGCCTTCCTCTCCGGTGCTGACGTCAATTAACTGGGCGTTGCGCTGGAATAATGTTGAGGGGGCGATTTTACCGATCGGATTGATTATTTCCACGATCGTCGCATCGCTACTGGCAATCGGCGGCTGGTTCGGAGCCGAACTGATCTATCGCCACAAAGTTGCAGTCATCGGTGATAGTAGTCGCTACGAACCTTAATAAAATCCCCCTCCTCGGAGGGGTGCCCGTAGGGTACTGGTCGGGTACCCCGCCCAGTGGGGTGGGTAGATCTACGCCACAAATCAAGAGCATCTCGATCGAAAGCTTTGGTAGTAGGGGCAATGTCTTGTCGGTTTTTTTATTCGGAGGGAACCTCCGAATAAAAC
>ENA-OFCD01001048-OFCD01001048.1-metagenomes-genome-assembly--contig:-NODE-1048-length-15332-cov-2.681286_pt1 | contig 15332 bp, 11 predicted proteins | sample MGYA00153392_OFCD01 | MGnify analysis MGYA00153392 | reverse complement strand
CGTTGAAATCGTGACCATCAATTCGTTTAACAGCGGCGCCAAAGGCGGCAAATTTTTTATCAAGTGGCTCTAACGGAATGAGTTCTTCTGTCGCAGCATTTGCTTGAAAGAAATTCCTATCAATCACAAAATATAAATTATCCATTTTGTGCGCATTCGCCACTAAAACCGCTTCCCAAACTGAACCTTCATTCAATTCACCATCGCCGAGAATACAAATAACTTTATTATTTGTCCCGCGCATTTTCATGTCTGCGGCAATGCCCAGCGCAACGGAAGGTAAATGACCGAGTGAACCTGAGTGAAATTCGATGCCAGGTACTTTTACATTCGGGTGCCAATAAATATTATCGTCAATAGAAAGGTGATTTTCTAATCGCTTTTTTTCTATCCAACCTTTTTCCGCAAACAAACCATAGAGTGCAGGAACATCATGTCCTTTAGAGAGCAATAAATAATCGCGGTTCGGATCTTTTAAATTTTCGCCAGAAATATTTAAAAACTCTTCGTAGAGATACACGATAAGATCAGTTGCTGAAAGAGAAGCACCCAAAAAACAACCGCCGTCGGTTGCCATTTTAATAATGTGTTCACGCACTTTGAGCGATAAGGACTTTAATTCTTTTTCTGTTTTAATTGTCATTTTTAATTTTTTCAAATCTGTTAGGTATTGCCGAGCGCAGCTAGGCTACCTAACAGGTTTTTGTTTATCATAATTCAAACCTGTGGTTAAATAATTTTTGTGTTCGATGCACCTACTGTTTTTAATTCATCGAGATGATTTCTGTACCAATTTACGCCAGCATATTGTGCGTTAATTTCATAAATTTCTGGATGCTCATCTAAAAGTTCTAAAATATCGCTCAAACTAAAATTGGGATTGCGCGGATATAATTTTTCGTACACAGCTCGGATAAAATCTAAATCTTCTTTGTAATCAAGTGTGAATCGGTGCGACATCGAGTAATCTAAACCTGTTTCCCACGGCACGTTCGCGCATCTAAATTTATCCGAATTCTCCCAAATATACGGCGTTGTGTGTTCACGTTCTAATTGTTTTGTCGCTTCGTGCCAAGTGCGTTCCAAACAATCGAACGTCATGATTTCAACATCGTTACCATCAGGAAAAGTGGCAGGATGCAAATTGCTGACAAAATCGTATTTATTTATGTTTTCTAAATAAAAACTGATGGTTTGGTCAATCACGTCTGTATCAATTAATGGACAATCGCTCGGAATCTTTATAACTGTATCAGCTTTTAAATATTTTGCTATTTGATAATGTCGGTCAAGTAAGTCGTTCAGATTGCCGCGCATACAAGCATATTCACGTTCTTGACACGCTTTCAAAATCATATCATCTTCAGGTTGTTGCGACGTTGCAACAACTAACTGTACGGAATGTTGAATAGCAGCAATGCGCTCTAATTGCCGAAACAATACAGGCTCATCCAAAACAGTTTTCATTATTTTGTTCGGAAAACGCGTTGAACTCATGCGCGCTTGAACAATAATGACAATGTTTTGATTTTCAGCAAATGCCAACGTTTCAAAAAGTGGCATACTCGAGTTGTTTTAATTGCCCTTGCACATTATAATTTTTTACAAAATCTTCTTTCTCACCGTCAAATTCTATAAAGGCTTTAGCAATTTCGGCAATTTTAACCGCTGAGGTGCCATTGTTTTGAATGGGTTGCAAACGTTTAAGCATTTCGAGATTAAAATAGGAATGTACTTTTTTGCCCAAAATTAAACCGACGTAAACAACAGTCGAAAATTGTGTAATTAATTCGTCACAATTTGCAATCATGTGGTTGGTGTTCCCTTCAAAGAAAATTAAAGAATCGGCGGGAGTATATTTTCTAATTTCTTTTTCGAAGCGTTCACGTTTTTCGTTCGGGTGCATTTTAAACAGCAGTTGTCTGCCGTTGGCAATTTTTACACATTTTTTTAAGAATGCAGGGCGATTATCAATTTTTAAAGTTTCGCGCATATCGGTTGTAGCAACCATAATATAATTTTTGTGCGGAAAATCGTTCGTCAAAAACTCCTTAACGTTGTCGAAGTTCGGCATTCCTGTAACGAATATTTTTTCTATATTCGTACCCATTTTAGCGAGATAATTTCTATAACCCTCGGAAGCGGTGCAGTAAACGTCGAGCAAATTGCGCGAACCATTGAGTGCTGTATTTGTGCTGAGCCAAACGGGAAGCTTGAGTTTATCAACAACTTTAGTAATTAAAGTAGGTCGGTCAATCATCCCTTCTTGAATGAAAATACTTTTTGTCTGGCGCAAACTTTCTGGGATGAGTAAATCGGTAGGAAAAAAAACCAAATCGTAATTATATTTTTCTGCGCGATAATCAATTTGTAAGTTTTTGTCGCGCATATATTTTTCACTTTGCGCTCTGAAGGCGCCTGCTAAAACGGTAGCGTCAAGAAAGCCATTGTCGAGACACCAATTTTCTAATTTTCCTTCAACAAATAACTGACTGAACCAACAATCGAAATAATCCGACCTTGATCACTGTAACGTGCTTAAAAATTTCATACATCTGCGAAGTTTGATTCAGTGAACCTGCCAGAAATAAGATTCTTTTTTTCATAGTTACTCAAAACTTTTTTTAAAGATTTTTTATTTGATTACTTTAAGACAAAATTAAGCACAGTCTATCATTATTAAAACACTTACAAAGGAAAATTACAATTTTGTGACTTAGAAATCAATTTTTACGCGCGCTCTAATGCCGCCACTGGGTGCATTCGGATTATTTAGGTAACTTAATCTCCAGATATAATCAACACGCAAGAATTTTAAAATATTGGTAACGCCAACACCTGCTTCCATATACGGACCAGCATTTAATGAATAAGAAAGCGGAACACCTTTAGCGTCTGTCGGAAATAAAATTTGTCCGTTCTGTCTCGAAGGATTATTTGCAGCATCCAATCCACCCCAAATTCCTTTAAAAGTAAATGCTTCGCGCCATTTTAATCTTTTCAAAAGCGGTACGCGATTAAATAAAAACCCACCCATATTGTAGTACACATTCACCGAAGCGTACTTATCGCTGATAAATTCCATGAAATTCATCAAATTATACGATTCCATTTGGTAAGAATACGTTTGGTTTGCTCGGTGAATTGTCAACAATGGATACGGCAACGTACCAAAAGTTCTACCACCTTCAACAATCACATCCGCAAAACCGATGAGCGGAAACCAAAAAACGCGCTCAACAGAAGCATCAACTTTATTATAATCGTATTGGCTGTTCAAAATACCAGAAAATCCTTTCGCATATTTTAAAGTAAAAATGGGAAATTTTGTCAGAATCGGTGTTCTGTAATTCGCACCTTGATAAAATTTATCGTGCGGTGCATAACGCAGCGTTAAATCAACTTCACTTGTTGTGATTGATGGCGTAGAGAGTAATTGGTCTGCTTGATTATAATAAACAAAATCTTGTACGCCTGTCGGATTATCGGTGCTGATAGGATTTATTTTCAATCCGCCACCAGGTTCGTAAACAACATTTTTAGCACCGAGGGTATAAGAAAAACCATTCCGATTTTCATTCTTGTATTCAAAACCTACATCTTTAATGTAAAAAATCTTATCGTTTATGCCGCGCTTTACAGAAAGTAAAATATTGTCCTCCGAAATGTAGGAAAGACCAAGTCCTGGCGTTTTTGTATCGTAATTATAATATAACTTGAGTTGATTGAGCGGAAAACGCAAGATTTTATTTTGGCTGAAATTAATGCGTACATCAGTAACGTACTTAAATTTTTGATCTTTTGTACCATAAGAACCGATAGCTTCTAAAAGCACAGTGTTACTAAAATTCGGCGAAGTTCTGCCGCCAAAGCGCAAGCGCGTTCCTTCAACGTCATTAAAACTGATAAAAGTTGTCGTTGGTCCCATATCGAAGTTGCCGATAGGAATATAACCATCAAACAAAAATTTAAAGAGACCCGTTACAATTCTAAATCCTGTATTTTTATTCAATTGCGCCATGGTGCCATAAATACCACCTTCAGATTTTGTGAGCGAGTCAATCCTGTTTTTTTGCCAAAACTCTTCTCCCCTCTCGTAATATTTATCGTTGTGCGCTTCAAATTCATCAGCTTTGAAAATCGAATCTTTTATTGGCTTATTGATGCTATAATCAGCGTACATCGTCGTCTTTTTGCCTTGCACGGTTCGCGCACTGTCTTTACCGTTGAACGAAAAATCCATCGAAATAGAATCTTTAGAAATAATGAGTGCTTTACCGTTCGTGGCGGTTTCTAAAAAATCGTACTCCTGCGAGATATACATATCGTGCAACCAGTTCAAGTTTATTTCTTTCGGGAAACCCATTTCAACTTTACGCACAGCATACGTAGAATCCTTAGCTATCCACAATTTTCCTTGAAATGAAATATCGCTCTTATTGCGCGGTCCGAAATACATCGTTATGCACGAATCGTTTTTTAATTTAACGGTATCAAGGATATAAAAGCGGTAAAAATCTGGCGCCAAATCATTCAACGGACTCATAAAACTATTTGTCACTAATAAAATCGAAGGATCATAAATATCAACTTCTTGGTACATATTGTCTATGTAATTAGAAGCGCCATCTTTATCAATCACGTTGAAATCAGAATGTTTTTCGGCTAATTTAAATTCCTTTAAACTTTTAGGAGTTTTTCTATAAAATACATCCGATACGATTTCGCGCAGATAAATTGGCACTAATACTTTATTAGTTATTTTGTTTGTGTCAACGTTATTGAACATGAATTTCAGATTGCGCCACAAAAAATTATTGCGCATCTTGTCTGTGACGTTATTGATACCAAATTCTACTTTTTCGTACTTTTTATAGGAGTAATAATCAAGACCAGATTTATGGTTTTGCTCTTTGTGTGCAATAACGCGTCTGATGAGTTCAACAGCAGGATTTCCTTTGTTTTTATATTTTTCGACTTTAACAACAACTTCTTTGAGTTCTGTATTTCCTTCAACAAGGTTGATAGTTAGATTATTATATTCACCAAAAACTATTTTTATAGTTTGTGTACCATAGCCAACGAAAGTCACTTTCAGTCGTTCGTTTTTAATACGGGTTTGATAATTAAAATTACCAAAATCGTCGGTAATTGTACCGGCACTTGTTCCTTCCAAAACCAAATTAACACCAGGTAATCCTTCACCCGTTTTTGAATCAACAACTTTACCGCTTAAAGTTGTTAAGCCGCGTTGAGCGGAAAGTGTTTGAGTAACACAAAATGAAAAGAGTGTAAAAGCTATTAACCTAAAGTAAGAATTATTCATTGATGAGTATAGAATGCAATTCTGAATGTGATAGTTGGCTTATTGCAACACAATTTAAACGAAATAGAAGTAAGAATATTTTTATTTTTCGGAAGGTTTACAGATATTAAAAAAAACAAAAAACGATAACTATTTGCTTTGAGACAAATAATTATCGTTTTTTACTTGAATACTTATATTTTATTTCTTCGTAAGCACAGTATCAAAAACATGATCCCAAATTGGGCTGCTTACACCAAATCCTTTTTCTGGATCAGCGAAATGATGTCTCATGTGATTTTCTTTCATCTTCTGCCAATAACTACCTTTTATGTTATAGTGGTGTAGAGCGTAGTGCATCATGTCGTAAAGCACATAACCCGTAATGTAACCGCAAAAAAACGGATACGCATTCGGCAAACCTAAAACCATTTTGTACGCCAAAAAATGCAAGTACGTGAGAGGCAATCCTAAAATAGGTGCAAAAACCAAACGCGCTTTGTCATTCGGGAAATCGTGGTGCACACCGTGATAAATAAAATGTAAACGTTCGCCGATTTTACCGGGTGGTGTCCAATGGAAAAAAAAGCGGTGTAAAAAATATTCCGAGAAAGTCCAGAATAAAAATCCTGCAACAACAAATTCTAAAGATAAAACACTTATTCCAACTTGGTATAAAGCAAAGGCACCTAAGGGCAGATATATAAGTGGAATTAAATAAAAAGGCGTACGCGATAAAACTTCAATCCATTTAGATTTAAACATCTGTACCGGTTCAGGCGATGTAGAAACATACAACCTTTGCCCTACCTTTGTACCGTGTATATCTTTGGTCGTTCTATTTAATTGAGCTTCCATGAAAAAATTATTTAAATGTTCGAATATTTTGTAAGTAACGCAAAGATAAAATTATAATTTTAATACTTCGTTAGAACTAAAAAATTTTACAATTCTATGATAAACCGTATATTGGAGCTTTTAAATTATCACAAAGATAATTTTAAAAACTAACAATTTAACTAATCAACTTATAAAACGCGAAAATTCGCTAATCGTCACAAAAAAAGCATTAATGAACAATATCTTAGAAATTATAAAACTTCAGAAAGACATTATCTTTCAAGGTGGCGGTATAAAAAAATTAGAAAAAGAACGTGCTGCTGGAAAAATGACTGCGCGCGAACGCGTCAGCTATCTATTAGATATAGATACGCAATTTTTGGAAGTAGGGACTTTTGCTGGTTTTGGAATGTATGTCGCAGAAGGTGGTTGTGCAGCAGGCGGCGTGATTGTTGTCATAGGTTATGTTCAAAAGCGTCTGTGTATAGTGGTTGCTAACGATGCAACTGTTAAAGCGGGTGCTTGGTTTCCGATAACGGGTAAAAAGAATTTGCGCGCACAAGAAATCTCAATCGAAAACCGTTTACCGATAATTTATTTAGTTGATTCGGCAGGTGTATATCTGCCGATGCAAGATGAAATTTTTCCAGATAAAGAACATTTTGGAAGAATTTTCAGAAACAATGCCAAGATGAGCGCGATGGGCATTCCGCAAATTGCAGCTATTATGGGAAGCTGCGTAGCAGGTGGTGCGTATTTACCGATCATGAGCGATGAAGCGTTGATCGTAGAAAATCAAGGTTCTGTTTTTTTAGCTGGACCCGCTTTGGTGAAAGCTGCAGTTGGTGAAATTACAGATAAAGAAACGCTCGGCGGTGCTAAAACACATTCTGAAATTTCGGGCGTAACGGATTACATGGTGCCTAATGATACCGTTTGTTTAGACACCGTAAAAAAATTGGTCGCGCAATCGGGTCATGAACCTAAAACTCAATTTGATAGAATACCTACCGCATCTCCGCAATTAGATGAAAAAGAAATTCTCGATATTTTCCCTTTCGAGAATTCTTCAAAACCTTACGACACGCTCGAAATTTTAAAACGACTCGTTGATAATTCAGAACTTTTAGAATATAAGGAAAATTTTGGTAAAACTATAATCTGTGCGTACGCTCGCATTGATGGCTGGTCAGTTGGTATTATTGCTAATCAGCGCAAGGTTGTAAAATCGGGTAAGGGGGAAATGCAATTTGGCGGTGTTATTTATTCCGATTCGGCGGATAAAGCTACGCGATTTATTCTCAACTGCAATCAGAAAAAAATTCCACTCGTCTTTATTCAAGATGTAACCGGTTTTATGGTCGGCACGCGCAGCGAGCACGGCGGTATTATTAAAGATGGTGCCAAAATGGTGAACGCTGTGGCTAATTCAACTGTACCAAAATTTACAATCATTACAGGTAATTCTTACGGCGCAGGAAATTACGCGATGTGCGGAAAAGCATTTGATCCAAGATTGATTGTCGCTTGGCCTACTGCAAAAATTGCAGTCATGGGTGGCGCGCAAGCAGCAAAAGTTTTAGTGCAAATTCAAGCAGCCTCATTAAAAAATAAAGGCGAATTAGTGGATGAAGTGAAAGAGCAAGCATTATATGATGTCACGAAAAAAAAATACGACGAACAAACTACACCGCAATACGCCGCAGCGCGTTTATGGGTGGATGAAATTATTCATCCGCTTGAAACGCGCAAATGGATAAGCATAGGTATTGAAGCGGCGAATAATGCACCGGTAGAAAAATTTAATGTGGGTGTGATTCAGACATAATGTATGGAAAAAGGAAAAAAGAATAACTAACAAAGAATAACGAATGACTTACACTGTTCAAGAAATAGAATTTGCCACCCCCGAATACGATGAAATGGTGCGCTTGCGCTACGACGTTTTGCGCAAACCTTTGGGTCGAGAGTTCACCGAAGAGCAACTCGCGGCAGAATATGCCGACGCGCTGTTTGGTATTTATGATGCGCATAATAATTTATTGGGTTGTTTAATTATGACAGAAAAAAATTCTGAAACCGTGAAAATGCGGCAAGTCGCTGTATCAACAAATGCGCAAGGAAAAGGCATAGGGAGTGAAATGGTGAGCGCCGTTGAACATTGGTCGCGACACAAAAACTACAAAAATATTAAACTCAATGCGCGCGAAGTTGCCGTTAATTTTTACAAAAACTTAGGTTATACTGTTGTCGGTGAGCCGTTTGAAGAAGTTGGTATTCCGCACAGCGCGATGATAAAACAATTAGCTAAAAATTAAAAGCCTAATAGCTGCGAAGCTGGAATTGATTTAAATTAATCTTAAAAGTAAATAAAAATTTCTTTCAGCTTTTCCCTTTTGCTAAAAATATATCTCTTGCGCCATTCTGAAAGTGTTAGCGTGAGCATCTAAAATAGTAGAAATTTTAGGTGAATAACCGCCACCCATACTCACGACTAAAGGAATTTTATTTTTTTGACACATTTTAAAAACCGTCTCGTCGCGCTGTTTGCAACCTTGCAGTGTTAGGCTAAGTTTGCCGAGTTTATCGGTTTCTAAAACATCCACACCCGAATTAAAAAAAGCAAATTCCGGTTGAACGACATCAATGAGCATCGAAAGATTTTCTTCTAATACTTTCAAATAAAAACCATCCGTTGTTTTGTCGGCTAAACCAATATCTAAATGGCTCTGCTCTTTGTGGAGCGGATAATTATTTGCGCCGTGCATCGAAAATGTAAAAACACCTTCCGTACCATTCCAACCAAAATTATTGCCTTGAAAAATTTGCGCAGTGCCATTGCCTTGATGCACGTCTAAATCAATTACTAAAATGCGTTTTTTAAATTTGTAGTACATCAAGTAATTCGCTGCTATCGCGACATCGTTCAATAAACAAAATCCTTCGCCTCTGTCCGTAAAAGCATGATGCGTTCCGCCGGCAATATTCATTGCAACGCCAAATTGTTGTGCGAAGTCAATACATTTTAAAGTGGCACCAGAAATTGTAGTTGTTCTATCAATCAGCATTCGCGTGAGGGGAAAACCTACTTTACGCATTTCTTTAGCACTTATGGTCAAGTTTTTTAAACTTTGCCAATACGCTGAAGTGTGCGTGAGTAAAATAATATTTTCTTGAACGGGTGTTGGTTCAAAAAAATTGTCTGCCGTTGCTGTGCCTTCATACAAAAGTTGTTCAGGCAAAAGCTCATATTTGGAAATCGGAAAGCGATGACCTTCAGGTAGTTTGAGAACGTAAACGGGGGCAAAACCAATTTTTAACATACCTTAACTATGAGCTATAATCTATGAGCTATGAGAATTTAATTGCGAGCAGCGCTCAAAGCTCGTAGTTATTTTACCTGAACAATGTCACTTCGCCTTGCATTGTTTCAGTTTTTCCATCTTTATATAAAATATTCACAAAAAAAGTATAAACACCCACCGATGATGGCACACCTTTAAAGTCGCCATGCCAACCTATATTTTCCGCATCGAGTTTATAGTTTTGTAAACTATAAACTTTTTCTCCCCAGCGATTAAACACACTAAACTCATTAATTTTGTCAACCGTTTGATCGGCAAACGGCGTAAAAACGTCGTTGATATTATCGCCGTTGGGAGAAAATGAATTTGGAATAAAAACAGAACGACGCTTGTCAATATAGACTGTAATATTATCAGTGAGTGTGCAGCCGAGCGAATCTTTCAAAATAACTACATATTTTGTAGAAACAATTGGTTTCGCAATTGGGTTTAAACACGAGTCGCAACTTAATCCCATCGGTGGTGTCCATTTAATATTTTGCGGCAAAAAATTAATGGCAGCACCGATGTTAGCACTATCACCAAGCGCAATTCTGATATCACTACCGAGATTGAATTGACGAATCGGCGCAGTAGGCATGGTAACAGTAGTATCCAAGCGACATTTATTTTTATCTATAAAACTAAAAGATGACGCGCCGACAGAAACATTTTTAAACGTGTAAGGCGTTTTTATCGAATCATAGTTCACGTTATAAAAAATTATTTTTACTGGTAATGTTGCATTGCTAATACTGTTTAAATTAATTGTGCCAATAGCATCTGGGTAACACAACGGCGGAACGGCAGTAAAATTTGCTGAAATTGGAACAGGTTGGTGCAAAATTATCGAATCAGAAGCCGCACAACCTTTTGCATCTGTTAAAGTTACGGAGTAATTACCCGCTTGCAAATTTTTTATAGTGTCTGTATTGTAACCATTTCTCCACTGAACAGAATACGGCGCAGTACCACCACGCGGATTTAATAAACCAATAGCACCATCCTTACCTGCGTTACAAGTTATTTTTTTGATAACAGATAATCCAAAACCAACAATACTATTGTTTAACTGTACCGTTGTTTGAACGATACTATCGCAACCACTTATACTTACAAATTTTAAAATCTTTATTCCTACTTGCGAAGCATCGCACGTATGGATGTTAAAAAAAGTAGAATCTGATTTAACTAATGTTGTCAGCGTCGTGACAATCGAATCACAACCGTTCGTATTTTTTAATTTTAAAACTTTTGTACCGACATCCGCTAAGTTGCAACTCGTAGCGAGAATGAAAGTCGAAACCGTTTGAGAAAATTTTGTCGTCGTTGTTACAATCGAATCGCAACCATTCCGATTTTTTAATTTTAAAATTTTTGTTCCAACATTCGCTGCATTACACGACGTAGCAGAAATAAAAATAGAATCCGATTTAATGAGGGTCGTAACCGTAGTGACGATTGAATCGCAACCATTCCTATTTTTTAATTTTAAAATTTTTGTGCCAACATCTGCTACGTTGCAAGATGTAGCAGGAACTATAATAGAATCTGATTTTGCAAATGTTGTAACCGTTGTGATAATTGAATCGCAACCGTTTTGATTTTTTAACGTGACACTTTTGGTTCCGACATCTGCTAAGTTGCATGAGGTAACGGGAATTGTTACGGCATTGACCATACCAAATTTTATAATCAAACTATCCTTTACATTTTTACAACCGAGAATGGTTGGCTTCATAGAAGCTAAATAAATTTTGATTGACCCGCGAACAGAATCATTCACAGAAGGTGTATAAACTGTTTTAACATTGGATGAATCGGTAAAACTTCCTGTTCCATTGGTTGACCACAGCGTTGATTGCGCGAATTGGCTATTGCCATTTAAATTTATAGGCTGATTTTTACAAACACTAACATCGCTGCCAGCGACAACAACGGGTGGATTTGTGCAAGTACAAATTTTTACATTAATAATAATACTCGGCGCATTTTTACAACCACTCGCATTTTCAGTGTCATGAACTACCAAGTTTTTTCCCACTTTAGCTAATTTAGGATAAAAAGTATCGCCCACTACACAAGCACTGCACGATGCAGTATATTTATCAACAGTTACACCAGGTTCAGCAGTGCCAGTAAGTTTAAATGGTGCATCCGTATCGCAAATAGTATCTACAACAGGATTGATTGTAGCACGCGGCAACGGCACAATTTTAATAGCTGTATCTACTTTGGTTGAACAACCGAAAGCATCTGTACCTGTCAACGAAATAATAAAACCTGGCGCAGGCAAAAAGAGCGCAAAAAGTTTGACGGTATCACCTGTTGTTTTATTGAGCGCATAGGAAGCAATAGAAGGAGTACTAGACCAAGAATATGTACTCGCACCCGCTGCGTAAAACTCTACAACGGCATCGTTACAAACTATTATTCCAGCATTCAGCGACATTTTAAGTTTTGGTAAAGTCCGCGCAATAATTTTAAATGTATCAAGAGTGATTAAACCACTACCATCAGTTGCTCGAGCGACAAAAAAAGTATTCATTGTTACGTTCGGCATATAACTCAAACTATTGGTTTGGACAGAATTGCCGATCGCATCGAACCAATCAACATTTATCGGTGCTGTTCCATTTGAAACTAACGCCGTCAAACTATCCAATGAACCCGCGCAAATGGTATCTTTTCCAGAAATTTTTACGCTAAAAGCTAAGGCATTTCCTAAAACTAAATTATGCATGGCATTGCAAGTTCTACCATCACTAATTTGAAAAGTATAATTGCCTTGCAACATTGAGACTGTGTTGAAATCTATAGTATTTATGGCGCTACTGCCGTTCCATTTTATTTTCAGTGGCGAAATAATATTTGAAGTATCTATCGCGACGCGCCAAATTTTACTTGCGCCGATAAATGAAGAATCTATTTTAATAGCATAGTGTAATGGATTTGAAATGCAATCGGCATTATCGAAAAGTTTTTCGGGTACACAACTATTTGAGCCTAACAATTGACCGCCTAAGTAACCAACACCGCTATTATTTTTTGGAACGATGTACGAACCTTTTCCTTCCGTTGCTGGCGGACTAAGTTGAGAGTGGGGAAGTTTAGAGATATCGTAAATAATTTTTTCGCAAAAAGAATTATCTGAGTTCAAGTTAATATCAATTTGTCTTAGACAATCGGATGTGCATTGAGTACTTGATTTATAATTCTCAAACAAAGATTGACTTCCAACTAATTTATTAAAAACAGTTCCGAAGGCTACGAATATTTTTGAGCTGCACCAGTTTTTTAAAATCACCTCGTTCAAATAATAAACATCAGTGTTGACTTTATCATTAAAAATCAGCAATGAACTCTCGGGAGGAATTATTCCTGAATATTGCTGCGATTGGGCATCAATAAACACGTTACCAAAATAACAACCTTTGTAGGAATTGTTTAAATAGTTTAGTGCCGTCAAGTTAGAGCTATTGGGTTTAACGACAACCTCGCCTAATAAAGTATGATCATTAGCTACTGATACCTTTAGGTGATAATTTTTTAAATCAAAAGGTAATTTGCCAGTTTTTATTAAAACATGTTCACTTTTAGCATCAATACCGCAACCATTAATCAGAATTTCATGAACTACAAGTTCTCCACCACCCTTCAACTTGTGCCGTAACGCTGTTTGAAAAAACAGAAGCCAATAATAAATAAAAAGTGTAAGAGTAACGCATGGGTATTACTCAATTTGATTTAGAGTGTTTGTTAATTTCACATACAAATATAGAACAAAAAAATGACAAAATTTAATTTCGTTTCACGTTTTGAAAAATTTAAACTATTTTAGTATGTAATTCCCCACACTTTTTTTTAATAAAAGTTTTAAATTAATCTCAAACCAGAGTAAGAAATTTAATTTATTGCTTTTATAACTTCCTAATCAATTATTATTTCTAAAATAATTTGTTTTCTTGCGTTCGAAATATTAATTTTGCGGGCATTTTTGCAATAACATAAATAAACTAAACAGTTTCGACAATATGCGAAATTACGAAGTTACATTCATCGTCGATCCCACGCTGCCAGGCGATGAAGTTGCAGCAACCGCTCAAAAATATGTCAACATGATTTTTGAAGCGAAGTACACCATTAATTCTATTGATGAATTGGGTTTAAAACAATTGGCGTATGCCATCAATAAACGTCACGCTGGTTACTACTACACAGTAGAATTTGCGGGTGAAGATGGTAAAGTTATTGACGGATTAGAATTGATGCTCCGCCGCGATGAAAAAATTTTACGTTTCTTGACAATTGCTTTAGATCGTCATGCGGTGCAATACAACGCCGACAAACGCGAGGGTAAAGTTGGAAAACGAAAGCGCGAAGCTGACGCGAAAGCGAAAGAAGCTAAAGAAGCGTTGGCAGCGAGTGAATAGTTAAAAGTGAACTTAAATAACACTCTACTATTCCTTTTCAATTTTCAATTTCAATTTTTAACTTTCAATTTTTAACTTTCAATTTTCAATTTTAAAAAAATGGCTTCAAGAGAAGATATAAAATTTCTAAGCAATCCAAATATTGGTCAGCAGCGCAAAAAATTTTGCCGCTTCAAAAAGTTTGGTTTAAAACACGTGGACTACAAAGATGCGGATTTTTTGCTCCAGTTTATTAACGAGCAGGGTAAAATTTTACCACGTCGTATCACGGGCAATTCATTAAAATTTCAACGTCGCGTAGCAACAGCTGTTAAACGCGCGCGTCATTTGGCTATGTTGCCTTATATCGCTGACCTTATGAAATAGTTGTTCGTTGACAGTTGTTAGTCCTACAGGGCTTTTAAACTGTCAACCAACAACTGTCAACCAAATTAACTATATTTAAAAGCTTGTCAGAAAAACTTTCAACTGACAACTATCAACTATCAACTAATTAAAATGCACATCATACTTTTAAAGGATGTCGCTAAAGTCGGTGATCAGTACGAAACGGTAAAAGTTCGTGACGGCTTTGGCAATAATTTTTTAATCCCACAGGGATTAGCTATTGTGGCAAACGATAGCAACACGCGCAAATATGCATCTATTATTCGCGCTATGGATAAGAAAGAATTGGAACGCTTGAGTGAATATAAAACTGTTGCTGCTCAATTAGACGGTAAATCAATTACAATCACTTCCAAAGCGGGCGACAAGGGTAAATTGTTTGGTTCGGTGGATGCTGCGCAAATTGCAGCGGCGATTCAGACGCAACTTAATGTTACCGTTGATAGAAAGAAAATTAAGATGGAGGCTATTAAAACTTTGGGTGAGCACGATATTATGGTGCAACTGCACAAAGAAGTATCAGCAACCGTGAAGTTAGAAATTGCATCACTTAAAGGTGCTACAGCGTAAACTCAAATTCAAAAAGCAAAAGGCAAATTGCAGTTATTTAAATTTTACTTTTTTGTTCGTTATAACAAAAAAAGCTCCTACTTTAGTAGGGGCTTTTTTTTTGCTTAGTAGTCTGCAACCTAAAATTTGTTTAATTATAATTCATCCTTACGTTGTTGGGATCAATTTAAAGAGTAAAAAATAACTGGGTTACAGTGCATTAAGTATCGAGAATAAAATAAATGAAATTGAATGAATAGCTGGATTAAGCTGGCGGATTAAAATTTAAATAAAATTGATATTTACGAAGTATGGCGCAAAACTTTCAATTGATTTGATTTTAGATAAGTGTTCTTTACTTTTATTAATATTCTGTTCATCAGCTAAGGTAGACGGCAATTGAACCATTAAATAGTTGTTTCTTGAAGCTTAGTCTGCGCCATCCGTAAACCTGTTTAAAAAAAAAGCCCTTCG
>ENA-OFCD01001047-OFCD01001047.1-metagenomes-genome-assembly--contig:-NODE-1047-length-15336-cov-3.682023_pt1 | contig 15336 bp, 14 predicted proteins | sample MGYA00153392_OFCD01 | MGnify analysis MGYA00153392 | reverse complement strand
TCTCGACGCACGACTTGGGACTCTCCGACCTGGACAGCGAGCTCGCCGGCAAAGTGCGAAACGTTCACTTCCAAGAGCAGGTCGACGCTGACGTGATGACCTTCGATTACCGATTACGCGAAGGCGTAGTCCACAGCAGCAACGCGCTTCGGCTCATGAAGATAGTGGGTTTGGACATCGGCGAGAGCTGACTCGCGCTCGCCGAGCTTTTAGAACGAGCCTGAGAGTCCAGCCCAGCCAGCCCCGGCTCTAAGGCGAAGCTGCACCCCGCCTGACTGCTTCGGTCCGCCGCCGACGTTGGCGATGATGATCGCGGTTACGGCAACAGCTACCCCGACGAAGCCGACGGCCATCGCGACGTTGGCGATCGTGAGCTTGGTTTGGATGGCGTCCACGTCGCTCTGCGCGCAGCGAGGCGCGCAAGACGTGCGAAGAGACGTCTCGTCGCTGTTGGCCACGATCGCGAGCGCGGTCATTCCACCGAACGCCGCCAACCCGACGGCCCCCGTGATCCACGCGACGGCGGGCACATGAAACCCGTCGCGGGGTGGCTTGACGTTCGCTTCGCCCCGCAAACGGTCGGCGGACTCGGGGGTGATCGGTTTGGGAGGGGCGAACGTCACGTCGACGAAGCGGTTCTTCTCGCCGATGCGCACGACGAGCTTCTCTTCGACGTCCAGCGAGCCGTCGCGCGTGTACTTGAAGATGTGGACACCGGGCTCGACGTTGATCGCCTTGCCGTCGAGCGTGTCCGTGAGTCTTTCGCCGTCGACCATCACACGGACGTCCGTGACGTCCTTGCCCGCCGCGTCTCGCGCCCGAAACGCAACGCTGGGCTGATCGGCGTCGAGCTTCGCCATCCACTCCGTGCACTGCTTGGCGATGACGGGGGGGCACCCGCTGGCCGAACAGATCAAGAACTGCTCGCGCGCTGTGGAGAACTTGCTCTCGTCGAGCGCGGTCTGGCCCTTCTCGGTCGCCTCGACGCACGCCTTTCGCGTCACGTCGTCCGCGATCGCGGAGTTCGCAATGAAGAGGGCCATCGAAGCGAAGAGCGTCGCGCGAGCTTTCATAGGCACTCCGGCTTGAAGTGGCGGTGGCCCTTCGCGTCGAGGGTATAGGCTGGGTCGCAGTTCTTCACCGGACCCGCAAACACTGCCACCGGTTTGGCCTTCGCGTTCACGCCGGGACTCACGGTGGCGCTCGCGGTGGCGCTGGGCGCCTCTTGTTGTGTGGTCGATGGCGGCGCGGCAAGCACGACGCTCGGGGTCGACGTTAGCGCTGGCGGGCTCATGGAGGCCGCAGAGTTCGTTTGGGGCGTATCGCTGCGCTTGCCTGCGAAGAAGGCGATCACGATCACCGCGATGAGCGTGATCGTACCGCACCCAGCCAACATCGGGATGAGCCACTTGGGCTTGTTCGACGCCTCCACGTATGGCGCACGCGTCATTCCGCTTCCGGCCGTCGTGTCGGTCATCGAGGGTCGTCGTTGCGCGACACCGGACTGCGAACCTTCGCGCAGCGCACGCTCGTTCACACGGCCCGCAGGGATCTCTGGGTCGTCTGCGGTGCGCGCGAGCTCATACGCGAGTTGGCTCTGCACCTCCGTACGCTCGAGCTGCGCGGCGCTCTCGATCTCGGCCACACGGCGCGTGCGCGCGTTGATGCGCTCACCGGCATAAGCCTCGACCCAATCAGCGACCTCCGCCGGAGACGCGACCCCACCGACGCGCTCCACGGCGAGAGCCATCTCGCGCGCAGTGGCGAAGCGCTCGCTGGTCGCGAGGACAGTGGCCTTTCGCACGATCGGATCGAACGGCTCGAGCGCCGGCACGACGGAGCTCGGGAAGCGCACCTCGTTACGCATGATCTTGGCGATCGCCTTGCCGTCCTTCGCGCCCGAGAACATCCGCTCTCCGCACAGCACCTCGAACAGCACGAGTCCCATCGCGTAGATGTCGGTGCGGCGGTCGATGTCGTTGTCCTCGAGCTGCTCGGGCGACATGTAGAGGAGCTTGCCTTTGAGCTGCCCATCACGCGTGGCGTGCACCTTGTTCTCGGCCTTGGCCACGCCGAAGTCGAGGACCCGCGCCGTGCCGTCGACGCCGACGAGCACGTTTTGCGGAGACACATCGCGGTGGACGAGACCGAGCATCGCGCCGCCTTCGTCCTTCGACTCGTGCGCGGCGTGCAGACCTTGAAGGGCACCTGAGATCATCGCGGCTGCAATCCGCGGAGGCACCCGCTCACCGCGCTCTGCTGCACAACGAACGAGCTGGCCGAGGGACTCTCCGCGAACGTACTCCATCACGAGGAACAGCTCGCCGCCCGTGGCAACGACGTCTAGTGTCGGCACGACATTGGGGTGTTGGATGCGCGCCGCGAGTCGCGCTTCGTCGAGAAACATCGAGACGAACTCGGGGTCCTTCGCGAACTGCGGGTGAAGGCGCTTGATCGCGACCGTGCGTGAGAACCCGACCGGGCCGATGAGTCGCCCGAGGTGCACCGTCGCCATGCCACCCGACGCGATGTCGTCATAGATGGCGTAGCGACCGATGATGCGCGGCGCCGAAGCGACTGCAGAGTCTCCCACAGTCGATCAGCATAGCGGAGACGCAACGACGTAAACCCAAAACCTTTCTGTTAGCGTAGCGCTATGCGCCGAGACTTTGCTTGCGGCCTCGCTTCTTGTGCGCTCGTGGTCGGACTGACCCTCGCTGGGTCGTCGCAAGGGTGTGGGTTCGGTGTCAGCCTCGCCGGGCTCGCAGGCCTCGACGGATCATCGCCCGCGGATGGCCAACTCCCCATCGACGACGGCGGCAAGCCGGACGGCCCCGTGCTGCCCTTCGTCCCGGTGATCCAAATAACCGCAGGCTCTGCAAGCACGTGCGCGCTTCGCAAGGACGGCACCGTCACGTGTTGGGGAGCACAAGACTCGGGGCGGTTGGGTGACGGCAAGGGACGCGACTCCAGCCTCCCATCGCTCGTCACGGGAGTGAACGACGCCGCGCAGATCTCCGCAGGCGACTCGCACGTGTGCGCGGTCCGCCTCTCCGGAGAGGTCGCTTGCTGGGGAGTCAACTACGAGGGTCAGCTCGGCGACGGCACACAGAACAACGCGAACACGTCGAAGGCGGTCGCGGGTTTGAGCGACGCGACGCAAGTCGGTGGCGGCGTCCTCCACACTTGCGCGCTCAAGAAGAACGCGAGCGTCGTGTGCTGGGGCAACAACAGCGGGGGTCAGCTCGGCGATGGCACGAACAACAAACACCTGACGCCCAATCCCGTCATGACGCTCCCGCCGGTCGCGCAGATCTCCGTGGGCGGAAATCACACGTGCGCGCTCACGAATTCCGGCGACGTGTGGTGTTGGGGATCGAACTACTCTGGCCAAGTGGGCACGGACACCAAGGGCAAAGACGTCCTCGTGCCCACGCAGGTGATGGGGCTCTCGGGGGTGAAGTCGCTCGCTTCTGGACGCGAGCACACGTGCGCGCTGCTCCCGAGCGGCCAAGTCAAATGCTGGGGAGTCGGCTACGCGGGAAATCTCGGCAACGCGCTGAGCGGCGCGTCCTCCTCTCCCGTCAGCGTCTTCGGTCTCAATGACGCTACTGCTCTGGGGCTCGGCGGAGCCCACTCGTGTGCCGCGCAGAAGTCTGGGGGAGTGAGCTGTTGGGGCGCCAACGACTGGGGTCAACTAGGGACGAGTGACACGTCAGTCAATTCGATCAACGTCCCGGCGATGGCAAAAATCAGCGGGATTGTGGAGCTGGCCGGTGGTGACCGGCACACCTGCGGGCGCAGCGCGGACGGTCATGTCTGGTGTTGGGGTAACAACAGCAATGGACGACTCGGTCTCGGCACGCGCATCTACGTGACGACGCCCGTCACCGTCTCCGGGCCGAAGGACGTCACGTCTATCGCGTGCGGTGAAGGCGGCTTCGCCTGTGCGCTCGAAGCCAGCGGCAAGCTCTGGTGCTGGGGCACCAACGCCGACGGAGAGCTGGCGCAGAACCAGACTCCCGCGAGCGGCACGCCGCTGACGATCACCGTCACGCCGAAGATCACGCCGACGAAGGTCGTCGCGGGCGCGCAGCATTTGTGCGAAGTGGGCGCTGGCACCGACATCGTGTGTTGGGGAAACAACGGCTCTGGCGATCTCGGCGACGGCACGAACACGAGTACCTCGACCGGCGTCGTCTTCGGCGGCACCGGATTCGGCGGCACCCCCACCACCCTTGGACACAGTCACACGTGCGCGCTCGTGGGTGACGCAGGTCTCGCGTGCGCGGGCGCCAACCAGGCCGGACAGCTCGGCAACGGCAACACCACCTCGCAGAGCAATCCCGTGTTCTCGTTGATGCCGCAAGGCACGCTCGCCGCGTTTGGAGGCACCAATCACACGTGCGCCATCGGCGCTGACGAAACTGGTTATTGTTGGGGCAGTGAGAACGACGGCGAGCTCGGCGGTGGCGGCTCGAGCGCGCAGCCGGTCGTGATGAAGCTGCCGCCGAGCCCCGAGCAGTTCGCCATGGGCGGCACCCACATCTGCGCGCTTCTGCAGAACGGCGACGTCTATTGCCTCGGAGGCAACAGCGGCGGACAGCTCGGCATTGGCTCGACGAACAGCACGACCACGCCCATGAAGGTGACCTTGCCCCGCACGAGCAAACAAATCGCCTCCGGTAACGGTCACACCTGCACGCTCCTCGATGACGGCACGGTGATGTGTTGGGGCTATGGCGATCGCGCCCAGATGGGCAACGGCTCCAGCGCCAACTCGCTGCAACCGACGAAGGTGTCGAACCTCACCGGGGTGCTCGCGATCGCCGCTGCGGGAGATGACACGTGCGCACTGCAGAGCGACAAGACTGTGGCCTGCTGGGGCCGCAACGACGTCGGTCAAGTCGGCGACGGAACGGCGATGGTCGTCTCGACGCCCACTCCGGTAGTCGGGTTCTGATGCAGGACCCTAGAACGTGAGCGGAGCTGCGACTTGACCCGGCGAGAAGCCGCTGCCCGAGTCCGCACGGCGCTCGTGCACGACCGCAGCCGTGATGGCGGCGCCGACGCCCACGACGCCCATCACCGTCCAGAACCACGGTGACTTGAGGATCGACCTCCGGCTCAGCGACAGCTCACGGCGATCACCCGCGACGCCCTTCATGAGAATCTCGAGCGTCGACTTTCCTGCGTTCACACACATCGGCTTGAGTGGAGATCGTGCCGATCTCCTTGCCGCCCAACAGCACGCGCGCGCCCGCCGCGTTGCACGAGATCTCGAGCTCGGCGAAGCGGTTTCGCAGCTCGAGCAGCTGCTCCGTGAGGGAGCGGACCTTAAGAGGCTCCAGCGAAGAGCCCACGGCGATTGGGCTGCGCGTTGGATGCTGGCGGATTGACCCAATTGCCGGCGGTCGCGCTCACGGTGACAGGTGATTGCGGCCCGGGCGCCAACACCAGAGTCTCGGCGTGCACATTGACGAAGTCGTGCGACGACGCCGCGCGCGGCAAGGTCGGTCGTGACATCTCGGCGATGGGTTGGCTCGAGAACGGCGAGAGCGCGTTCATGAACTCCTGCATCGAGTTGAAGCGCAGCCCTGGGGACTGCGCCATCGACTTCACCACGATGGCCTCGAGCGCCTCTGAGATCTCCGGCCGAAGCTCACGCAGCGGCAGCGGATCGTCCGACACGATCGCGGCGCCGATCCCCACGGCAGATCCGGTGAACGGCGGTGCGCCCGCAGCATCTCGTAGAGGATCACGCCGAGCGACCACACGTCCGTGCGCAGGTCGACGTTCTTGGCCGAGCGCACCTGCTCGGGCGACATATAGAGGGGGGGCCCCATTTGCGTCGATGTTGCCGTAATGCTGACGTCCGCGGTCTGAAGCCAGCAAGCCAACACGTGGCGTGCGTCGCGCAGGCTTTGCGCTCGTGTGCATCAAGTTCGGCTCCGCACCGATAGGGATGTCCCGTATCGCCGCGCGTTTCGCCCAGGCACGCGCATTGCGGACACACGAACAATTGTGACCACACAGGCGCCCGCCATGAACTTGGGTCGCTGCCGCGAGGCCGCGACCTGCCTGCACTGCGGGCAGTCGGTCAACGTCGCGCGTGCCAAGTTCTGCTGCACCGGTTGCGAGGCCGTGTTCGGCCTGCTCCACAGCGAGCGCCTCGATCGCTATTACGATTTGCGCGGGCCCTCCGGCGTGCCGGTCGTTGACGGCAGAAAGCGGCGCGACCGCAAATGGCTCGAGGTCATCGCCGCGCGCGTGGCGACGTCGCCCTCGATGTCTCGCGTCGAACTCGACCTTCAGGGCATGCACTGCAGCGCGTGCGTCTGGCTCTTGGAGGAGCTCTTTCGAAGGCAAAAAGACGGCGGAACTCTCTCGGTCAATCCGGCGCTTGGTCGTCTCGTGTTGACGGTGGGCCGCGCGTTTCCTCTGACCTACTTCGTCGCAAAGCTCGAGTCGTTCGGATACGTCGCCGGTCCGCGGCGACGCGACGACACGTCTGCGTCTCGCGGGCTGCTCATGCGATTCGGCGTTTGCGTCGCGCTTTCCATGAACGTGATGAGCTTCGCCTTCGCCATCTACGCGGGCCTCGCGAGCGGCACCGTTCATCGCCTCTTCCTCGGGGCCGAGTTCGGCCTCGCCACCGCAGCGGTCGCGATCGGCGGGAGCGTGTTCTTCCGCTCTGCATGGCACGCGATCCGCGCGCGCGCGCTCCACCTCGATCTCCCCATCGCGCTCGGCATTGCGCTCGCCTACGTCGGCAGCGTAGACGCCTGGCTGTTCGACCGCCCGGCGTACTTCGACACGCTCACGGTGTTCGTCACGCTGATGCTGCTTGGCAGGTTCTTGCAGCAGCGCGTGATCGAGAAGAACCGAAGGCAGCTCCTCAGCGACGGCGGCGCCTCGTCGCTGCTCACCCGTAAAATCATGGGTGGCGTCACTCGCGTCGTGCCTGTCGGAGACCTCGCGGCGGGGGACGCGCTCTCGATCGCGTCAGGTGATTTGGTGCCCGTCGATTGCAAGCTCGATAAGCCATTGGCGACTTGCTCGCTCGACTGGATCAACGGCGAGAGCAAGCCACGTCAGTACCGCGAAGGTGACGTCATCCCCGCAGGCGCCTTCAACGTCGGCGCCAGCGCCATCACCGTAGTGACCCAGACCGGCTTCGAAGACAGCGCCATCGGTGACATCCTCCGCACACCTGCCCGGTCGCTCGGAGCGCGAGGAGCAGAGAGCTCCTTTCTGACCAAGCTCGCGCCGATCTACGTGCTCGCGGTCTTCGTCCTCGCAGCGATCGCGTTTTTGGGCTGGTGGTTGGGGACACACGATCTGGGCCGAGCGCTGTCGGTGACCACCGCGATGCTCGTGGTGACTTGCCCCTGCGCCTTCGGCATCGCGACGCCTCTCGCCTACGAGCTCGTCGCCGCGGGCCTGCGCAAGCGCGGCCTCTACGTGCGCTCGGCAACCTTCCTCGACAAGGCCCCACGCGTCCGCCGCGTCGTCTTCGACAAAACGGGCACGCTCACGGAAGGCACGCTCAGCGTGACCGACACAGAGACCGATAAGTCATTAGCGCACTTGGTCAGCGGTGACGCCGAGGTGCTCTGCGCGATGGTCTCCTCCAGCTCTCATCCAAAGAGCGAGGCCGTCAAGGCGGCGCTCGTCTCGCTCGGCGTCCTCGCCCGCGCAGGCATCGAGACGCGCGAAGTGCCTGGAAATGGCCTCGAGGCGTGCGTCGACCGCTCCATGTACAAGCTCGGCTCGAGCACGTTTACTGCCTCCAAAGGTGAGCTCGTCTTCACGAAGAACGGTCTCGCGCTCGCGTCGGTGCGCACCCAAGAGAGCCTTCGCGCGGACGCGTCTCGCGAGGTCTCTCGGCTCAGCGCCGACGGATACGAGGTCTGGATGTTGAGCGGCGACGACCCGGATCGCGTTCGTGCGGTCGCGCGCGCCGTGGGCATCCCAGAGTCTCGCGCGGTCGGGGGCGCCGCCGACAAGGCCGAGTGGATATCCGCGCACGACCGCAAAGACACGTTGATGGTCGGTGACGGTATCAACGATCTCCAGGCAGTCGCCCGCGCGTTCTGCTCCGGCACGCCCGCCACGGATCGCCCCTTCGTCGCTTCGCGCGCGGACTTCTACTTCGTCTCGCCCGGACTGGAGCCCGTCCGCACGGCGCTCGTAGCCGCACGTCAACTCGCGCGCGTCGTGCGTCGAAACTTCGCGGTCGCCACTGCCTACAACGCCGTCGCCGTCACGCTCGTCCTCTCGGGAGTCATGTCTCCGCTGCTCGCGGCGGTGCTCATGCCGCTGTCGTCCGTCTCCACCATTCTGGCCACCACACTCTCTCTCTCCGAAAAGAGTCGCGCATGGAAGTCCTAATATTACAGGTGTTCGTGAGCCTCATGCTCGCGGGTGGCTCGCTGATCCTGTTCTGGTTCACGTGCCGCCAGCACGACTTTGACCACGCCGACCGACTCGCACTGCTCCCGATGGACGGCGAGCAAGCCGTGATCCCGTCCGGCGAGGAGGAGTCATGACGGAGGCGATCGCAGAAGACACCGAGACCTTCGACAAGACGGACTCGGACTCGGGCGAGGTCAAGAAGGTCACGATCGCGTACGACGACGACCCCGTCCGCTGGTTCCTGTGGGCCTCCATCGGCTGGGGAGTCGTGGGCATGCTGGTCGGCGTCGTCGTCGCGCTGCAGCTCGCGTACTGGCAGGCCAACGTCCACCCAATCCTCAGCTTCGGACGCCTCCGGCCCTTGCACACCAACGCGGTCATCTTCGCGTTCGTCGGCAATATGGTCTTCGCCGGCATCTACTATTCCACCCAGCGCCTCGTGAAGGCGCGAATGGCGTCCCGACTACTCTCGGTCATTCACTTCTGGGGGTGGCAAGCGATCATCGTCTCCGCCGCAATCACGCTGCCGCTGGGATACACCCAAGCCAAGGAATATGCGGAGCTCGAGTGGCCGATCGACATTGCGATCGCCGTCGTCTGGGTGGTGTTTGCGATCAACTTCTTCTGGACGCTCGCGCGGCGCAACGAGAAGCACCTGTATGTCGCCATCTGGTTCTACATCGCGAGCATCATCACGGTGGCGATCCTTCATATCGTCAATAGCCTCGCGATTCCGGTCTTCGGACTCAAAAGCTATTCGATTTACGGCGGTGCAAAGGACGGCTTGGTGCAGTGGTGGTACGGCCACAACGCGGTCGCATTCTTCCTCACGACGCCCGTGCTCGGCATCATGTACTACTTCGTCCCGAAGGCAGTGGATCGCCCGGTCTACTCGTACCGGTTGAGCGTCATTCACTTCTGGGCGCTCGTCTTCTTGTACATATGGGCCGGCCCGCACCACCTGCTCAACACTGCATTGCCGGACTGGGCGCAGTCGCTCGGGGTGATCTTCAGCGTGATGCTCTGGGCGCCATCTTGGGGCGGAATGCTGAATGGGCTGCTCACCCTGCGCGGCGCGTGGGGCAAACTGCGGACGGACCCTGTGGTGAAGTTCTTCGCCGCCGGCATCACGTTCTACGGAATGGCCACGTTCGAGGGCCCCCTGCTCAGCATCAAGAGCGTCAATGGCCTTGCGCACTACACCGACTGGATCATCGGACACGTACACGCCGGCGCGCTCGGTTGGAACGGCTTCATGGCAGCGGGCATGTTCTATTTTTTGGTGCCGCGCCTCTACAAGCGAGAGCTCTATAGTAAGAAGCTCGCCGACTATCACTTTTACATCGGGACCTTCGGCATCCTGCTCTACGTCGTGTCGATGTGGGTCAGCGGTATCACGCAGGGCCTGATGCTCCGACAGACCACCGCGGACGGTGCGCTCGTCTATCCGAACTTCACCGAGACGCTCTTGGCCATCAAGCCAATGTACTGGATGCGCTTGATCGGTGGTTCGATGTACCTCGTCGGCTTCTTGATGATGGTGTTCAATCTCGCCAAGACGGCAATGGGCGCCGAGAAAGTGAGGGTGGGCGTCACCATCACCGTGCCCGTCCGCAAGGCGCCGGAGGTGGGGTGGAGCCACGTCTTCTTCGGCCGCCCCGTCATACTCTCGGTCGTCGTCTGCGCGCTCGTGGGGACTGTCGCGGTCCTCAACGACATCGCGAGCATGTTCATGATCATGTTGGCCACTATCGTCGCAGTACTCGGGACGATCGCGCTCCAGCTCACCAAAGAGAAGAACGCTCCCAATTGGCACAGATTGGTGGAGGGCCGCGCGCTCGTCTTCACCGTGCTGACCGCGTTGGCAGTGTTGGCAGGCGGCATCGCAGAGCTGGTCCCTGCGGTCGTCGTGTCTGCCCCCATCACCGAGGGCGGGCAGCAGCCTTACAAACCGCTAGAGCTCGAGGGTCGCGACGTGTTCATTCGAGAGGGCTGCTTCAATTGTCACTCTCAAATGATACGTCCCTTCCAGTTCGAGACTGCGCGTTATGGCGAGGTCTCGTCGCTGGGCGACTCTCAATACGATCACCCATTCTTGTGGGGCAGCAAGCGCACCGGCCCGGACCTGGCACGCGAGTGCGGAAAATACCCCAACAGCTGGCACTTCAAGCACTTCAACAATCCGCGTGACATCTCGCCCGGCAGCAACATGCCCCCCTATGCGCACTTCTCGGACGGGCGCGTGGACTTGAGTCGCACTGCAGACAAGTTGCACGCGATGAAGTCAATTGGAGTGCCCTATACGGACAACGAGATCGCCAGCGCGAGCAATGACGCCCAAGCCCAAGGCGCCATGATCGCGAAGGACCTGGCGACCGAGGGCATCATCGTCGCGCCCGACTCGGACATGGTCGCGATGATCGCGTACGTGCAGTCGCTAGGAAGGAAGCCCGAAAGCAGCAAGAGCGTCGCTCCTGTCGCCGCGGTCCCGTAAGGAGTCAATCATGTACGGACAAGTCTTTAGCAAGCTGTTTGGGCACACCGATCCGCTGTTGGTGTTTCCGGTGTTGTCGTTGTTCATCTTCGTCGTCACCTTCACGGCGGTGATCGTGCAGACCATGCGCAAGTCCAAGGCGGAGATGCTCTCTATGGCAAGAATGCCGCTAGAAAAGACGGACCAATGAAGGACGAAGACAAGAGCTGGCCACCTGTAGAGGGCGAGCAAGACAAGGTCATTCACGAGTATGACGGCATCGAAGAGTATGACAACCGTCTGCCGCGCTGGTGGCTCTACACGCTATTCAGCTCGGTGGCCTTCGCGGCCGCGTACTGGGCCGGATATCACATCTTGAGGTCCGAGCCGCTCCCGCGCGCAGAGTATGACCTGCAAGTCGCGGACAAGCGGAGCAAGGACGCCGAGCGCATCAAGGCGATGGGTACCATCACGGCCGACGGCCTCGTCCTCTTGAGCCACGACCTCGGCACTACGGGCAAAGGCAAAGAGACGTTCACCACCTTCTGCACGCCCTGCCACAAGGCAGACGGAGGCGGAAACATTGGCCCGAACCTCACTGACGATCATTGGATTCACGGCGGCAAGCCCGACCAAGTCTACAAAACCGTCAATGAGGGAGTCCCGCTCAAAGGCATGCTCGCGTGGGGGCCGCAGCTGGGCCCGGAGAAGGTGCAAGAGGTCGTCGCCTATGTGTTGACGCTCAAGAACACCAACGCACCAGGGGGCAAGCCGCCGCAGGGCGACGTCGTAGAGCCGTGAATCGAAAGAGCCTGCCGGTCCTACAAGATGAGCCCACCAACCTATTGCCGCCAAAGGTAGTGAAGGGCTCGCTACGCGCAGACGGTACACGCGAGCGCATCGTCCCCGCGGACGTGCACGGCAGGTTCGCGCGCGGCCGGATCGTGGCGTTCGTAGGATTGATAGGTCTATGGGTGGTGTTGCCCTGGGTCAGGGTCGCCGGCCATCCCGCGGTATTCTTGGACATCGAGACGAGGCGCTTCTTCGTCTTTGGCGCAACGTTCAACGCACAAGACACTTGGCTGTTGTTCTTCTTGCTCACGGGCGTCGGGTTTGGGCTCATCTATGTGACCGCGCTCTTTGGTAGAATGTGGTGCGGCTGGGCGTGCCCCCAGACCGTGTTCTTGGATGTGTATCGGCGTGTGGAGCGGCTGATCCAAGGGCCGCGTGAGGTGCAGCTTCGTAGAGATGCGCGAGAGGACGGTGGATTCGATCGCCTTTGGCGCAAGGCCGCGACCCACGCGGTGTTCTTGGTCCTGTCGTTTTTGATTGCCCACATCGTGCTCGCGTATTTCGTGTCGATGCCGGGCATCGTGAGCATGGTGCGCGGCAGCCCTTCCGCGCATCCCGAGGCGTTCGCGTGGGCCGCTGCCGTAACGGGTGTGCTCTATTTCAACTTCGCGTTCTTCCGCGAGCAGCTGTGTCTAGCGATATGCCCTTATGGGCGCTTGCAGTCGACGCTCATCGATCAAGACTCGATCATGATCGGCTATGACCAGAAGCGCGGTGAGCCTCGCGGCAAGGCGAAGGATCCAGACGCGGGCGCGTGCGTCGATTGCAATCGATGTGTGGTCGTGTGCCCGACCGGAATCGACATTCGCAATGGGCTTCAAATCGACTGCGTCGCGTGCACCGCGTGCATCGACGCGTGCGACGACATCATGGACAAGCTGCAGCGCCCGCGCGGCCTCATCCGATATTCGTCCACGCGCGCGCTCGGCGAAGGGCCTACGCGTTGGCTGCGGCCGCGCGTGGTCATCTACTCGGTGCTGCTGGTCGCCGGCTGCATCGCCGCCGCACTCGCGTTCCGAACGCACGAGGACTTCGAGGCCAATCTGCTCAGGCTTCAGGGGCCACCTTATGTGTTCGTGGGAGGCGACATAGAAGACAGCTTCGAGGTCCATATCGTCAACAAGGAGCCCTACACGCGAACTTATGACCTGCGCGCCGAGGCGGATTCGCCAGCCGCCGCCTTCGTGATGCCCATTCAGTCGGTGGACGTCCGCGAGCTAGAGGGCAAGCGCGTTCCCGTGTTCGTGAGCGTGAAGAAGAGCGCATATCGAGGAGACTTCGAGGTGCGCGTCCACATCGCACCTCATGATGGCAAAGATCCGGAGCACGTCGTCACCGCTCGGTTTCTCGGCACTAGGGGTGGTTGATGGACGTCGTCGTGCTTGCCGCGTTCGCCACGGGCCTCTTGGGGAGCGCGCATTGCATTGCCATGTGTGGCGGCATCGTAGGTGCGCTCTCGGGCGGCATTGACCCGCAATTGCGCAAGCGCCCCGCTAAACAGTTGAGTCACGCATTCGCGTATAGCGCGGGTCGTTTGATGTCTTATGCGGTGTTCGGTGCAGCGTTCGGCGCGCTGGCGTTGGGGTTGAAGAGCACCCTCGCGGACGCGCAGCTGATATTGCGCGCCATCGCGGGCGTCTTGATGCTCGGATTGGGTCTTTACCTCCTCGGGCTGTTTCCGCGCTTCGTCAGACTGGAGCGAGTCGGCGCACCGCTCTTCGCGCTCGTGTCTCCCTTTGCTAAGCGGCTATTGCCGATTCGAAGTCACACGCATGCGGTGCTCCTGGGCACGATGTGGGGCTGGGTGCCGTGCGGAATGGTGTACACGGCGCTCGCGTTGGCGACTGCGTCGGGCGGGCCCGGGCGCGCGGCCCTCGTGATGCTCGCGTTCGGTGCGGGGACACTGCCGGCGATGATGACGGCCGGAGTCGTCTCGAGCCATTTGATGTCTCGCTTTGGGTCGATATGGGTTCGCCGATTCGCAGGCGTTGCCATTGCCGTATTCGGCGTGATGAGCATCGTCTACTCGGGCGCCGCGATGGCAGGGGAGGGCGCCCACTCGCAAACGGATGTGGTTTGCCAATGAGGCCGGTGCACTCGGTGATAGCGGCGACGCGCAGTGCGAATCCATCAGGGTCGCGAATCGTGCAGTCGTGCAATGTCTCGCGGACGGCGCGGTTCTCGGCGAGCCGCAGGACAGGCGAGCGGTGGCGTCGGACGAGGCGAGCTGCTCTGTTGAGCCATTCGAAGCGGAGAGTCGCGATGCTACAGATTACATGGAGGGTCGTACGTTTGAGCGAGCGCGGCTCGTGCGTTGCGATCGTCTGAAGCTGAAAGGTAGTGGCGAGATTGTGCGTGAGGATGTTGAGCTTCTGCCAGGCCGTGTTCGCGGCGTAGGTCTTCGTCGGAATCGACGCGAAGGCGAGGCCGCCCCTTCACGGGCGCGTGACCGATGCGTTTACGATAGATGGCAATGCGCTCGACGCGCTTGCACGACGGCATTTTGAGCCACGCGCAGAGACCCTGCACGCCGCGCTTGCGGTCGACCCACTCCCAGTCGCTCTCGTTCTTGACGACGCCACGCGAGCTGAGCCACGGCCACATGGGGACCTTGACCGCGTATCAGATGTGCTCGAGGTCGCATCGCTCGAGCAATTGCCCCTGAAAGAAGGCACTAACGGCGCGCGTCTCGATCACACCTCTTGCCCCCACCTCGTGACGCAAGGCGCGAGCTGGCTTGGAGAAGCTCGCCGCAGTGGTGTTAGGGGCACGCTGCCGCATGCACGCAGATCGGCGTCGTGCCGCCGCTGATGCCCGGACAGCAGGTCTTTGTTCCTACTGTCGCGGCGCACCTGCCGTCGCACGGTCACTGCGTACAAGGAGTGGCGGGCACGTACACCGCGCACTTGCCCTGGGTGCAGATCTCGTTGGGCGCGCACGTGACTCCGCACGCGCCGCAATATGGCAGGTTCTTCGTCAGATCCACGCAGGCGGTCTTGCCTCCGACGTCGCACGGGGTTGTCTCCCAGATTGCATGGGATCGCGGCGCATGCTCCGCAGTGCTCGGGATCGCCGAGGAGATATGGACATCCCATGTTGTTGCAATTGGTCAGTCCGCCCAAACACGTACAATGGGATTGTTGGCAATACCCGTTATGTGCGCATCCCTGATCGCAGCCGCCGCAGTGGATAGGATCGTTGCCAAGGTCAAAGCACCCTCCGTCGCACGCGGTGAGCCCGCAGGGGCATCCGTGCAGTCCGCATCTCGCGCGCGGCCGTCGGACGTGCCCGTGTCCACGACGGGGCCGACCTCGTTGGAGCCGTCCACCAGCGGGAGCAGATCCAACACGGAGTGGGTGCTGCACCCGCAGGCGACGAAGAGCAATGTCCAGCGCACGGAGTTCAGGCTAGCTCCGCTTACGTCGCCACGCGATGGCCGCACCCACGAACGGCAGGAACGCGAGTGACCACGGAGGCGGCGCATTTGGATCCGAGTCCGGCGGGGGCGGGGCAGGCATGTTGAGCGCCATACCCTCGCTCATCGTCGCATTACCGCCGACCACGTCGTCCATTTTTGAGTCCATCATGCAATC
>ENA-OFCD01001046-OFCD01001046.1-metagenomes-genome-assembly--contig:-NODE-1046-length-15351-cov-15.447764_pt1 | contig 15351 bp, 17 predicted proteins | sample MGYA00153392_OFCD01 | MGnify analysis MGYA00153392 | reverse complement strand
GCAACGAGACCAAGGTCAAGGTCGTCAAGAACAAGGTCTCGCCGCCGTTCAAGACCGCCGAATTCGACATCCTCTACGGCCAAGGCATCAGCCGCGAGGGCGAGGTGATCGACATGGGCGTCGAACAAAAAGTGCTCGAGAAGAGCGGCTCCTGGTACGCCTACAACGGTGAAAAAATCGGTCAGGGCAAAGACAACGCCCGCGAGTTCCTGCGCGAGAACCCCGCACTGGCGTTCGAGATCGAGAACAAGGTGCGCGCGGCGGCCGGCATTCGTCTGCTGGCAGGTGCCGGGCTGGCCGACGAGAAGCCGGCCAAGCTGAAGGTGGTCAAGGAATAACCTGAACCGGCGCGACAGGTCCCGCGCGAGAGCAGAGCGCAGCCAGCGCGCCGAGGCAATGTGAAGCCGCAGCGGTCCTTGAAAGCGCGAGCGCTGCAGTGGTTGTCGCAGCGCGAGCAGAGCCGGGTCGAATTGCGGCGCAAGTTGCTTCCGCATGCCCGCGCGGAAGACGCGGCGGCTGCCCAGGCGGAGCGGGAGCCAGCCGAATTGAGTGCTGCCGTGCGGGTCGAGGCGGTGCTCGACTGGCTCGAAGCGAACGAATACCTTTCGCACGAACGCTTCGTCGAATCGCGCGTGCATGCGCGGTCGGCACGCTTCGGCAACCTGCGAATCCGCCACGAGCTCAAGCAACACCAGGCGGTGCTGTCACCCGGCGCAGCGCAGGCACTGAAAGACAGCGAACTGCAGCGTGCACAGGTCGTGCGCGAGCGCAAATTCGCCAGCTGGCCGGCAACTGCCGGCGAGCGCGCAAAGCAATCCCGATTTTTGGCAGGCCGGGGGTTCTCGCCCGAGGTGATCGGGCGCGCGCTGCACGGTCCGGCCAAATCTGACCGCCACGATCAACGCCACGACGACGAAAACGACGACCGCGACCCCAACCCTTGAGCCTTGCGCCATCGTTGGCGCGCACCGGCCCGTGCGCCATCGCGGCCGCAGCGATGTTGCAGAGCAGCATGCTACATTCGCGCGCTATTCGCGGGCTCTTCAGCATCATGTCGCCGTTCACGCGGCGCCATCGAAGCACCGCGGCGCCCCAATCCAGCCACTTCGCCTTCTGCCCACCGATGGCCTTGCCGACCGCAGCCAGCGACCGCCAGCCCAGACACCGTCGCAGCATCGACGTACAAATCTTCGCTCGCGGAAATGGCCTTTGGGAGGTCGATGCCCACATCACCGATGTGCGGATGCACGAAACCCGCATGGCCACCGGCATTCTGCCGGCCGGCGAACCGATTCACGACATGCTCTTGCGCCTCGTCGTCGACGAGCGCTTCAACGTGATGGAGGCCGGCGCAGAAACCCGCGCGATGCCCTATCCGGGCGAGTGCAACAGCTTTGCCGACGTCTACGGTCGGCTCGTCGGCTTGAATCTGATGCAAGGCTTTCGGCACGCCGTCAGAGAGCGACTCGGCGGCGTGCAAGGCTGCACCCACCTCACCGAGCTGACGCAGGTGTTGCCGACGGCCGTCGTGCAGGCGTTCGCTGGCGAGGTGCTCGACACCGGCGGCAAAAGCGCCGACAGTCCGCAGCCATTCCAGATCGACCGCTGCCACGCGTTGCGTGCCGATGGCCTGGCCGTGAAAACCTACTACCCGCGCTGGTACCGCGCCCCGCAAACCAGCACCTCCGCAAGCCGCCCGCCATCCGGCGAAGCGGCTGTCGTCACTTCCGACAATTGACCTTCCGAGAGACCCGACCATGAAAATCCACGAGTACCAAGGCAAGGAAATCCTGGCGCAGTTCGGCGTGCCGGTGCCGCGCGGCTACCCCGCGTTCAGCGTGCGCGAGGCCAACGAGGCCGCGCAAAAGCTCGGCGGCCCGGTCTGGGTCGTGAAGGCGCAAATCCACGCCGGTGGCCGCGGCAAGGGCGGCGGCGTGAAGCTCGCGCGCTCGATGGCCGAGGTCGAAAAGCTTTCGACCGAAATTCTCGGCATGCAGTTGAAGACCCACCAGACCGGCCCCGAAGGCCAGAAGGTGCGCCGCCTGCTGATCGAAGAAGGCGCCGACATCCAGCACGAGTACTACGTCGCCGCTGTCACCGACCGCGGCACGCAACGCGTGGCGATCATGGCCAGCAGCGAAGGCGGCATGGACATCGAAGAGGTGGCCCACGCCACGCCCGAGAAGATCTTGAAGGTATTCGTCGACCCGGCGACCGGCTTCACCGACGCGCAAGGCACCGAGCTCGCCAACGGCATCGGGATCCCGGCCGCGAGCCACGCGCAGGCGATCGACGTGTTCAAGAAGCTCTACCAGTGCTACATGGACACCGACTGCTCGCTGGCCGAGATCAACCCGCTGATTCTCGAAGGGTCGGTGGACGGCAAGCCGGGCAACATCAAGGCCCTCGACGCGAAGTTCAACTTCGACGCGAACGCGCTGTTCCGCCACCCCGAAATCGTCGCCTACCGCGATCTCGATGAAGAGGACCCGGCCGAAATCGAAGCCAGCAAGTTCGACCTCGCGTACATCCAGCTCGACGGCAACATCGGCTGCCTCGTCAACGGCGCCGGCCTCGCGATGGCGACGATGGACACGATCAAGCTGTTCGGCGGCGAGCCCGCGAACTTTCTCGACGTGGGCGGTGGCGCCACCGCCGAAAAGGTCACCGAGGCCTTCAAGATCATGCTCGGCAACCCGAAGGTCAAGGCGATCCTCGTCAACATCTTCGGCGGCATCATGCGCTGCGACACCATCGCCGAAGGCGTGATCGCCGCGTGCAAAGCAGTCAACCTCAACGTGCCGCTGGTCGTGCGCATGAAGGGCACCAACGAAGACCTCGGCAAGAAGATGCTGAAGGATTCGGGCCTGCCCATCATCACCGCCGAATCGATGGCCGATGCCGCGAAAGCCGTGATGGCCGCGCTCGCGAAATAGTTCGAACAGTCACCCAACTTCCAAGTCGCACCACGCCCTTCGCCGGGCCGCCCCAAGAAGGGCGTGATCCCCTCGGGGGATCGGGTGCGGTACACCGCACACGAGGGGCAAACATGTCAATCCTGATCAACAAAGACACCAAGGTCATCACCCAAGGAATCACCGGCAAGACGGGCCAGTTCCACACCCGCATGTGCCGTGACTACGCGAACGGCAAGGCCGCATTCGTCGCCGGCGTGAACCCGAAAAAAGCCGGCGAAGACTTCGAAGGCATCCCGATCTACGCCAACGTGACCGAAGCCGCCAAGGCCACCGGCGCGACCGTCAGCGTGATCTACGTGCCACCGGCCGGCGCCGCGGCGGCGATCTGGGAGGCCGTCGAGGCGAACCTCGATCTGGCGATCTGCATCACCGAAGGCATCCCCGTCAAAGACATGCTGCTGGTGCGCAACCGCATGAAGGAAAAAGAAGCCAAAGGCGGCAAGAAGACGCTGCTGCTTGGGCCGAACTGCCCCGGCCTGATCACGCCCGACGAGATCAAGATCGGCATCATGCCGGGCCACATCCACAAGGCCGGCCGCGTCGGCGTGGTCTCGCGCTCGGGCACGCTGACCTACGAAGCGGTCGCGCAACTCACGGAACTCGGCATCGGCCAGAGCACGGCCGTGGGCATCGGCGGCGACCCGATCAACGGGCTGAAGCACATCGACATCATGCAGCTCTTCAACGACGACCCGAACACCGATGCGGTGATCATGATCGGCGAGATCGGCGGCCCCGATGAAGCCGACGCGGCACGCTGGTGCCAGCTCAACATGAAGAAGCCGATCGTCGGTTTCATCGCCGGCGTGACCGCGCCGGCCGGCAAGCGCATGGGCCACGCCGGCGCGCTGATCTCGGGCGGCGCCGACACGGCCGATGCCAAGCTCGAAGTGATGGAGGCGTGCGGGTTCACCGTCACGCGCAATCCGTCCGAGATGGGCAAACTTCTCAAGGCGCTCTTGTAAATTCAGTCAAGCCAGGCTCCGAGCCGCGCGGCCACCACGACGAATGGACTTCACTTCAGCCGCCTACTGGGCCGCACTCGGCTCGATCGTCCTCGCCAACATCGTTCTCTCGGGCGACAACGCGGTCGTGATCGCGATGGCGGCGCGCTCGCTGCCGGCGCACCAACAACGCAAGGCGATCTTCTGGGGCAGCGCCGCGGCGATCGTGATGCGCATCATCCTGACGCTGATCGCGGTCGAGATGCTGAAGTGGCCGTACCTCAAGGTCGTCGGCGCGCTGCTGCTGCTCTACATCGGCATCTCGCTGCTCAGCGAAGACAACGGCGACGACGGCGGCCACAAAGAGATCGGTGGCATGGCCGCAGCGATCCGCACCATCCTCGTTGCCGATCTTGTGATGAGCCTCGACAACGTGCTCGCCGTCGCGGCCGCCGCCAAGGGCAACACCGCGCTGCTCATCATCGGGCTGGCGGTCAGCATCCCGCTGATCATCTTCGGCAGCACCTTGCTGCTCAAGGTGATGGACCGGTTCCCGATCATCATCACGCTTGGCGCCGCGCTGCTCGGCTTTCTCGCCGGTGAAATGCTGCTGACCGACCCGGCGGTCGTGGCGCGCTTCGGCGAGCCTTCGCACGCCGCCATCAACGCCGCCGGTGCGGTCGGCGCGGCGATCGTCGTCGCCACCGGGTTGTGGATGCAACGCCGCGCGCGGGAGCGGTCGCAAGAGAAGTCTCGAGACAAGTCCCCGGCTTGACACGGGGCGCGCGCCCCTGTCCTAATAGAAGCCTTGAAGGGGAGTAGCTCGACTCTCGCTGGCCTGAGCCACGCGGGTGTTTCGGCAAGCCGTCAGTACGAAGCAGGGTCCACGACCTGCTTCCGGTTTGTCGGGCCATAACAGTCATTCCATGCCGGGCAAGACCTTCGATGCCTGTTGGCCGCGTGCGCGCGGTTGGCTCGTGTCGTTCGTCGTGCCACCGCCCATGGAGACGCTATGGAACTCTTCTCTGCCGCCTGGCTGTCTGCCTTGTTGGCCATCGTCCTGATCGATCTCGTGCTCGCCGGCGACAACGCGATCGTCATCGCGCTCGCCGCCCGCAGGCTGCCACCGCACCTGCAAACCAAGGCCATTGCGTGGGGCACCGTCGGCGCGATCGTCGTGCGCACCGTGATGACCGTCGGCGTGGTCTGGCTGCTCAAGATCCCGGGCCTGATGTTGGTCGGCGGCGCGGGCCTCGTCTGGATCGCCTACAAGCTGCTCGCGCCCGAGGCCAGCGGGCCTTCGCACGAGCCCACCGCGACCACGTTCCTCGGCGCGATGAAGACCATCGTGGTCGCCGATGCGTTGATGGGCGTCGACAACGTGCTCGGCGTCGCGGGCGCGGCCAAGGGCAACATCGACCTGGTCGTGATCGGGCTGCTGATCAGCGTGCCGATCGTGGTCTTCGGCAGCACGCTGGTGCTCAAGCTGGTCGAGCGCTTCCCCAGCATCATGTACCTGGGTGCCGGCGTGCTCGCCTATACCGCCGCCCACATGATCGTCAGCGAACCATTGCTCGATGCGGTGTTCGACCCGAGCGCCGCGATTCGCGTCGCTACCCACGCGCTGTTGATCGCCGGTGTGCTCGGCGCCGGCTGGTGGGCCACACAGCGCGCGGCCACTGCGGCCCGCGAGCGTGAGCCCACGGCCACGTGATCGACCTCGCTGATTCGCGTCACCCCCAGGAGAACGTCAAATGGAAAAGATCGCCGTGTTCGTCAACGACCTCGCCGCCGCACGCCACATCTTGCAGCCGATGCTGGCCGGCGCGGGCCCGACCCACTGGGTCGTGGTCGCGTGCCCGCCGACGCTAACGCGCCACATCGGTCGCTGGGTTTCGCAGCGCGCACGCCAGCAGTGGCGCGAGCGCTGGGCTGCCGACCTGTTCGGCGCACTGCAGCCCGAGCTAAGCGCGCACGCTGGCAGCGAGGTCGAGACGCTGATCGCGCAACACCGGCTCGTCGACGTGTCGGCGCGCTTGCTCTCGCGCCTGCCGCAGCTGCGCCTGCTCGATGCACGCCAGCCGCGCGTCGGCCGCATCGACGAGCCTATCAGCGCTGCCCAGCCCGCACCGGCCGCGAGCCGCTGGGCCGCGCCGGTGGCCGCCACCGCAGGCCTGTCGGTGATGTTGACGTTGGCCGACTGACAGCCTCGGCCAGCACACGAGCCGTGTGCTAACGTACCTTAGCAATGAGCAGGCACGTTGAATTTTTTTCCCGCGCCGTTGTGCGCGCAGTGCACTGATGCTGTCGCGATTCGGGCCCGATGGCTGGTTGTTCGTCGCGGTGCTGGTCGGCATCGCTTACGCCATCGGCTGGTTCATCGGTTCGCGCCGCGCCTCCCCGCCGCCGGTCGCCAAAATGGCGGCGCAGATCGCGCCGATCACGCCCGCGCGCGTCAGCGTGACTGCCGCAGCACCGCTCGCCGCCGCACCCGCGCTGCGCCTGGAGCGCGCCACCCTCGGCCGCTACCGCATCGAGCGAGAGCTCGGGCGCGGCTCGATGGGCACGGTCTACCTCGGGCACGATCCGCAAATCGGCCGTGCCGTGGCCATCAAGACGATGGCGCTGAGCCGCGAGTTCGAGGGCAGCGAATTGGTCGAAGCGCGCGCCCGGTTCTTCCGCGAGGCCGAGATGGCCGGTCGCCTGCGCCACTCCGACATCGTCACCATCTTCGACGCCAACGAAGACCAGGGCTTGGCCTTCATCGCGATGGAGTTCGTGCGCGGTCACGATCTGCTGCGCCACACCTTGCCGGGCCGCCTGCTGCCGGTGCCGGTTGTGTTGCACACGCTGGCACGGGTCGCGCAGGCGCTCGCGCATGCGCACCGCGAAGGCGTAGTGCACCGCGACGTAAAGCCGGCCAACGTGATGATCGACCCCGCCATCGGCGCCGTGAAGGTCACCGATTTCGGCATCGCCCGCATCGCCGATGCTTGCCGCACCCGCACCGGGCTCGTGCTGGGCACGCCCTCGTTCATGTCGCCCGAGCAGATGACCGGCCGGCGCGTCGACGGCCGCACCGATCTCTACTCGCTCGGCGTGATGCTGTTCCAGCTGCTCACCGGCGCGCTGCCGCACGCGTCGGAATCGATGGCCGAGTTGATGAGCCAGATCGTCAACGACAGCGCGCCCGACGTGCGCACGCTGCGCCCCGAGCTGCCCGAAGCGCTTGCCAACGTGGTCGCGCTGGCGCTCGAAAAACGCGTGGAGTTGCGCTACGCCGATGGCCGCCAGATGGCCGACGATCTGCTGGCCGTGGCGCAGCTGATGCCGTCGGCCGACCCGCCGATGCCGCTGGTGACCGACACCCCGCGATCGGCCGGATTCGAGGCCACGACGGAGTTTTACCGCGGTGAACCAAGGCACAATGTCGAGCACTGATCAGCGCTCGCCTGCCTGCCACGCCCGTCCATGACACTCGAATTCTTCAGCGCCACCGACACCGGCCGGGCGCGCAACAACAACGAAGATTCGGTCGCAGTCGACGACCCCACCGCACTCGTTGTGCTCGCCGACGGCATGGGCGGCTACAACGCCGGTGAAGTCGCCAGCAGCATGGCCACCTCGTTCATCAAATCCGAACTCGGCCGATGGCTCGCCGAGGCCTCCGAGAGCGCCACCGACACCGATGTGCGCCGCGCGATGGACATCTGTGTCGACAACGCCAACCGCGCGATCTTCAACGCCGCTAACTCCAACCCGCAGTACGCCGGCATGGGCACCACACTCGTGGTCGGCGTATTCCGCGATTCGCGCCTGTTGATGGGCCACGTGGGCGATTCGCGTGCCTACCGGCTGCGCGCTTCGCGGCTGACCCAAGTCACGCACGATCACTCGCTGCTGCAAGAACAGATCGATTCCGGCCTGATCACGCCCGAGCAGGCGGCGTTCTCGGCCAACAAGAACCTCGTGACCCGCGCTGTCGGTGTCGAAGACACAGTGCTGCTCGAGACGCACCTGCACGAGGTGCTGCCCGGCGACACCTACCTGCTATGCTCGGATGGGCTTTCCGACATGCTGGATGACGAAAGCATCGCGCAGCTACTGATCGGCGCAGAAACCTTGCCCGAGGCGGCCAGCGCGCTGATCGACGCGGCCAACGATGCCGGTGGCAAAGACAATATTTCGGTGGTTCTGGCGCGGGTTCGCGGCAGCGCCGGCACGGCGCGATCGTGGTGGCCCTTTCGCCGCTGAACTCCGCGCTTGGCAAAAAAGCGCTGGCAGGCAAAGACTTAGAGACAAGAGGTCAAAAGCATGGGCAAACTGGTCGTATCGCTCGATGGTGTGGTGATCAAGGAAGTCCAGATCACCAAAGACAAGACCACGCTCGGCCGCCGGCCCTACAACGACATCGTGATCGACAACCTCGCCGTCAGCGGCGAGCACGCCGTGTTGCAGATGGTCGGCGCCGATGTCTTCATCGAAGATCTGAACAGCACCAACGGCACCTACATCAACGGCAAGGCTGTCAAGAAGCAACTGCTCAGCCACAACGACACGGTCGAGATCGGCAAGTACAAGATCAAGTTCATGGTCGAGGACGGCACCGACTACGAGAAGACCATGATCATGAAGCCCGGCACGCGGCCGCCGGCGCCTCCCGGGCAACCACACAACACCGGCTTCGGTGCCTCCGGCTTCGGCTCGCTCGGCGCGTCCACCATCCCCGCCTCTATCCGCGTGCTCAACGGTGCGGCCGCGGGCCGTGAAGTGGCGCTGACCAAGGTCGTCACCACCGTCGGCAAGCCCGGCGTGCAGGTCGCCTCGATCACGAAGCGGCCGGGCGGTTATGTACTGGCGCACGTCGAAGGTGCGTTGCAGCCCACCGTCAACGGCAACCCGGTCGTCGGCGAAACCGTGCACCTGAAAAACGGCGACGTGATCGAGCTCGCCGGCACGCAAATGCAGTTCGTGCAAGCCTGATCCCTGGGGCTGCGCCGCGCGGCCGCGTCGTCATTTCGCCGGCATGACCTCGCGCTCCGCTCTGTGGCGTGTGCTGCGGGCGCTTTTGCTGCTGGCGACCGTGCTGACGGCGCTCGGCCACGCCACCGGCTGGCGCCCGCTGCGCTTCGTCACCGAGCTCGATCTGGCCATCGCCGATGCCCGGCTGCGTGCCTTCATGCCGCGCACCGCCGACCCACGCATCGTGATCGTCGACATCGACGAGAAAAGCCTCGCCGAGATCGGCCGCTGGCCCTGGCCCCGCGACCGGCTCGCCGCGCTCACCGACGAGCTGTTCGCGAACCAGCACGCGGCTGTCGTCGGGTTCGACGTGGTCTTCGCCGAGCCCGACACCAGCTCCGGCCTGCCGGTGCTCGACCGCCTGGCCGCCACGTCGCCCGCCGTCGCCGCAGCCATTGCGTCATTGCGCCCCGCGCTCGATTTCGATGCGCGTTTCGCGCGCGCGCTGCAAGACCGCAACGTCGTCCTCGGCTACTACCTCTCGAACGCGCGCGACGGCCGCCGCACCGGCGTGCTGCCGGCGCCGGTGTTCGACGCGGCGCTGCTGCAAGGCAAGCCAATCGCGTTCACGCACTGGGATGGTTATGCCGCCAACCTGCCCGCGTTCGCGCGCGCCGCGCCGATCGCCGGCTACTTCAACAACGTGCCTGATCCCGACGGCCTGGTGCGCGCTGTACCGCTCATTGCCGAGCTCGACGGCCAGCTCTACGAGCCTTTCGCGCTGGCGACCTACCGCGTCTTCACCGGCGGGCCGCGGGTGCTGCCGGGCCTGCCCGCCGAACGCTGGTTGCCGGGCCGGTACAACGCGCTGCAGAGCGTGCTGCTTCAGCAAGGCGGCGCGCGAAGCAGCGTCATGCAGGCGATCCCGGTCGACTCGCAGGTTCAGGTGCAAGTGCCATTTCGCGGGCCGGGCGGGCCGCATGGTGGCTCGTTTGAATACGTCTCCGCGACCGATCTGCTGAACCACCGCATCGCGCCCGATCACCTGAGGGGCAAGCTGGTGCTGCTCGGCAGCACCGCACCCGGCAACTACGACCAGCGCGCCACGCCGGTCGACGAGGTCTACCCCGGCGTCGAGGTGCATGCGAGCCTGCTCTCGGGCCTGCTCGACAACCGCGTGCCGGCGCAGCCCGACTGGGCCAGCGCCGCCGAGGTGCTGCAACTGCTGGCGAGCGCTGGGCTGCTCGTATGGGCACTGCCGCGGCTGCCCGCGGCGCGCGGCGCGCAGCTCGCCGGCGGCATCGGCGTGCTGCTGGTCGCGATCAACCTGTGGGCCTACCGCGCGCACGACCTGCTGCTGCCGCTCGCCTCGGCGCTGCTGCTCACGGCGATGGTCTACGTTGGCATCACCGTCTGGGGCTACATCGTCGAGGGCCGCAGCCGGCGCTCGCTCGCGCGGTTGTTCGGCACCTACGTGCCGCCCGAGCTCGTCGAAGAAATGGCGCGCGACCCGGCGCGCTACAGCATGCGCGCCGAGAACCGCGAGCTCACCGTGATGTTTTGCGACATGCGCAACTTCACGCGCGTCTCGGAACTGCTCGCGCCCGAAGACGTGCGCGGCCTCGTCAACAGCTTCTTCTCGACCATGACGGCTGCCATCCGCGAGCAGCGCGGCACGCTCGACAAGTACATCGGTGACGCCATCATGGCCTTCTGGGGCGCGCCGCTGCCCGATGCCGCGCACGCCGCCAATGCGGCCCGCGCCGCCGTCGCGATGACCCGGCGACTGGCCGCACTCAACGCCGATCTGCAACTGCGCGGCCTGCCCGAGATCGGCCTGGGCATCGGGCTGAACACCGGCACCGTCTGCGTCGGCGACATGGGCTCGAGCATGCGCCGCAGTTACACCGTGATGGGCGACGCGGTGAATCTGGCCTCGCGCATCGAGGCGCTCACACGTCACTACGGCGTCGGCGTGCTGGTGGGCGAAAACACGCGCCAGACAGCGGGTGAGCCGGCCGCGCTGGCACCGGGCGAGGTCTGGCGCTGGGTCGAGGTCGACCGCGTGCGCGTGAAGGGAAAGCGCCAGCCCGTGACGCTTTTCACGCCAGCCTCGATGCCTGCCGAATGTGCCACCGCGTTCGACGAGGAAATGCGACTTTGGCAACTTGCGCTCACCTCGTACCGGCTGCAACATTGGAGCGACATGGAAGCCCGCCTGCAGGGGCTGCTGACAGCGTTCGCCGATACGCCATTCGCTGGCCTCTACCGGCAGCTCGGCGAACGCACCGATCATTACCGCGCCACGCCTCCACCCGCCGACTGGGACGGGGCCCACACCTTCGACAGCAAATGATCCTCAACGTGCTCGGCTGTTCCGGGTCCATCGCCGCAGGCTGCAAGACCACGGCGTTCCTGCTCGACGGCGACGTGCTGATCGATGCCGGCACCGGCGTCGGCGACCTCGAGCTCGAAGCGCTCGCGCGCATCGACCACATCGTCATCAGCCACTCGCACCTCGACCACGTGCTCTCGATCGGCCTGCTCGCCGATGCCGTGATGCGCGCGCGCACGGCCGCCAGCCGCGGGCCGATTCAGGTGCATGCGCTGCCCGACACGCTCGCCGCACTGCGCACCCACATCTTCAACGGCGTGATCTGGCCCGATTTCACGCGCCTGCCGAGCGCCGAAAACCCCGTGCTCGAACTCGTACCGTTCGCCATCGGCGACCTGCTCGAATTGAACGGCAAACGCGTCGAGGTGCTGAGCGCCTCGCACACCGTGCCGGCCGTCGGCTTCGCGGTTGACACGGGTGAGCCCGGCTGGTGGGTCTTCACCGGCGACACCGGCCCCAACCCCGCGCTGTGGGAGCGCCTGCGCCAGATGAAGGTCGCGCACCTGGTGATCGAAACCGCCTTCAGCGACGAAGAGCGCCAACTCGCCCGCATCAGCCGCCATCTGTGCCCCGCCGCGCTCGGGCACGAACTTGCCAACCTGCCCGGCAGCGTCGACGTGCACATCACCCACATCAAGCCCGGCGAAATGGAAGCCGTGATGGCGCAGATCGGCCGGCTCGGCACGTCGCACCGCATTCATGCGCTGGCAACGGGGCAGGTGATGCGGTTGGGTTGAGGGCGAAGTCGATTGCCATCAGCCAACACATAAATAAGTACTCCACTTATTTATGTGTTCCATCTGAGGGTCAATTTCTTGGCTGAAATGGTCAACTTCACCGGGTCGGTCGATCGAAGCCTGCTCAAGCGAGCGAAGGTGATCGCTGCAAAGTCCGAAACCTCCATCAACGCGCTTTTCAACGCCGAGCTGCGGCACCTCGTCGAAACCTACGAGGCCGCTGAAGCCACCGGCAACGAAAACTTCGCGACGCTGCTCGATTTTTCACTCGGCCGCATCACCGACCTGACCGCACTCGACCGCCTCGGGCTCGATGGCGACGAAGACCTCTTCCTGCTCATGGCCCAGGCGCACCTGCCCATGCCGCGCCTGAGTGAAGCACTGACACACGCGATGGTCGATGGCCTGACCGCCCTGCCTCGGTGAGTGGGCAGGCCGGCGAGCGCGCCGCTGTCAGCGTCGTCTTGCTGCCCGATGCCGGGCCTTTGATCACGCTGGCTTACGCCGACTCGCTCGACCTGCTCTTCGCGCCGGGTTGGGCGGCGCAAGTGGTCGACATGGTGTGGCACGGAGTCACCCGCCACGCGACGCCCACCAGCGCTCGTTTGGCGGGATGGATGCGCCAGCACCGGCTACCCGCATTGACGACCCGAACCTTTGAGCACCACGCCAAACAGGTTGCCAAACAGTCCGCCACAGGGCTGTCGCCATCGAGCAAGGCGAACCTGGGCGAGTTGGCGATTCAAGAAGTCATGAACGGCTTCGCGCTGATCAACCCGCCGACCCGCGGCGTCTTCTTGTTCGAAGACCACAGAACAGCCCGCGCCAGCTTTCTGCTGCCCGAAAGCTGCCAGAAGGTCAGCACGCGGGCGTTTCTGCTTTTTCTGGAGCAGCAAGGTTTCATTGCTTCGGCAGCGGAGGTGCAAGCACGGGCGCTGCGCGCCGGGCGAGAGTTCTCGCAGCTGCGATTTCCGCCGGCGTAGTGGGCGTATGCGGCGGCGTGCTGAGCGTGAGTCGAAGCCGCCGGTACGTTGTCACGGCAACTCGTCGCGCAACCGGTTCACCAGATCGGGCGTCACCGGCAGGCTGCCATCGTGAACGGCCAAGAGCGGCACGGCGTTGCGGGTGGCGCTGTCCGAATCCGCGGTCTGCAGCGCCTTGTGGGCGAGTGCGGAGATCACGCCTCCGACAGTCTCGTGTTCCCGCGCGGCCAACGCTCTGGCGGCGGTGAGCACATCGTCATCGATGGTCAAGGTGATTCGCATGAGGTCGTCTCGCAACTGGCGTTCAAGTCGCTTGCATCATCGCCCGGACGGCAATCTTTGCTGCGCTGCAGTGACCATTTGTGTCACCTGTAAGGGCCTGCAGAACAGGCTTAAGCGGGGCGCGTGACTCTTTGTGTCAGCTTTAACGCGGAATCTCACGGTTCTTTGGGCGAAATCCGGTGGCACAAGCTCTGCAACTGAACCTCCGTCTTCACACCCAACCCCTTAGGAGAGATTCACCATGAAGCGTCAAGTCCAAGCAGGTTTCACCCTCATCGAATTGATGATCGTCGTTGCGATCATCGGCATCCTGGCGGCGGTTGCGCTGCCGGCTTATCAGGACTACACGGTCCGTGCAAAGGTTACGGAAGGCGTGATCGCGATGACCTCACCGAAAGCGCTGATCAGCGAGGCTTTCCAAACCGACGGCCTGCCTGGCGTCGTGGCCGCAGCAGCGACCTATTCCGCCGTTGCTGCTGCCGAGAAGGCAACAAAGTACGTCGCCGACATAACCATTGCCGCCACCGGCATCATCACGATGACGACCGCGGGCGCCAGCTCAGGCCTGCCGACCGTCGCTCAAGGCATGACGCTCAACATGTCGCCGAACGTCCAGAAGGCGGCACTCGTTGCTGGAGTGACCGGTGCGATCGACTGGGCGTGCTCTAGCGTTACAGCCACGACCGCCGCCAACAAGCTTCTGACCAGTCACCCGGTCGGCACGCTGCCGGCCAAATACGCGCCGGCTGAGTGCCGTTGATCGAGGCATTCATACTTTTCCTCGACGAAAAGGCGCTTCGGCGCCTTTTTTCATGGGTGTGCCCTTAAAACTTTCGCTCCATGTTCAAAGATCTGAACCTAAAACAACGCGCCCGTGCTGCGGGCATTCACTTGCTGATCAGCAGTGCCGTTGCCGCGGGCGCCGCCGGCCTCGTGTTCGGCTTGTGGTACCCGGGCATCTATCGCCTCGCGTCGGGCGGACGCGACCTTTTTCTGCTGCTTACCAGCGTCGATGTCGTCCTCGGCCCCTTGCTCACGTTTGCGGTCTTCGACCTGGCAAAGGGCTGGAAGCACCTGCGGCGCGACCTGTTCGTGATCGGGGTGATCCAGACCGCAGCGCTGGTCTACGGCCTGCATACCGTGTACGCGGTGCGCCCGGTCGCGATGGTGTTCGAAGTCGATCGCTTCCGCGTCATTGCGACCGGTGACGTGCTCGAGTCCGAGTTGCCAAAGGCGCTTCCCGCGTACCGCGCGCTGCCGCTGACCGGCCCGTGGCTGCTTGGCACCCGCGCGCCGAAAGCCGGTGATGAACGCAATGACGCCCTCTTCATGGGCATCAAAGGTGTCGACCGCGCAAATCGCCCGACGTTCTGGCAACCGTATGCCGACTCGGTACCGGACGTGCTCGCCAGGTCGCGCACGATCGGCGCGCTGCTTGCCCACTATCCGGCGCGAGCCGCGGAGTTTCGCGCGGCCCTCGGCGCCATGAAGGCCGACGAGGCAAGCGCGCGCTTTCTTCCACTGGCGGCTCGGGGCGACTGGGTCGTGGTGCTCGATACCAACGGCGCCGTGCTTGGGCACATCCGGGCCGATGGGTTCTTCTGATCGCTGAATGGCAGCAGGCCGGTCGGTCGAGTTGCATGACCTGGAAGAGTCGGCGCGCCTAAATTGCGCAGGACCAGCAACACAGAACGCATGCGCATGTCGCACTGCTAAGCTGTATCTCAATGCGCGTAGATACAGATGATTCCATGAGCCTGCAAATCGCCAAATGAGGCGCGCCGCAGCCCTGGCCCTTGATGAGTCGACTGGCTTGCCTGCCGGAGATGCCTTGCATTTGGTTTGTGCCGAGCAAGCAAGTGCGAAAAGTATCGCAACGCCGGACGCGGCACTCGGCCGCAACGCGCAGTGGCTCAAGATCAAGCCGGTGGTGTTTTCGTGAGTGAACCTCGGGGTAACGGCGTCGTGTGTCGGGGTATCGGCCTAGCGCCGGGGAGCAAGGTTTGATGCACGCATCGCCGCGATCGACGAGTGCCGATGCCATGGGGTGGGCCGTGTCGGCCAGCTTGG
>ENA-OFCD01001044-OFCD01001044.1-metagenomes-genome-assembly--contig:-NODE-1044-length-15358-cov-4.716788_pt1 | contig 15358 bp, 15 predicted proteins | sample MGYA00153392_OFCD01 | MGnify analysis MGYA00153392 | reverse complement strand
TAGCGCGCTTCCCTGACACGGAAGAGGTCGCTGGTTCGATCCCAGTATCGCTCACACCGGCAAGGCCCTGAACCATGGTTCGGGGCCTTGCCTTTTTCCTCGCAGACAACGGCGATGACCACTGCGTCTGTCCCGCCTAGTGGGGAATATCCTTCGCGGCCACCGTCGCGCAAAATGGTCTCATGAACCCGGGAAGCGATGACACGTCCGCCGAGGGTGCCGCTTTCGCCGATCTGCTCGTCGAATCGGGGCTTGTGTCGAACGGGCAACTGGCTCGTGCCCTTCTCGAACACACTGTCTCGGGAGTGGCGATCGACGCTGTGCTCGTAGCCGAGGGAGTCGTCGAACCAGTAGCACTCCGGTCGGTACTCGCGCACGCGTGGAATCTTCCTGCCCTCAACCTCGCCCGAACGCATGTGGATTACGAGCTGGTGGACCAGTGGCCCGACGAGGTCTATCTCTCGGAGAACTGGTTTCCGGTGCGTGACCAGGCGAATGGAACCGTGCTCGTCGCCACCTCCCGCATTCCGGATGCCTCGAGGGTCGAGCACATCGCAGCGGTGATCGCCTCTCCGGTCGAGTTCGCCGCCGTGGCATCGGCGGACATCTCCGCCGCGGTCGCGCGGGCAGTGAAGCGGCGCACCCGCGGAAGAGGACTGTTCCTCAGCTGAACTGTCGCGCGTTGACGGTGAGCGACGCCGGAGGGATCCCTGCACGACGCTAAAGTTAATACACCGCCCATTCAGTTCTGAGCCTCAGGCTCCCACGCACCCCAAGGAGCACATCCGTCGTGTCAGATTCGCCTGCCGACAACGAGTCCGTTCTCGAGTCGATCACGGCGGCGCAGACGACCACCGGGTTTGAGCTCTTCACCGACCGAAAGATCGTTGCGATGAGGGTCGGGGATGAACTGCGTGACCTCGCCGCGGCTGTAGCCGCCGGCGAGACTGCGGAGCCGGTGCTGATCTCTTCGCCCGATGGGCTGAGTATCCTGCGTCATTCTGCGGCTCACGTGGTCGCGCAGGCACTCCAATCGATCAACCCGGCGGCGAAGCTCGGAATTGGCCCTCCGATCACTGACGGTTTCTACTATGACTTTGACGTTGAGACGCCTCTGACCCCCGATGACCTCAAGGCAATCGATAAGGCGATGGAGCGCATCATCAAGTCGGGCCAGCGTTTCGTGCGTCGTGTCGTCTCCGATGAGGAGGCCCGTGCCGAGCTGGCGAACGAGCCATACAAGCTTGAGCTCATCGGCCTCAAGGGGCACCCCACCGAGGGCGCCGGAGGCACCGACGACAATGAATCGGTGGAGGTAGGGGGAGCCGAGCTCACCATCTACGACAACGTGGATCCTCGCACGGGTGAGACCGTCTGGAAAGACCTCTGTCGGGGTCCGCACCTGCCGAATACCCGTCTGATTGGAAACGGCTACTCGCTCACCCGGAGCGCCGCTGCCTACTGGCGCGGCTCGGAGAAGAACAAGCAGCTGCAACGTGTTTATGGAACTGCGTGGGCCACCAAAGACGATCTGCGCGCGTACATCACGCGGCAGGAGGAGGCGGCCAAGCGCGACCATCGCAAGCTCGGAGCCGAACTCGACCTGTTCTCTTTCCCCGACGAGATCGGGTCCGGCCTTGCGGTGTTCCACCCCAAGGGCGGAATCATCCGCGCCGAGATCGAGAACTACATGCGCGAGCGTCTCGTCGCCAACGGCTATGAGCAGGTTTACTCGCCGCACATCACCAAGGGCACACTGTTCGAGACCAGCGGGCACCTGCAGTGGTACAGGGACGGCATGTTTCCCGCGATGCACCTCGATGAGGAGGTGGATGACGAGGGCCACGTCACCCGGCAGGGCCAGGACTACTACCTCAAGCCGATGAACTGCCCGTTTCACAACCTCATCTTCCGCGCCAGGGGACGCAGCTATCGCGAACTTCCGTTGCGCCTCGCTGAATTCGGCACCGTGTATCGCTACGAGAAGAGCGGAACACTGTCGGGACTTACCCGCGTGCGTGGACTCACCCAGGACGACGCGCACATCTACGTCACTCCCGAGCAGGTGAAGGAGGAGATCGCCAGCCAACTCGACTTCGTCTTCGAAACGCTTCGCGGCTACGGCCTCGACGACTTCTACCTCGAGCTGTCGACTCGCGACCCCGAGAAGTCCGTCGGCACCGATGAGGCGTGGGATGACGCGACGGAGACTCTTCGCCAAGTGGCGAGCGAATCCGGACTCGAGTTCGTGATGGACCACGGGGGGGCGGCGTTTTACGGCCCCAAGATATCCGTGCAGGCGCGCGATGCGATCGGGCGCACCTGGCAGCTGTCGACAGTGCAGCTGGACTTCAACCAGCCCGAGCGGTTTGGACTGGAGTACACGGCCGCCGACGGCACCCGCCAGCAGCCCGTGATGATCCACCGTGCCCTTCTCGGCTCGATCGAACGGTTCTTCGCGATTCTGCTCGAGCACTATGCCGGGGCTTTCCCGGTCTGGCTGTCACCGGTGCAGGTCGTCGGAATCCCGGTGGCCGAACAATACGAACAGTACCTGGGCGACGTCATCCGCCAGTTGCGGCAGGTCGGAGTGCGTGCGGAGCTGGATGACTCCAATGACCGCATGCCGAAGAAGATCCGCAATCACACCAAACTGAAGGTACCGTTCCAACTCATCGCCGGCGAAGAGGACCGAGCGGCCGGTGCCGTCAGCTTCCGCTACCGCGACGGCAGCCAGGACAACGGAGTGCCGGTCGCTGAGGCGATCGAACGGATCACCTCCGCGATCGCGACCCGGGCACAGGTGTGAGCGCGCCCGGCGACGACGGCATACCCATCAACGGGGCGAGCCAGTATGACGCAAGCGACTTCGATGGTGTCGAGATCGAGTTGTCTGAGGACTTTGCCGCGGTTCCGGATGCGTTCCAGCGCCTGTGGACACCGCACCGACTTGTCTACATCACAGCTGGCCCGCAGCCCCACGCAGTCGAATGCCCCTTCTGTATCGCTCCCTCGTTGAGTGACGAGAAGTCCCTCATCGTCGCGCGCGGAAAGACCTGTTACGTGCTACTCAACCTGTTTCCCTACAATGCCGGTCACCTGCTGGTGTGCCCCTACCGCCACGTCGCGAGCTATGACGATGCCACCGTCGAAGAGGTCGCGGAGATAGCGGCCCTCACCCAAACGGCGATGCGAGTATTGCGCAAAACCTCACACTGCGACGGCTTCAACATTGGCATGAACCAGGGTGGTATTGCTGGCGCGGGGATCGCGGAGCACCTCCACCAGCACATAGTCCCGCGCTGGGCGCAGGATTCAAACTTCTTCCCGATCATCGCGGGGACAAAAGCGATGCCGCGCCTCCTCGGTGAGGTGCGTGCCGAGGTCGCGGCGGCCTGGCCGCACCCGTAGTCCACCGCAACGCTCAGTTTCCCCGGCTTAGAATGGAGTCGCTCCGCGGCACCTGCGGAGCATCAGAGAGGCGAGAAGTGAACGACATCACCACCAGCAGCAGCAGCACCGAAAACCTTGGCTCGAGTCGCGTGAAACGCGGTCTCGCCGAGATGCTCAAGGGAGGCGTCATCATGGACGTCGTGACCGCCGCTCAGGCACGCATCGCGGAAGATGCCGGCGCCGTCGCGGTCATGGCCCTCGAGCGTGTTCCCGCCGACATTCGCTCCCAGGGCGGTGTCGCCCGGATGAGCGACCCTGACTTGATCGAGTCGATCATGGCCGAGGTTTCGATCCCGGTCATGGCGAAAGCACGAATCGGTCACTTTGTCGAGGCGCAGATTCTGCAAAGCCTGAAAGTGGACTACATCGACGAGTCCGAGGTGTTGTCACCGGCGGACTATGTGAACCACATTGACAAGTGGCCATTCACCATCCCCTTCGTCTGCGGCGCGACGAACCTTGGTGAGGCCCTTCGTCGGATCAACGAGGGCGCGGCGATGATCCGCTCCAAGGGTGAGGCAGGCACCGGCGACGTCTCCGAGGCGACCAAGCACATCCGCACCATCACCTCGGAGATCCGCGCCCTTGCGGCCAAAGGCCACGACGAGCTGTATGTCGCGGCAAAAGAACTGCAGGCACCGTATGAACTCGTACTCGAGATCGCGCGCACGGGCAAGCTTCCCGTCGTGTTGTTTACGGCCGGTGGCGTAGCCACCCCGGCAGACGCCGCGATGATGATGCAGCTCGGCGCCGACGGAGTTTTCGTCGGGTCGGGTGTCTTCAAGTCCGGAAACCCCGAAGCGCGTGCGGCGGCCATTGTGAAGGCGACCACGTTCTTCGACGACCCGTCCGCCATCGCGGACGCGTCCAGAGGCCTCGGAGAAGCGATGGTCGGCATCAACGTGTCCGACCTCCCCGCGCCGCACCGCCTCGCCGAACGTGGCTGGTAGTTCGGTCCCAATCGAGCAGGCCGCACCGATCGTCGGTGTGCTTGCACTCCAGGGCGACTTCCGCGAACACATCGCGCTGCTCAAGTCGCTCGGGGCGGATGCCAGAGCCATCCGCCGCCCGGAAGAGCTTGCCCAGGTGGCGGGCCTCGTCATTCCGGGCGGCGAGTCATCCGTCATGGACAAGCTGTCGCGGATGTTCGGGCTCGCTGGCCCGCTGAAGAGTGCCATCCGATCCGGGCTTCCGGTCTACGGCACGTGCGCTGGCCTGATCATGCTCGCCGATCGGGTGCTCGACGCAATCGCCGGACAGGAGAGCCTCGGTGGCCTCGATATCTCCGTGCGTCGCAACGCGTTCGGCTCGCAGCGGGACTCCTTCGAAACCGATCTGGCTATTCCCTCTCTTGGTGCGCTGCCGATGCACGCGGTCTTCATCCGCGCACCCGTGGTAGAGCAGGTGGGTGAGGGAGTCGTGGCCCTCGCGACTCTCGCTGACGGTCGTGTGGTCGCGGTGGAACAGGGCAATCTGCTCGGCACGAGTTTCCATCCCGAGATGACCGGGGATACCCGTTTCCACGAGCACTTCCTTAACGTGGTGCGCTCGCGCGGCTGACCCTCTGCGGCTGAGCTGGATCGGCGCGCGGTGCTTCACCCCGGCAGGGGCGAGGTGGTTTCGGCGGGATGACCTGCTTCGCCCCGCCTCATCCCGCCGAAAGCGGCTCGGCGGCCGGGGTCGGCGGGGGGGCGGTGGAGTCGAACGGGTGGGCGGCCCGCCGCTGGCTAGAATGTTGATCATGTCAGGCCACTCCAAATGGGCAACCACCAAGCACCAGAAGGCGATTAAAGATTCTCGCCGTGCCAAGTCGTTCGCCAAACTCATCAAGAACATCGAAGTCGCCGCCAAGCTCGGGGGTGCAGACCTCTCCGGCAACCCGACGCTCGTTGACGCCATCCAGAAGGCGAAGAAGACCTCGGTGCCGAACTCGAACATCGACTCTGCGGTCAAGCGGGGGTCTGGCCAGCTCGGTGTAGCGGTCGATTATCAGACCATCATGTACGAGGGCTACGCGGCCGGCGGCGTCGCCCTGTTGATCGAGTGCCTCACCGACAACAAGAACCGTGCGGCAGCGGATGTGCGCACCGTGATGACCCGTAATGGCGGCACCATGGGGGACCCGGGCAGCGTCGCCTACAACTTCAGTCGCAAGGGCGTGGTCTCGGTGACCAAGACCGATGGCGTCACAGAGGATGACATCCTCGTGGCCGTGCTCGATGCTGGCGCCGAAGAGGTGAACGACCGCGGGGCCGGGTTTGAGATCATCACCGAGCCGCACGACATGGTGGCCGCGCGCACCGCTCTGCAGGATGCCGGCATTGAATACGATTCTGCCGATGTCGAGTTCGTGCCCGGTCTCACGATCGAGGTCGATGCCGAAACCGCGCGCAAGATCTATCGCCTGATCGACGCGCTCGACGATAACGACGATGTGCAGAACGTGTATGGCAACTTCGACGTGCCCGCCGACGTGCAGGCCGAGCTCGACGACGAGGAGTAGCCGCCCGGTGGTTGCACCGCGCGGGGCCACGATCCGAGTGCTCGGTATCGATCCCGGACTTACCCGCTGCGGTGTGGGAATCGTGGATGTCACGGCAACCCGCACGGCGACACTGGTGGATGTCGTGGTGATCAGGAGCGGCGCAGAGTTACCACTCGAGCAGCGCCTGCTGTTGGTGGGCAACGAGATTGAGCGCCTGCTCGACCTGCACCAGCCGCACGCCGTCGCGATTGAACGCGTCTTTGCGCAACAGAACCTCACTACGGTGATGGGTGTTGCCCAGATCAGTGGGGTGGCATTGCACCTCGCAGCCAAACGTGGGCTCGTCGTGGGGCTGCACACCCCGTCGGAGGTAAAGTCCGCGATCACCGGGTACGGGTCGGCCGATAAGAAACAGGTTGCCACCATGGTGGCGAAGGTGCTCGGTCTGGCCGAGGTGCCCAAACCGGCGGATGCCTCGGATGCCCTTGCCATCGCGATCTGCCACGCCTGGAAGCGCGGGGCAGCCGTCGCGAGCCCCAATGGATCCCTGACCAAGGCACAGGAGACATGGCTCGCCGCGGAACGGTCCGCGGCGAAGTCGCCGCCCAAACGTAGGCTGGGGTCATGATCTCCTCGGTGCGCGGAACGGTACTTGGCGTGTCCGGCACCAGCGCAGTGATCGAGGTCGGGGGAGTCGGCCTCGCCGTCACCGTCACGCCCCAGCATGCGCTCTCGTTGCGGGTCGGCGCGGAGACGACGGTTCGCACCGCACTCATTGTGAGAGAAGACGATCTCGCCCTTTTCGGCTTCGTCGAAGCGGACGAGCTCGAGGTATTCGACCTGCTTCGCGGAGTGACCGGCGTTGGCCCGAAATCGGCCATGGGTGTGCTCGCCGCCCTGAGCCCTCGGCAGGTGGCTTCCGCGGTCGCTTCCGAGGACGACGCGGCTTTTCGCAAGGTCTCTGGCATCGGTCCCAAGACCGCCAAACTCATCATCATCTCGCTGGCAGGAAAGATTCAGGTGTCGTCCGGTGCAGCATCATCCGCACCGACGGTGACCGCGTCTGTCAGCGAAAGCGTGCTCGTTGCACTGGTTGGGCTCGGCTGGTCGGAGCGGATCGCAGCCCAAGCGGTGGAGGATGCCCTCGGTGGCGCGTTCGTACAGGAGTCGACCACGGTCGCTGCACTCTTGCGCCTCGCCCTCAGCCAGCTCGGACCGCAGCAGGTGGGCACACGATGATGAACGATCCCTCGGTCGACATCGTGCGACTGACCCCGGAATCTGAGGCCGAACTCGTTTTCGAGGGAGCCCTGCGCCCCAAGACCCTCGCCGAGTTCGTGGGTCAGGCAAAGGTGCGGGCGCAACTGCAGCTTTTGTTGCAGGCGGCTAAGCTGCAGAACCGTACGCCCGACCACATCCTGCTCGCTGGCCCTCCCGGGCTTGGCAAGACCACGCTGGCGATGATTGTCGCCGAGGAGAGCGGTCGGCCGCTGCGCATGTCAAGCGGTCCCGCCATCCAGCACGCTGGTGATCTCGCGGCCGTATTGTCCTCCCTCGTGCCGGGCGAGATTCTCTTCATCGACGAGATCCATCGCATGGCACGCTCCGCCGAGGAGATGCTCTACCTGGCGATGGAGGACTTTCGAATCGACATTATGGTCGGTAAGGGCGCGGGTGCGACATCCATCCCGCTCGACCTCGCTCCGTTCACGCTGGTGGGCGCGACGACCCGGTCCGGGATGCTTCCCAATCCGCTCCGCGACCGGTTCGGGTTCACCGCCCATCTGGAGTTCTACTCCGAACCGGAGTTGGAGCAGGTGCTGACCCGCGCAGCGACATTGCTCGACCTGGCCGTGGATCGTGAGGCCCTCGCCGAGATTGCCGGCCGCTGCCGGGGTACTCCGCGAATCGCGAATCGGCTTCTTCGGCGAGTGCGCGACTATTCGCTCGTGCACGGAGTTGCTGGTCTCGACGCCGTACATGCAGCGCTGGAACTCTACGACGTCGACGCGCTCGGCCTTGACCGGCTGGACCGCGCCGTGATGGACATCATCCTCACCCGATTCGACGGGGGACCCGTGGGGCTCAACACCCTCGCCGTGTCGGTGGGTGAGGAGGGCGAGACAATCGAATCGGTGGTCGAGCCCTTCCTCGTGCGGATCGGACTGATCACCCGCACGCCCCGTGGACGAGTCGCGACGAAACAGGCGTGGGCCCACTTCGGCATCCCCCGCACCGAATCGGCGCTCTTCGCGGATGACCTATAATTCAAGCTGGTCACAGTGCGCAGGGTATGACTCCCCGTGTTCTCTACACGCCCGGAAGGCTTTCATTCCATGAAGTTCGATCCCACCCTTATCCTCATCGCCGTTGCACTCGCGGTGTTCGTCTTCTTCCAGTTCCGCTCCTCGCGGAAGCGCGCCAAAGAGACCGCCGCCCGCCAGGCCGCGATCGAACCGGGTGTGGAGATCATGACGAACTACGGCCTCTACGGCACGATCCTCTCGATCGACGAGGACACCAACATGGCGCTCATCGAGACGACGCCGGGAACGGTGCTGAAAATCCATCGCCAGACAATCCTCAAGGCTGTTGAGGATGAAACTCCTGCCGCTTCGGAGACCGAGGCCGACGCCGTGACCGAGCCGGTCGTTGAGCTCAATAAAGACAGCGCGATCGGAGTCGGAGAACCCGAATTCGGTGAGCGCACCGAGACCGCCGCTCAGAAGCCCGTGCGCAAAGCAGCACCGAAGAAGAGCGACGACTAACCACTAACCTGATGTGTGCTCGCGTATCGTTCTCGCGCGAGCTTCATCCTCCCGTGCGGTCGCGGTCAATCGCGGTTTCGTACTCGTAGAAAGCTGAGTTTCCCCGGTGGCACGTACTACACCCGTCAGGAAGGCGTGGCGCTCACTGACCTGGCTGCTCATTATCATCGCCGGGCTGACCGCGATCAATGGTGGATCGACACTCTTCAGCAACGGATCTTGGGCGCCTAAACTCGCGCTCGACCTCCAGGGCGGAACCGAGATCATCCTCAGCCCACAGGTGGCCAACGGTGCCGCGGCTCCCACCGCGGATCAGCTCCAACAGGCGGTGGCGATAATCCGTCAGCGCATCAACTCGAGCGGTGTCTCCGAGGCAGAGATCAACACGCAGGGCAACCAAAACATCGTCGTCGACATCCCCGGTAAACCCGACAAGGCCACCCTCAGCCGAATCGAGTCTTCCGCCAAACTCGAGTTCCGCGCGGTTCTCGTTGGAGGTGCCGCGGCCACGAGTTCTACGGGGGGCTCGGCTTCTCCCTCACCGAGCGCTTCACCGACCGAGGCACTGCAATCGACCCCGAGTACGAAACCAACGAATGGAAGCGACGCCGCTTGGATTACCCCCGCCCTGCAGCAGAAGTTCACCGACTTCACTTGCTCGACCGCGAACCTGGGGAAGGCGAATGTCGCCGACCCCAAGGTGCCGCTGATCACGTGTGACACTAACAATCAAAACAAGTACATCCTCGGGCCGGTTGAGGTGTCCGGCGAGACGATCGCCGATGCGACGAACAGCCTTGTGTCCAATTCCCAGGGCGCCAGCACGGGACAGTGGGGCGTCAACATCGTGTTCAACGCGAAGGGCAGCGCTGAGTTCGGCGCGGTGACCACACGCCTCTTCAGCGAGACGGGTGTGAAGAACCAGTTCGCCATCGTGCTCGACGGCCGCATCATCTCGGCCCCGACCACGAACACGGTGATCACCAACGGAAAGCCGCAGATCACCGGCTCCTTCACTCAGGTGACTTCAAAGACCCTCGCCGACCAGCTCAAATTCGGCGCGCTGCCGATCGGCTTCAAGGTGCAGAGTCGCGAAGTAATCGCCGCGACACTCGGGGCAAGCCAGCTGCAGAGTGGACTCATCGCCGGAGCCATCGGACTGCTCCTCGTCTTCATCTACTCGCTCTTCCAATACCGTCTTCTCGGCCTGGTAACGGTCGCGTCCCTCATCGTTGCCGCCGCTCTCACCTACCTGGTCATTGCGATAATGTCGTGGCGAAACGGGTTCCGACTATCTCTCGCCGGTGTGGCTGGCTTGATCGTGGCCATCGGATTCACGGCCGACTCCTTCATTGTGTACTTCGAGCGAATACGCGATGAGTTGCGCGAAGGCCGGGCTCTCGAGAGTGCCGTCGAAGCCGGCTGGAAACGTGCGCTTCGCACCGTATTCGCGGCAAAGGGTGTCAACCTCCTTTCGGCGGTCGTGCTCTTCGTGCTCGCGATCGGCAATGTGAAGGGTTTTGCGCTGACCCTCGGAGTCACCACGGTGATCGACGTGCTCGTCGTTGTGCTGTTCACGCACCCGATACTCCAGTTACTCGCGACCACGCGATTCTTCTCAAGCGGAAATCCACTTTCCGGGCTCGATCCGACGGCACTCGGCGCCGTCTATCGCGGACGGGCTCAATTTCGCACCCCTGGAGGCGGGAATAAGGGTCTTGCCTCGAAGGGCGTTGGCGCGTCCCGAGAAGCGGCACTGCGACAGACCATCGCCGAGCGCAAAGCGGCGGAGATAGCGAGCAAGGCCACTCCGAAGAGTGGATCCGCAAAGGAGAAGAAGTCCTGATGGCCAGTCTCGTGAACTTCGGAAATGACCTTTATACCGGAAAGCGTTCGGTCGATTTCATCGGCAAGCGCAACATTTGGTACGCGATAGCAATCGTGCTGATCATCGCGTCGGCGATCGTGCCTCTCGTGAACGGCGGCTTCAACTTCGGCATCGAGTTCCGTGGGGGATCGCAATTCCAGATCATTCGGGCCAGCTCGATCAGCCAACAGCCAGCGGTCGACGCTATCAAAGTGGTAGTTCCGTCCGTGGTCCCGAAAGTGACCACCGTCGGGACGGATGGGCTCCGCATCCAGACAACGCAGTTGACCGACAGGGAGACTTCCACGCTGACCGACGCGCTCGCGAAGGCATATGGAGTTCCCTCGAAAGACGTGACGACCTCGTTCATCGGCCCGAGCTGGGGAGCGGATATCACCGCGCAGGCACTGCGGGCGCTCGTCGTGTTCGTCGTACTCGCAGCGATCGCGATGGCGTTCTATTTTCGTACCTGGAAGATGGCGCTCGCGGCAATAGTGTCGCTTTTGCACGACCTCGTGATCGTCGCGGGAGTCTATGCCGCGACGGGTTTCGAGGTTACACCGGCGGCAGTGATCGGCTTCCTCACGATTCTTGGCTTCTCCCTGTACGACACCGTTGTGGTGTTCGACAAAATCCGGGAGAACACCGCTCAGTTGGGGGGCGAATCCCGCTATACCTTCGGCGAGTCGGTGAACCTCGCAGTCAACCAGACCCTCGTACGGTCGATCAACACCGGTGTCGTCGCGGCGCTCCCGGTCGCATCCATTCTCTTCATCGGTGCGTTCGTGCTCGGTGCGAACACGCTGCAGGACATCTCGCTCGCCCTTCTCGTCGGAATCGTCGTCGGAACATATTCGACGATCTTCATTGCCGCTCCCCTCTACGCCCAGCTGCGCGAGGGCGAGAAAGGTGTACAGGCGAGCAACCGTCGAACTATTGCGGCGCGCGAGAAGAGCCGGACTGTCTCCGTGTGAGCGGGGTAACGGAAGTCACCGCCGAAGAGGCGATAGCACTCACCGAGAGTGGCGCCTGGTTGCTTGACGTGCGTGAGCAGGATGAGTGGGACCGTGGGCACGCGCCACGTGCGCACCTCCTACCACTGCGTGAGCTCGGTTCTCGCATGGCCGAAATTCCTGCGGACCAGCCGGTGCTGGTCGTGTGTCTTTCCGGTAGCCGGTCACTCCGCGCGGCGAGAGCGCTGGTGGGTGCAGGGGTGGATGCGGTGAACGTCTCCGGGGGAATGCTCGCATGGACGGCGGCTAACGGCCCGCTGGTTTCCGATGGTGAGGCTGCGGCTCACGTCGAGTGAGACTTGGGCGCGATGACCATCATCGGTAATGGACACCGGCTTGGCATCGTGCCGTAAGCGAACGAGCGAAGAGCACCCCGTCGCGATGATAGTTTTGAAGCAGGAGGAAACTGATGGTTGATACGACTACGTCAGACACCTCCGCGCCTCCGGTACCGGGCCCTAATGCTCAGAGCACCGGGTCATTGCGTACGCTTCTGCCGCGCATCTTCTCGAAGGCCCAGCCCGTTGGGGCGGTTGACCGCCTGATTAAGACGGCACGGATGCACCATCCGAAGGCCGACGTCGGCATCATCGAGCGCGCTTACGTGAGCGCCGAACGTGCCCATCGCGGGCAGAAACGGCGCAGCGGAGAGCCCTACATTACGCATCCGGTTGCCGTTGCCCAGATTCTGGCCGATCTCGGTATCGGGCCGAAGACCCTGGCCGCGGCTCTCCTTCACGACACGGTCGAGGACACCGACTATTCCCTCGACCTCCTCCGCCGCGACTTCGGTGATGAGATCGCCATGCTCGTCGATGGAGTCACCAAGCTCGACAAGCTCAAGTATGGCGACAGCGCGCAGGCAGAGACCGTGCGCAAGATGGTTGTCGCGATGTCGAAAGACATCCGGGTGCTGGTGATCAAGCTCGCAGACCGGCTGCACAATGCGCGCACCTGGGGATTTGTGCCGGCGGAATCTGCCACTCGCAAGGCGCAGGAAACCCTGGAAATCTACGCGCCACTCGCTCACCGGCTGGGTATCCAGACCATTAAGTGGGAGCTCGAAGACCTTTCGTTCGCCGTGCTCTACCCCAAGCTCTACGTCGAGATTGAGAACCTGGTCAAGCAGCGAACCCCGCAGCGCGAAGAATTCGTGCAGCAGGTCATCGATTCGGTGAAAGACGACCTCAAGGCCTCGAAAATCAAGGGCAAGGTGGTCGGTCGGCCCAAGCAGTATTACTCGATCTATCAGAAGATGATCGTGCGCGGTCGCGAGTTCGACGAGATCTATGATCTGGTCGGAATTCGGGTTCTTGTTGGGTCCGTGCGCGACTGTTACGCCGTGCTCGGGTCGATCCACGCGCGCTGGAATCCGATCCCCGGTCGTTTCAAGGACTACATCGCGACGCCAAAGTTCAACCTCTACCAGTCGCTGCACACCACGGTGATCGGTCCAAAGGGCCGCGCGGTCGAGATCCAGATTCGCACCGACGAGATGCACCAGCGTGCTGAGTTCGGTGTGGCGGCGCACTGGAAGTACAAGGAACGCGTCAACAGCAAGGGCTCCTCGAGCGAGACGAGCGATGACGGCGACATGGCCTGGCTTGCCCACATCACGGACTGGCAGGCCGAAACCGCGGACCCCAACGAGTTCCTCGATTCGCTGCGCTTCGAGATCGGTGCCAAGGAGGTCTACGTCTTCACCCCGCAGGGCAAGGTGATCGGCCTCCCCGCGGGAGCCACCCCGGTCGACTTCGCCTACGCCGTGCATACCGAAGTTGGCCACCGCACCATGGGCTCAAAGGTCAACGGGCGGTTGGTTCCGCTCGAGAGCGCCCTCAATTCCGGTGACGTTGTCGAGATCTTCACCTCGAAGAACCCGGATGCCGGTCCAAGCCAGGGCTGGCTCACTTTCGTCAAGAGTCCACGGGCGCGCAACAAGATCAAGCAGTGGTTCACGAAAGAACGACGCGACGAGGCGATCGAGCAGGGCAAGGATGCGATCGCGCGTGCCATGCGTAAGCAGAATCTGCCACTGCAGAAGCTGATGAACCAGGATTCCTTCAACGAGGTCGCGGCACAAATGCGATACGAGGACATCTCTGCGCTCTATGCGGCAGTCGGAGAGGGGCATGTCTCCACCCAGTCGGTGATCGAGAAGGTGCTCGGTACCCTGCACACCGAGGCGGAGACCGAGGATGTCGATATCCCGTTCCCCAGCAGGGGGCGGAGTAAGCAACTTCGTAATAGTGACTCGGGTGTTCTTGTGCGTGGAGCGCCGGATATTCTCGTGAAGCTCGCGAAGTGCTGTACTCCGGTGCCCGGCGATGAAATCGTCGGATTCGTCACTCGCGGCTCAGGCGTTTCTGTGCACAAGGATGACTGCCACAATGTGGCCTCTCTGCTGGCCGAGCCCGAGCGCATGGTCGACGTGGAATGGGCGCCGACCTCGTCGAGCATTTTCCTCGTGCAAATTCAGGTGGAGGCCCTTGACCGGGCAGGATTACTGTCGGACGTGACGCGGGTGCTCTCCGAGAGTCACGTCAATATCCTGTCAGCCTCTGTGTCGACCTCGAGCGATCGTCTGGCCTTGAGCCGTTTCGTCTTCGAGATGGGTGACACGACACACTTGGATGCTGTTCTCAACGCGGTTCGCCGCATTGACGCCGTCTACGACGTGTATCGGGTCAACGGCGGTTGACTTCAGCCTCTGTCTGAGCATGAGGAACAGGGCTAAGCAGTCTCAGCGCCTCATCGATCCGCTCGAGTGCGAGACGTTTGTGGGGCAGATTGCGGCGTCGGTCGAGCACCGCACGACACTCCTCGATTCCAAATCGTCCGATCCGCATCAGATCGCCGACGGCTCGAAGGTCGTCGTTTGTGAAATTCACGCTTGACCGCGCGAGATCCACTACCGTACGCAGCGGCGTGGTGACCAACAGCCCGGCGAAGTGCACCAGTTCACTTGCATCGATCACGACTTCGCGCACGGTGATGGCGACGAGCGCAGGGGGTCGGACCCGCGCGGAGATATCCGCGCAGAATTGATGCTGCCGAGGCGCGCGACTGAAGGCGCCATAGATCCAGGCGGCGGTGCGTTGTTCGGCGATCAGTCGGGCAGGCACCGTGAGGGTCAGGGCCCTCGCTCGATTCCACAGCCAATCGATCTCGTCGACGGGGCTGAAGCATCGGTCGACAGGGTAGAGCTCACCGTCCAGCTTTGCCGCATGAAGTTCCGCCTCCGGAAGATCGGAGTGGAACAAAACGGCGGGGAGACGGGACATACGTTCCATGGTTCTGGACGGTAACGGTCGACATCAGGTGCCCGCGCCAATCTGTGGACAAAGCGCGGTGAGCCGCCGCGCGGAGAAGTGGTGCTAGCCGATGGCCTTTAGCCAAGCCCTTCGGGCATCGAGGGCCTCTTCGGCATCCGTCACCTTCTTGGCGTCGCCGCCCACTTTAGCCGTGGCGAGCTCGGCTTCGAGCTTGGCAATCGCATCCTGCAGCTGGCCGGCCAGGCCCTCCGCGCGGGCGAGGCGCTCCGGGTTGCTCTGGTGCCAGTGGTCCTCGTCGAGCTTGCGCACGGCAGTCTCGACCTTGCGCAAGCGATCCTCGATGAGCTTTACTTTGTCACGCGGCACCTTGCCGATGGCGTCCCAGCGTCGCTGGAGCGAGGCAAGCGCGTCCTTTGCCTTGACGCGGTCCGTCACGGCGACCAGCGGCTCGGCCTCGGCGAGAAGGGCCAACTTGAGTTCGAGGTTGGCGCTGAACT
>ENA-OFCD01001042-OFCD01001042.1-metagenomes-genome-assembly--contig:-NODE-1042-length-15365-cov-2.803788_pt1 | contig 15365 bp, 19 predicted proteins | sample MGYA00153392_OFCD01 | MGnify analysis MGYA00153392 | reverse complement strand
ATCTTCCTTTATTTTATTGTCAGCCATTTTCTTTTCCTCTTTCCCCTGTTGTTTTTTCAACGCTAGTTTAGCATCAAAATAAATTTTATTAAAATAAACAAGTCGCCGTATACAAATTATGTTGCGGCGATTTATTTTTGACCTCACAAAAAATAATAAAAATGAATTTTCCTGAAGACGTACGCTATACGAAAGAGCATGAATGGATTAGCCTTGAAGCCAACGGTGAAACTGCCATCGTCGGTATTACCGATTTTGCGCAAAGCGAGCTCGGCGATATTGTATATATTGAAGTAGAAACTGTCGGCGAAACACTGAAAGCGGAATCTGTTTTCGGAACGATTGAAGCTGTTAAAACAACTTCCGATTTGTTTATGCCTTTAGACGGCAAAGTGCTGGAAGTGAATCATAAAATAGTTTCTGGCGGCGATGATCATCCTGAGTTGGTAAACTCGCATCCGTATGGCGATGGTTGGATTGTAAAAATACAACTCACGCATCCCGAAAAATTCCATAGCTTACTCACGCACGGTGCTTATAAAGAACTTGTTCATTAGTGACGTTAAACCATTGGTTATTTCGTTAGTTAAACTATTAAATATTGACTATGAGTAAATATTATGTGCCGGGAATATTGTGGGGAGCAATGATTTTTATTTTGTGTATGCTGCCTGGTAAAAGCCTCCCACGTTGGGAATGGACGGATATTTTTTCGTTCGATAAATTCGTGCATTTCACTTTGTTTGGCATTTTAACGGCGCTTTTTTTGCGTGGTTATCTGAAAGCAGAAGGTACCATGACAATTTATATGTTCACTAAAACGGCATTTTTAATTGCCGCACTGTGTGGATGTTATGGTTGGTTCACCGAACTTTGTCAAGCATGGTTTACTTACGATCGAAAATTTGAAATTTTAGACGGCATCGCCGACATGAGCGGTGCATTTGTCGCTATGTATTTTGCTATTCGATACGTGAAAAAAAGAAAATGGATTTATAATCCGTCGTAAATTTTAAAATATAAACCTCGTAGGTTTTAAAAACCTGCGAGGTTTAAAATGCTAACCAATCCGCAATCCGTTCTGAACACCACGTTCAGGTTGTAAAAGCGTTACAACACCGTCTGTATCGATGGAGCCTAAAACCAAAACTTCGCTAAAGAAATTAGCAATTTGTCTTTTAGGAAAATTCGTCACTGCAATAATTTGTCGGTTCAGTAGTGTTTCTTTGCTGTAAAGCACCGTGATTTGCGCCGCACTGCGTTTTATTCCAATCGTTTCCCCAAAATCAATAGTGAGTTGGAAGGCAGGTTTTTTTGCCTTCGGAAAATCATCTATCGCGATGATTGTTCCGACGTGCATTTCGATTTCTAAAAACTGATCAAAAGTTACCATAGTTTGAATTGAGAGTTGAGAGACGTATTGTTTTTAGTTCATCAAAATTTCTTTTTCGTTGTATCGGCTAAAAACAAAATAACCTAATAGTAAAAATAACATCGAAACAACAATCGTGTAAGTTACGCCCGAGTGATTTTCGGTGCTTTTTCCAAAAAGCAAAAGCGATGGAAAAATAAGGTTTGAAAGCGATGAACCTACTTTAACAACCACAGACGCAAACGCAAAAAACATTCCCGATTGATTCACGCCCGTTTTGTGAAATCTGTTTTGAATGATGTCGCCGACAACTGCATTGGGCAAAATACCAAACACTGCCAACGGATAAGATGCTAAAACGGCTACTAAACCAAAGCGTACAATACTTGGCAGTGGCGAAAGCATGATGGCAAAAACAAAACTAAAAACTAAAAATCCCACGAGAATAAGTTTCTTTTTAGTGTAGCGCGCCGCCAATTTATTAATGAATGGGTAGAATAAAAAACTGCCGAGAAAACTCACTGTACCAAAAAGTGTTGTAATGCCTTTATCCATTCCAAAAATAAGCGTGACATAATACACCATACCCGATTGAATGATAGTGAGTGCCAACCAATAAATGAGATACGAGAGTGCAAAAATTCTGAACGGAGCAAAACTTAAAACGCTTCCTGCCGATTTTAAGAAATTGACGGAGCTTGACTCGCTCACGGCATATTTATTTTCATTTAAAAAAATTACGGGCATTAGCATAAGTACTAAAGCGACAAACGCCAAACCAAATACAACGGTTTGAAAAGCAGCCAATGGCATCATTCCCGTTTTTTCCAATAGACTTTGCAACGCAGGCGTTAAGTTGCCGAGCAAAAATCCAATTCCCCACGTCAGTGAAACAGCCGTTGAAATGCGCATCCTATCTTTTTCGTCCACGCCCATTTCTGAAATAAGCGCGGAATACGGAATGATATACATGGAATAAAAAATGAAGTAGAAAAATAAACACACACCAAGCCACCAAATATTCACGATGCTACTCGAATGCGACGGCGGATAAAAAATGAGGAATGAAAGCAACGACAGCGGCAATGCCGAAATTGCCATATACAATCGTCTTTTACCAAATTTTGACACGGTTCTATCGGAGAGATTAGCGATGAAAGCATCCACGAAAGCATCATAAAATCTACCAAAAGAATTGAGTACACCGAGTATCGTTAAACCAAAAAATATAAAAACAGGTAAAAAAACAGGAAATGTTGGTTGACCGTTTTCGGGTGGCGCATAAAAATAAGCCAGTAGCGAACCCACATTATAACTGGCTAAACTCCAACCTGCTTGACCTAATGCGTAGCAAATTAAAATATTGCGCGGCAATCGTTTTCGCTCAACGGCATTTGAAATCGTATTCTGCATTTAAGTTGGTTGATTTGCAAGAAATTTCTTGTGCTACAAATATAAGTGCAGAATATTTTATTTTAGGTAATGGAAACAATTTTTACATACAGGTGACAAAGAAATTGTTTGACGAATACTGCGGATTAAATACATATTTTTGTAAGCATTTAGCTCCAAAGAATTTTCCGAACATGAACTTTAATAAAAATTTGGTATTACTACAGTTCATTATGCAAATCTGTAATCAAATACGCATTTGCGAAATTTTAAGAAAAATTAATTTCTGTTAAACTACCAGTTTTAACATCGAATAAAAAAGTGTGAGGTTTGAAAGAGTATGTTTTTTCTATTGCCTTACTACTCAAAAATAATTCTGTTAAATTTGGAACAGCTGCGGCGTTATCAACAATACTTGAAGTATAAAAAATGAGCATTAGCGCAGATTCGCTTTTCACCACAATTGGAATTTCCGTATTGAATACGCGCGCACCAACATTTAAACAAACAGGTAATTGCGCAAGATATTCCAAATTGGATTCGTTATTGAATTTTTCAGATAAGGATTTTTTTAAAGCATCTACCGATTGATTAATACTGTTCGAGAACGCATCTATATCAGTTTCGTTATTGGCTTCGAGATATTTTATAAAAGTAGCATTCGGTTGCCAAGAAGTTTTTAAAAAGTATTGCGAAACGAGGCTATTGCTGAAAGCCGCTTGCAAAGCACTATCAGTTGCGGGCGAATTTAAAATGCTGTAAAGCGTTTGCTTTACAGCATTTTCCGGCGATAATTTTGTAAAAAAGGTAAGTTTTTCGGTAGCATTGATGGCACGCGGTGCAAAATTTTGCTCACCAAAAAGCGGCTCAGTGTAAAGTGCATCGTTTTTTTTGATTTCAATACTGCCAAAATCTTTAGAAAAAGTTTGCACCACGTTTTCCTTTTTGATAATCGCGCCATCGTATTCAAAAAGTGTCTCGACACAATCTGGATCGAGTGTAATTGCGAGGGAATCACCACTATTCCAAACGCGATTTAACCAAGGCAATCCTTTTGTGGCACTGACGAAAATGAGATAATCGCGCGCACGCGTAATTCCGACATATAACAATCGCGCTTCTTCCTCTAAAGCGCGCAGTTCCGCTGCAAGTTTTTCTTTGCAAATATTCAATTTTTCAGAAATTGGCGTTTCTTGAGCGCGCGAATTGCCATACGGATTTACCCAAAAACGCATCCACCGATTGCCCAAAATATTTTCAAAGTCAACGTCGTTGCTATTAGATTCTATGTTCAGTCCCCAAACGTTTTCGCGCACATCTTTATCGAGTGAACTCAAAATAGTAATCGGAAATTCCAATCCTTTAGATGCGTGATAAGTTAAAATATTCACCGCGTTCTCGCCTGCGCCTGTGCTTTGTTTATCGGCGCTATTGCGCGCTTGTTTTTGTAACCACATCAAAAAATGATTTAGCGAAGCTGCTTCGTGCATTTTTTTGCAATGCTGCTCGTAATCAGTTCCCATTTTGCGCAACATTTCTACGTTTTGCAAACGCTGCGCTGCTGAACCCCACGCAGCAATTTTGCGACGTAAATCAAGTTGCGTAATGGCAGTATCTAAAATTTCTGATGCCGATAAATCTAAAACGTCGTTTCGGAGTGCGTCAATTTTTTTTATAAAATCATTGTCAGCGTGCCACGTCGCGTATTTTTCTTTATCCTCATCCTTTATAAATTACCACCGATTAATCGAAATATCTTGCAACGCATAATTCTCTGTGAGATATAAAATTTCTGCCACAGAAAGTGAGTCTCGTTTGTCGAGCAAAAAATGCAGGATAGCAGATATTAATTTTATCTCCGTCGCTTCCATCAAACCCACTCGCGGAAAAGCCGCAGAAATTCCCAACCGATTTAAAGCGGCTGCCATGTTTGCACATTCTCGATTCGTCATACACAAAACCGCGACATCGCTTGGTTTGATGTTACGCAAAATTTTTTCCCCCTTCGGCAAAATTTGAATATCAGATTTTAGCAGCGATGCAATATTTTCCGCCGTACAATTTAATAACCACTGTGTATCCCCCTTCGAACGATTATTTCCATCGTTATCAAATTTAAAATGCCAATGTTTTATGGCGAGCGATTGCTGTAGAGACGTTGCATGCAACGTCTCATGTTGCGAAGACGTTGCATGCAACGTCTCGACCCGATTTACCTTCAATGCAATTTGGTTCAACGGAATTTGCCCCTCAAAACTTTTTAAAAACAAAGCGTTGCTTAAATGCACAATATCGCGACGACTACGATATGATGTATCGAGAATATTTTCTTCGGAAATACCAAAATGATCAATCACTGCGCGCATCAATCGCGGCTCGGCATATCGGAAACCATAAATACTTTGCTTCGGATCACCGACCCAAATAGAATGCGACGCAAGTTGCGAGAGCTTCAAAAAAATATCGAGTTGCAACGGATTAATGTCTTGAAACTCATCAACAAGGAGTAAATCTATTTCGTTGCGCAAAATTTCGGCAATGTGCGGCATGGAAATAAGTCGTAAAATTTCGACTTCCATATCCGTATAATCAATCAAGCCGCGCTTCTTTTTAAAATTTTGATATTCCACCATCGCGCGCGCGCTCAAATCAAAAATTAAGGAAATGTATTGGGAAATATCGTTTTGGAAATCGGGAAATTTTGTATGCAGTGCCGCAAATTCTTGCAGCGCAGAAACATTTTTTTCCGATTTTTTGCTAACATCTAAATTAGAAAGTTTTGCCCAAGCTGCCCAAGGCAAAAAATTATCGGTTTTTATATTAATCAGCGTTGACTTTAAAAACCCAACAACCGTTTCTGTTTTTTTTGTTGCGTCTTCGCCATTTGTTAAGTAGGAGAGTGCTTCGTTAATATTTTCTACTAAGTTATCATAATTAGACTGCGCGTTAGAATAAATTTTTTCTACACTCGGCAGTAGTGCCAAAAATGAATCAATAGATTTTTGTTTGCTTTGTTCAACAATTTCCTTAGAAAAAAAATTACCGCGCGTTACATCCGCCACCGTGCTAATATCATTCAGCCAATCGTAATTTTTGATATCGGTTGAAAGTCCGAGACGAATACACAATTCGTTCATCACTTCCACCGTATTATTTTCCGATAAAATATGCGCGAGCGATTGATTAAACACGCGTTTTCTATCGTCATCGCTAATCACATTTACTTGCGGTGAAAGTCCACCGCTGTACGCAAAACGTTTAATCAATTTTACACCGAGTTCATGCACCGTGCCAATCAATGCATTCGAAAGTTCTTGCGCTTCATTCAACATTCCGTTTTCGAGCAAACTCATTCGCACGCGTTCTTTCAATTCCGTCGCCGCTTTCACCGTAAACGTTGTTGCAAACAAACCCGAAATCCGCGTTTCGCCACTCGAAATGCGCATCACCAATTCTTTATTGAGTCGGTAAGTTTTACCGCTGCCTGCACCAGCTGAAATTATTTGAACCATTTATCGAGGTTGAGCATGAGGGGTGAGTTGTGAGACGCAAAAATAAACAAAATGTGTCAATAATTTTTATAAGGTCGAATTTCAAATAGGAAAATGTAATGAAATTATGATTTTAATATCTACTCACAAAAAGGGGTTGAAGTCTTATAAATTAAACGTGATGTATCTGTCCAAATACGTATTTTATAAGAACCAACATCACCACCACTCATAGTAATTGTATAAGAAGAAGATGCAGAAAGAATTAATTGCCGAGATGGTGCATGAAGATTATTGACATAATTTTGGACAAAATATCCATCAGGTAATTTTATTAAATTTATTGAAGTTGGAATTGTTTTAATCGAATCGAAACAAAAAATATTAAATCTTTCGAAGATCGAGTCGTTTTAAATACTTAACCTTGAAATTCTTTTCCCATCACACGATTTAATTTCCTGATTTTTAATATCAAAAGATATTGCGTTGCTTTCACAAGAAAAAAAAGAAAAAGCGGTGACGTAAATTATAAGTACTCTGAATTTCCTCATCATATGGATTAGCAAAGCAAAAAATTAATAAATCACGCAGTTGCAAAGCCAGTAAAATGTCTAACATTTTCAGGATGAAACCCAATGACAATATCAGATGCAGGAATGCCGCGTTTTAAAAGTTCCTCTCCAACTAAAATATCTGTATTGTTGGCTAACAACCAAACCTTACCATTTTCTTTGATGCTAAAATGGAAAAGGACTGAATAAATATAGTGCTTTTCGTGCCAACCCGTTTCAACTAATTGGAATTGATGATGTACTGTATCTGTGATGAGTTGAAATTCGATACCAGGTATAGATTTATCCTCTGCTTCTTCACGAAGATAATTTTCTATAATTTTTTGATAATTTTTTATCTTTTTATCCATTTTACTATTTCAATTTTTGAAGCATCAAATATAATGATTTCTACGTTAAAATGGGCGCAAATTTTTTCGATTTCTATATCTGAGAAGAAAGCATCAAAAACTTCTTACGTTACTGCGAGAAACAAATTGCGTTCAGCATCTTTATCACTCATAAAAAATCTATAAACGCTATACTGACCAAAAGCAGCATGAAAATCATAAGTCAAAGAAGTACCCAAAAAACTTTTGATTTCAACTGCGATTTTTTCAACACCGCGTTCGGCTCCGATAATCTTTTCGCCTCCTAAATCAACTTCGAATGCTTTTTTATTAAGCCGGTTAATAAAATATGGATCATGAGTGATACTCCATCCATCTTTAATCAATGCTTCCTTAACAACTCTGTGATAAATATCTTTTGCCATAGTGCAAAAATAGTAAATTTTTTTTAACGTTTAAATATTTGGAACAGCACATCAACTATTTATTCAAATCGTTTGAAGGAAAACCCAATCTGAAAGAACTACGACAAACTTTTTTTGGTTATATTGTAAGAAATGCCGTAATTAGCGACTAAATACCAACTCAGAATTTTAAAACCATAACAGATAAATCCATAAAATCTGAAGTTATGACTTTATATGAATCAATTTTGCAATGGAGCGAAACTAAAGGTAAACTTAAAGGTAAACTTGAAGGTATTATCAAATCTTTAAAACGCGGTAGATTAACTATTTCGGAAATTGCAGAAGATTTTGACGTTAGCGTTGAATATGTTTTGCAAAATAAAGCAGAAAATGGGTTGTAAGCATTTTTTAAAAACAATTTTTTTCGATGAAAAATAACACGATTCGACGCGTCATATTGCTGGGTGCATTGGCTATAATTTTAGTAATTACGACGCAAACGTATTGGGTGATGCCTCTAGCACTTCGCCCTCTCTTTCCAGACATATTGATTTTTTAAATTACACTGCTGAACGTGGCAAAAGATATTTCGCAACTCAATCAAACGATTTTACCACAATCTAATTTAATTAAACAGCTTTCGTCGAATTCGTATGCGGTGAACGTTAACAGCCAGATTGATGCGCGCAATTTAGATTTTTATCTGAAAAAAAACTTTGATCAATTTTCACTCAACGAAGATTACGATTACGCGATTTACGATTGCCACGACGAAAAAATGGTATATGGTCGTTATGTGTCGTATTCTGCTTTAACGGATTCGGTAAGTGTTAAAAAAGAATTTCCGAAACTCGATAATCCAACGGCGACGTATTATTTTATCGTACGTTTTCCGAAACGCACTTCTTCGCTGGTTGCAAGCATGAGTTTAACGATTGTCTTTACGCTCATTTCATTGCTAACGGTTATTTTTTTTATTTATGCACTGTCTGTTATCACGCGACAAAAAAGACTTTCAGAATTACAACGCGATTTCATAAACAATATGACGCACGAATTTAAAACGCCAATTTCGACGATTAAAATTGCTGCGGATGTGCTCCACGCGCATCCACTTTTGCAAGGCGATGCGCGATTGAAAAAATATACTTCTATTTTGCGGGAGCAGAATAATAGATTAAACAACCAAGTGGAAAAAGTTTTACAAATTACGCGCATTGATAAAGATACTTTAAATTTAAAGCTCGAAACTATTGATTTAAATATTTTGCTTGTTTCTATTTTAGAAGGTGTGCAAGTAAAAATTGAGGAATGTGGCGGCAGTTTACAATACATCAACAAAGCAAAAAAAACCATTATTAGAGCCGACGTGTTGCACTTTTCGAACATCATAAATAATATGCTCGATAATTCTATAAAATATTGCAAAGCAGGCGCACCACATTTAATTGTAGAAACAGAAAATACCAGCGATTCCATCAGTCTGAAAATTATTGACGACGGCATTGGTATTGATTCAGAGCATCAGAAGAAAGTTTTTCAACGGTTTTATCGCGTTCCAACGGGCGATGTACACAATGTTAAAGGTTTTGGTTTAGGTTTATATTACGTCAAAAACATCGTGGAAGCCCACCATTGGCGTATTACGCTTCAGAGTGAACTCGAAAAAGGGACAACTATTATTTTAGATATCCCGTTGGCGCACATCAAGGAGAAGTTAGTTCCTCTCACGATGCCAGAAGAATTATTACAACTTAAATAATCAAATCGTGGGTTAATTTTTTATAAAATACAATAAAATAATTTTGATTTTAGGTAAAAGCAAAGTATCTTCACTCGATTTTTTGTGTGTTTCAATATAAAAAAAGGTAGTTTATAACAAACATTCAATAGAATCAATTGTTTATGGTTAGCTACCTCGATAAATTATTTGAAACAATAACAGATTAATTAAACAAGTTACCACATAGAACAAACATAATTATTGTATGAAAGCTCATTTACTTTACGTTGAAGACGACGAAAGCCTAAGTTTTGTAACCCGAGATAACTTGGAACTCAATGGTTATCGGGTGACGTATTGTGAGAATGGGAAAACAGCAGCGGAGGCAATAAAATTAAATGATTTTGATCTCGCTATCATGGATGTTATGTTGCCTGATATTGATGGTTTTGCACTCACAGAACTTATTCGAAAGTACAATACACAGGTGCCTATTTTATTTTTAACGGCAAAATCGCTTAAAGAAGATAGAATTAAAGGACTGAGACTTGGTGCAGATGACTATATCACTAAACCCTTCAGCATAGAAGAGCTTCTGTTAAAAATAGATATTTTTCTGCGTCGCTCGCGCATCGTTACAACAACATCGCCTTCGTTTTTAAGTATCGGTCGTTATTTATTAGATCATAAAAACCTGCTACTTAAATACGAAGAAGATGCGCGCAACCTTACTCAAAAAGAAGCGGATTTACTTAAACTTTTGATCGAAAATAAAAATGAAGTTATCAAACGCTCCTACATTCTCGAAACACTTTGGGGTGAAGACGATTATTTTTTAGGCAGAAGCTTAGACGTTTTTATTTCGCGCCTGCGCAAATATCTGAACAACGACCCCATTATTAAAATCGAAAATATCCACAGCGTTGGTTTCAGGCTTAAAGATTCGTAATTTTATTAGCTCTGTAAAACGCTAAATATTCATCTGTTTCAACGGAAATCGGTGGCGTGTAATCGCACGATTTCATATTCTCGAGTGCTTCATCTACTAAAAAATTTTGCTCCGACAGTGAATAACAGCGCGCTAAATACCAATGCGCTTCACCATCTTTCGGATAGGTTTTAATTTGATTCTCGAATAAGTAAATCGCTTTATCAATATCAAATTTTTTGAAAGCCGCCAAAGCAGACGTCTTTTCATCCGATTTATACGCAGCGTTTGTTTGTGCTGTCGCCGTGTCAACTTCATTCGGTTGCATACGGCTACGCGCTTCAAAACCAGAACGCGAGAATTTTTCTTTAGGCTGCACGTAAACAGGCGGTGTAAATTGTCTAAAAATTTCAACTTTAGTTTTTTTACAATTTTGCTTTCCTGCAAATGACATTCTGTATTTTCTTTGAAAACGTTCATCCGTCATTAAAACCAATTTAATGAAAAATATAACGCCAAATAAAATCGGCAATTTAGGATCGTGAAAACCAAAAGTGCAGATTAAGCAAAAGATTCCTAATCCAACGCGACCCGTATAAAAAAACGGAACGCCCAACGGTGCTGACACCAACGATAAGACGGATGCTATAATTCTATCTGTATTCATAATTTTTTATTTAATTGATAGAACAATATTAGTCTAAATGGTATCAAACTGCCTAAAAGTTTCGACGAACGCATTAAATTTATAGAAGAATCGCATCAAATGTGATTTTTGGCTTCAACAATTCAAAGAATTTATTAACTTTGTTGAGTGTTCTGAATATAAAAATTCTAATTTTTTAAAGTGGATAACGAGCAAGTTTCAAGAAATTCGGAAAGTGTCTATTCAACTAAAGTGCGTGCAGGTCGAAGACGCACGTATTTCTTTGATATTAAGCGTTCAAAAAGCGATGACCATTACGTTACGATTACCGAAAGTACGAAACGCATGAATGGTGGTTACGACAGGCACAAAATTTTTCTGTACAAAGAAGATTTTAACCGCTTTATCGGATCGCTTCAAGAAACGATAGACTTTTTCAAAAAAGATATTTTACCCGAATACGATTACGAAGAGTTCTCGCGCCGACAAGAGGAATACGAGGCTAAACTCGAAGCCGAACGTCTCGAAAAATTGGAAAACCCTGATGCTGCCCCAGAAATAAATACGGGAGGTGAAGCACAAGAAAAAGAAATTCGCGAACCCGTTCAACCCGCAAAGAAAAAAAATATTTTTGAAGAAACCGACGATGATATGAGTTGGTAACAGTACAGCACTTTTTTGCGTTTGATGCATAAAAGTTTATTATACATCTATTGAATTTAAGTTTATGTCGAAAGTAGTGAATCAAGAACCTAATCAGCTCAACATAGAAATCTCAGACGAAATTGCAGAAGGGATTTATTCCAATTTAGCCGTCATTTCACATTCTGCCACCGAGTTTGTCATTGATTATATTCGGTTGTTGCCCAACACGCCACAAGCACGCGTAAAAAGTCGTATTCTACTCACACCCGAACACGCTAAACGTTTGCTGATGGCATTAGCCGAAAATGTGCGCCGTTATGAAACTCAATACGGCGATATTCAGGAGCGCGAACAACCTACATTTCCAATGGCATTTTCTGGACCAACCGCGCAAGCGTAATTTAGTTGTTGGTTGTTGGTTGTTAGTTGCTCGTTTAAGAGCAATCTAAGACTATCGACAACAACCGTCAGCGAACAACTATCAACGAACAACTATCAACTATTATGCTTTGTCAAAAAGAACTATTTAGCCTTGACCCAGATGTTCATTACATCAACGGTGCGTATATGTCGCCGCTCACAAAAAAAGTGGAGAAAGTGGGTATAGAAGGTGTTGTCATAAAATCGAAACCATACACAGTGGGTCCAAAACATTTTTTTGATGATGTTGAAACGTTGCGTGGTTTATTTGCGCAATTGATTAACGCCGAAAAAATGGAGCGCGTCGCTATAATTCCATCCGTATCGTATGGCATGGCGATTGTAGCGAACAATATTAAAATTAAACGCGGTGGCAATATCATCATCTCCGAAGCGCAATTTCCGAGTCATGTTTACCCGTGGTTAGACATTGCGCGCGAAAAAAAATTAGAAATCCGCACCATCGCATATTCTTCAGGCGATAACCGCGCTGAAAAAATGAATGCCGATATATTAGCTGCTATAGACGATAAAACCGTTTTAGTCGCGCTTCCACATGTACATTGGTCGCATGGTACAAAATACGATTTAGAAACTATTGGCATAGCGGCGCGCAAACACAAAGCCTATTTTGTGATTGACGGCACACAAAGTGTCGGTGCTTTACCGTTCGATGTTCAGAAATTTAAATGCGATGCGCTCATCTGCGGTGGTTATAAATGGTTAATGGGACCTTATAGTTTAGGTTACGCCTATTTTAATGAAAAATTTGATGCCGCTAAACCGATAGAACAGAGTTGGATAACGCGTTTGGGTGCGGAAGATTTTTCTCAACTTTCAAACTATACACCGCATTTTAAACCACACGCTCTGAAATTCGATATGGGTGAGCGTTCAAATTTTGTGGCGGTGCCGATGGCAATTGAAGCGCTCAAACAAATATTGGAATGGGGAGTTGAAAATATTCAGCCTTATCTAAAAAGTATTTCTGCAAAAAGCATCGCAGAACTCCGCGACTTAGGTTGTTGGATTGAGCAAGAAAATGGCAGAGCCAATCATTTATTTGGTGTGCAATTGCCGAGCAGTATTGATCTAAAAACTTTCCCAGACATACTTAAAGAACAAAAAATATTTGTTGGTGTACGCGGTAATTTCGTTCGTGTTTCACCGCACGTGTATAACACTGAAGCTAATATGCAGGCTTTAGTTGCAGCAGTGAGAAAAGTTAATTAATTTTTTGAAAATTTCTGCTGCGGTTATAATAACTTTGCAAAAAACATTAAACACAATTTAATAACTAAACTATGGGTTTATTTTCGTTTGTCAAAGATGCGGGTTCAAAATTATTCGGTCATCCCGTAACGGCAACAGTTGCTAATAGTGGCACAACAGTTTCTGTTCCAAAAACTACGAATGCTACTACGTCAACGCCCGATGCGCCAAATGTTGTTGTGCCCGAGGTAAAAGATGAAAACACAGTGCTAACAGAAGCCATCAATGCTTTAGGTTTACAAGCCACGAGTCTTTCGGTAGAATTTAATAAAGATAATCACACAGCTACCATTTACGGTACAGTTATGACAACGGCGGACAAAGAAAAAGTTGTTTTAACGGTGGGCAATCATGAAGGAGTTGAAACGGTAGATGATCAACTATCGGTGATGAATCCTGAGCCTGAGTCAACTTTTTACCAAGTTAAACCTGGCGATACACTCACAGGAATTGCTTATGCGATGTACGGTCATGCGAGTAAATACAAAGATATTTTCAATGCCAATCAACCGATGCTAAAAAATCCTGACGATATAACAGCCGGACAAATGTTGCGCATTCCAGCAATGCCTGCTTAAAATAATGGTAGTGCCGCCATGCTTTGCAGCTTTTGCAATCATTACGTCTCTACATTTATTCGTAATCAAAAATTAATTTATTACTCGCTACTTTAGAAAGTATATCGCGTGGCGTCGCTTTTTCTGGATGCACCATCACAGATTTGCCACTTTTATTTTCTAACTCACCCGAAAGCTCAACAAGTTTATCGCCTTTTAGGACAAATATTTTGGACTCAATCTCGTTATCACCTTCAATAACAAAATTATAATCAACATAAATTGTATCGCCACTGCGTTTACCCGCCAACGTGCCAATAGCACCATCTTTTTCGCTCGGCAACCAATCCATATTACCCGTCACTTTATCGCCATTTAAAATTAAACGTACTTTTGTTGAATCAGGTCCTTCTGTTTTGAGGTAACATAGTGTATCAACCGAAGAACCTACAACGGCAGGTTTAGAAGTCGTTGTAGGTTCTGTAAGGGTTGGTTTAGAATTGCAGGCGAACAAAGCAGTGTAACATAAAAAAATTAAAATTCCTTGTTTCATAAAAGTTGGATCTGAAGCGCGTTTTTTATAAAATTTTACCCATAAATTTAAATCAATTTATTAAGCTGTTGCAAAACCAGTATAGGGGCGAACTTTTTCAGGTTGGAAACCTAAAACAATATCGGATGCAGGAACGCCACGTTTCATCAATTCATCTGCTACTAAAATATCGGAGTTATTAATTAGTAACCAGATTTTGCCGTTGGATTTAATTTGAAAATGAAAAATGACACTGTGGATATAGTGATTGTCGTACCAACCTGTTTCAACCAATTGGAAATGATTGTTACGTCTATCTGCAATGACTTGAAATTCAATTCCAGCAATAATTTTATCGTCAGCTTCTTCTTGAAGATACTTTTCAAGAACTGCTTGATAGTTTTTTATCTTTTTATCCATTCTACAATTTCAATTTTTGAAGAACTAAAAATAATTATTTCTACATTAAAGTGAAGGCAAATAGCAGCTATATCGACATCAAGGAAAAAAATATTGTAAACTTCATCTGTAACTGCAAGGAATAGTTTACGGTTACTGTCTTTCTCACTCATAAAAAATCTATAAACGCTGTATTGTCCGAAAGCGGAGTGAAAATCGTATGTCATTGACTGACCAATAAAGCTTTTCACTTCAACAGCTATTTTTCAATATCACGTTCTGCAGCAATGAATTTTTCACTACCTAAATCAACTTCATAAGGCTTTTTATTACTCCTTGGAATAAGATATGGGTCGTCAGTTATAGTCCAACCATCCTTAATCAGGGCTTCTTTTACAATTTGATGATAAATATCTTTTGCCATTGAGCAAAAATAAGAAGTTTTAGAGGATTTTTAAAATGATTTTTAACTAATTAAAAATTCTAATCAAAGGATTCAAGTGTATTTTAAATATTTCTTCATAAAATTTTCTTTTTGTATAATTTCATTTTTTTGATACCAATATAAAAGGTGACTTTCTAAGCCTTTTAAGTTATCAAAAAAAATTGGAAAATTCATTTCGTCAAGAAATTTTCTCCAATTTTTCTTTTCAAATTTTAGAAGAAATCAATAAACAAAA
>ENA-OFCD01001041-OFCD01001041.1-metagenomes-genome-assembly--contig:-NODE-1041-length-15374-cov-4.568836_pt1 | contig 15374 bp, 13 predicted proteins | sample MGYA00153392_OFCD01 | MGnify analysis MGYA00153392 | reverse complement strand
GCAAGCGGTCCGTACAGCACCAGCAGAACCGGGAACACCAGCAGTGTCAGCAGCGTCGGCCACTGCAGCAAGAAGCCCAGCAGGATCAGGACGAAGGCTACGCACTGCAGATGGCGAATGCGTGCATACGGCCCCGTGGTCGCCAGGCTGTTGCGGCGCTGCGCGTGGTAGAGAACATTCCAGGCGCTGGACAGCGGGTATAAGCCGAACCCCAGAAACACATAGCTGGCGATGTGCAGCACGCCGAAGTGCGGTTCGCCCTTCTCGCCCAGCAGCGTCACCCACAGATGGCCGGAGTTGTGCGACAACAGGTCGAGGCCGGGAAACCGGTTCTGCAGCCAGCCGGACATTAGGTAGATGGTCAGCGGAAAACCATACATCTCGACAAACAGAGCGACGACAAATGCCGCGAAAGCACTGAAGGTGCGCCAGTCGCGAGCGGTCTGGGGCTTGAAGAAGCTGAATGCGAACATCACGAAGACGGCCGAATTGAGGGTGACCAGCGTCCAGAGGCCGTAGGCCGGCGCGTTCTGCAGCGCGATCGCCTGTTCGAGCGTGTCGGCCTGCATGATGCCGAGCACCGGACCGAAGTATTCTGTGAGATGGAATTCCGACCCCGCAGCGACGCCGTCGCGGACGCCGGGCGACCACAGCCGCTCACTCTCGTCGAGTGAGCGCGGCATGACCAGCCAGGATTCACCCTCCGCGAGGGTGGTGAGCGCCGAGCGGAGCTTGCCCTGTGCCGGCTCGATGATCGGCCCCATCACGGTCGTCGCCTCCTGCGGATAGCCCACCCGCAAAGTGCTCACCGAGTCGATGAGCTGCCTCCGGAACCGCTCAGACTTCGCGACCGACCCGACCAGGATCACGAGGGATGCCGCCGAGCACTTCTGGCCCGCGTGGCCGAACGCGCTCTTCACGACATCCGCCACGGCGAGGTCGAGGTCGGCGCTCGGGGTCACGATAATCGCGTTCTTGCCGCTCGTCTCGGCCAGCAGCGGGAGGTCGGGGCGCCAGGAACGGAATAGCTTCGCCGTCTCCCAGGCGCCGGTGAGGATCACGCGATCGACCGACGGATGCGCCACCAGCTCGCGACCGAGGTCGCCCTCGTCGAGATCCACGAATACGAGCACGTCGCGCGGCACCCCGCCGGCCCAGAGGGCTTCGACCATCACCGCGGCACTGCGGCGCGCCTGCGGAGCCGGCTTGATGATCACGCCGGCACCCGATGCGAGCGCGGCAAGCACGGATCCGGCCGGGATCGCGACCGGAAAGTTCCACGGCGGGGTAACCACGATCAGGCGGGCGGGTGTGAACTCGGCATCTGCGATCCGGTCGAGCTCGCGAGCACGTTCCGCGTAGTAGTGGGCGAAGTCGACGGCCTCACTCACCTCCACATCCCCCTCGAGCAGAGTCTTGCCGGTCTCGCTCGCCATCACCTCGATCAGGTCGGCACGGGCAGCGGCGAGCGCCTCCCCCGCACTGTGCAGCACGGTGGCGCGGGTATCCGATCGGCGCTGCCCCCAGCTCTCCCCGGCCCGGGCGGTCGCCGTGATCACGGCCTCGAGGGCGGGGAGTCCGGTGATCCGGGCCGCAGCGACGGCGGCGGCCCCGAGAGTCGACGTTGCGACTCGGGAGAGAATCTGGCGGCCCCACTCACGGTTGGCCGCGATTGAGGGATCGGTGTCGGGTTCGTTGGCGAAGGCGCGCGGCGCAGTGTCGACCGCAGCGATCGGCTCCGGCAGGCGACGGTCTTGCACACGGTGTGATGCCGGAACAGCGTCGGTCAGCCCCTCGAGTGAGGCGAGGAAGCGCCCGGCCTCCCGATCAAAGATGGCGGGGTCGCTCGCGAGATCGAAGACGCCGGACATGAAGTTCTCGCTCGACGCGTTCTCCTCGAGTCGACGGACAAGATACGAGATCGCGGCGTCGAACTCCCCCGGATGCACGACCGGGGTGTAGAGCAGGAGACCGCCGACATCGCGCCTCACGGCATCCGCCTGCCCGCTGGCCATGCCGAGCAGCATCTCGAATTCCACCCGCGTGTCCACCCGGCGCTGCTTCGCAAGAAGCCAGGCCCAGGCAATGTCGAAGAGATTGTGTCCGGCCACCCCGATCCGCACGGCGTCGGTGCGGGCCGGCTGCAACGACCAGTCCAGGATGCGTTTGTAGTTGGCGTCGGTGTCGCGCTTCATGCCCCAGGTCGCGAGCGGCCATCCGTGCACCGTAGCGTCCACCCGCTCCATCGCGAGATTCGCGCCCTTCACGACGCGTACCTTGATACCCGCACCGCCCTTGGCACGACGCTGGGTCGCCCAAGTGGTGAGTCCCTGCATGGCCCGAAGTGCGTCTGGAAGGTAGGCCTGCAACACGATGCCGGCTTCGAGGTTCTTCAACTTCGGTTGCTCGAGGATGCTGCGGAACACCTCGATCGTGAGGTCGAGGTCGCGAAACTCCTCCATGTCCAGGTTGATGAACTTGGTGGTTCGGGATGCCGCGGCGAACTCGTAGAGGGGAGTGAGCCGACGGACGACTCGCTTCACCGTCTCGTCGAACGACCACATCGACAGCTGGCTCGACACGGAGGAGACCTTGATCGAGACGTAGTCCACGTCGTCTCGCTGCAGCAGCTCACGGGTTCCGGTGAGCCGCCGATCGGCTTCCTCGTCGCCGAGCACTGCTTCGCCGAGCAGGTTGAGATTGAGACGGATGCCTGACCGGCGCAGCGTCCGCAGGCTGTGGTCGAGCTGTCGCGGACTCGCATCGAGCACGAGGTGGCTCACCATGCCGCGCAGCACCCGCCGGGCGATCGGCACGATCGGCCAGGGGATGATCGGGGCGAATCCCCCGCCGAGCTGGATCGCGACCCGCATATACCCGGGCAGAAAAGCCGGGATTTCCCGGGAGAGTTTCTCGAGGTTGCGGCCGGCCACGCGCAAATCTTCCGGCCGAACCACGCGGTCGACGAATCCGATCGTGAAGTCGAGACCGCGAGGGTCTTTGAGCACGCCGGCCAATCGTTGTTCCGAACGGTCTGGTGCGACTTCCGCACTCTCGGCAAGCCAGCGATGCACGGTGGCGACGGCCTCGGCGGCGAGAGCATCAGGGCTCGCGGGCGTATCGGCAGCAGTCGAAAGCATGTATCGAGACTACTTGCGCTCGCCACTGGCGGCTATTTCGTCAGAGCAGAGCGGTCATCGACCTCGGGCCGGAACGACTCGTAGACTCTGGTTCATGGCTGGGGAATCGGTACTGTCCGACGACAGGATGAACGAGTGGTGCTTGGTGAATGCGCACCCGGCGGAGCGCCGATGACGCGACAGGATGTCGTGATCGTCGGAGGCGGCCACAACGGTCTCGTCGCGGCGGCCTACCTCGCGCAGTCCGGGCGATCCGTCACGGTACTCGAGCGACTGGACCACCTCGGAGGTGCCGCCGTCTCGGCGCAGGCCTTCGAGGGCGTCGAGGCGCGGCTCTCTCGATACTCCTACCTGGTCAGCCTGCTACCGGCCGCCATTATGCGCGACCTCGGCCTCGACATCCGTCTCGAGCGTCGTCGCTACAGCTCATACACCCCGCTGCCCGGCACCGATCGCGGCCTTCTTGTTGACAACGGGGATGCCGCGGCCACCCGCCGCTCGTTCGATACTCTCGGCGCCGACTTCGACGCTTGGCAGTCGTTCTACGGTCGCACCGCCGCTCTCGCCCGCGCCGTCTTCCCAACCGTCACCGAACCGCTGCTGCGGCGATCGGAACTGAAGCGCCTGGTGGATGCCGCGGACTGGTCCGACTTCATCGATCGCCCGATCGGCGAGGTGATCGAGCGCTGCTTCACCAACGACCTCGTGCGCGGAGTCGTGCTGACCGATGCCCTGATCGGCACCTTCGCCCCGGCCGACGACCCGACGCTCGCGGCCAACCGCTGCTTCCTGTACCACGTGATCGGCGGCGGCACCGGGGACTGGGATGTTCCGGTCGGCGGCATGGGCGCGGTCACCAGCTCGCTCGCGAACGCTGCCCGCACGGCCGGGGCCTCCCTCGTCACCGGAGCCGAGGTCATATCGATCGCTCCCGACGGCGAGGTGCGCTATCGGCTCGACGACGACGAGTTCATCCTGAATGCCGGCACCGTGCTCTCCAATGTCGCCCCGCAGGTGCTTTCCGGCTTGCTCGGCGAGGTGAGTGAGCCCGCCGAGGGCGCCCAGGTGAAGGTCAACCTCCTCCTTCGGCGGCTACCCCGGCTGCGCGACGCGTCGCTCGATCCGGCCGCGGCCTTCGGCGGCACCTTTCATATCAACGAGGGCTACACGCAGCTCGAGCGGGCCTTCCGGGCGGCAAGCGCCGGGAACATCCCGAGCCCGCTACCCGCGGAGATCTACTGCCACTCCCTCACCGATCCGAGCATCCTCTCCCCCGAGCTGGCGGCCTCTGGCGCCCACACTCTCACCGTCTTCGGGCTCCACACCCCGCATCGGCTGGTCACGCCAGCCACCAATGACGCCGTGCGCGCCGCGCTCGAACGGGCGGTCATCGACTCCCTCGACAGCGTGCTCGCCGAGCCGATCGAATCGCTCTTGCTGACGGATGCCGCTGGCCGCCCCTGCATCGAGACGAAGACCACTTACGACCTCGAGTCCGCACTCGGGCTGCCGGGAGGCAACATCTTCCACGCCCCACTGTCCTGGCCATTCGCCGAGGACTCGGCCGATCTTGGCACTGCGGCCGGGCGTTGGGGTGTCGCCACCGCTCACGAGAACATCCTGCTCTGCGGGGCCGGCGCGCAGCGCGGCGGCGGCGTGAGCGGCCTCGGCGGTCACAACGCCGCGATGGCCGTGCTCGAGGGGTAGCCGTCCGCCGCTGCCTCCCGCGCTTTGCCTCCCGCCTTCGAGCCGGTTAAACTGCTGTGAAGCAGCGTGTTGAGAATGCTGCGGAATCAAGGAGCTTCGCCATGGCAACGTTCGACCAGTTTGCGAACCAGGGCGGCGCCGCCGCAGGCGACGAGTCAGAGGTTGCTGCGGCCAAGGCCAAGGCCGATGAGTTGCTGCGCCAGAGCGCGGATGCCGCCCAGGCCGCCGACTTCGGTGGCGGCCCGCTCGGCGCCCATCCCGAGGCCGACGCGGTCGAGGATCCCGACGCAGTCTAGAAGCCCGACGCAGTCTAGAAGCCCGAAAGCAAAGCGCTTCCTAGTCCCACTCGCTCGGAGCGGCGGCGCGTGCCGCTGGCAACGCGACATCCATTGCCCAGCGAGCCATCCAGTCGGGCAGCGGATGACCGGTGACATCGATACCCGCCACCTCGGCCACCTCGGCCGTGGTGACGGTGCCGCCGGTCTTCCGCACGAACCGGCCGCGCGTTGTCGCGCGCGCGTAGATCTCCCCCTTGACCACCGTGCGCTGCTCCACGTAGACCGCTTTCGCGTCGTAACCGACAATGCGGGTTTCGAGAGTGAAGCGCTGCCACGGCATGAGGGAACGCCGAAAACTGATCGTCTCATCCGCCATCACCGGGAAGAATCCGGCCCCGAGCAGCCGGGACCAGACGCCCGAGCGCTGCAGCAGGTCCATGCGGCCGAGATCCATGATCGACAGGTACACACCGTTATTCATGTGGCCGAGCACGTCAAGGTCGGTCGGGAGCACGCGAAAGGTCATGCGCCCGACCTCATGGGGGTCGAGGCGCGGGCCGTTGCGGCGCAGCCAGACGAGGAAGGTTCGAAAGATGAGGTGCACGGGACAACGCTAATGGCGTCGGTGATCCTGGATCGTCATCCGCGGCCCGAACCGTGGTTTCGCGAAGCCGCTCGCCTCGATCAGTCGCATCACGCGTTGCCGGTGCCCGGTCCAGGGGGCGAGCAGTTCGAGCATCCCGTCGTCGTCCACCGGGCTGCCGATGAGTGCCCAGCCGACGACCGCGGGCAGGTGATAGTCACCGACGCTTACCGAATCCGCGTCGCCATGGGCGCGCTGGGTCGTCTCGGCGGCTGTCCAGATACCCACGCCTGGCACGCTGCGCAATTTCTTCGCCACCTCGGCGCCGCCCCGACCGAGTAGAAGAGTGCGCTCCAGGCCACCGGCGACGGATGCCGCGGCAATCGCCGTGCGAGAGCGGTGCGGGTCGACCCCCGCCGCGTGCCACTCCCAGGACGGGATCAGGCGCCAGGCCCGAGCGGACGGGAACACCCGCATGCCGCTGGGCGCTGGGCCGGGCGCTGGCTCCCCGTTGGCGCGCACGAGAGTCGCCCAGGCACGCCGCGCCTCCTTGCCCGTCACCTTCTGCTCGAAGATCGCCGCGACCATCATCTCGAGCACGAGACCGGTACGCAGCAGCCTCAGCCCGGGATTGCGCCGCTGAGAGTCGTGCAGGAAGGCGTTCTGCGACACATCGAAGTCGGCGCAATCGTCGCCACTGCCGAGCAGCTCCGGCACCGCGGCAATCGCCCACTCCGCGCCATCCCCCCACGCCGTCGCCGTCACTATGCCGCGCTGCGAAGCGAGGTGCAGGGTGGCGGCGCCGAGTGGCGTCGGCAGGGTGCGCCAGACGCCCGAGGCATCCCACTGCATCGTCGGATCGGCGGCACCACGACTGAGCGGTCGCAACGTCTGGGCGAGATCGAGCGGATGCGGCGGGCTGTAACTGCTGCTGAGCGGCGCCTGTTCCATGCTTTTCAGACTACGGGGACGCCTCCGACAAAAGAGCAAACAGAGCGACCAAGCGGTGCCACTACCGCCCGCGGATGCGCCGACCGTTTCGGTGGGAACCAGCTGGTGACGGTGACGAACACGCCGGTCCAAGTGGTGAAATAGAGAGTTCCCCATCGAAGGAAGCCCCGTGACCCCTGCTACCCCCACTCCCGGCTCGCCATCACCGAAGGCCAGCCGCGAGAGCAAGATCGAGGCCATGCGCGCCGCCGAAAAGCACCGCACACGAGTACGTCGCGCCGCCATCACGATCGCCAGCGTGGCGGCTGTCGCCGTGATCGCGCTCGTTGTCACGTCGATCGTGCTCACCTCGAAGCCCGCCGCAGCACCGTCCGCAGGCTCAAGCAACTCCGCCAACGCGGAAATCAGAGGCCTCACGACCTACAGCAACACCGCCGGACACGTGCAGGGACCGGTCACCTACGACCAGACCCCGCCGGCCGGCGGACCGCACAACGCCATCTGGCTCAATTGCGGAATTTACACAGAGCCTGTGCCCAATGAGAACGCGGTGCACGACCTCGAGCACGGTGCGGTCTGGGTCACCTACGATCCGTCGCTGCCGGCCGAATCCGTCTCCAAGCTCCGCGAGCGGATGCCCTCCACCTACAGCGTGCTCTCGCCCTACCCGGGGCTGCCGGCCCCGATCGTGCTCAGCGCCTGGAACGCCCAGGTGACAGTGTCATCGGTGACGGATCCCCGAATCTCACAGTTCTTTGAGAAATACCGGAATAGTGGGAACGCTCCGGAGCCCGGAGCCCCCTGCACGGGCGGGCTCGACGCCCCGGGCAAGCTCTAGCGCGAGCTCGTCCTTGGAGCGTGGTCGCACCGATCGACCCGGGACTTCGCCAGCTCCCCCGAGACCACTTGCCGCGCATCCCCTGCTCCGGCTGTAACCGTTCCCACGATCCTGCTGTTCCTCGTGCTCACCCCGCTCGCCGTCGCTGAGGGGAGCGGGCCGCGGCGGGTCGAACTGGTGGGGTGCGACGAGCGCGCCGCCGACACGGCGTGCTCCGAACATCCACTCGTCGTAACGGAGGATGAGGCCAAGAAACGGCACTGGCCCCGCTGTGTGGCGGTGCCTCCCTTTGTGGTGACGCTAACGCGCCGGGCAGGTGATAGGCACTCCGTTGATCTGCTGCACTCCGCCACCGAGTGCCGCGCACTGGTTGAGCAGGGCCACTGCCGCGCCGACGATAGAGACGATGATGACGATCGAGATGATGAAGAACACGATCGACAGGATGAGGCCAGCGAGTGCGAGACCGTTCTTGTTGCCGGACTTCCTCGACTTGAATAGCCCGATAGCGCTGACGATGATCCCGGCAGGGCTCACGAAGAATGCAAGGATAAAGCCGACGATTCCGAGGGTGCGGCCCGGGTTCACCGCGGCCGGCTGGGCATAGACCGGGGCGGATGTGGCGTTGGCATGCCGCGCGGGCGGGGCCACCGGAGCAGTGGTGCCCGCGTCGGGAGCCGGCGACACCAGGGGCGTGACCGGAGGCGTGACCGGAGGCCGGCCGTCGGACGGATTGGGGATGGGACCCCCGTTGAGATCGGACATGATGCTCCTTGGATTGTGGGCGCGCAGCCCCGCGGCCTACGCTTTCCCCGACTCTAGCGAGCGCCGTCGGTACTGGTGTGATCGGCAGGCGGTCAACCTAGGGAAGGATGGTGTCATGAGCATTGGAATCCTCACCAGCGGTGGAGACTGCCCCGGGCTGAACGCGGTGATCCGCGGCGCCGTCCTCAAGGGCACACAGATTTACAAACAGCAGTTAGTGGGCTTTCGGGACGGCTGGCGCGGTGTCATCGAAGGCGACATCATCCCGCTCGAGCGCAAAGACATCCAGGGCATCGGTAAGCAGGGTGGCACCATCCTCGGCACCTCCCGCACCAACCCCTTTGAAGCAAACGGTGGAGCGGAGGTGGTGCGAGCCAACATGGAGCGACTCGGCGTCGACTCCCTCATCGCAATCGGCGGAGAGGGCACTCTCGCGGCCGCCAAGCGCCTGACGGATGCCGGCATCAAGATCGTGGGCGTGCCCAAGACCGTCGACAACGATCTCTCGGCCACCGACTACACCTTCGGCTTTGACACCGCCGTGCAGATCGCGACCGATGCCATGGACCGCCTGCGCACCACCGGCGACTCACACGGCCGATGCATGGTCGCCGAGGTGATGGGTCGGCACGTCGGCTGGATCGCCCTGCACTCTGGCATGGCGGCCGGCGCACACGCGATCCTGATCCCGGAGCAGAAGACCTCGATGGACCAGATCGTGGCCTGGGTGCAGTCCGTCGTAGATCGCGGCCGGGCGCCGCTGGTCGTGGTAGCCGAGGGCTTCCACCTCGACACCATGGATGACGCCCACTCGGAGCGCGGGCTCGATGCGTTCGGACGCCCGCGACTCGGTGGCATCGGCGAGCTCATCTCTCCGGAGATCGAAGCGCGGGTGGGCATCGAGACGCGCGCGACGACGCTCGGCCACATCCAGCGCGGCGGTACCCCGACCGCGTACGATCGCGTGCTCGCGACGCGGTACGGCATGGCGGCGGTCGACTCCGTGATCCATGCACGCTGGGGTCGCATGGTTTCGCTCAGCGGCACATCCATTACGCACGTCGCGTTCGAGGATGCGCTCGGCAAGCTCAACACTGTGCCACAGTCCCGCTACGACGAGGCCGCGATCCTGTTCGGCTGATCAGGTTTCTGCCACACTGGCGCCCATGAACCAACCGCTCCTCGTTCTCAGTGCGATCTTCGTGGCGCTCGCCGCCCTGCTGCACGTCTACATCTTCACGCTCGAGAGCGTGATCTGGTCCCAGCCCACCACGTGGAGGATTTTCGGCGTCCGCACCCAGCGTGATGCCGACATCATCAAGCCGATGGCCTTCAACCAGGGGTTCTACAACCTATTCCTCGCGGTAGAGGCCGGGCTCGGGGTCATCCTGCTCGCAGTGTCGCGGCCGGTGGCGGTCACGCTCGTGCTGGTGGGTGCCGGCAGCATGGTGCTGGCCGCACTCGTGCTGCTGCTCTCTTCAAAGACCACCCGCCGCTCGGCGCTGATCCAGGGTGTGCCACCGTTCGTCGGTCTGCTTTTCCTGCTGCTGTCGGCCCTCGCCAGCTGATCACCCTTCGCTGCTCGTTACCCATGCTGGTCACGTGCACCACCCGCGGCCGTGGCGGGTGCCATCCTGAATCGACTTGGTAGTTGTTGCGACTTTGCGGGCGGAAAAGTCGCAACAACTACCAAGTCGATTGCCCCAGGCGAGTGGCCGACTCGAGTGGCCGACTCGAGTGGCCGACTCGTGCGGCCGACTCGAGCGGCCGAGGCGACGCGACAGCGCGCGGCGAACGCGCGTCAGACGGTCGGGGGAACCGCCGCCGCCGCCGCCCGCGCCGCTGCCGGCAGGGCCTCGAGGACACGGGACACCGCGGTCTCGTCGTGCGCGGCCGTGACGAACCAGGCTTCGAACACCGAGGGGGGAAGTGACACCCCCGCGTGCAACATCGCTTGAAAGAATGGTGGATAGCGGAAGGCCTGCTGCGCCCGCACCTGATCGTAGTTGCGCGGCTTCGTGGCCGAGAAGGCGAACGAGAACAGGTTGCCGGCGCGTTGTACCGAATGCTCGACGCCTTCAACGCTCAACGCCGACGACACGGCGACGGCGAGCTGGTCGGCGACAGCGTCCAGGCGGGCGTAGACCGAAGCATCCGCGGCACGCAGCGTGGAGATGCCTGCCGCGACCGCCACCGGATTGCCGCTGAGCGTTCCGGCCTGGTAGACCGGGCCGAGCGGTGCGAGATAGTCCATGATGTCTGCGCGGCCACCGAGCGCGGCAAGGGGAAGACCCCCGCCGATGACCTTGCCGAAGGCGAAGAGGTCTGGCATCCACCCCGCGCCATCGGGAACGACCCTGGCGGCCTCAAGGCCCCACCAACCGGCCGGACCGACGCGGAAGCCGGTGAGCACCTCGTCGAAAATCACGAGTGCACCGTGCTCGTGGGCGATTGCCGCAAGTTCACGGTTGAATCCGCGCTCTGGCGGCACAACACCCATGTTTGCCGAAGCCGCCTCCACGATCACCGCGGCGATCTTCTCGCCCTGTACCGAAAAGAGCGCCCGGACGGCGTCGATGTCGTTATAGGGAAGCACGATCGTCTGCGCGGCCGTTGCCGCGGTCACACCGGCGGACCCGGGCAAAGCCAGGGTGGCGAGCCCCGAACCCGCCTCGGCGAGCAGGGCGTCGGAGTGCCCGTGATAGTGCCCGGCAAATTTCACCAGCAGGTCACGGCCGGTGAACCCGCGAGCGAGACGGATGGCCGTCATGGTCGCTTCGGTGCCAGTCGACACCATGCGGATCTTTTCAATCGGCGTCTGCACCGACCCGGTGAGCTGGCCGGAGCTGGTGGTCGATTCCACCCGCACACGCTCGCGCACGAGCTCGGCGAGCTCGGTCTCGCCGGGAGTGGATGCCCCAAACGAGAGGCCTCGAGCGGCGGCATCCTGCACCGCCCTGACCACGGACGGATGCGCGTGCCCGAGAATCGCTGGACCCCACGAGCTCACGAGGTCGACGTATTCACGCCCGTCTGCATCGATGATGTACGGTCCGCGAGCCGACACCATGAATCGCGGTGTGCCGCCGACCGAGCCGTAGGCTCGCACCGGCGAGTTGACGCCACCAGGGATGGAGAGTTTCGCCCGGGTGAAGTAGGTCTCGTTGATACTCATGAGCGCAACCAATCTGCCAGTTCGACGGCCCAGTAACTCAGAATGGCGTCGGCTCCGGCGCGCTTGATGCTGACGACTGACTCTTCGATCGCGCGGCGGCGGTCGATCCAACCGTTGGCCGCGGCGGCTTCGATCATCGCGTATTCACCCGACACCTGGTAGGCCCATACGGGTACCGGGCTCACGGCCGCGGCGTCGGCGAGCACATCCAGGTAGCTCATGGCGGGCTTCACCATCACGATGTCGGCGCCCTCCTCCACGTCGAGCAATACCTCGCGCAGTCCCTCGCGGCGGTTGGCCGCGTCGAGCTGATAGCTGCGACGATCACCGACGAGCGACGAGTCGACGGCCTCCCGGAATGGCCCATAAAAAGCGGAGGCGTACTTGGCCGCGTAGCCGAGGATCGCGGTGCCGCCGAAGTCGTTGCTGTCGAGAGCGTCGCGAACGGCGGCAACCTGGCCGTCCATCATGCCGCTGAGGCCGAGCAGCTGGGACCCGGCGGTGGCCTGCGCGACAGCCATGTCCCGGTAGCGAAGCAGGGATGCGTCGTTGTCGACACTTCCGTCAGCGGCAAGCACCCCGCAGTGGCCGTGGTCGGTGAATTCATCGAGACAGAGGTCGGTCTGCACGACGAGAGCATCGCCGACCTCGGCGACCACCGCACGGGTGGCGACGTTGAGAATACCGTCGTCGGCCGTCGCGCCGGAGCCGATACCGTCCTTGTGCTCCGGAATGCCGAAGAGCATCACGCCCCCGACGCCAGCCTCGGCCGCTTCCAGAGCAGCACGCCGTAACGAGTCGAGCGAATGGTTGACCACACCGGGCATCGACGAGATCGGCACCGGCTCGCGCAGGCCTTCGCGCACGAACATCGGCAACACCAGCTCGGCCGGGTGGAGCCTGGTCTCTGCGACCAATCGTCTCATCGCCGGGGTCGCTCGCAGGCGACGGGGTCGGATGCTCGGACCGGTCATGAATCGCCCTCCTGGCGGTCGGTGTGTACAGCATCGCTCGCGTCCGCATCGTGAGAGATCACGTATTCCGCGAGGCCCTCCACGAGGGAACTCGCCGAGCGCAATTCGGCGATCACATGCACGGTCAACCCGGCCGCGCGGGCATCGAATGCCGTGCGCGGGCCGATGGCGGCCACGATGGTCTCGTCGGGCAGCGGCGCGAGCTGCGCCTGCACCTGGCGAGCGACACTGCCAGAGGTCACCAACACGGCCCGGATGCGGCCGGACGCGACATCCGCCGCCACATGCTCCGAGACGGGCACTCCCACTGTGCGGTAGGCCGACACATATTCCACCTCGAGTCCCAGGGTGGCGAGGCCCGCGACGAGGGTCGGTTCGGCGATATCAGACTGGGGGATGAGCACCCGACCGATGATGTCGGAGGCTGGCCACTCCTTCACAAGGCCGCGGGCGGAATTGTCGCTCTCCGGCACGAAGTCCACGCGGTAACCGGCGAGAGTGAGCGCGGCTCCCGTCGTCTCTCCGACGGCCGCGATCCGTGTGCTCGGTGGGATGGTGACCTGCTGGCTGATCAGCACGTCAACAGTCGTAGCGCTGGTGATCACTAGCCAGTCAAATTTTCCCTGCTCAAGGCGCTTGAGCGCGTTCGAGAGCTCCCTGGCATTTTCTGCACTCGCGAAGTTGATCATCGGCGCGATCACGGGGATGGCGCCGTAGGTGCGCAGGTTAGCGGCGACGCCGTCACCCCAATTGCCCCCGCGCGGAACCAACACACGCCAGCCGGCCAATGGCTTCAGGCTGCGATACGGGTTCACAAGACGGCTCCGACAGGAACGATATCGGCGGCACCGAGCGTGAGGAGTTCACCGGCCACCCGGTTGCCGAGCTCCGTTGGCAGCAGCGCTCGCTCGGAGGGGCTGCCTTCGAGCACGAGGGCGTGCGAACTGGTGAGCGAACTCGTGCCGTCGGGCGCGTACACGGTGGCGGTGAGGAAGAGCATGTCGCCGTCGACGACTCCCGCGGCCCCGATCGGCGCGGCGCAGCCGGCCTCCAGGCGAGCGAGAATCGCTCGTTCGGCGAGAACCGCGAGACGGGTGGACGAATGATCGATGGCCTTCAGCATTGCGGCGAACGTGCTCGAATAGTTGTCTCTCACCTCGATGGCCAGGGCTCCCTGGCCTGGAGCGGTGGCCCACTTGCCCAGCTCGAAGAACTCCGTCACTGCGTCGAGTCGCCCGATCCGGCCGAGCCCTGCCGCAGCGAGCACCACGGCATCCAGCTCGCCCTCGGCCACCTTGCGCAGGCGAGTGTCGATGTTGCCGCGGATGTCCACGACCTCCACATCCGGTCGCCAGCCCCGCAGCTGGGCGGCCCGGCGCGGCGAACCGGTGCCGACGCGGGCCCCAGGCTCTAGCGCCGCCAGAGTGAGACCGTCACGCGCGCAGAGTGCATCGCGAGCATCCGCCCGCTTCGGAATGGCGCCGATGCGCAACCCGGGGTAGGAATCGGTCGGAAGGTCTTTGAGCGAGTGGACGACAAGATCGCAGGCCTCGGCGAGCAACGCCTCACGCAGCGCGCTGGCGAAAACTCCGGTGCCGCCAAGACTCGCGAGCGACTCCTTCGAGTGGTCGCCCTCGGTAGCGATCGGCACGATCTCCACCTCGAGACCGGATGCCTTGGCCACGGCCGAGGCCACCACACGGGTCTGCGCGAGGGCGAGCGCGCTGCCGCGCGTACCGATACGCAGGATGCTGCTGGATCCGCTCACGGAACCTGCCCCGCGAGCGCGGGCTTGAATCCGAGGCGCACGTTCTCGCAGCATCCGGAACGACACACGTCGTACCAGGGTCCGAGTTTGGTGAGGGCCGGGCGTTCGGCCACCGGCACTGCATCGCGGCGCTCCACCACGAGGTCGATCAGCCCCGACACGTAGGCCGCATGGATGCCCGGTGTCGGCACCCTGATTGCGAGCACGCCAAGCTCGTTCGAGGTCTCCATCGCTTCGGTGTCGAGATCCCACTTCACTTCCATGTGATCGCTCACGAAACCAAGGGGCACGATTACCACCGCGCGGATGCCGTTGCCGGCGAGGTCGCGGATGGCGTCGTTGATGTCGGGCTCGAGCCACGGCTGGGTGGGTGGTCCACTGCGCGACTGGAACACGAGGCTCCAGTTAGCGTCCGTCCCTGCCACGACAACCTCCGCCACCGCCCGATGCTGGGCGGCGTAGGCGCCACCCTCGCCGAAGTCCCGGAATGAGGGGCCGCTCTTTGCGGCATCCGTCGATGGAATCGAGTGGGTGGAGAACAGCACGTGCGTCTCGCTGAGCGGGATACCCGCCGCCGCGACCTCGGCGAGGCCCGTGCGCAGGCCCTCCATGAACGGGGTGACGAATCCGGGGTGGTCGAAGAATTGACGCACCTTGTCGATTTGGATCACTCCGTCGAGTCCGGCATCGGTAAGTGCGGCCGCATAATCCTCGCGGTACTGCCGGCAACCGGAGTAGGAGCTGTAGGCACTCGTGCCGATGGCGATCAACTTGGTGAACCCGCGTTCGTTGGCCTCGACGACGGCGTCCCGAATGAACGGCGCCCAGTTGCGGTTGCCCCACAGCACGGGAAGGTCGATGCCCCGTCGCTCGAGTTCGGCCTCGAGGGCAGCCTTGAGATCGCGGTTCTGCTGGTTGATCGGGCTGATTCCGCCGAACGCCCGGTAGTGGTGGGCCACCACTTCGAGCCGCTCGTCCGGGATACCGCGCCCGCGGGTCACGTTACGCAGAAACGGGATGACATCATCCTGGCCTTCCGGCCCGCCAAAGCTCGCGAGCAGAATGGCGTCATAAGCGGTCGGCGCCGTGACGTGCTCGGGTCCGGCCTTCGCCGCATCCGTCGCGCCGCGAACCAACTCCCCGGCTAGCTCACCGTTTGTGATGGTCATCGGAGCACCTCGGCAATCTCGGTGAC
>ENA-OFCD01001039-OFCD01001039.1-metagenomes-genome-assembly--contig:-NODE-1039-length-15379-cov-3.872031_pt1 | contig 15379 bp, 21 predicted proteins | sample MGYA00153392_OFCD01 | MGnify analysis MGYA00153392 | reverse complement strand
AAACGGCAATTTCCTCCCTAAGGAGGCCCGAAGGACCTCCGTCTATTGGACGCTCAACTGCTTTCGCATCTGCACCGCAGTGGTCTCGTAGCCCAGAGACTCGTACAGTCCTCGCGCCACGGTGTTGTAGCCGAAGACGTTGAGGCCAAGAGTTACTGCGCCATGCTCCGCCGCGGCGGTTTCCGCGAGTTGCATGGCGGCGCGCCCGTGACCTTGGCCGCGGCGGTTTTCGTCGATCTTGATGTCTGAGACCCACCATGCATCGCCCCCGTCTTCGATCTGTGTAATCCAGAGATAGCCGATTACTTCGTTGCTAACGCCGGGCGTGACCGCCACAACGTCGTAGACAAGCTGGCCCGCGGCTGGCGTCCCGTCTGGGAAGGAAGTCTCGGTGGACGTGCGTGCTTTCTCGGCGGCGACTTCTTGCGAGTCGCCGGCTTTCATCCGTGACTGCTCGTAGTCGCGTCCAACGCCCTCGATCCACTCAGAAAGACTTTTGTTTGGCATAGGACGTAATTCAGTAGTCATCCGACCCACCCTGTCAGAGGGCGCAGCTTGTGCCTATCCCCTGCGGGTAACCAATCCACGAGGAAATGCCGTCCCGACGGCAGCTTGATGAAGCCATGAGATGCAGCCCGCTGAAGGTTCCCATGGGGATGCACTACGTCGCGGGATACTCCTACGCGTTCAACCACCCGCTGACCGGGACCGACCTCAGCGGTAACTGGACAAGCAACTGCGGCGTCTTATCGCAGGCTTGCGGCTCTTACACGTTTTTCGCAACGAAATCATCGGGGCTGCCGAGGCTGTGGTCGGCATTGCTTCGGCGATCGTGCACCCGATCGACACCTATAACGGGTTAGTCAACTCTTGCCAGGCTGGATTCGCGCAATACGGAGGCAACGGACCATCCTTCGAAGGCTTGCTGCAATGCGTGGACAATCTGAACCCGATAGCTGGAATACGCAACTATTTCAGCACCTCACTGAGCGCAACCAATGTTCAAGACTCCGGACAAGCGTTCGGGGCGGGTCTCCTCGGTGTTGGACTCACTGCCGCCCCCTTCGCAAAAGGAATCCTGCCCCAGTCGGCAAAATGCGACACAATGGCCAGAGGCACTACTGGATCCCCTCGATTCATGGTGAACAGTGCGGGTGAAATTCTCGACACGAGTCGAATTACCATTCCGGCGGGGAAGTTGGCGTATTTGCTAAAGAATCCGAGCAAGTCGGGCGTCTTTGAGGACTCAATGGGCTTCGACGAAGCTGGACTGGATTCCGCTCTCCGAAGCCACCTAACATCGAACTTCGGAAGCGCGACGCCATCGGTGCCTATGACGGGAGGCGGGACGAAGTTCACTGTTCGTGGCCCCATTACTGGTCCCACCGGTCAGAAGTGGACTATTACAACTGCCTGGGGTGTCGACGTCGACGGCGCCATTCGACTGATCACTGCTACCCCGTGAGAGTCACAATGACAAACCTGACGTTAGTTCTCGACGATCGGATTTACGACATCAGCTTCACACCAAAGGAGAATGTCCGTACGGCAACCCTCAACGTGTCGTTGAACGGTAGAACGTTCCAACCCGTGGTCGTCTCGGGTTGGCGCCGCCTCTCCTTAGGTGCCTCAAGCGAAACGGGGTATCTGTGGTCCGCTCGGGAGCTAGTGGTGTTGCCTCATTCTGCAGCAGGACAATTTTGTGTGATCGGAGTCGACGAGGATCTTTTGACCGTTTTCAACGTGCAAAACAGTTGGTTGTTAGTTTGCGAAACGTCAATTCGTCGACTTGTCGGTTCTGAAGAAACGGATCGTGTTGAACTCGGCGACGTCGTCGAATGGGTCGAGTGGGAAGCTGGTGCTTTGCACGTTCATGGCGCAGCCTCACCCGAATTCACTCTAAGGGTCGAAGGCGGCCGCCTAATTTCGTCGACCGGTAGCTGACTCTCGCGCTGATGGCAGACCTTTTTTGAGTCCCCGTTCCGCTTGCGGGCGGTGCAGAGATCGAGTCAGCTACGCCTGATCCAAAGCTGTTCCTCGAGCCATCCCGAGGCGATACCAATTGAACCCGCGTCGATGTACTCGGTGGATGGAAAGCTTCGAAGGTGGATCGCTACTCGCGCTGCCCAGTCGCCGTCCTGATGGATGGATTCAACCAGGTAAGCCATGACCGCGAGTGCGTTATAGACGCCGAACTGTTTGGGCGCGTCTTTCTGGGTCAGGTGCGCGAGCAGCGGCACTACTTCGAATCTGGGGCGCTTGGGAGCGGTTACCAGTTTCCGGTTAAATAAGCGTGCATGGTGGGCGGCGATGTTGCGAACATAGTTCACGGTCGCAATCCAACTCTCCATGAGCCGTTTAGTCGGAACGTCGAAGGAATCGGCGACCTCCGTCGCGATGTCGTTGCGCAAGCCCGCATAGAGGCGGGAAATGTGGCCAAGCTCGAGGATTTCCGTCAGTGCCCAGATCGGCATCCGGTCTTCATACTTGTTTCGAAAGTGCGAAACGAACGCTTCATCGGAACTGTCCTGCCGCTCCTTCACGCGCACCAGCCACTCACCGTGCCGACTGGGGAGCGCCTCACCGTTCCCATCTGTGCGCTGTGTGATAAACGCCGGTACGAACAGAGACGGATCCTCGTGCGCGAACGCGGAGTACCGTCCCAGCGTGTACCCGAGTCGCATGCGAAATGCGACCTCGATTCGCTCCACTCCCTCGAGCACCAGCAGGCGTAGTCGCCGGTCAAAATCGAGCAGGCGTGTTGCGTGCTCAATGCGCGTTCCCGAGCGGTATTTGTTGAGCACGTGAACTCGGGCCCTGCCGTCGTCGTCGAGGTAGCTCTCTGATTCGCGGAACGGGTAGAGGTACCCGGTCAGTCGGTAATAGCCGACCTCGTGCAGCACTGCAGCTGCGCGGTCCCTGTCGTCCATCTGGATGCCTCGGGCGACGAGCTGGTCGATCTGTTCATCGATCGATAGCCACGGTTTGGCGTACTCCACCGGCACCCCCCAAAAAGAAAATCGGCCCGAGCCGTAAGGCGAGCGGGCCGATCGTGATGACTGAAGCGTAGCAAAATCACAGCTAACAGCGAAATCGGTCGATAGGGGGATCCGCTTCTGAATGATGAAGTGTCGCACTTATGGTTCCGCTTGCGGGCAGCCGATCAGGTTGAAAAGTGGTCCAAAGCGTGCTCTCGCGATGGCGGGAAATGCCGTCCAGTGAACGACCGACTGAGTCCGCCTCCCGCTTGCGGGACGGTTCCCGGTTGCTCCAGCCGAGACAGTCTCTATCGGGCCTCCCCTCAGGGCAACGCAGGATTTCAGGCTCCGTTTCGGGCCCCGTCCTCGACTCAAGAGATTCACGAGCTCGTAGTCGCGATTAGCCAATCCTTTGACGTTCGCGGACGTTCCTGCGAGAATCTCAACTATGCCGCGCATCGTCGGCCCAATTGTCGACTGAGGGGGCATTGCTTATGGGCGCATGGTCTGGATCAGTCTTTGGTAACGACGACGCAGCAGATTTCTCGTTTGAGTTCGACGGCGCAAACACCGTAGCCAAGGTAACGCCCATCATCGAAAACGCACTGGACACTGTCCTTGAGTCGACGCCATACCTAGAGGCTCCAGACGGTGCAATAGGGCTCGCAGCCGCTGCGCTTGTTGTCGCGTGGAATAAGCCGGAATTACTGGGCAACGACGTTGCCTATGCCCCGGAGCCTTGGCCAAGAACGACCGAACCACTGCCTGAACAATTGAGGACGAAAGCCGCTGCAGTGCTAGACCGAATGAAAGACGCGACAGGAAATGAACTGGCGCAACTGTGGTCGGAGTCGGGAGAAACATCCGAATTCGCTGCTGAAATCGACCGCTGGCAGTCAGCGCTTTCCTGAACCCGATATCGAGAGCGAGCGCCTAGGACGGAATCTCTTCCGGCTTGCAGGTCCAGCAGAGGTTCCTTGGGAGAACGCCATTCCATCGCTTCGCGAGATGATGTCCGCATGGACTCCGATCAAATGTGCCCCGCTCCAGAACCACACTGGCGGCGCACCGGCCGACGATCCCTATACGAAGGCCGTGTCGTCGTGTCGGAGCACAGCGTCGAGTTGCCAAGCGGCGAGAAGACCACCTTCGAAGTCGACGAGAGCATCCCCTTCGCCGTCGCCGTTCTGATTGCCCCGTCCCAGGACACCGTGATCCTCGCTCGGCAATACCGATACGCCATCGACAGTTGGATCTACGATCTGCCAGGCGGTGCGGGGAACCCGGGAGAAGATCCAGAAGACGCCGCGCGCCGGGAGTGCCGCGAAGAAACCGGCCTGATCCCCGACATACTTGAACACCTTCACACGATCTACCCCAACCCCGGCCGATCGGCGTGGGCACTGCATCTCTACTTCGCGAACACCGTCGATTTCGGCGAAGCGAACACTTGCGATCCCTCGGAACAAGTGGTTCCGTTCAAGACTTCCCTCGGCAACCTCGACCGCCTTATCCAGGCAGGAGAAATCGTCGACCCCGGCCTGCTCGTCGCGCGACTCTTCGCCGGCCTTCAAGGCCTGCTCCCGCCCCTCGGGTTGTCTTCAACGAGATGAGGCTGAATAGGGCGGCTCAGAGCCTGCCCGGTCAAGGTTCGTCTTGCGGGCGGGCGTCGGAGCGACGTCAACGCTCACGAAAGTTGGAGTCTCACTTGCTCGTACTGCCTTGCCCTGGCCTGCATGGACGAGCACGATCATGATGACGCGGACGATGGCGCCGATGAGCCCGAGGGCATGTGACGTGCGGCTACCTGTCATGACATCTGCGGCGAAGGTGCGTCGCGCTGAACCGTGAGCTACGAGCCCGGCCCTATCGTGGGACGCCATTCGGGGTGGCGGTCGCGGAATTCGTCGCGCTCGGTGGACGAAGGGAGATAGACGTCCGCGCCTCCGTCGTAAGGAATGTACAGCCAGGTCATTTGCGAATCAGTAACCATCGCATTGCCCGTTCCCTCGGCAGCGAGTAGGAGGAGCTCGTCAAGTTCACCGATCGATGTCATCGGGGCGACCCAGTAATACACGAAAGGATCGTCTTCGTCGTCTCCGGGATCGCGCCAAGACGTCCACGGCCAGGATCCGGGGAGATGCTTCTTAGTCCATCCGCCAAATAGGTCATTCGTGTTGTAGTCCTGCACGATGACCGTTAGTTCCGCGCATCCGTATTGCTCGACTAATTCAGTTAATGCGATCGAGTGACGGGAGAGGATTTCGAATCGCTCGTCTTGGGTGTCGGGCCACTGCTTTGACTCCGGCAGGCTGTGGAAGCGAACCCATCGTTCGTCGTCTGCCTCTAACGCGGTTGGTTTTCCGGGAGCCAAGGGCGGTCGCCCTGGCCACTGTTCCCTCCACCGGGTTGTGAGGTCAGCCGCCCGGGCACTGATCTCGCCGTGTTTGAAATCACCGCCCAGGTGTCGTCGTGCTCGCCACCATGCGCGCAGACGCCAACGCACGTTTAGTCGAGCGCCCAGCTGCCACAAAGTCCCGACCACACGATCAGGGTACCGACTACCGTCCCCAACGACGCAACGTCGGCAGGCTCGGCCGTTCGACGGATTGGCTCCAGATCTGTCGCGCCGGACGTCCCCGCTATGGAGCGGCTTGGTAGTGCTCGACCAGGGGGAATAGGTCATAGAAATGGTGGAGAAGGGTGCGCCATTCTTGGTATCGAATGGATTTTCTGAAGCTGATCGTGTGGTCATCAAGCTGCTCGCGCTCAACGAGCAGCAGTTAGTTGGCGCCAGCTCACGATCGGCTTGACCATCCGCTACCTGCAAACCGGCGTCGACGAGTAACGGGCCAAGCACCCGTGCGGCATCGAGCTCCCGCAACAGCGATCGCTCGGCGAAAGTAGCTAGTGGGCGCGAGTCACTAGGGCCGAGATAACCGCGTAAAGCACGCCGATCACTGCCGAAGTCATCAGGCGGGCGCGCACATTGCGCAGCCAGGGAACCGGCGCGAGCGCCGCGAAGACGAGGATCCCCGCGATGAGACAGCAGATGATCGACTGCCAGGCGTACCGGCTGTCGACGCCAAAGCCTCCGCCTCCGCAGCCGCTGATGCCGCACCAGCTGAATCCGGCCCAGATCAGAAACGGGATGCCGACAACGAGCGCCAGGGGGATGGTCCACAGCAGGTGCAGGCCCGAGGCGCGCTTAGGCGCGGGCGCCGCGGCGCGATTTTCAGTCATTGCCGATTTTCACCATCCCCGAGCTCGAGAAGCAGCCGGCAGCCTTGACAATCGAAAGGAATAATGAGTGGATGTCGACATGCATGAAGTGAGCACCGCTGGCAATTCCCCAATAAGTGAACGAGCTCCGCGCCACCTTTGGTACTACGCCTCTCTTGGGGTGATCGGTGGTGCGGCGATTATTTTGTTTGCGGTACTACCGGGAAGCATTGCTGGCTTAGCCCTGGTGGCTTGCGCTCTGACGATCAGCATATTTGACCGCCTTGCACGGCGCTTTTCCACTTCACCGATCCCGACCCTGCTTCAAGTAGAAGCCATCGCCTATCTGGTGTCCGTCTCGGTTGTGTCTCTTGGCTCACTAGCACTGGTTTGGGTCATACTGCGGAACGGAAACGGTCAACCGCTGTGGCTCGCTTGGGCATTGGCCATATTGAGTGTCGTAGTAGGTGGGAGCGGAGCGTGGGTTGAGGGGCGCCTCAGCCGGCGAGCGGCTTCCGCTGCTTGAGAGTTGCTCGCGACTGAATCAACCCTCCATGGTTCACTCACCTTCGCTGGTGAAACAGCTTCGAGCCTGTCATACGATGCGTCGATCTGTCGCACTCGAGGTTCCCATGTGACACAGCGTCGGCATGTTCGACTGTTGGGTCGTGTGGCCTCAGATCTGTCGCTGAAGAGGTCCCTCAAAAGACTCGGTGCGGTGTCGCTCTGGAGGTTCCGGTCGGGGCAGTATTCATGTACATCACAATATTTAGGATGTACACTGGGGCCATGTCCATCGTTAGCGTCGCGGATGCACGCAACCACCTTTCCGACGTCATCGCTCGCTCACAGAGCGAAGCGGTGTTCATCGAGCGCCGCGGTCAACGTGCCGCGGTGATTGTCAGTCCCGAGCGCTACGAGCGGATGCTCGAAGCGCTCGAAGACTCCGAAGATATCGTCGCGTTTGACGAAGCGATGGCAGAGGAGGGCCCCAATATTCCCTGGGCCCAAGTGAAGGCCGATCTGGGCTGGACATGACCTACCAGGTCGAACTGCGTCCTGCCGCGGTTCGTGCGTTGAAGCAAATTGACCATCAGGATCGCAACCGCATTCGCGGGGCGATCGCGCTTCTCGGTGAGGATCCACGCCCACCCGGTGCCAAAGCGCTCCAGGGGTGTCCAGGCCTCCGAGTTCGCATCGGTGATTACCGCATCATCTACACGGTCGATGACGACATCCTCGTTGTCGCAGTGATCACGCTCGGTCATCGCAGCAACGTCTACGACCGCTGAGCACCCGCAGGCGGATCCACTTTCCGCGGCGCTGACGTCCTACAGAGGGTTCCCATCTGACACAGCATCGGAGCACTCCTCCGTTCGGAGGTCGGGCACCGGTTCTGTCGCGCAGGCCCTCCGGCTTAGTGGCGGCTCTTCTTGTGGGCATGCCCACCGTGAACGGAATGACGTCAATAAGGTTGGAGGATGGTGGGGCTTCGCGAGATGGTGCTAGTACACGGGCTGTGGCACCAGCCCGCCCACTTCGACCCGCTCTCGTCCGTCCTTCGACGTCGCGGCTTCACAGTCCATACGCCCCGCCTGCACCGGGGATCCCTGCGGGCGGACACTCGCGCTGTCCAAAGCATCGTCGACAGATGCGAGGCTCCTCCCGTCGTCGTTGGGAACACATAGTTGTAAGACACAGCCGGGCGTGGCCGATGCAGCATTTGTGGGGGAGTGGTTGAGCATCGTTGTGTCTCACCACACCGCCTTACATTTCTACCTTCGCGAACAAATCAAGGCGTCAGTCAAGCGTTCAGTCCTAGCGAGGTTGGTTGGAGTACCATCACAAATCGTGACTAACGAATCCTCTTTGACTCCCGCCCTTCAAGAGCTTCTCGACTCGGTACCAGAGTCCGACTCTCCGGTCAGCACCAACACTTTCCGCTACGACGGTGGCGATACCGAACTCGAAGGCTTCTTCGCCGCCCCTGCCAAGTCAGAGGAGAAACGTCCCGGCGTGCTCGTTCTGCACGACTGGTTCGGCCTTGTGGACCACGTGAAGGTGCGCGCGCAAATGCTGGCCCGCCTCGGCTATGTTGCCCTCGCCGGCGACGTGTACGGCGCCGATACCCGCCCGGCCTCCAACGACGAAGCTGCTGGCCTGGCCGGCAAGTATTACGGTGACGTCGACCTGTTCCGCGCACGGGTGCTTGCGAATCTTGAGACGCTCCGTGCCCACCCCCGGGTTGACCCCTCCCGGATCGCCGTCATGGGTTATTGCTTTGGTGGTTCCGGGGCGCTGGAGGCTGCACGTGCGGGAGCTGACGTGAAGGGGGTCGTCGCGTTCCACGGCGGCCTGGGAACGAGCAAGCCGGCTGAGCCTGGCAGTATCACCGCTTCCGTCCTCGTATTGACGGGAGCGCAAGACCCCGTCGTTCCGAGCCAGGCTGTCGACACGTTCGAGGACGAGCTACGAAACGCCGGCGTCGCGGACTGGCAGGTCGTCAACTACAGCGGCGCCATGCATGCCTTCGCTGTGCCGGACACCAACTTTCCCGAGATGGGTGCCCAGTTCCAGGAGACCGCCAACCGCCGCTCCTGGCAGGCCATGCAAGACTTCTTCGAAGAGATCTTCGCCTAAACCAGGAAGATAGTGACGAGCATCCTTCGGCTTACGGACGAGTTGCGGCGGCGCACTGTCTCGCAACCAAATCGTCTCGAAACCCATGAGATTTAAGACGACTCGAAGTCGGTAATGCGACATCGAGCGGTCACAGAATGCTGCCATTTATCGCCAAACTCGGCGGCCCATGAGTGTGGGTGCTGCAGCTCACAAAAGATGGCTTTAGGGCAGACGAGACTGACTCACCTCGTACCCTGATTTTTTATGGTGGAGGATTTGCTCAAAAGGCGTCGCCGAAATCAAAGTCACCGAAACGCTGCCGACGTGGTTCTGACTCAGGGCATGGAAGTGATCTGCAGTCTGTTGAGTGACTGAAGGTTTACAAGCTACGGAATCTGCTCAAATCAAGTCGGGGAAAATGACAGGTCTGGGGGTCACTATTGGTTCGCGTCACGGTGGATCTGTTGCATGTGGACGTGTTCCGCACACTGTCCTGACGCTTACGGGAAAGATTTTTCATGCGCCTTCGCTGGCTCGCAGTTGTAGTGCTGCTCTTCGCCGCTTTTATGGACCTGCTGGACACGACGATCGTCAATGTCGCGCTGCCCGCGATAGAGAAGGAGCTGAACGCCACCGCCGCTCAGCTCGAGTGGATTGTGTCGGGCTACGTGTTGTCCTTCGCCGTGCTCCTCATCACCGGGGGCCGCTTAGGCGACATTTTTGGCCGTAAACGGATGTTCCTCATTGGCGTCACAGGTTTCACTCTCGCCTCCGCGTCCTGTGCGGCCGCCACCAGCGGGGACATGCTGGTGGCCTCTCGGCTGGTGCAAGGCGCCCTCGGAGCCATGATGATTCCCCAAGTGCTCTCGATCATTCAGGTCATGTTCGCGCCAAAGGAGCGTGCCGGGGTATTCGGCGCTCTCGGAGCGATCTCGGGTCTTGCGGCCGTCGCCGGACCCTTAATCGGTGGCATCCTCGTCACCCACAATGCCTTCGACCTTGGCTGGCGCAGCGTATTCATAATCAACGTGCCCGTGGGCGTGCTCTTGTTCATAGCGGCCGCAGTATGCATCCCCGAGTCACGGAGCGTCAAACGCGTCGGCCTTGACCTACTCGGTGTCGTTCTTATTTCGGCGACTTTGTTCCTGCTGGTCTTCGGCTTGATCGAGGGCCGCGAATTGGACTGGCCTCCCGGGATTTGGATCATGATCGCCGCGAGCCCCGTACTGCTTGCGGTATTCGTCTGGCAGCAGAGCGCACGGGATAAGAAATCTGGTTCCGCACTCGTACCAACCTCCCTCTTCCACAGCCGCGGCTACTCTGCCGGAGTGATCACGTCCTTCTCATTCAGCGCTTCCATCGGAGGCTTCTTTCTGATCTTGGTGCTCTACCTGCAAATTGGACTGGGCTTCACGGCGATCGCTGCAGCCCTCACCACTCTGCCTTTTAGTATCGGCGCACTCGTCGGAAGCGGTATTGCGGTGCCTCTCGGTCCGCGGCTAGGCAAGCGACTCATATTGCTCGGTGCTCTCGCTCAAATCGGTGGATACCTGTGGATCGCACATATCGTGGCAGCTCAGGGCAACGCGCTCGTCGGCCCGGACCTGATCGCTCCGATGACTTTGGCCGGCTTGGGTCTGACGCTGCTGGTCGTTCCTCTGACCGATGTCGCTCTGGCCCAGACGTCCATCGCCAACGCGGGGGCCGCTTCGGGGGTACTTGGTACATTTCAGCAGGTAGGTTCAGCCATCGGCGTAGCCGTCGTGGGCGTCATTTTCTTTGGTATCGTCGGAGCCACCTTCGTGCCCGACGTGCTTCGGGATGCCTTCCTCGGCGGGATCTGGGTGCCGATTACAGCACTGTGCCTGGCCGCACTCGCCAGCTTCCTCCTCCCGAGCGTCACTCAGGTAGCCGCACACAAGGTGGATGCGGAACTGGCCATCGAGCGTGAAGCAGAAGAAAAATCAGAAGACGCCCTTCCGGTCTAGCCCGACAGCACAGGCGGTCACCATTTAGAAGCACGACCCAAAGGGTTTGGACACAAGCCGACCCGCTATTGGGAGGTCAACCCGGGGACCTGATGGTCGAGGGAAGAGTGGAACGAAACCCAGAGCGATCCAGCTGGGCATCTGCATCGCGCGTTCGGTGCCAGCAATGACCTTAAAACCCAGGTCGGCCAAACCGACCTGTCAACGATCGAGGGGACTGCTGTCGGTTTAGTTGACACCTGACTTGCTGGAATAAGGTTCCGGCGGTGGAAGGATCAACACCATGACCCGAAAGACCTACCCCCTCGAATTCAAACTCGATGCTGTCGCACTTGCTCGTGAAAACGGGGCCCAGATGGCGCAGGTCGCGAGGGATCTCGGATTGGCTAAAACGACTCTGCTGAACTGGGTGCGGAAAGCCGAAAAGGACGACATCCCACGGCCAAACCTCAGCCAGGCAGACATGTCGGAGCTGCGGGAATTGCGCCGCCGCAACAAACTGTTGGAGCAAGAAGCCGAAGTCATGCGCCGGGCGGTGGGATACCTCTCTCGGGAGATCAACCCAAAATGACTCTTCTATGGGTGTTGTCAACTCATGATGGTGTTGATTTGGTGGAAGATTTGGCGGCAGATGTAGCGTTTGAGGCAGCGGCGGATTTCTCGGTTGGTTTTGCCCGCGGCACGTCTGGTAGTCACGTATTCGCGGGTTGTCGGGTCGTAGCTCATTCGGGTTCTGGCGATGATGTCGAAGGCACGGTTGAGCTGGCGGTCGCCTGCTCGATTGAGTCGGTGGCGAGTGGTGTTGCCGGATGAAGCGGGGCGAGGGGCCACTCCACCGAGGGCGGCAAAAGCAGCTTCGGAGCGCACTCGTCCTGGGTGGGAGTATGCGCAGATGATGATGGCTGCTGTGACTGGTCCGACGCCGGGAATTTTTTGGAATTCTGAAGCTATTTGCTCAGACAGGTTCTGGAGCTGTATCCGATTATTTTCTAGTTGCTGGGTTGAGCCGATCACACTGTCGGCCAGCCGCTTTGCTTCGGTGCGGGCAATGCCAATCGCTTGGTCGGCGGTTGCGGAGATGCGCCAGGCTCCGATCGTGGCCAGTTGTTTGTCGGTGAGAGGTTTACGGGCATCGATATCGAGGTCGATAACGCGCAGCAGTGCCGTCAGGGCGTTCTTGTTCGCGGTTCGTTGCTGGTCTATGAGCGATCGTGCGGCGAGCAGGATCTGAAGGGCGTGGCGAATTCCTGCGGCACGTGGGGTGGGAATGTGTGCGGCGTCGCGGCCGGTGATTGATCGTGCGGCTGCTTCCGCGTCGATCGGATCTGATTTTCCCGTCATGGTGCGGGAGGCTTTGGATGGGGGCCGGACTTCTCCCACGGCGATGCCTGACTCGATAAATAACTGGGTAAGGCGTGAGCCGTATGAGGAGGTGCCTTCGATCGCTGCGAAGACTGTGTGGCCGGAAGTACTGCGGTGGATCCAGTTCAGCGCGCGCTTCATCCCGGCAATTGTTGTGGGGAATTGTCGGGTGTCGGTGGCTTCGCCGGTGCGACAATTCAGCAGCGTAAATGTGTGGGTTTGGGCGTGCGTATCGACACCGACGACCCAGTCATATTGATTGGCAATGATGGTCATATATTTGTGTCCTTCCGTCGACGATTTCCTGCGGTGGCGGTGGCCTGCAGGGGTCACGGGAAGACAGATCTGTAACGAGTCACACCTCACGGTGGACAATCTTCTGATCAGGTCATTTCTGTGGGCAGGCCGGTGGCCGGACCTCGCGGCGGGCACGTCATTTTCAAGACATTGCTTCCGCAAGTCGGATATACCCTGAGCCACGCCGCGAGATCCAGAAACCAGCCTGTCAGCCAACCGCAGGCTAGCCAATAACCATTACAGATGTACCCGCAGGTCCCTGACCTTGCCGCGAAAGACGCCCGAATTCGGGTGCCGGTCGTGGTGGCCTGCCGGGTATTGCGCTTCTCCACTCAGGGCTTTTACACCTGGTTGAAAAATCCGGTCACTGACCGGGACTGGTCAGATGCGCATGTGACGAACGTTGCCATCGATCTGCATACCGAGGACCCCGCTTACGGTTACCGGTTCATCTCCGACGAGTTGCCCGCTCTGGGCATTACCGCGTCGGAACGGCGGGTGTGGCGACTCTGCTCCCAACAGCGGTTGTGGTCGACCTTTTCCAAGAAACGGGGTCTAACCCGGAAAGCCGGCCCGCCTGTGCACGACGACTTGGTGGAACGGGTGTTCACCGCGACACGGTTGAACCAGCTGTGGCTGACTGACGTCACCGAACATTGGACTGACGAGGGAAAGCTGTATCTTTGCGCGATCAAGGACGTGCGGTCGAACAAAATCGTCGGCTATTCCATCGATGACCGGATGAAAGCAAGCCTGGCGGTGGCCGCGCTGAACTACGCGATCAAGGCACGACCGCACGCCGGCACCATCGTGCACTCCGATCGCAGCTCTCAATTTCGTTCCCGAGCTTTCGTGAAGACATTGGCTGACAACGGGATGAAAGGCTCGATGGGCAGAGTCGGCGCGTGCGCGGATAACGCGGCGATGGAGTCGTTCTTCGCGCTGCTGCAAAAGAACGTGTTGAACCGGCACCGGTGGTCAACAAAGCAGCAACTTCGCCTCGCGATCGTGCTCTGGATCGAGGGAAGTTATCACCGTAAACGACGCCAACGTCGACTCGGTCGCCTGACGCCGATCGAGTTTGAAATAATGGACCAACCGGCCTCACTCGCGGCCTAAACGAAGTGACAACTAAACCTTCAGCAGTCCCTTTCGCCAGAACTGGCACGTCGAATTATCGCGCGCGACCCTGCCGCCAACGACGCCTGGCATGCGGAATACCCGTTCGAGGATGAACTCGCCCCGCTGCAAGGCCTGGCAGCCGATCCCGATCCGGACCCTGTATTCACGATGTACCAGATTCGACGCCGATCAGATGGTCTCGCCGTTGGCGGCCTCGGCTTCTTCGGGCCGCCCGACGATTCGGGTCGGGTCGAGTTCGGGTACGGCCTGGTGCCATCCGCGCGAGGCGTCGGTCTTGCAACGGAGGCAGTCGTCGCAGCCCTAACTGTTGCGATGGACCGCGGGGCGACGATCGCTGAAGCGGACACCGACCTTGATAACGAACCCTCTCAGCGTGTGCTGGTCAAGGCTGGATTCAGCGAGACCCACCGCGATCACGAAAAGATCTACTATCGCCGCAGGCTCACCGATCCCGCTTCCGACAGCGGTCCCAACCAGAATTGAACCCGTAGCCATCTATCTCGCAGAGCGTTCCGCTGCGGGACAGTGATTCCGTCGTTCTGCGGCGGCAGAACACGCCACTTTTCGGCAAGAGCCACAGTTCAGAGCTTTGAGACGACGCTGTTTTCGCGGGCGAAGGTCGCGCCGCCGCTATGCACGGTGTCGCGAATGAGGGTCCCCAAGTGACACAGCATCGACGCGCTCGGCCGTTGGGTGGCGTGCCTCTAAGTTTGTCGCGCTGGTCGTCGGCATTACACTTTTCCTGCGCGTGATGAGTCCTACAATCGTCCCGGGTCCGTAGGTCCGTTCGTCCAGCGCGCTCGTACCCTGGAGGCACCCTTGAAGCTCTTGCTCACGTCCGGCGGCATCACCAACCTGAGCATCCGATCCGCACTGGTCGAACTGCTCGGCAAACCCATCGCCGAGTGCAACGCCCTCTGCATCCCGACGGCGCAATGGGGCCATCCGATGTGCGGGCCGGCCTCGGTGCGGAGGTTCGTCGCCGGCGAGTTTCCGTCGCTCATGTGTAGCCTGGGCTGGGCGTCGGTGGGCGTCCTCGAGTTGCTCGCGCTGCCCAGCATCGGCGAGGAGCGGTGGGTTCCGTGGGTGCGAGAGGCCGACGTGCTACTGGTAGACGGCGGCGACGCGACCTACTTGTGCCATTGGATGCAACAGTCCGGGCTGGCCGAGCTCCTGCCGTCGCTGTCCGAGACGGTCTGGGTGGGGGTCAGCGCCGGAAGCATGGTGATGACACCCCGGATCGGTGAGGACTTCGTCGAGTGGCCTTCTGCGCCGGACGACTGCACCCTCGGGGTCGTCGATTTCTCAATCTTCCCGCATCTGAACCACGAGATGATGCCGAAGAACACCTTGGCCGAGGCGCAGAGGTGGGCCGTCGAGGTCGGGGTCCCGGCGTACGCCATCGACGACCAGACGGCAATCAAGGTCACTGACGGCACCGTCGAAGTGGTCTCCGAGGGGCAGTGGAAGCAGCTCGCCTCGTAACCGCGGCGTAGACGCTGCGTAGTAGACGGACGCTAATTTGGCAGAGCAGCCCGCCCGGGGCGCAGACGCTGATCGAGAGCGTCATTGTGGGATGGGCGCGTCGCCGGGCAGCAGTTTTGGTCAGGGAATGACCTGCGGCGAGGAGCCGACGCTCGGGTCGCCGACGGCGACAGACTCGACCATCACCGCGTGCGGACCGTCTCGTTTGGCCTTCCCCTTGCGGACGTGTCGCCGCAGCAGGACACGATGTCTATCGTGTTTAGGGACGTTGTGCGACGACGG
>ENA-OFCD01001037-OFCD01001037.1-metagenomes-genome-assembly--contig:-NODE-1037-length-15388-cov-3.494750_pt1 | contig 15388 bp, 13 predicted proteins | sample MGYA00153392_OFCD01 | MGnify analysis MGYA00153392 | reverse complement strand
ATTGCTGGGGGAATTTCTAAGGAAATTGCTGGGGGAATTTCTAAGGAAATTGCTGAGGGAATTTCTAAGAAAATTGCCGAGAGAATTTCTAGGGAAATTTCTGATGAAACGCTAAAGAAAATTTTTGAAAATAATTTAGGCCGTAAAAAAGTTTTTGTTTGAAGTGTTGTTTTTTATTTGAGTTGTTTTTTTGTTTCACCACAGCAGAGGAGATTTAAAATGATTGAGCTAATTGATGCAGAACAGCCGGAGGCCATTATTAAGGTCATCGGTGTCGGTGGCTGCGGCGGCAATGCAGTTGACCACATGATCGGCCACGGTGTGGCTGGCGTGGAATTCATTTGCGCGAATACGGATGCCCAGGCGCTTAAACGTAACCAGGCCAAAACGGTCATGCAGTTGGGCGGCACCACCACGCGCGGTTTAGGCGCGGGTGCTAACCCCGAAATCGGTCGTCTGGCTGCGATCGAAGATCGTGAACGTATCGCTGAGATGATCCAGGGTGCGGATATGCTCTTTATCACTGCCGGCATGGGCGGCGGTACGGGTACCGGTGCCGCGCCTATCGTGGCTGAAATCGCACGCGAAATGGGTGTGTTGACGGTGGCCGTGGTTACCAAACCATTCGCGTTTGAAGGCAAGCGCATGAAAGCGGCAAACGCCGGTATCGAGGCGCTGAAGCAGCATGTTGATTCGCTCATCATCATCCCGAATGATCGGCTGATGGAAGTGCTGGGCGAAGATGCGACCTTTGAAGATGGTTTCAAAGCCGCCAATGATGTGCTGCACGGCGCGGTTGCCGGCATTGCTGAAATCATCAACTGTCCCGGTATTGTGAACGTCGATTTTGCTGACGTGCGCACCGTAATGAGCGAAAACGGTGTGGCGATGATGGGCTCCGCCATGGCATCCGGTCCAGACCGTGCGCAGGTAGCTGCCGAGCGTGCCGCGGCCTCGCCACTGCTCGAAGATGTAAATTTGACGGGTGCGCGCGGAGTGTTGGTGAACATCACCGCCAATCGTTCGCTCAAGCTAAAAGAAGTTCATGAAGTCATGAACACGATCCGCAGTTTCACCGCCGAAGATGCCACCGTGATTTTTGGTAGCGTGTTTGACGAAGAGATGGGCGATCAGCTTCGCGTGACGATTGTCGCTACCGGCCTGGGCGGCTCTGTGTCCAAGAAGCAGCCGCAAATGGTGTATTCAGCGCCGGTCATGCAGCGTACCGGCACTGACGATGCCGTCGGTGCGATGATGTCTTCACCGGCTGGAGCGATCAACTATGCGGATTTGGATACGCCCGCTGTCACGCGCCGTCGGCGTGATGCCACCGTCTCGGCCATGCAGCAATCAGGTGTCGAGATGTACGACATTCCCGCGTTTTTGCGGAAGCAGGCAGACTAGGTTTCAATCCTGGTTTAGCTTGTAAAAAATATCCAGCCCGGCGAACCTCTGCCGTTCGGGCTGGATATTTGTCTTCGCAATTTTCAATTTTCAATTTGCGATTTGTGCTTCAGGACGACTGATCATGTTGCTGGATCACGCGCATTAGCCTTCATCAGGCTTGAAACTGCTAAAATCGTAGCAATTTAGTTTTTACTTGTCTGCTCATTCCCATAAAGCCATCAGCCGTTTCATGATCAAACAACGTACCCTCAAAAACAAAGTTCGCGCTACCGGTGTAGGTGTGCATCTTGGCCATCGGGTCGAGATGATGCTGCGTCCGGCAGCCCCTGATACAGGCATTGTTTTTTGTCGTACCGATATGCCCGGCGCGCCGATGGTGCGGGCGCATGCGTTAAATGTGAATGACACACGGCTTTCAACCCGGATTGAAAATCCTCTATCAGGTGCACGGGTGTCTACCGTTGAGCATTTAATGTCGGCTTTTGCCGGTCTGGGTATTGATAACGCTTATATCGATTTGTCGGCTGAGGAAGTGCCGATTATGGATGGCAGTGCGGGGCCCTTTGTATTTTTACTCCAATCGGCAGGCATTGAAGAGCAGGCCCGAGCAAAGCGTTTTATTCGGGTCAAAAAAACGCTTGAGCTAAAAGATAAAGACCGTCTGGTGCGGCTTGAACCTTTTAATGGATTCAAGCTGAAGTTTGCAATTGATTTCGATCACCCGGTGTTTGATGGTTCCGCTTCCGAAATTGAAATTGATTTTGCTGAGGTTTCTTTTGTTAAGGAAGTCGCCCGTGCGCGCACTTTCGGCTTCACGCATGAAGTGGAAGCGATGCGCTCGATGGGTCTCGGTCGCGGCGGTTCGCTCGACAACGCGATAGTAATTGATGATTTTCGGGTGCTGAACGAAGGCGGTTTACGTTTTGATGATGAGTTCGTTAAACACAAAGCGCTTGATGCGGTGGGCGATCTTTATATGTTGGGACATCCGTTGATAGGCGCTTTTTATGGCGTGAAATCAGGCCACGCGATGAACAATCAGCTAGTGCGCGCTTTAATGGCCGATGAAACCGCTTGGGAATTTGTTACTTTCGACAAGCGCGACGCCTTGCCGCGAGCGTTTGGCAATATGTCGTTGGCGACTATTTAGGATTATTGCCATGCTGATTGGTGTTCGACTATTGCTACTCGTGGCGGGATTCGCGATCTCGGTCACGTTCCTCGGTTATCTCTTTACCAAGAACCCCAAACTACTGCGACTGACTCTAACCATTATTAAAGTAACGCTTGGTTTCGCGGCTTTAATTGCGGTGCTTTATATACTTGAAAGACTTTTGTTTATATAGTGCGGCTCATTTCGTAGACTTATTACTGTTTGTTAGCGTGCGCTCACGTCGGGTTTGGATGCGCTTAAGTGTTTCTTTTAAAGGGGAATCTCCAAGCGTTGTGGTCAACTGACTAAGCATTTCAACGGGCATTGACGTTGTCGGGATCAACCTTCGCTTGACAGGTTTTGGTTCTATATCTAATCCAAAATACTCGGGTTGCACCAGTACCCTAATTACTGTAACCTCTTGTTCCTGCTTTTGATTTTCATTAATTTTCTCAAGTAAGCGCGGCAACATTTGTTTCAAACTTGTCGCAACGGCCCCGTTGGCCACCGCAATAATTAGCGCCGTTCCTTCCACCGCAGCAATTCGACTTGTTGATTTCAAGTGTGCGGGAACGGTGTTGACATAGGTTTGTTGAAGGCGAGAGATAAGCGCTACTTTGCGCGTCATTGGCGCAATCTCTTCGTTCTCGCTCATCAGCGTACGAATAGGTTTAAAACCGCTTTTTTTACCCGCACCCGTTGGTTTCATACGGAACTCCGCTTTTTTCTGCACGGTGGTTGTGACGTGGACGGCATGTGATCTAGAAGGTTTTGCATGAATATTATTCTGGTTTCAGATAGTCTGGCTAAAAGCCGCATTGTTACGATCTCGCAATCGCAGATTATCATGGCGGTGATGGGGTTCGTCAGCGCAGGTTTTATGTTCGCGCTAGGCACCTATTGGATCACCATGAAATATGCGGTGGATATCCAGAACCCGTTTATCCAGAGCCTCATCTCGACCCTCACACAGCAGCAGACTGCTGAAGCCGAGAAAGATATGCGTGAGCAGCTTAGCTCACTGGCGGTTAAATTAGGTGAGCTGCAGGCACGCTTGATGCGTCTGGATGCGTTTGGCGATCGTCTGGGTAAAGCGGCCGGGGTTAAGTCAGAAGAATTCCGTTTTTCCGAATCACCTGGTCGTGGTGGGCCTATCCCCTCAGAAGCCTTATCCGGTGAAATCTCGCGTAAAGAGTTTCAAATCCGTTTAAGTGAAATCTCCCGTGCGCTGGATGATCGCGCCGACAAGCTCGGTGTGCTCGATTCTATTTTGATGGATGGTCGGCTCGCCGCCAAAGCCATTCCCACCACCATGCCGGTTGAAACGGGCTACTACTCGTCCAACTTTGGTTATCGCATTGATCCGTTCAATGGTCGCAGCACTTTTCATACCGGTATCGATTTTACCGCTGCACCAGGTTCACCCATTCTGGCCGCCGCCGGTGGGGTAGTGGCCGTTGCTGAGCTACACAGTGAATATGGGCAGATGATCGATATTAACCACGATAATGGCTTGACCACACGCTATGCGCACCTTTCCAAAATGCGTGTCAAAGCGGGCGATATTGTGCTCAAAGGTCAGCTCATCGGTGATTTGGGTTCTACCGGGCGCGCCACCGGCCCGCATCTGCATTTTGAAGTTCGCGAAAATAGCGTTCCACTGAATCCCAATCGGTTCCTTAACTTCGCCCGTGCGCAGCAGCCTGCTCAGGCCACCAAAACCGCGCACGCCCCGTAAGTTGCTGGTCGCATCCACGCAGCCCCTGCCCGTGATGGGCAGGATCGCCGTGCTTGCGTTTGCTCCAAATAGTTCCCATATCAAGAGCGTCGCGGGTACTTCATTTGCGTGCAAAAAATCAAACACTGCGCAAACCTCACTATTTCATAAAACTAAAAAACGCCTCGCTTGCTTAACATCGAGTCGGCAACTGACTGAAAGTACCTCATGTTTGACACCTTTTTAAAAGCTATTTTTGGCAGCCGTAATGAACGTTTGTTAAAGCAATATCGCAAACGCGTTATCACCATCAATGCGCTTGAGCCTGCGATGGAAAAATTAAGCGATGCCGAATTGCGTGCCAAGACCGATGAATTTAAAGAGCGTCATGCCAAAGGTGAAACCCTCGACGCGTTATTGCCCGAGGCTTTTGCCACGGTACGCGAAGCCGGTAGACGTGCTCTCGGCATGCGCCATTTTGATGTGCAGCTGGTCGGCGGGATGGTATTGAATGATGGCAAGATTGCGGAGATGCGCACGGGCGAAGGTAAAACCCTGATGGCCACATTGCCCTCATACCTTAACGCCATCAGCGGCAAAGGTGTGCATGTGGTGACGGTAAATGATTACCTCGCCAAACGCGATTCTGAATGGATGGGTCGCCTGCACGGTTTTCTTGGCCTCACCGTGGGCTGTAATCTTTCGCAAATGCAGCATGATGAAAAACAGCAAGCTTTCGCCGCCGATATTACCTATGGCACCAATAATGAATTCGGCTTCGATTATTTGCGTGACAACATGGTCACCAACAAGGCTGAGCGTGTTATGCGCGGGCTTAATTTCGGCATTATCGATGAAGTTGATTCGATCCTGATTGATGAGGCACGCACCCCGCTTATCATCTCCGGTCAGGCCGAAGATTCAGCGGCGATGTACGTCAAAATCAACAAACTGATCCCGAGTTTGAAGCCGCAGGAAACCGAAGAAGGCGAGGGCGATTTTTGGGTCGATTTGAAACAGCATCAAGTTACCTTGTCTGAAACCGGCCATGAAAATGCTGAACAGCTGATGACCGAACACGGTCTTCTGCCCGACGGCGCATCGCTCTACGATCCTGCCAACATCATGCTTATGCATCATCTGTATGCGGCGGTGCGCGCGCATGCGCTTTACCATCGCGACCAGCATTATGTGGTGCAGGATGATGAAGTCGTGATCGTGGATGAATTCACCGGCCGCATGATGTCGGGCCGTCGCTGGTCTGAAGGTTTACATCAGGCGGTTGAAGCTAAAGAAGGTGTGAAGATTCAAAATGAATCACAAACCTTGGCTTCCATCACCTTCCAGAATTATTTTAGGCTATACAGCAAGCTCTCTGGCATGACGGGTACGGCAGATACTGAAGCATTCGAATTTCAGTCAATTTACAACCTCGAAACCGTCATCATTCCGCCGAACAAGCCGATGGTTCGTCATGACACCAATGATCTGGTTTACATCACCGCTAATGAAAAACATAAAGCGCTGGTGACGGATATTAAAGATTGTTTTGAACGCGGCCAACCGGTTTTGCTTGGCACCACCTCGATTGAAAATTCTGAACTGCTGTCAGAACTGCTTAAAAAAGAGCAGCTCCCACATCAGGTGCTGAACGCCAAGCAGCATGCGCGTGAAGCCGATATTGTCGCGCAGGCAGGCGCACTCAAGGCGATTACGATCGCAACCAATATGGCCGGTCGTGGTACTGATATTGTGCTGGGCGGCAATCCCGAAAGCAGTATTCATGCGATTGAAACAGACGAGGCGCTCAATGAATCGGAAAAGCAGGCCAAGGTTGCCGACATCAAAGCGGGCTGGCAAGCGCTGCATGATGAGGTGGTCGCCGCGGGCGGCCTGCATATTGTCGGCTCCGAGCGGCATGAATCACGCCGTATCGACAACCAGTTGCGCGGCCGTGCTGGCCGTCAGGGCGATCCGGGCTCATCACGATTTTATCTTTCGTTCGAAGACCCGCTGCTGAAAATTTTTGCGGGTGATCGCCTCAAAGCCATCATGGCACGCCTGAAAATTCCGGAAGGCGAAGCCATTGAAGCCGGCATGGTTTCACGCGCCATCGAGAACGCGCAGCGTAAAGTGGAAGCGCGCAATTTTGATATCCGTAAACAGCTGCTTGAGTACGATGATGTCGCCAACGACCAGCGTAAAGTGATTTACACTCAGCGCAACGAGCTGCTCGATGCGCAGGATATTTCCGAAACTACAGCCGCCATGCGCGGTGATGTGTTGCGAGAAACGGTACAACTGCATGTGCCCGCAGACAGCGTCGAAGAGCAGTGGGATGTGGTCGGTTTAAAGCGCGTGCTTGAAGCCGATTTTAATATCGTGGCGCCGATAGATGACTGGCTTAAAAACGACGGTGAGCTCGACAGCGAAAAAATTGCCGAGCGCGTCACTGCGCAGGCGGATACCGAATACATCGCCAAATTTGCCAATGTTGAACCGCCGTTGCTGCATCAATACGAGCGCGCCGTCATGCTGCAGGCCATTGATTCACATTGGCGTGAGCACCTTTCGTCACTCGACTATTTGCGTCAGGGTATTCACTTGCGCGGCTACGCCCAAAAGCAGCCCAAGCAGGAATACAAACGTGAAGCGTTCGAGCTGTTCAGCGGCATGCTGGATGGCATCAAACGTCAGGTCACGCAGATTCTGGTTAACGTCCGCGTCGAAACCCAAGAGCAAATTGAGGCTGCGGAAAAAGTCGCCGAAGAAGCGCTCGCTGCATCAGCAACCAATATTCAATACACCCATGCGGACTTTAATGAAGCCGCTGATGGCGGCGCAGATGAGAGCACCGCGCCCGCTGAGCTACAAACTTCCACACCGTTCGTCAGGGATGGCGTAAAGATTGGTCGTAACGATCCATGCTGGTGTGGCAGCGGCAAAAAATACAAACAGTGCCACGGAAAATTATCGTAAATCAACTCACCATCAGGGGTAGGTCATGTTGCAAAGCCAGGCGGCTTTCTCTTGATGATGTGAGCCGCGATGGCGTCTTGTAAGTTCGCGACCGGTACTTTTTAACAACGCTGCGTTAATAAAATTTCGAGTACATCTATACGCAGTCAATATCCAATTCGCGCTGATACTTGATCGCCAGTACGGTTAACTGATCACGATTTGCGTTGCATCGATACAGCGCGACGTAGCTTGTACCCCCACGCGCCCACGCGAGATTACCTGCTCGCGCAATCATTGTTCAACGATTCTTCCTGCCAGCAGGTGGCGCGCCAGATGCACGATGGCATCGCTCAAAACGCCGCGGGTTATACGATGCGCAGCTTCAAATTTTCAGGCAGGTTTAAGGTGGTGGCGACAGGCATTTTTTGCCGTGATGCATCGATCTATCGCTATACCTCATCGCACCGTGAGTGCATCAAACGGTTGGATATACGCAAACATCAGCGCCAGCGTACTGACTTGCCCGCCCACGCTTACCGTCACGGGCTACGAAGGTGCGGTGCCAAGACTAAGCGCAACGCGACCCTGCTTCCAATCATCGCGGCGTTAGTTTATTGAATTGAATTCAGCGGTGCTCAACCTGATCGAGGGCTCAGCGCAATTACCAACATAGCCGTATGAGCTATAGCGTGGTGAGTAAATCAGGTTCGGGCCAAGCAGAGGCGCTCGCGATATCGATATCTAAACTCCGCTCCAGGCTTTCCGTTTAGAGCATTTATGCTTCAAAACACCCGTCAGCAGGGCACTTTGATATAAACATAATCACAACAAAACCGTATCTTCATCCGCATAGGCCGGGCTGCACGCGCATAAAAGTTTGAGCGCCACGGCCCCTGTGTTGGTTACGCAGTGCTGCGTTCCCGGCACGATCACGACCGTGTCACCGGTGGCAATATCGAATGTTTTATCGCCTAGTACCATGCGTCCAACGCCCGCGGTGATGTAATAAATCTCCTCTGCCGTTTTATGATGATGCAGCAGTGTCGTGGCGCCCGGCTCAACGATGGCTTCGGCGAAGCTTTGTGCGCGCGCTCCCAACGCTGCGTGTGGAATAGGATGCATCAACTCACGGATGGTTGAGCCATCTTTGGTGATGAAGGCGGGTACGGTTTGATAGCTTGTTTTCATGTTGTTACATTCCTGTTGGAAGGCGAGCATTGTTCCGTGCCATAATTTTGCACGATAATTTTCCTTAGGTGTAACGCAATGGCCGTCAATTACAAAAATCCTACTGCTGCTTCTTTGCTACCAGTGCCTGGTGTCATGCTCGGCTGTGCCGAGGCGCATATTCGCAAACCGAACCGCAAGGATATGTTGCTCATTACGCTTGAACCCGGTTCACGTGCGGCAGGGGTGTTTACGCAAAACCGTTTTTGCGCCGCGCCGGTGACGCTGTGTCGCCATTATCTCGAATACACGATGGAGACACGCGCGCTGATCATCAACACTGGCTGCGCGAACGCGGGTACGGGCGATGAAGGCATGCTCAACGCCCGCGCCACTACCAAAGCAGTCGCCGATGCACTCGCGATCAAAGTGCAGCAGGTGCTGCCCTTTTCAACCGGCGTGATCCTGGAGCATCTGCCGATGGATCGGCTACTCGCCGGCATTCCGCTGTGCGTGGCGAATCTGCGCGAGGATGGCTGGTACGATGCGGCCCACGCGATCATGACCACCGATACGGTACCGAAAGCAGTATCAAAACAAATCCAGATTCAGGGTAAAACGGTGACTATTACCGGCATCTCAAAAGGCGCAGGCATGATCCAGCCGAACATGGCCACCATGCTCGGCTTTATCGCCACCGATGCCGCCGTAGGCCCCGATGTATTGCAGGACATGGTGCGTAATGCGGCCGATGCCTCGTTTAATTCCATCACCATTGATGGTGATACTTCAACCAATGATTCGTTTGTATTGGTGGCCACTGGCAAGGCCGGTCATCCGGAAATCAATGGTGAAGGCACCGCCGAATACGGCCAATTGCAATTGGCGGTGACCGATGTGGCGATTCAGTTAGCGCAAGCCATTGTGCGTGATGGCGAGGGCGCTACAAAATTTATCACGATCAAAGTAGAAGGCGGAAAAACCTATGGCGAGTGCATGAAAATCGCGAAGGCCATTGGTCATTCGCCGCTGGTAAAAACCGCGTTCTTTGCGAGCGATCCTAATCTCGGTCGCATACTGGCCGCAATCGGTTATGCCGGCGTAAACGATCTTGATCCTGCCTTGCTCAAGCTCTATCTCGGTGATGTATTGGTGGCCGAAAACGGCGGCCGAGCCGTCAGTTACGAGGAGGCAGACGGCGTGCGCGTGATGAAAGAGGCAGAAATTTTAGTCCGTGTCGAACTTAACCGCGGAAGCGAAAGAGCCATATTATGGACCTGCGATTTTTCCTACGATTACGTCAAAATCAACGCCGACTACAGATCGTAATTTAAAGGCTGTCCATGTTCGGGAAACTCGAATCATCCTTGGTAAAAACCCTTGATCGTGTCGATAAGCTGATGGATCGGCTCGAAACATTGTTGCCGCTCTTGCCGCCCGCCCTTCCCGTTAACGATTGGACTGCCATCGCTTATCGTTGGCGCAGACATCGTGGAGCGGGGCGTGGTTTCTTGCAGACGGTCGCGCATCCGCATGTGATTCGGTTTGAAGATTTAAAAGATATTGATGCGCAAAAAGATCGGCTTGATGCAAACACCCAACAGTTTGTTGCTGGCCGTGCAGCCAATAATGTGCTGCTGACGGGCGCTCGTGGTACCGGTAAATCGTCACTGGTAAAAGCGGCACTGCATCGCTATGCCAAACAGGGTTTGCGCTTGGTGGAAGTTGATAAAGCCGATCTGATTGATTTGCCCGAAATCGCTGATCTGCTCGCCACACGTAAAGAGCGCTTCATTATTTTCAGCGATGATCTTTCGTTCGAAGCGAACGATCCTGGCTACAAAGCATTGAAGTCGGTACTCGATGGCGGCATCGCCGCCATCAACGACAATATGCTCGTCTATGCCACCAGTAATCGCCGCCATTTGATGCCGGAAAAAATGAGCGAAAACGAAGACGCCAAACACACGTCTGATGGTGAAATTCATCCTGGTGAAACCACCGAAGAAAAAATTTCACTGTCAGAACGCTTTGGTTTATGGCTGTCGTTTTATCCGTTCGGGCAAGAGCAATATCTGGATATTGCGCGGCATTGGGTTACGGTGCTGGCACCGCAGATTAAAATAAATTCGATTGATGTCGAGGACAAATTGCGCCGCGCTGCACTGCTGTGGGCGCTGGAGCGTGGTTCGCGCAGCGGTCGGGTGGCCTACCAGTTTGCGCGAGATTGGGTGGGCAATGTGTCGCTAGCAGCAGTCCTAACGACGCCCATAGCACCACCCATGGCATCACTAAAGCAGCCTAAAAAACGTGCAGCACGGTCCCCGTCTCACACTTCTCGTTCAGCTCACACTTCTCGTTCAGTTCGCGCTCCTCGCTCAGCGAAATGAAAATCACCGAAGTCGCTGTCGCGGTTTTCTTGAAACCCGACGGCACGTTTCTGTTATCTTCGCGCCCAGAAGGCAAGCCCTACGCAGGCTATTGGGAATTCCCCGGAGGCAAAATCGAACTGGGAGAATCGATACGCGATGCGTTAGTGCGCGAGCTCATTGAAGAATTAAATATCACCATCACGCGCACCACGCCGTGGTTTACTTTCATGATGCACTACACCCACGCCACGGTGCGGCTGCATTGCTGGCGCGTCACCGCATGGCAGGGCGAGATGCGCGGCATGGAGCGTCAACAATTCGCTTGGCAGCAGTTTAATGCCAACCGAGAGCTGACCGTTACGCCCACCTTGCCAGGGTGTGTGCCAATCTTCAAGGCGTTGGCGCTGCCGTTGATATATGGTCGAGCTGATCCTGGCGAAATGAGTACAGAATCATACCTTCAGCATCTACGGCTTTCCTGGAGCCATAATGCCCCGAACGCCGCGCCAGTGCGAGAGTTTGAGTCATCAAACACCAAGCCAATGATTCAACTTCACGTAGATAATTTGTCGGTGGTAATGGGCGCAGCGCACGCAGTATTTGTTGAACGCGTGCAGAAGCTGGCGCAAGAAGCGGGCATCAAGATGTTGATTGGCGGTGATATTTCATTAGCTAAAAATATCGGCACTGACGGTGTGCAGCTTAACGCAGCACAGCTCTATAGCTTGACCGAGCGACCCGACTTTGCATTGGTAGGCGCTACGGTGAGTACACGGGAAGAACTTCTACTGGCGGCCGATCGGCAATGCGATTTTGCGGTGGTGGAATTAGCCGACACATTACCCCTCAACTGGCTCGCATTTGTAGAATTAACCCAGACCACACCCGTGCCCTGCTACGCATCAGGCGCGCTCACGACAAATGATTTAGCCATCGCCATTACCCACGGCGCACATGGGATCGTCATAGCGCAGTAACGAGTAAATCAGGTTTGGGGTTGGCAAAAACGCTAGCTGACTTTCGTACGGGCTGTATAAATAAAATCAGGTTGCTTCCTGTAAAAAAAGCAACCTGATCAATGCGGTAACAACTAGGTTAACGCGCTTAATAGCGCCTGACTATTAAGTGCGTGACTCGAAGCTGCGTCACTTTAAGCTGCGTGACGATCCAGAAACTGCACATTGTCGCTACCGTTAATCGAAATTTTGCGGGGCTTCAATGTCTCCGGGATTTCGCGTACGAGTTCGATATTCAACAAGCCATTATCGAGTGATGCGCTCACGACTTTGACGTGGTCGGCGAGCTGGAAGCGATGTTCAAAACTGCGCGCTGCGATGCCGCGATGCAGGTAGGTTTTTGCATCTGTCTCTTTTTCTTTACGGCCAATAATTTTCAGGGTGTCGCGTTCGGTTTCCAGATCAAGTTCGGAGCAGTCAAACCCGGCGACAGCCATGGCGATGCGATAGCGATTTTCAGACACCAGCTCAATGTTGTAAGGCGGATAGCTGGGCTGTGCATTGCCTTCGTTGACCTGAGCGGCATCAAATAATTGTGCCAGACGATCAAAGCCGATGGCAGAGCGATAAAGAGGGGAAAAATCAAGATTACGCATAAAAATATCCTTTTAAATATAAGCGATAGGTTAATGAAAATGAACTACAAATCAGTAAGCCTCAATTGAGCGCCTACAGGAGAGAGATGGGAGTCTGTTGTAAACATTTCAAGAGCCTTCGTTTAATTTTTTCAGGCGTTACCCGCAGACTCCACAGTTAAGCAGGCATTGACAGTTCAATTGCCTTACTTTAAGGTAAGGCAAATAATGGGCGAGTCCAATAACGAACAATTCAAGCAGCAGCCAAGGAGCCATCAATGATTACCGCCACGATTACTGCTAAAGGTCAAATCACGATTCCGTTCGAGGTGCGAAACGCATTGAAGCTGGACAAAGGTGATCTCATTGCTTTTGAAGAAACTGCGCCGGGCTGTTATGTGTTCAAGCCAGTCCAAAAAGTACCGGTCACTGTTTTGAAAGGCCTGTTTGGCAAGCCAAAAAAAGTAGTCTCGATTGATGAGATGAATGCCGTTATCGCCAAACGTGGGGCGGCCGCTAACATGAGCAAATCCGGTAAATGATTGGCTTGGACACCAACGTATTGGTGCGCTACATCATGCAGGATGATGTGAAGCAGGCCACACGCGCGAGTAAATTAATTGAAGCCTTGAGCCCCTCGTCAATGGGATTTATCACCATCATCTCGATAGTTGAATTGTGTTGGGTACTGGAATCTGCGTTCGACTTATCGCGCGCCCAGATAGTCGAAGTGCTGCAACACTTAACGGCGGTAGAGGTCTTCAAAATTGATCGCGTAAGCATAGTCGCTGCGGCCGTACGCGCTTACAGCGATGGCAAAGCCGGGCTTGCCGATTATCTGATTGAACGTTTATGTGCACAAGCAGGGTGTGAGCAAACTATGACGTTTGATAAAGCCGCTGCCAAATCCGCGGGGATGATATTGATCGATTAACGAAGCTATGATTGCAAGCGGAAGCGAAAATTTAGCCAGCCAGAAAATTAGTATTGAAAATAAAAATTAAAAGGAAGGCGGCATCGTGTCCTTGTCATGGAATGAAATAAAAAGTCGGGCAATTAGTTTTTCCAAAAAATGGGAAGACGAGACTTCCGAGCGCGCTGAAGCACAAAGCTTTTGGAATGATTTCTTTTCCATTTTTGGGATTGAGCGGCGGCGCGTCGCGATTTTTGAGAAGCAGGTCAAGCTCTCGCGGGTTGATGAAAAAGTGCGCAATGGTCGCATTGATGCCTTCTGGAAAGGTGTGCTGCTGATCGAACACAAGAGCGCCGATCAGGACCTTGATCGCGCCTTCGAGCAGGCCGCAGATTATTTTCCCGGCATCATCGAGCGTGAATTGCCGCGCTATATTCTGGTCTCGGATTTCGTCCGGTTTCGCTTGTACGATTTGGATGCGGACACCGCAACCCATTTCAATCTCGCCGATTTACATAAACACATCAAGCGCTTTGGTTTCATCGCCGGTTATCAGGCGGTGGAAATCAAGCCGCAAGATCCCGTCAATATTAAAGCCGCTGAGCAGATGGGTAAGCTGCATGATCTGCTGCTCGCGAGTGGCTATGATGGTCACCCGCTGGAGCTGTTGCTGGTGCGAATATTGTTTTGTTTATTTGCCGACGACACCGGCATTTTCCAGCCCACGCAGTCGTTGCGCGCATGGGTGGATGAGCGCACCCGCGAGGACGGCAGTGATCTCGGTGCGCAATTAGCCCTTCTGTTTCAGGTGCTCAATACACCGGAGGACAAACGCGCCAAAACCCTCGATGAACAAATCAACGCGTTCCCGTATGTGAACGGTAAGCTGTTTGAAGAAACCTTGCCGATGGCGTCCTTCGATACCAAGATGCGCGAGACGCTGCTTGATTGCTGTGCGCTCGATTGGAGCACCATCTCGCCGGCAATATTCGGCGCGCTGTTCCAGAGCATCATGAACGACAAAGCGCGGCGCAATCTGGGCGCGCATTACACCTCGGAAGAAAATATTCTCAAACTCATCAAGCCGCTTTTTCTGGACGAGCTGTGGGCCGAATTTGAGAAAGTTAAATCGAACAAAAACAAGTTGTTTGAATTCCATAAAAAGTTACGCAGCCTCACGTTTTTTGATCCCGCCTGCGGCTGTGGCAATTTTCTCGTCATCACCTATCGCGAATTGCGGCTGCTGGAATTAGCCGTCCTGCGCGTGGTGCATGACGCTGTGGGCTCCAGGTTTCTCGATGTGCATGCAGAAATCAAGCTCGATGTTGATCAGTTTTACGGCATCGAGATCGAAGAATTTCCCGCGCAGATTGCCCAAGTCGCGATGTGGCTGATCGACCATCAAATGAACGTCAAGGTTGGTACCGAATTCGGCATGTACTTCGCCCGCATTCCGCTCAAATCGTCACCGCATATTGTGCATGGCAATGCGCTGCGCATTGATTGGCAAAACGTGTTGCCGTCGGCGCGGTGTAGTTATGTGATGGGGAATCCGCCGTTTGTGGGCGCGAAATTTATGAGCGAGGCGCAGCGTGCCGATTCCGGCGCAGTTTTTGCAGGGATCGATAACGCGGGTCTTCTCGATTTCGTCTGCGCTTGGTACGTTTCTGCTGCACGATACATTCGTCAAATAGACAATCCTGCCGCTGCGCAAGTCGGTATGTCGCTGACGGCAACACATAATTTTCCCGTCCGCGGCGCCTTCGTTTCAACCAATTCCATTACCCAAGGCGAACAAGTCGGCGTGCTATGGAGCTGGCTACTTGCACAAGGCATCAAGATTCAATTTGCACATCGTACCTTCGCATGGAGCAACGAAGCGCGCGGCAAAGCAGCAGTGCATTGCGTCATTGTGGGTTTTGGGTTGTTCGATACGCCGAACAAAACTATTTTTGAATACGATGATATTCGCGGCGAGCCGCATGCAATTTCTGTCATCAACATCAATCCTTATTTGATTGACGCGCCAGACGTTGTGTTGACACGCAGATATAGAAGTGGCTCCGCAATTCTGTACAGTCGTTTAAGTGGAAACTCTGGGTTTAGT
>ENA-OFCD01001036-OFCD01001036.1-metagenomes-genome-assembly--contig:-NODE-1036-length-15398-cov-2.877273_pt1 | contig 15398 bp, 12 predicted proteins | sample MGYA00153392_OFCD01 | MGnify analysis MGYA00153392 | reverse complement strand
AAGTCAACGCCGACCCCGGTAAACGCATAGTTGTCAATCACGCTGACCACGGTGACTGCGCCTTCAAAAGCCGTTGCGATAGCAGCGGCCTTTTCAATTGCGTTATTGGACGTGACAGAGCCGTCTACCGGAACAAGAATTTTTTTAAACACGATGGTTCAGAAACACCTGAACAAACAGCAGCGCATCGAAGAAAAATTGCGCCTTTCCGGCATCAAGTGTGCGTTTATTGCGCCTGAAGATTTATCAGCACAAACTATTAATGCTTATTTGAGTTTGAAAGCACGACAATTATAATGGACTAATTTTTTATTTTCTACAACTTATCCCTCGTTTTATTAATCTCACTTTTCAATTCTTCATACGGCGTGTAACCTTCCGCATCGGTCAAAGTATTCTGCGCTGCATTTTGGTTTTTTTCACCGTATTGACTATTGGCTTGATTTCTTAATTCCTCAACTTTTTTCGTGAATACGCCTTGAAGTATCAACCAGATAAATACAAAGGGATAAAAAATAAGGAGGTAAATGATTTTCATTATTCCGCCTAAGATGCTTGTTTTAAAAACATCAACAAGATTTGTGAGATACGCGAGAACAACTTTATAATTTACAACCAAAGCGATAATGAGAAATATAAAACCAAATTTATACAGCAACGTAACTACTTGAAACGAAATAAAAACAAATCCCACCAAAATAACAACGCCAAAAACAAAAGCTAAGAGTGAATTCAATGGACTTGGATTCGGATTTGAACCGCCACTTCTAAAATTAAAAGTTTGAATTGCCATAGCAGGTAATTATTTTTTATGAAATCTTTTGTACCATTCCTTTTCCAAGATGGCACGGTTTTAGGTTTATATCAACAGCAAAACAAAGATACTAAAAGAATTTTAAGATTAGAGCATTACGTTGCTCTTCAGGCGAGCGGGTGCAATTTATCGGGGGGTAGAATTGCACCTTAGCTCGCTATTTTTTATTATCTTTGCGCGTTTTTAATTTTCACCTTACTATTATGTCCTCAACATCCCCTACACCCCAAGTTCGCATCAATACTAAACTTTCGCATGGAATAAAAGCGTTTGCTCCAGCTTCGGTGGCGAATGTCGCTTGTGGTTTCGATATACTCGGTTTTGCTTTAGAAAAGCCTGGCGATGAAGTCATCGCGCGATTTACCGATGCACATAAAGGTTTAAAGATAACGCGCATAACGGGTGGTACATTGCCTTTTGCACCCGAAAAAAATACGGCAGGCTACGCCATTTTAAAATATTTAGAACACATCGGCGAATCCGGTCGCGGCATTGAAATTGAGATTCATAAAAAAATGCCCTTCGGTTCAGGTTTAGGTTCAAGTGCAGCAAGTGCTGTTTGTGGTGTAATGGCTGTGAATGAATTATTGAAACGACCTCTCACTAAACGCGAATTACTTCCGTTTGCAACACTCGGCGAAAGTATTGCGAGTGGTGCTATTCATGCAGACAATGTTGCACCATCACTTCTCGGCGGTTTTACATTAGTCCGAGACTCAAAAACGAGCGACGTGCACCGCATTCATGCGCCGCGAGGAATGTATGCAACTGTCGTATATCCACACGTAGAAATTTTGACACGCGAATCGCGCGCTGCATTGAGCAAAGAAGTGTCTTTAAAAAACGCTATACAGCAAAGCGCTAATCTCGGTGCGTTCATCATTGGTATGTTTAATTCCGATTTCGATCTCATCCGTCGCTCGCTCGTTGATATTATTATTGAGCCGCAACGCGCACCCGCGATTCCAAGTTTTTATGCACTGAAAGAAGCAGCAGAATCTTTAAACGTTTTGGGTTGTAGTATTTCGGGTTCAGGTCCATCTGTCTTTGCACTCAGTCAGAATAGTTTTATTGCTGAAAACGTTGCTGAGGCATTTCGTAAAATATATTCTGATACCCACATCAAACACGATGTGTATATTTCTCCGATAAATAACGAAGGCGCAATTGTTTTTTAAAGAATTAGTTTTCAAAACTGTTCCACGTGGAACAGTTTAATTTTTAATTTTTAATTCTTCATTGAGATGTATTTCTACTCTACTAAAAACAAAACAGAAAAAGTAAATTTTCAAACTGCACTGTTCAAAGGATTACCCGATGACAATGGTTTGTATATGCCTTTGCGATTCAATAAACTTTCGCCATCTTTTATAGAAAATATAGAAAACTATTCGCTTCAAGAAATTGCTTATCAAGTTTCAAAAACCATTTTAACAGATTCTATTAGTAATTCTACTTTGAGAAATATAGTTGATACATCTATAAATTTCCCTGCGCCGATTCACACACTGAATGAAAATACGCACGTTCTCGAACTTTTTCACGGACCGAGTTTAGCTTTTAAAGATTTTGGCGCACGATTCATGGCGCAGTGCATGAGTCATTATCTGTTAAAAGAAAAAAAAGAAATTACTATTTTAGTTGCAACATCGGGTGATACAGGCGGCGCAGTGGCTGCAGGTTTTTACAAAACACTGTGCGTTAAAGTTGTTATTTTATATCCGAAAGGAAAAGTGAGCGATATCCAAGAAAAACAACTCACTACACTCGGTGAAAATATTACAGCTTTAGAGATTGATGGTACGTTCGACGATTGCCAAGCGTTGGTTAAGCAAGCATTTTTAGATTCAGAGTTGCGCACACGAATTAATTTAAGTTCGGCGAACTCTATTAATATTGCGCGATTGATTCCACAGAGTTTTTATTATTTCGAGGCGTACAAACAACTGAAATTAAAAGGCAAAACAGATATTGTATTCGTTGTGCCCTCAGGAAATTTTGGAAATATTACCGCAGGTTTATTTGCGCAAAAATTAGGTTTACCCGTCAATAAATTTATTGCTGCCGTTAATGCGAACGATGTTTTTACTAAATATATTCAATCCGGAAATTTTACACCGAAACCGTCTGTGCGTACAATTTCAAATGCCATGGATGTCGGTAATCCTTCAAACTTTGCGCGGATAGATTTTTTGAATGATTCCTCTTGGAATAAAGTAAAAAAGAATATTGCCTCTTATACCTTCACCGATGCTGAAACAGAATTAGCGATGCGTGAGGTGATGCAAAAATATAATTACGTTTTAGAGCCCCATGCAGCTATAGGATATTTAGCATGGCAAAAATATGTATCTGAAACAAAAACCCCTGCAACGGGTATTATTTTGGGAACAGCACACGCTGCAAAATTTTATGATGATGTGGTGCGTATCATAAATTCTAAAATAAATGTTCCAGAATCGTTGCAAAATATTTTGCAGAAAGAAAAATTAGCGGTAGCTTTAGCCTCAGATTTCAAAGTTTTTAAAAGTTTTTTGTTGGATAATTTTTAAACGAAAATAAAAGTTCCACGTGGAACAAAATATTGTTCAAAATTAAGCACTAATAGCTATCAACCAACACCTATCAACTATTTTAGTATCAATTAATTTTTTTAAAATGAAAAAACATTTACCGCTTTATCTTTCTACAAAATCCATTTTGCTTTTAATTTGCTGTTTGAGTTTTATAATTCCGACACACGCACAAGACAAAGAACCATCAAAAGATTTTCAAGATAAGTTCAGACAGCTGGAAGAAATTTTGCCAACACCGAACGAGCAACGTACAGCGAGTGGTGCGCCTGGTAAATCGTATTGGCAACAACAAGCCGACTATTCCATGGATTTAGATTTAAATGACGAGACGCAAGTTCTGAATGGAACAGAAACAATTACCTACACCAACAATTCACCCGATCCGTTGAGTTATGTTTGGATGCAACTCGATCAAAATACTTTTCAGAAAGATGGTATAGCTCTTAAAACGCGTGAAAGTTCGTTCAGCGATAAAATGACATTGCGACAACTCAATAGCATTAATAACAATACCGATTACGGTTACAACGTCGAGTATGTGCGCGATGCGAATAATGCAGCGTTGCCGTACACTATCAATGAGACGATGATGCGCGTAGATTTACCCAAAAATTTGCTGCATGGTGAAAAATTAGTGCTCAAAATAAAATGGAATTTTCATATCATTGATCGTCTTGCAACAGCAGGAGCAGGTCGCTCTGGTTGGGAATATTTTCCAGAAGATAAAAACTATTTGTACACCGTTGCGCAGCACTATCCCAGAATGTGTGTGTATAGCGATGTAACAGGTTGGCAAAATAAACAGTTTTTAGGTGCAGGCGAGTTTACTCTATCTTTCGGCAATTACGAAGTGCGCTTAACTGTTCCTGCCGATCACATCGTTGGTTCATCGGGTGTTTTGCAAAATCCGAATCAAGTTTTAACGGCAGCACAAATTGAGCGGTTCAATAGAGCTAAAACAGAATACACTACGCCTGTCATTATTGTAACAGAAGCCGAAGCGCGCGAAACTGAAAAAACAAAATCAACGGCGCGCAAGACATGGATTTTTAAAGCAGAAAACGTGCGCGATGTCGCGTTTTGTAGTTCGCGTAAATTTATTTGGGATGCGATGGGTGTGAAACAAAGCAACGGCACAACGCCAATTGCAATGTCGTATTATCCGAAAGAAGGCAATCCGCTGTGGGAAAAATATTCTACAAAAGTTGTAGCGCATACGTTGCGCTCATACTCAAGTCATACGTTTCCATATCCATATCCGATTGCGATTTCTGTTCATACCGATCAAATCGGCATGGAATATCCGATGATTTGTTTCAACGGTGGCAGACCTGAAAAAGATGGCACTTACAGCGACAGAACAAAATATGGAATGATTGGCGTTATCATACATGAAGTAGGACACAATTATTTTCCAATGATTGTTAATAGCGATGAACGCCAGTGGACATGGATGGATGAAGGTTTAAATTCGTTTTTAGAATTTTTAGCGCAACAAGAATTTGAGCGCGATTATCCAAGTCGTCGCGGGCCACCAGCAAATTTAGTGGATTATATGAAAAGCGATAAATCAACTTTAGAACCGATTATGACCAATTCAGAATCGTTGCGACAGTTCGGAAATAATGCGTACGGTAAACCTGCAACCGCATTAAATATTTTGCGCGAAACTGTAATGGGTCGCGAGTTATTCGATTTTGCTTTTAAAACGTATGCTAACCGTTGGATGTTTAAACATCCAATGCCTGCCGATTTTTTCAGAACCATGGAAGACGCATCAGGTGTTGATCTCGATTGGTTTTGGCGTGGTTGGTTTTACACGACCGATAATGTTGATATCGCGATCAGTAATGTGCGCGCTTTAAAAGTTAGTCCGAAAGATCCGACTGTAGAAATGGCGATGCAAAAAGATAAAGAAAATGCACTGCCGAAATCAATGCACAAACTATGGATGAGCGCGATCCAAGTCTGAAAGATTTTTACTCGAACGATATGCAATACGCCGTAACGACAATTGATAAAGAGGAGCAACAGAAGTATATAAAAAGTTTGAGTCCAGAAGAAAAGAAATTTTACGACGAGCCTGCTAATTATTACGAAGTGTCGTTCACGATGAAAGGCGAATTACTCTCGCCGATAATTTGCGAATTGCAATTCACTGATGGCACGTCGGAATACAAAAATATTCCTGCCGAAATTTGGCGCATGGGCAAAAAAACGGTGACGAAAGTTTTTAAATCGCAAAAAGAATTGAAACAAGTTGTGCTCGATCCATATCTCGAAACGTGCGATGTGGATGTGAGCAATAATTATTTTCCGAATAAACCACAGGCTACGCGCTTTGAAATTTTTAAAAGAAACGCCAACAGTGGCGAAAATGCTATGCAAAAAGCATCGCGCGCCAAAAGTAAAGATGGCGGTTCTGGTGGTGGTAAATAATTGCGAATTATAAATTAAAACTTCGTCCTTGCTCTTGTGTAGGGACGAAGTTCTTTATATCAATACAGTTAATATTCCTAGACAAGTGACTTTTCAATAAAGTTTTTAAATCCTACATCACAGCGCAGAAACAATTTTTTCTAAATTAGAGCGCAATTTAAAATCTTTAGTAAGTAAGTTACTGATATAATTAGCGGTGAAAACAGTTTCGGTAGCAGTGTAAAATCGGCGCGAGCGTTCAATGTTCACAAAACTTAAATTATTGAATAGAGGTTTTAGTGCGCGGAGGCAATGCGCAGCGCAAACCGATTCGCAAGCGAAATGAATTCCGAAATCGCGTGAAAGTTGCGGTAGATTTTGGTGTGTGAGAATAAAAACAAAAACATCTGGCGAGGTGAATATACTATCGAAGCAGTGTAATTCATCTTGAACAGCGGTGTAAAAATCGCGCAAAATTTGTACGTCATATTTATTTTCTAAAAAACCAAAACTTGTAACTGACCCATCCACTTCTGTATAGTTGAGCTTGTGGGTTATTAATTTTTTTGAGACGTATCGTTCGCGCTGTTCAAATAAATAGGCATTGGAAATTTTTAAAAAAGAAAGTTGTATTTTCTGCAATTCTGTAGGCTGGCTTATAGTGCTGGCAAAACTTTCTTTGAAATCCTTTTCGAGTTTTTCAAATTCAGAACACAGCTCTTGTATGTAGGCGCGTTTATCAGGTTTGTTTCTTTTTAACAATTGTTCACGCACTTCTGATTTGAATAACCAAAAGCGTTCTTCTAACGCCATTTCTAAATTGCGAATAGAAGCAAAATTATAAACCTCAGTAAAAGATTTAGAAAGTGCTTCTACCCAATTAAACTCATTGATATAATTATTGTCAGCATCCACAGTTTTCATCGCGTTGTAAGTTGTCTTAATCTTAAAAATTAATGCAACAAATCTAGAGTAAATAAATCTTTTTTACAAATAAACAAAACAAAATGTTTTAAAGATAACGTTGTTTTTAAAAGCCTATAATTTTTCCAATTCCTCCCAATACTCGACGGCACGACGCGTGTGCGGAATGCAAATAGAACCACCGACTAAATTCGCCACGGCAAACACATCCCAAATTTCTGCTTTGGTTACGCCGAGTTCGTGGCATTTTCCGAGATGATATTTGATACAATCGTCGCACCGCAAAACCATAGATGCTACCAAACCCAAAAGTTCTTTTGTGCGTTTATCCAATGCACCATCTACATAAGTTTGGTTGTCTAAACTCCAAAATCGTTTAATGACTTTGTTGTCTTCGGCTAAAATGCGCTCATTCATGCGCTCGCGGTAATCGTTAAACTCTTGAATCATTGACATAATTTCTTTTTTTTGTTATAGTCTACCCGAATTTTAATAGACAGTGAATTAAATTTCTATATCCTTCAAGCTCATTCCTGACACCTGACACCTGACACCTTAAAAATCGGTTGTATTTATCAATCTATTTCAAAAGCATTATCGCTGCCATTGTTTCAATAGATTGATAAATACAACCGATTTTTAAATTTTCGTTTTCCGCATGCTGATTATTATCGTAATTAACAACAGGTACAGTAATCGGTGGCGTTTTTAAAATTGTTTCAAACAAAAATAGGGGTAAACTTCCTCCAGCCGATGGCAATAAAACTAAAGGTTCAGCACTCGTTAACTGAACCGCTTTTACGATGCGTTGCGCCAAAGGTAAATCCATAGATGTGCGCTGCGCATTATAACCTGAACCGTTTGTAACCGTAATAATGTTTGGATATTTAGCGCGCTCTTCATCAGTAGGTTCGGTTGCCGTAACAAAAAATCCTTGCTTTCTGATGTGATTAATCACTTTTTGAGTTTGTCGCTCCGCATCATTGCCTTTTACTAAACGCAAATCTAAAGTAGCCATCGCTGTTGTTGGAATTACATTGGCTGCTAATTTCCCAACATTAGCACTAACAATTCCATTTATGTTTAGCGTAGGAAGTGCTGAAATAGATTCGTAAAAACTACGATCGGGATTTTCGGTTTGCGCAAATGCTAATTCGCGTTGCATCATCGGCGAAGGATCGGGAATGAGTTTAATGGCATCTTTTTCGCGCGCACTCAATGGCGTAACATCGTCATAAAAACCATCAACAAGCACTTTGCCTTTGTCATCTTTCAAACTCGCCAATAGTTGAACCAATTTCAAAGCTGGATTTGGTGCCCAATTTCCGTAATTGCCACTGTGCAACGGTCGCTTCGCGCCGTAAACGGTTAAATTCATATTTACATCGCCGCGCACACCAAAAACGATTTGCTTTCTACCCGATGCGTGAATAGGACCATCCGAAATCACCCACAAATCGGATGCAAGCAGATTTTTATGCTTTTCTAAAATTTTTCCCAAATTGGGTGAACCCGCTTCTTCTTCGCCTTCAAAAAAGAATTTTATATTTATGTTGGGTTGTAATTCCGTTTGTTTAATGGCATAAAAAGCGTTTAAAATTCCAAATACGCCCGCTTTATCGTCCGCAGCAGCGCGTGCATAAATACGCCAATCGTCATTGATTACTTCGTTTTCTTTCGGAAACGCTATAAACTTTCCGCCTTTATCCAATCTATCGGTTACTAATTGTGGTTTGAAAGGTTCTAAACCAGCTGACCAATTTTTAGGTGTAACAGGTTGACCATCGTAATGTGCGTAAAATATAATTGTTGTTGTCGCTTTCGGATTTAGTATTTCGCCATACACAGCAGGTATTGCGCCATCGGCTTCTAAAAGTTTGCCTTGAATACCACGCTTCTCCATCATTTTCAGAATGAATTGCGCGTTTTGTCGCAATTGTTCTGGATCGTTACCGGTGTTCGGAATACTTAAAAAAGAAAAATACTCTTGCAGTAATTCGTACCGATGGGTTTGGTGAAAGTTTGTAATTTTTGTAAGCTCTACTTTAGTTTGCGCTTTTATTGCAAAAGCAAAACAAATAAAAAGATTCAGAAGTGTAAAATTTTTTCTATTGAACATTGTGCGCGATAGTTTAATATATTTCAGGTGCAAATTACACAAAAATTTCAATCTTTCAACACCGATCTTAAACCCATTAAACCATACAGTGGAATATTAATAAATTCATTGCTGCGAATAAAATTTCGGGGTGAAGCGCGTAAAAGTAATTTAGGTTGAAATTTATCAGCGTAACTTCTCAAACTTTTGGTGTTCCTATTCATTCCGCTTTTAACTTCTAACGGATAAATATCATTCTGATACTGAAAAACAAAATCCACTTCTGCTTCGCGCTCCGATGACCAATAAAATATATCTTGCTCAAATAATTTAAGGAGTTCTAAACAGGTATAATTTTCTACGAAAGCACCATTATATTCTACAAATAATTCATTGGGTTGCAAAATAATTTCGGGCGATAAATTCAGCAGTGCACCCAACAAACCCGTATCTAAAATGTAAATTTTAAATTTAGAAAAATCGACGTAACCTAAAATTGGCAATTTAGCCGTTCGCAGTTGATTAACTACATGAATCAATCCGGCATTTTTAAGCCACTTAATGCTTTGCTGATAATTAATAGCGCGCGCATTATTTTTTACATCGTTATAAATAAATTTTTTATTTTCTTTAGCCAACTGAAACGGAACAGATTGCCATACTTCTGACACTTTGATAGCTTGAGTAGGATCGGAGTATTTAGAAAAGTCGCGTTGATAAGCGTTTAAAATATCTTTTTGAATTTGTCGCGCTGCGCTAATATCTTTATTGTGGTTATAGTCAACCACAACTTCGGGCATTCCACCCAGAAAAAGATACATTTTCAAAAACACCAACATTTTTTCATGCAATACATCGGGCAGAAAATCTAATATGCTTAATTTTTCTACCAACAAATTTTCCCCCATCGCTTCTAAGTATTCTGCAAAACTTAAAGGATAGAGAGTTAAAAAATTTACTTTACCAACGGGAAAACTTTACGTTTTCCCGAGACTAACACCCAAAAGCGAACCCGCAGCGATAATATGAATTTCGGGTGCTTGTTCTTGAAAATATTTAAGACTTGTGAGTGCATCTCGACAATTTTGAATTTCGTCAAAACAAATGAGCGTATTATCGAAATGTATTTTTTTGTTGAGTAGTAACCCGATATTTTCAATTATTTTTTGAAGTGATAATTCGTTCGCAAAAAGTGATTTAAGGTTGGGCGTCTGTTCAAAATTCAAATAGATATAGTCGGTGTATTCTTTTTTACCAAATTCATTAATCAACCAAGTTTTACCCACTTGCCGCGCCCCTTGAATCAACAACGGTTTTCTCCGTGTACTGACTTTCCAATCCAACAAATTTTTATACAAGGCTCGGTGCATTTACTATTCGCATCGTTTGAACAAAATAAAACAAAAGTACGCCGTTATGTGTATAAAAGTGTAGGACTGAAATAATTTATGTAGGGAAAAGTGTATGAAAAATCGAAATTTATGTAGGGAAAAATGTAATCGTAAAATTTTAATTATTGATGAATAAAAAAAGCCGCGTCCATTTTAGGTGACACGGCTTATATGATTTTAGCTAAAAAATAAACTTATTGCACTTTTACAATAGATTTTACTTGCTGAATAGATTCGTTCTGCAAACGAACGTAGTATAAACCGTTCGGTAAATATCCGCCGTTAAAATAAACGCGGTAGTCGCCTGCAATATATTGTCCGTCAACTGGAACGGCAATAATTTGACCTTCAGCATCAATGACTTGAACGAGCGTGTGTCCGCCATACGTTGTAAAACTTATAGTGGTTGCAAAATCGAACGGATTAGGATATGCTGAAATTAAATTTAAGCCCGCAGCTTGATTAGCATCATGTGTTGCAGTTGTTGTTGTACACGCATTCGGTGAAACAATAGGCAAATATTGATACGTATTGAGCAAAATTGTTTTGACCTCAGAGTCTGGAGTGCAAAACCAATCGCGCATAATTGTTCCATAAACAGAACGGAAATCGTATTGCATCGGAATATTATTATTCACGTTAGCACCCGTTGGCACTTGTACATTTGTACCGAGTACACCGCCGTTAAGTTTTGTGCCCATAATAAACATCGGATATGCTGCGCCGTGATCTGTTCCACCAGAAGCATTCGATTGTATGCGACGACCAAATTCCGAAAATGTCATAGTCAGCACGCGATCGGCAACGCCCGCTTTTTCTAAATCGCGTTGAAACGTAAGCAGTGCATCGTTTAACTCACCTAAGCGATTTGCCTGGTTTCCTTTAGTATGATCCAACGGATCAACCTGAATAGCATGTGTGTCGAAACTACCACCTACTGTTACAAAATACACGCGCGTTTTCAATCCACCTTTAATAAAACGCGACACACGCGAAAGTTCTAAACCAAGCGTTGTATTAGGATAAGTTGCAGCAGTGCTTAAAGATTTATCGAAAGCAGCTTTAACAACTTTTCCGTAAGTATCGGATTGAACAGCAACTTGTTGTAAAAATTTTAATTCTGTTCCCGATTTACCAGTGCCAGTATTTGTTCCACCGTCTGTCAAAAAGGAGTAAGGATTTGATGGGTCGGAAACCGTAATTCCCATTAAAGTGCTCAAACCTCCAAACGTTACAGAAATATCGTTCATCTCAATACCGAGCGGATCAGGCATGGTTGTATTTGGAAAACCTGTTGGAAAATTCGGATATTCGTTGGTTAGATAACGACCTACCCAACCCGATGTTAAAACTTTATTTGAATCAGCACCCGTCATTAAAATATCGGTGGCTCTGAAATGCGAAAAACTTTGGTTGGGATAACTTACACTCTGAACGATTTTAATTTTTCCTTCATTGTAAAGCGTCTGAACACCTGTTAATGCTGGATTTAAACCTGTAGCAGTGTTGCCGTTAAGCTTTAAGACTTGCGCCGCAGGTATTAAAATATTACTGCGATTAGCGGTGAGCGCATCATACTGATCTAATGGAATGACTGTATTCAGACCATCGTTTCCACCGGCTAAACGCACGATGACTAAAACTTTATCTGTTTCAGTATAAGGGTTGAGCAGTTGCGACATCAAGCCAGAAAGCCCTAATGACTTAACACTCATTCCCTGAATGGTGCTTGGTATCACAATACCCGCAGCAGAATGTTTTATAAAATTTCTTCTTTTCATGATAAGCTTTGAGCTATGAGCCACTAAACGAATGGAAGGCTCATTACTCAAAACTCATAGCTCAACGCTATTTCAATCCATATACACCGACTTGATTAGAAAATGTAGGCAAATACACTTTTCCGTTTGCAATAGTGGGTGCAGCAAATTTGGCGTAATTGCCCGATCTATCAGCAGCCGTTTGTGCGTTATTGTTCCACAGTTCTTTAGTGATGTCATTCGCATCGAAAGCGCGCAAAATTCCAGGACTAACGGTGTGTTCTGCATCGCCACTGGCAGCATAAGATGCCCAAAGAATGCCCGTTCCATCCAAAGAACCATTTGAAGAAACACTTAGCACCGCACCATTTTGTCCTGTCGGACCCGTTGTAGTTCTAAAAACTTGCTTTGCCGCATCTATTAAATTGGATGAGCGATTGAAAGGCAGCCCGCGCAGTTTATCGTTTTCTGCCCAGATGTAAATAAATTCAGTGGCTGCACCTTTGAAATATGAAGGCTGACAGTGCATATTGGCATTAGTGGTCGTAAAAATAGTTTGAACAATATTGTTACTCGTTTTTGAAACACCACCCATATTGTCTTTATTGACAATATACAAATTGCCATCCTTGCAACCTGTAAAGAAGAGATTGGTATTTGGAATTAAAAACGCGCCCAATGCTCCGTAATCTAAATCGTCAGCTTCGAGTGCTTGGTAATTGAACGGTGTAAAAAATGAACTCACCGTTAAAGTTGAACCCGAAGGCGTAAGTTTCATGGCGCTTTCACCCCGATTGAGCACATTCGCTGGGTCAGTGCCAACGCCCACAGTTCCATTACCAATTACAAAATATAAATTCCCAGACGCATCAGCAGCTATACCCCCTCCACTTTGCCAAATTCCACCTGCTCCGCCATTCGGGGTATCGTTATAAACAATTTTTTGCACTAAAGTCGAAACGTCATATCCTAAAATCCAACCGTGATACGGACCCCAATCGCAATGCGAAGAAAATGCAACATACACAGTTCCATTCACCAAAGTGAGTGCTGAACGTTGATTTGCTTTTTGCGGATTAAAACCAATTATACCGTTCGAACTGCCATCGCCGTTGCCTTTATAACTTGCAGTGATTTTTACTGGACTACCAGAATTTTCGTTACCCGTAATAATATTTATAGCGTGAAGATATTGATAAAAGTTTTTTCCGTCAGTGCTTCTCGCAACAAAGTACATCGTTTGCGAAACAGAATCAATTACAGGTGTACCAACAATGCCGATACTTCCACTAAAATCCTGATAACCACCGCCACATGCGCCAGTCATGTCTGTATTTTTAGGAGCACGCAAGCCAGTAACGGAATAGTTTTTTTGCCAATACGGCGTGCCATCATCCGCATCGAAAGCGTACACCGAATTACTCACTGTTGCAATGAGTACGATATTGTGTGTGCCATTTGCTATCGAAACATTTCCAACTACTAACGGCTGCGAATACACTTGGTCGTCCACGCTGAGTGGAAAAAGTTTGCCAAATGTTTTAGCATTCACATTGCTCGTTGTCAATTTTGTTTCGTTGCTGTTCCAACCGCTACGCGTATTGTTATTATGCTGAGTTAAAACAGAAATATGTTGATCATTCTGGATAGTTCTTATAGTAGTATCACTTGTGGTCATACTCGTTTTTCCGCAACTAAAAAAAATAAAAAATAAAAATAAAAAAACTACATTTTTGAGTTGGAACATTAAGGCAAGGTATTTAGAATAGAAAACTAAAAGCTAAAGAAATTATTATAAAAAAATTAATTTAGGCATTGCAAATATAAACCCGCTAAGGCAAATACAAAATAATAACTCCCCTGATTACTATAAGGGCGGCTAATAATTTATTGAGAGGAGAGTTTTATAAAATTTGGTAAGACAACCCAAAACGCAAAACGCGCGAATAGGATTTTTTATTAGCGTTGGGATAATCGTCTAAGTAGTCTGATATGCCTTGCGCAAAACTTACATTAATAGAATATTTTTTGTAGTTTACGGCAACAGAAACACGAGGGCGGAAATCGAACTCCACAAAATAATTTTTTGATTTTACGGATGTTTTGATGTAATCGTCCACAGGTGATTTATAAACACCGACAGTTGAGTTGAGAAAATACCCCATATCCATTCCAGTGGTGAAATCTATGGAGAGAGATTTTTCAGAAAACTGTCTGCCGATAAAGGGTGAAAAATTTAGAAAATTGGAATTTAAATTAAACACAAACTCATTCGGGACTAAAGTAATTTTAGTCAACTCATCGGCTGTGTAAAATAAATGTGGATTTTGTTGCACTTTATTTCTCAGAATATCTAAACCAGCCTCAAAACCAAAAATTAAATGGTTTTTAGTGATGCGCTTCAAGGTGGTTGATACGCCGAAACCCAAATTACTACCAAATTGAAACGTACCAAAAGTTCCTAACTTACTCGTTGAGTAAAAAAGCGTCGGCGCTTTCGTAGAATTGGGTCGTCTGAAATTATACGTATTGCCACTCAGCCCGACACTAAATTCTGTTTTCTGTGCAAAACCTCTGTTTACGCACAAAACTAAAAAAAAGAGTGCTAATACATTTTTCATACGCATTATTGAAACAGCAGAAATCTAATAGCAAATTTAGGAACTTATTTCATTGCAATCAAAATTAATTCGGTTTTGAAAATATTTTAACATTTCTTTTTGATTTTTAAATAGGTTTTGTCCTATTCAAAATCACATATCGCTTTCCCCACTTTTAACTTTTCATTATTCACTTTTCACTTCTTTTCTAAAGTCGGATACGTAATTCCTAACTGCTCCAAATACGTTTTATATTTTGTTGGATTGTAATAAAATTTTTTCATTTCAGCGCGATAGGGTTCCATTTTTTCTTTATTCAAATATGTTGGTGCTGGGTCTTTGTCTGTTATGAAAGGTATGTAGTGCGTATCTTTTGTCTGAACATTTGTGAAATAATCTTTTGCATCGGCAATAATTTTTGGTGTTGTGAACATATCAATCAATGTGAGTGCTGTTGCTTTAGCACCTGCCAAACAACCTTTATGTGCAATTGGCGTTGCCATCGCAATCGCATCACCCCAATGATGTCCTTTCAAACCTGGAATATTAGCAGGATAGTATAAAACAATAGTTGGCAAATTCCAAGAAATATCGGCGATATCGTCGCTGCCACCACCCCAAGAATACGGCACAGAACCTTTGAGCGTATCAATTGTAGTGCGTAAACCATTTATTTCTTTACCGTATAAATCTTTTTTGGGTGCTTCCATCAGTTTTTGCGTGGCGCGCGCCAAAGCTTGATCTGCTTCAGTCCAAATCGGCATACCAACTTGGTCAATGTTAGCATGTAACGCTTGTGCAATCGGTTTATTAAAAT
>ENA-OFCD01001034-OFCD01001034.1-metagenomes-genome-assembly--contig:-NODE-1034-length-15416-cov-4.492481_pt1 | contig 15416 bp, 28 predicted proteins | sample MGYA00153392_OFCD01 | MGnify analysis MGYA00153392 | reverse complement strand
GGAAGCGGGTCCAGCTGCTGCGGTCTTTGCCTGAGCCATAATCGGAGTCCTTAATTAACTACTTGAGTCTTTGAGAGTGTGGCGATTGTCGTCGAAACCGAACGGGACCTAGGAGGGATGAGGAGCCGGACTCCTGTACGGTGACGATTTCCGACGCCGGGATCGTGAAGGGATCGGCGACAATCGCCGCGCTCTCACGCCTTGGGCGTGGTGGGACGCGCGCGGCTGAGGACGCCCTTGCGGGGGCCCTTACGGGTGCGGGCGTTCGTGTGCGTGCGCTGTCCGTTGACGGGGAGACCCTTGCGGTGACGGAGTCCGCGGTAGCAGCCGAGGTCCATCAATCGCTTGATGTTCATCTGCACTTCCCGGCGGAGATCACCCTCCACTTTGTACTCGCCCTCGAGGAGCTCGCGGATGCGCTTGATCTCGCTCTCGGTGAGCTCTTCCGTCTTCTTGGTCGGAGAGATGCCGGTCTTTGCGCAGATCTCGAACGCGAGCTTCTTACCGATGCCGTACAAATACGGCAGCGAGTAAGCGAGGTGCTTGTGCTTGGGTAGGTCGACGCCTGCAATACGAGCCATGATCTTCTATCCCTTAGCCTTGTCGCTGCTTGTGACGTGGGTTCTCACAAATGATACGGACGACGCCTTTTCGGCGGACGACCTTGCACTTGTCGCAAATCTTTTTGACGCTCGGACGAACTTTCATGACTCACTCGCTAGTTAGCTACTTGTGTCGATAGGTGATGCGGCCGCGGCTCGGATCGTAAGGGCTGACCTCTACGGTGACTCGGTCGCCTGGAAGGATTCGGATGTAGAACTGCCGCATCCTCCCGCTGATGGTCGCGAGAACGCTCAAGCCGTTATCGCATTTGACCTTGAACATCGCGTTGGGCAGAGCCTCTTGGACGACGCCATCGAACTCGAGCTTGTCGCCTTTGGGTTCTTTTCTCTCCCGACGCTCACTCATTCACAGAATCCTTCCTCACACACCCAACGCGGCGAAAATCCGTTTGGTTACTTCACCGACGTCGCCTACTCCGTCGACCCGCTTCAGTACTCCCTCTTTTTCGTAGAAGGGAATGACTGCGGAAGTATCTCTCGCATAAGCGTCTAGACGCTTTTTGACAGCTACTTCCGTGTCGTCGGCCCGATGCACAAGCTCCGCGTCGGGGGGCGGCGGGTTATACTTCAAGTGATAAATCTGTCCAGTCCGTTTATCGGTTCGGCGGAGCACTGTACGCTCGATCAGCAGGGCAGGATCGACCTCGATCGCGATGGCGACGTCGATGCGCTTGCCGCGCTTGCCGAGCATGGCCTTGAGCGCCTCTGCCTGAACCACAGTGCGCGGAAAGCCGTCGAACAAGGCTCCGTTCAATGCGTCGGGCTGCTGCATGCGGTCGACGATTAGGTCGATGACGACCTCGTCCGGCACGAGGCCGCCGTTGTCCATCGCCTTGGTGAGCTCCGGCGTGAGCTTCCCCGCGGCCTTGTTCGCCCTCAAAATATCGCCCGTGGAGAGCTGCGGAATCTTCAGCTGCTCAGCCAGGATCTTGGCTTGCGTCCCCTTGCCTGCGCCAGGCGGACCCACCAATAGGATGTTTTGGCCCATCAGACATCCCTCCGTCCGCGAAGTCGCGTGGAGCGTCCACCGCCGCCAGAGAGGCCTTCATAGTTTCGCGTGATGAGGTGCGCTTCGATCTGGCGAACGCTGTCGAGAGCGACACCCACCACGATCATGATCGAGGTACCGCCGCGATAGAACGGCACGTTGAACCACTGCGTGATGATGTCCGGCACGATGCACACGGCCGACACGTAGAGCGCGCCGCCGAGCGTAATTCGCGTCAGCACCTTATCGATGTAGTCCGCTGTCTGTTTGCCCTGGCGAATGGTCGGGATGAACGCCTGCTGCTTCTTCAGGTTGTCGGCGACATCCACTGCTTGGAAAGTGACTGCCGTGTAGAAGTAGCAAAAGAAGACAATCAGAATGACATAGAGGATCTCGCCTGCGAAGCCGTGGCGATTCACCGCCTCGTTGAGATCGCTCATCAACGGGATGTGAAAGTTCGCGAGCGTCTGCGGGAAACCCAAGAGCGAGAGCGCGAAGATCGGCGGGATTGTGCCCGCGGTATTTACGCGTAGTGGCAAGTGGGCAGTCTGTCCGCCATAGACTCTTCTGCCGACTGTGCGTCTCGCGTAATAGATCGGAATTCGCCTTTGCGCGGTCTCGAAGAAGACGATCGTGCCGACCGTGAGGACGATGATCGCGACTACGGCGGCGAGGTTCAGCGGGCGAATGTCTCCGGCGTGCGTCGCGAAGTAGCCCGCGACCCCACTCGGGATGCCGGTCACGATGCCGGCGAAAATCAGCAGCGAAATGCCGTTTCCGATGCCGCGCTCGGTGATCTGCTCACCTACCCACATGATGAACGCGGTGCCCGTGGTGAGCGTGAGCACTGTCATCAAGCGGAAGCCCCAGCCGGGGTGCGTGACGACGCTACCGCTGGCGGCTCCGGCCAAGTCGCTATTGGAGGCGCCCTCCACAGTGAGGGCCATTCCGAACGCCTGGACGAACGACAACACGATAGTGCCGTATCGCGTATATTGATTGATCTTGCGCGTGCCCTGCTCACCCTCTTTACGGAGCTCGTCCAAGGGCTTGAAGACCATTGTGAGCAGCTGCAAGATGATGCTCGCGCTGACGTACGGCATGATGCCGAGCGCGAAGATCGAGAGGTTGGAGAGGGCGCCACCGCTGAACAGGTTGAGCGCACCGACGAGGCCGCCGCCCTGCTTCTTCACGACCTGCGCCATGACGGCGCGATCGACGCCGGGGATCGTGACGAAGACACCTACGCGGTAGACCGCGAGCATCAACAAGGTAAATATGAGCCGCCGGCGCAGCTCAGGCACCTTGGGGATGTTCGCGAACCCGGCGAAGCTCGCCATGGGAAAGCTTACTTCGCCTCGACGATGGCGGACACGATGAGGGCCTTGCCGCCGGCCTTCTCGATCTTCTCGACGGCCAACTTGGAGAACCCGTGCGCCGTGATGGTGATCTTCTTCTTGAGGTCACCGTTGCCGAGGATCTTGATGCGGTCGATGCGGCCCTTGACGAAGCCGCGGTCGCGCAAGAGTGTCTCGTCGATGTTGGTGCCGGCGTCGAACGTCTCGAGCATGCCGACGTTGACCTCGGCGGTACGAACGGGGAACGGCGGGTTGAAGCCGCGCTTCGGCAAGCGACGCGCGAGGGGCGTCTGTCCGCCCTCGAACTCACGGCGGACGCCGTTACGTGCGTACTGGCCTTTGCTGCCGCGACCTGCGGTCTTGCCGAGGCCGGAGCCGACGCCGCGACCCTTGCGGAGCTTGTCTTTGGAGGAGCCAATCGGTTTGGCGAGCTTGCTCAACGTGTCAGCCATGACTCACGACGCTTTCTTCGCTGCTGCTACTGCGGGCTTCTTCACCACGGGCGCCTCGGTCTCTTGAACCGAGATGAGGTGGATGACCTTCTTGACGGCGCCGCGGAACGACGGCGTGTTCTTCACGACGACGGAAGAGCCGGGGCCGCGCAAACCGAGGCCTTTGATGGTGGTACGCATCGACTCGGTCTGGCCGATGACGCTGCGCTCTTGTCGAACCAAAAGGTGCGTCTTGCTCACGGCGTCGCCTCGGGGAGTTTGGTGGTGCTGATGGGAGCGCGAACCTTCGCGCGCTTCGAGAGGTGGCCGATCTCGGCGACTTCCTTGCCGCGCTTGCGAGCGATGTCCTCGACGCTGCGGAGGTTGCGGAGCGCTTCCAGCGTCGCGCGCACGATGTTGTGCGGGTTCGCGCTGCCGATGCACTTGGTGAGGATGTCGTGGATGCCCGCGCTCTCGACGACGGCGCGAACTGCGCCGCCTGCGATGACGCCCGTTCCGGCCGAGGCCGGGCGGAGAAACACTTCACCTGCGCCGAAGTGGCCAGTGATGTGGTGAGGGATCGTCACGCCGTCGAGCGGGACCTTGAACATGTTCTTGCGAGCCTGTTCGTTACCCTTGCGGATCGCCTCGGGCACTTCGTTCGCCTTGCCGAGGCCCACACCCACGTGACCGTTCTCGTCGCCCACGACGACGAGCGCCGCGAACGAGAAGCGCCGTCCGCCTTTGACGACCTTCGCCACGCGGTTGATGTGGATGATGCGCTCTTTGAGGTTCTCGTCGTCGACTTGGTCGTAAGCCATGATGATTGTTCCTGTCTAAATCAGATCAGAAGTCGAGGCCGGCTTTGCGCGCGGCGTCGGCGAGGGCTTGAATTCGGCCGTGGTAGAGGTAGCCGTTACGATCGAAGACAACGGCTTTGATGCCCTTGGCGATCAACAGCTTGGCGACGATCTCGCCAACCTTCTTCGCGGCTTCGGTCTTGTTCACGTCATCGGCGACGGGTCGGACCTCACGCGTGAGCGTGGAGGCGTGCGCAAGCGAGTTGCCGGTGACGTCGTCGACGGCCTGAGCATAGATGTGCTTGGCGGAGCGGAAGACCGTGAGACGCGGGCGCTCTGCGGTTCCGCTCAACTTGCGACGGATGCGAAGCTTCCGACGCTCGCGCCCAACGATTTGCATAGCCATGATGAAAAAGCTCCTAAACGTGTTTCCCGCGGCGCGCTCTGGCAACCGCGAGGGATCGCGTTCAATTCCTAGTTGGCAATTACGTGTTTACTTGCCGCCCTTGCCGGCCTTGCCCGCCTTGATGCGGACCTTCTCGTTTTGATAGCGCACGCCCTTGCCGCCGTAGGGCTCCGGCGGGCGGAACCCGCGGATCTTGGCCGACGTCTGGCCCATGACCTCTTTGTCCGCGCCAGTCATGACGAGCAGAGTTCCCTTGCTGTCTGCGGGAATCTCCACCTTCACGCCCTGCGGAATGGGGAAGTTGATGGGGTGCGAGAAGCCGAGCGAGAGGTTCAGGATCTGACCCTTCACTTCGGCGCGATAGCCAGTGCCGACGAGTTGCAGCACCTTCGTGTAACCGACGCCTGCGCCTTGGACCATGCCGTTGATGAGCGAGCGCGCGAGACCTTGAAAGCGCGCGCCATCTCGGCCGCCGACGGTCGGCATCACCCTGACGGTGGCGCCTTCGATCTTCACGTCGACGTTCGGCATGAGCTTGCGGCTGCTAGAGCCCTTGGGGCCCTTGACCTCGATCTTGCCGTCTTTGATCGTGATGGACACGCCTTTGGGCACGTCGATCGTGCGCTTGCCAGTGCGTGACTGGCGAAGGTTCGCGACTTCTGTCGTTGCGGTTGTCGTCATGAGATCACCAGACCTCGCAGAGGAGCTCGCCGCCGACGCGCTGCTTGCGGCATTCTTTGTCCGTCATCACGCCACGGCTCGTGGAGAGAATCGAGATGCCCATGCCTGCACGGACGCGCGGGATGCGATCGTGGGGAACGTAAACGCGACGACCAGGGGCCGACACGCGGGAGACGCCGTCGATCGCGCTCTGACGATCGCGACCGTAACGGAGGATGATGGTGAGCGTCTTGGGGCCTTCGCCTTCGGACACACGGACGTCATCGACGTAGCCTTCGCCCTTGAGGACGGCGGCGACGTGCTGCTTGAGGCCGGAGAACGGCATCTCGACTCGGTCGTGGCGCGCGAGGGCGCCGTTGCGGATGCGGGAGAGCATGTCCGCGATGGGATCGGTCATCATGGCTTCACCAACTCGCCTTGATCACGCCGGGAACTTCTCCGCGGAGTGCGAACAACCTGAGACAAATGCGGCAAAGCTCGAACTTGCGGTAATAACCGCGAGCGCGACCACAGACCTTGCAGCGGTTGCGGTGACGAACCGCGAACTTCGGAGCCCTGTTGAGCTTTGCGTACTGACTTGCACGAGCCATTGGATAGTCCTTGTTTCCTTCAGGCCGCGCGGAACGGCATACCCAGGTGCTGGAGGAGCGCGCGCCCCTCGTCGTCCGTCCTCGCCGTGGTGACGAAGCTGATATTGAGCCCCTTGATCACGTCGATGCGGTCGTAGTTGATCTCGGGGAAAATGATCTGCTCTTTGAGGCCGAGCGTGTAGTTGCCCTTGCCGTCGAAGGCCTTGCGAGAGACGCCGCGGAAGTCACGCGTGCGCGGCAGCGCGAGCGAGACGAGGCGGTCGAGGAACTCCCACATGCGAGCTTTGCGGAGGGTGACCATCGCACCGATCGGGATGCCCGCGCGGAGCTTGAAGCTCGCGATGGCTTTCTTCGCGCGGGTGACGACCGGCTTCTGACCGGTGATCGCGCGAATCTCCTCGACGGCAGCGTCGATGATCTTCGGGTTGGTGACAGCAGCGCCGAGGCCCATGTTGACGACGATCTTCCGCAGACGCGGGACCTGCATCGGGTTCGTGTAGTCGAACTGCTTGATGAGGGCGGGAACGACGTCTTCTTTGTACTTTGCCGCAAAACGCGCGCCGACGACCTGCTCGGTCGTGACCACTCTGTCTTGCTTGCTCTCGCCGCCCTTGTTCTCGGGCTTACCTTTTTTGGCTGCCATAGTGCTGCTCCCTCAAGCCTTCGCCGCGACGATTGCTTCGCCGCTCTTGGCAAGACGAACCTTGTTGCCCTTGTCGTCTTTGCCCATCTTCACGCGTGTGCCTTTGCCCGTCTTCGGGTCGACCGGCATCACCTTGCACGCGTGCATCGCCGCCTCGCGCTCGAGGATCCCGCCTTGCGGGTTCTTCGCGTTGGGCTTCATGTGGCGCTTGATCAGGTTGAGCCCTTCGATGACGACTTTGCCGTCGTCGTGAAGAACGCGCGCGACCTTGCCGGTCTTGCCCTTCTCTTTGCCGCTGATGACAACGACCGTGTCACCTTTCTGGAGTCGCGAAAGCATCAGAGAACCTCAGGCGCGAGCGAGATGATCTTCATGAACTTCTTGCCACGGAGCTCGCGCGCCACTGGGCCGAAGATGCGAGTGCCGATCGGCTCGAGCTGAGCGTTGATCAGCACGGCGCTGTTCTCGTCGAACTTGATGTAGCTGCCGTCTGCACGGCTGTACTCGCGGGTGGTGCGGACGACGACGGCCTTGGCGGTGTCGCCCTTCTTGACCTTCGTGCCTGCGACGCACTCTTTGATCGCGACGACGATGACGTCGCCGACAGCGGCATAGCGGCGGCGTGAGCCTCCGAGGACCTTGATGCACTGGACGCGCTTCGCGCCAGAGTTGTCGGCCACCTCGAGGATTGTGCGCATCTGAATCACTTGGCACCGCCTTCGGCGGAGGCCAACGACAATGGGGTGAGCTTTGCTCGCATCATTTGATCATTCCTCGACGAACTTCTTCACGAGGCGCACCACGATGAAGCGCTTGTCGCGCGAAATCGGGCGGTGCTCCTGGATCTCGACCATGTCGCCAACCTTGTAGAGGTTGGTCTCGTCATGCGCCTTGTAGCGCTCGCGCGTCTGCAGGTACTTGCCGTAGAGGGCGTCGCGGGAGAACTTGGGAACTTCGACCACGACGGTCTTGTTCATCTTGTCCTTCACGACCTTGCCGACCATCTTGCGGCGGAAGCCGTGTGTCGTCTTCTCGTCAGTGTCCTTCGGCGTCTCGTTCGCGGTCATTTCGCGGTCTCCTCTGCGTGAGCGGGCGCCGACTTCTCGACGATGATCGTCTTGACGCGCGCGAGATCGCGGCGCGATTTCCTGATCGAACTCGTGTCATCGAGTCGGTTGGTGAAGTTCTTGAAGCGAGCTTGGAAGAGATCTCCCTCGAGCTGCTTCTCGAGCTCTTTGAGGTCCTCCACCTTGCGGTCGCGTAAGTCTTTGGCCTTGAACATCACAGCACTCCGCGAGCGAGGAATTTGTAACCGACAGGGAGCTTGTGACCTGCGAGGCGGAACGCTTCACGCGCCGTGGGCTCGTCGACACCGGAGATCTCGTACATCACGCGACCCGGCTGAATGTCGGCCGCCCATTCCTCGACGCTGCCCTTGCCGCCACCCATGCGGACTTCGAGCGGCTTTTTGGTGATGGGGCGGTGCGGGAACACACGGATCCAGAGCTTGCCGGCACGCTTCACGTGACGCGTGATCGCCATACGAGCGGCCTCGATCTGGCGGGCCGTGATGCGACCGGGCTCGTCGGCTTGCATGCCGAAGTCGCCGAAGGAGACGTCACAACCACGGGCTGCGATGCCGCGGTTGTTGCCCTTCTGCATTTTGCGATACTTGGTGCGCTTGGGAGTGAGCTGCGACATGGCGGTCCTTCTTAGAGCGAGCCGGCGATGGGACGACGAACGCGGCGCTGGAGGACCTCACCCTTGAAGATCCAGACCTTGACGCCGATGGTGCCGTACTTGGTTCGCGCTTCCGCGAGACCGAACTCGATGTCGGCGCGGAGCGTGTGGAGCGGGACGCGACCTTCGCGGTAGGTCTCGACGCGTGCGATCTCGCTGCCGCCGAGGCGACCCGAGCAGCGGATACGAATGCCCTTGGCGCCGAACTTCATGGCGGTGGAGACGGCTTTCTTCATCGCGCGACGGAACGCGACCCGGCGCTCGAGCTGAGTGCCGATGTTCTCTGCGACGAGCTGCGCGGAGGTCTCGGCTTTGCGGATCTCTTGGACGTCGATGAAGACGTCGTTGGCGGTGAACGACTGCACGCCGGGGAACAAGGGCTCGCCCTTGGCTGCGGTGCCGATGTTGCCGACCTTGAGCGTCTCGATGCCCTTGCCGCCCTTGCCGATGACCATGCCGGGCTTGGCAGTGAAGACGATGACCTTCGCCTTGTTGGCGGCGCGCTCGACCTCGACGGACGCGATGTTCGCGTTCATCAAATAGTCTTTGACGGCCCGCTTGATGCGGATGTCTTCATGCAACCACTTGGCGTACGACTTGTCCTCGAACCACTTCGAGTTCCAGGTCTTGATGATGCCGAGGCGGAAGCCGTACGGATGAACTTTCTGACCCATGTTCTAGCGCTCTCCGAGAATCACGGTGATATGCGAAAGGCCTTTTTGAATGCGGGTTGCGCGGCCCATGGCGCGGGGGCGCCAGCGGCGCATGTACTTGTTCGGTGCCTTGTCGACGAAGGCGGTCTCGACGAAGAGACCGTCCAAATCCACGCCGGGGCTGGAGACGCGCGCGTTGGCGACGGCGCTCTCGATGATCTTCTTGAGGACGGGCGCGCCCGACTTCTGGGTGAACTCGAGGAGCTGCAGTGCCTCGCCGGCCTGACGGCCACGAACGAGGTTGACCACGACACGAGCCTTGCGCGGGCTAATGCGCGCGAAGCGGGCGATCGCTTTGCTGACCATGACGAGCTCTTCTTCTTGGTGGGGCTCTGACTCGCGCTAGCGACTCAGGGCTGTTTGCGGCGCCGTCGTACCTGCTTGGGAACTGTTCCCCTTTAGGAGAGGGACAGAGCCTCGAAGCGGGCCGTTACGGCCGCCAGATCAGAACTTCGATCCGGGGAACGAAGGGACGCGCATTATGTCCAGGAGTTGCCCGCGCGCAAGAGAAAACGATCCCGGAGAGCGGATTGTCAGCATGCTGACGTTCTTGCGGCTCACCTCCAAGCAGGCGTGTCATGCTTCGTGCGCGCGGTCATGTGGAGTTCGGTTCCCCGCGGGGTGACGTTCGCTCTCTTGCCAAACCCATGGACGTGCCCGAGCCGGTCGAGCGTGTGCGGACGACGCTGTTGTGCTCGGGAATCGCCGCTTTCTGAGCGCGTGGCGTCTGGCGCCACATGGCGCGTTTTGCGTATTTCCGCAATGCATCGCGCGGTGCGATGGCGTCTGGCGTGAGCCTCCTTTCGCTCGCTGCTTATGTGCGTGAGATCGCAGGAGCGAGCGCCGACAGCTTCGCGCTCCGCGTTTCTTGGGTCTGACCGGCGGCGCCGCACTGCGACGTCGGATTGTCAGCATGCTTACAAACCGGTCAGAGGCGCCGTTCTTTTGGCGAGGGTCACCACGTCCGCGTCTACCGAGACCGGGTAGTGCGCCAAATACCCCTGCGAAATGCGTTGAATCTTCATCGTGCGAGGGTCCACTAGGACGGTCATCGGCAGAGAACCGAGCCGCTCGCGGACGGCCGGAACGAGAACTTAGGGTCGACGCATACACTGATGTCCGTGAGCTTGTACTGCTGCTTCCACGCTTGTGCCGTCGCGATGGATGCTGGCGCAGAGGCGGCATCCTGAACGATCAACGTGACGACCTTCACGCCGAGCTTTTGGTAGTCCGCGAAGGTGTTGGAGTCGCGGCCAGATCAGCACTGCACGCTCCAGCGAACAATAGCGGCAAGAGACCAAGCGTCTTGGCGCGAGCCGCAACGCGCATCACTGGCGCACGTAGGTCCCCGTGTACTCGCAATCGGATACGAGCATTCCGTCTGCGTCTCTCACGACTTTGACCGACGTCGTCGAGGTCCCGCTGCTGCCGTCCGCGGCAAACTTCCTGCTCGTCACCGAACGAGTAGTGGTGGTCGGCGTGCTCTTGGTCGTGCAGGTTGTGGTTTCGTTACATTGAGTTCCTGTCCGTTCGCACCCGGGCATGACCACATCTGCTCCGCTGTCCATCGAGTCGAAAGTAACGGTCGTGTCGAACTTGGGCATGCATTGCAGGTTTGGCGAACCGACCTGTTCCTGGTGGTTCCTGTACGCACCGTTGAGTTGACAGGCAGGGCTAGACGGAGCACTTGCCGAACAAGCAGAAACCATTGCAACGCCAAATAGCATCGCCAACATGCGAATCGGTATCATCTAAAACTCCTTCTAGGGACGAATGAACTCGACTCGCTTTGCCGTTTGTTCAATCCATAGATTGCAATCTGAGCCCAGGGTCAATGAGGACAATTGACTGTCTGGCTTCGATGGACTGAACTCGGAGAACGCGCCACTCTTCGAGAGGCGCGCTATCTGGTTGCGGCCTGTCTCGATGAACCAAAGGTTCGCATCTGGCCCATAGACGAGGTTCCTCGGTCTGCTTTCGGGCTCCAACGAATAGTCGGTTAGCGTGCCAGCCGAGAATCGCCCGATCTTGTCATCGACATCACGCCAACGAAACCAGACGTCGCCCCCCGCACCCTCGGTGAGCTCGTCTGGACACGCGTTTCGCCACTTCGCTGGAAGGGGGTAGGTAGCTGAGGAGCCAGCAGCGCCGATACGCATGAGCGTTGAGCTCGAAGAGAGCCAGAGGTCACCATTCCGACTCAAACTCACACACCTAATTTCAGGGAGCGGCGAATAAGAGTGAAAGACGCCATCGTTCGACAACCTATCGAGAATGAAGGGGCACCCTTCGCACGGTGGGTTGGAAACAATGAGCAGTCCGTCAGGCGACGGTAACGGACCTGGGAAAAACCCGTTGGGGACACCATACTCCGAAATAGCTCCCCGAGCGCTCACTGAACCCACTGCGCTTGTATTGAGGCTTCCGTACCAAAGCCGTCCGTCATTCCCCAGCGTCAGGTGGCCCGTTGTCGGCACCGGGTGGGGTAGCTCGAATTCACTCACCTGACCGGCGAGATCGATTCGCACAATATGTGGACTCAGATTATCGACGAGCCAAAAGGCGTGGTCCGAACCGATATCTAGGAACGCCGGCGTGGTGCCAAGAGGAAGCGGAAAGACCTCCGCCTTACCGATTGTCGACAGATGCCCAACGGAGTGCTCGGCATTCGGTAAGACGGCACTGAACCAAAGAGTGCCATCCCAACCCAGGCTAAAGTCGCCAATGCCTTCCAGCATGGATGGGTAAGGTACCGCGCCAAGCGTACCGCTCCGCGCTGATGGGCCAGCGTAGGTTGCTCTGCAATCACGCTCGACCTGCACAGGATCCGTCACTTGGTCGCGCGTCTGCGTAGGCTCGCCGAGTTGCGTGCGCGCCCCACAGCCCAAACCGATGATACCGACAACGGTTACCGCGCATAAGATTGTTTGGGTCAGCAACCTCATCGCTCTCTTCTAGCACGCCGCGCCGCATCGCCGACTGCTGTCACTTTCGCAGAGGAGACAGCAGTGAGGCGATGGCGCAAGTTATAGTCCGGCGGGGCCAGTGGGGTTACAAGAACCCCCGGGCGCACAAGTGCACGAGATATTGAAGGCAAGCCACGTCGTGTCGTTGCACGTCACTGGACCGTTGTTGTTGTGGTACGGGGCGAGCGGAGTCGGATCGCACGAGTAGTTGCAGTAGCCGGACGCGGAGTAGAAACTGAAGTTTCGCAGGCCGGCAACCCAGTAGCTTTGGACTGCGTCGGCCCAGTTGAGATCGGAGCCTCCCGGCCCGCGCGCGAACGAACTAAGGGCCACTCTATCATACTGATAGTTGTACGGCTTTAGGTTGCTCGCGAGGCAAAGGATGTCTCCAGATTGGGCTGGGGCGTCCCAGAGGCATGCGGTTGTTGTGGCATCACAGAACGTATTTATAATTTGAGCATTCGGGGGAGCGTCGAGCGGTGCTGCGGTCCCATTGTGGACGTCCCGAAGGTGATTGTTGAACGCGGTCATCTCTTCTTCGCTGAGGTACCTGACCTTTGAGGCGAACTTACCGTCGCCATTCATCGTGACTTCAGTCACCGTAAACGTCTTTGGATTGACCGCATCGCTCCCGCAGGCGGCGACGAGAGCGCCATTGAGGACGATTGCGACAAATAGCTTTTTTCCCATTGCTGCCCTCGCAGTTACACGTGTCCGTCGCCGCAGTTTTCTGCGGTCGGGCGGGCTACTGGGTACTTGCTGCGAGCAAGCTCTCATTTGCGTTGTCAACGCGGAGTTGATTTGTCATCCAATTGCTCGATTGACAACCTCCGCTCGAGCAACGCCGGGGAGCGCGCGATACTGCTTCGGACTGTAGGACTTCAGGAACGGCCGTTTGCAAGACAGTTCCTCGCACGCCACACGCACAAAACGAAAACGAGCGCCGTGATCGCTCACGACGCTCGCCTCGATCTCGCTCTCGCGAGTTACTTCTTCGGGGGAGCAGCGCTAGGCGTTCCGCCGCCGAGCTTGCCCTTCTTGTCGCCGGAGTGACCGTGGTACGTGCGCGTCGGCGCGAACTCGCCGAGTTTGTGCCCGACCATGCGTTCGGTCACGAACACGGGAACGAACTTGCGTCCGTTGTGCACGGCGAACGTGAGGCCGACCGCGTCCGGTGTGATGGTGCTGCGACGCGACCAGGTCTTGATGACCTTTTTGCTCTGCGCCGCACCCGCAGATGCGATCTTCTCGGCCAAGTGACCGTCGACGAAAGCGCCCTTTTTTACTGAACGAGGCATCGATTAACCCTTTTGTCCGCGGCGCTTGATGATCATGCCATCGGTGCGCTTGTTGTTACGAGTCTTGAGACCCTTGGAGAGCTGGCCCCAGGGTGAGCATGGGTGACGACCGCCGCTCGAGCGGCCTTCGCCTCCACCCATCGGGTGATCGACCGGGTTCATCGTGACGCCGCGGTTGTGCGGGCGACGACCCTTCCAACGCACGCGACCGGCCTTGCCGAGCGAGATGTGGAAGTGGTCGATGTTCGACACTTGGCCGACCGTCGCGTGGCAGTCCTGGTGGACCATGCGGACCTCGCCGGAGGGCATGCGCACTTGCGCGTAGTCCCCGTCTTTGGCCATCAGCACGCCGCCGGTTCCCGCCGAGCGAATCATCTGCGCGCCCTTGCCGATCTTCATTTCCACGTTGTGGATCGTCGTGCCGAGCGGGATGTAGCGGAGCGACATCGAGTTGCCGGGCTTGATGTCCGCGGCCTTGGACGAGACGACCTTGTCGCCGACGTTCATGCCGTCGGGCGCGAGGATGTAGCGCTTCTCACCATCGACGTAATTCAAGAGCGCGATACGCGCGGTACGGTTCGGATCGTATTCGATCGAAGCCACGGCCGCGGGAATGCCGACCTTGTCGCGGCGCCAGTCGATGATGCGATAGCGCTGCTTGTGACCACCGCCACGGAAGCGGCTGGTGATGCGGCCGGTCTGGTTGCGGCCGCCTGTGCGGGTCTGATGCTCAAGGAGGCTCTTCTCGGGCTTCTTGCCCTTGGTGAGCTCCTTGAAGTCGGAGACCGAGTAGTAGCGACGTGCTGGTGACGTCGGCTTGTAGCTCTTGATTCCCATGTTAGACGCTCGCGGTCGGTGCGTTGTCGCCGAAGAAGTCGATCGAGTCGCCTTCCTTCAGCGTGATGATGGCCTTCTTCCAGTTGTTGAGCTTCGCGTGGCCACGGCCCATACGGCGATCCTTGCCGCGATAGTTGAGCGTGTTCACGTCGAGCACCTTCACGTTGAAGAGGGCCTGGACTGCGTTCTTGATTTGGATCTTGTTCGCCTCGCGAGCGACCTCGAAGATCACCTGGTTCTGCAAGCGCAGCATGCTCGACTTTTCGGTCAGCACGATGGGACGACGGAGGATTTGATCGTTTCTCATTTGGCAGCCTCCTCACTCTTGGCCTTGAGGCAACGCGTCTCGAGGGCCTTCGCGGCGCTCTTGCTCACGATGAGCGTGTCGTGGCGGAGAAGGTCGAACACGTTGACGCCCTCGGGCGGCAAGAACTGGTGGTCCTTGCAGTTGCGGATCGACAGCTTGAGGTTCTGGTTGTCGCTCAAGTCGACGACCATCACCTTCTTGGCGGCCTTGAGCGTGGTGAGCGTGCTCAACACGTTTTTGGTCTTCACTTCGGACATCGTGAAGTTCTCGACGACCAACATGCGGCCCTCTTTTGCGAACAAGGACAGCGCGCTCTTCAGCGCTCCGTTTCGAACCTTCGCCGGCGGACGGTAGCTCCAGTCGCGCGGCATCGGGCCGTGCACCGAGCCGCCGCCGACGTAGATTGGCGCGCGAATCGAGCCGTGGCGCGCGCGCCCCGTGCCCTTCTGCTTGTTGACCTTCTTGCTCGAGCCGCTGACGGCCGAGCGCTCTTTCGTGGACGAGGTGCCCGCGCGACGCGAGGCCAACTGAGCTTTCACTACTTCGTAGAAGAGCTGCTCTTTGACTTCGGTTGCAAACACTTCGTCGGAGAGGTCGATGGTGCCGACCTTCTCGCGCTTCAGATTGAAGACGTCGATCTTTGCCATGGCGCCCTCTTAGCTCTTGATCTCGACGTCGACGCCAGCCGACAGATCGAGCTTCATCAACGCATCGAGCGTTTGTTGGGTGGGCTCGAGGATGTCGAGCAAGCGCTTGTGAGTGCGGATCTCGAACTGCTCGCGCGACTTCTTGTCGACGTGAGGTCCGCGGAGCACCGTGTAACGCGAGATGTGGGTCGGAAGCGGGATGGGACCCGCGACGCGTGCGCCGGTGCGCTTCGCCGTCTCCACGATGTCGGTCGCCGACTTATCGAGGAGCTGGTGGTCGAACGCCTTCAGGCGAATTCGAATTTTGGTCGTGTTGGCCATATTGCTGCTTCCTTACTCCAGAACCTTCGTGACGATGCCAGCGCCGACGGTCTTGCCGCCCTCGCGG
>ENA-OFCD01001033-OFCD01001033.1-metagenomes-genome-assembly--contig:-NODE-1033-length-15423-cov-11.142439_pt1 | contig 15423 bp, 21 predicted proteins | sample MGYA00153392_OFCD01 | MGnify analysis MGYA00153392 | reverse complement strand
CGAACTCGCCCGCCAAGATGCGGTTTGTGATCGTGTTCGGGTAGCTCGAGGTCGCGGGAGGCGAGCGCCGTTGGCGCAGACCTGGGTCGAAGAAGCCGGGCACCTGTTCGCCCGGTCCAAGCGTGTCGGTGTACGCGAGCAGCGCGGGCACGATGAGATCGAGCGAGTCGGACCACGGCGAGCACGGTTGTCCGACGACAGGGGTGTAGCCAAGGTCGCTGGCGCCGTTGCTCGTGTCGCAGACGACGTCGTAGTTGCCGTCGCTGCGAAACGTCGCTGTGAGGATGCGCTTGCGACGGAAGCGGAGGTTGGGGAGATCGAAGAAGGCGATGGTGTTGCCCGCTTGGGGCGCGACGCCTGCGTCGGTCGACGGCAAGACGAACGTGGTCGCACTGGTCGCAGCGATGACCACCACCTTCGGCGAACTGAATTTCGGGAACGGAGTGATGTCCGCCCAAGCGCCCTGCGTCCAAGTCGCTTTGAAGGCGATGTTGACGGGCGAGGCGACGAGCGTGCATCCGAGGAAGACGAAGTTGGCAGAGAAGCGACCGGTGAGGAATGCGAGCACGGCGGCGATCTGCGCAGCGTTCGGGATTCGCGAGCCGCCTGCGCCTGCCGGCCGAAGCGTGAAGCAGAAGGCCGTCGTCGTGCCGCCCTTGATCGCTGGGTAGGTGAACGCCTGTTGAACGCTGAGGCCGGGCGTCTTGAAGATCGCTGCTTGGATGTCCGCGTCGTTGCCCGCGGCGATGGGCGAAGCCTTCAGCGCGATGAGCCTGCGTTGGAGTTCGCCGTCGCTCTCTTGTCCGTGGCCGTTCGAGAGGCCGGTGCCGTCTGCTTGTGCGATGACCGTCGCGTTCGGTCCGAGACCTGGCGGCGGGTTCGTCCACGTCATGATGGCGCCTGCTGCGGTATTCGTCGCGGGGCCAGTGTCGACGACGCCAGCGATGGAGATCGGAGTGCCGTCGAAGAAGACGCCCGACTGCATCGCCTGGAAGCGGAGACCGTTGACCTTGATCTCTTGTCCTGCGGTGATGCTCACACCGCCCGCGCTCGCCGAGACTGCGACGGTGCCGCTGGCGCCAACGGGATCAAATCTCTTCGTGCCTGCGTCCTGCGCTTTCTGATCGAGCATCGCACCCGAGCTCGTCGAGATCGCAACGTTCGCCGCGATGATCTGCGCGTTGGTGAACTGCGAGATCTCCGAGTCGGCGTACGTGCTCGCGCGGATGAACGGATTCGTGTTCGGGCCGCAGTCAGGAACCGCTACGCCTGCCATCGTGAACCGAAGTTTGTAGTCGCGGAGCCACTTGTCGCGAAGCTGATCGCGAGTCGGCGTCTGTAGTTGGCCAGGGAGAATATCCAAAGGTGGCATCAGGGTTTGCTTTCAGAGGACCGCGAACGGCACTCGATGGGGAGTTGATTGGACGTGCGGACGAGAGCGTCGACGCGTTCGGAGAGGTCGTTCAGCTCGACGCAAATGCACGTGTGCAGCGCGAGCGCGTTATCGAGCGCGTGTCGGGTCTCGACCTGAGGCCACGCCTCGTGCGCCGAGACCTCGTCACCGGGCCACGGGTCTGAAGCGAAGTCGATCAGCGGATCGGGCGGGTGAGGGTGTTTGCGCGCGATGCAGGCTTCGACGGTCTGCTCTTGGAAGACGCGGATCGCTTCGGCGGTGTCGATGGTCATGTGGTCACCGGGGTGGAGGTGAAGGCAGTGGCGAGCGCGCGCGCCCATGGGAAGAAACGCGCGCGCTCGTGTCGAGGGGCCAGGCCCGACGCGGAGCCAAAGGAAAACTCCGCCAACGTCTCTCAGCGCGCGGGGCGCACGCCGTAGCGGCTCGGCTCGGTCGTGCGACCGTGCGCGGCATCGCGCTGGCGCTCGCCCTGCTCATAGTCGGCGAGCGCGGCGCGGATCTTCGCGAGTGCGATCACACGCGCGCGCGGCTCGCTCTTCGACAGCTTGCCGAGCGCCGCGACGAGCGTCGCACAAGCGCGACTGACGTCGGAGTCGCCGGTGTAGTCGCTCGGCGCGAGCTTCGTTTCTGGCGCAAGTCGCGCCTGATCTTTGGCGGTCGCAGCGTTGTGAGCGTCGGCGCGATCGTCGAGCTTTCGGATGCTCGCCGCCATGCTGTAGGCGCCTTTCGTCGACAGCTGCGGATGTGCAGCGCGGACGCGTGCAAGCGTGCCTTCGGTGCTCTCGCCCTCGATGCGCGAGAGCGTCACGCCGCCTGCTGCCGTCGGCGCGGTCACGGCCACGCCCTTGCGAATCTTCGCCGCCATGTTGTAGGCGCCTTGCGTCGACAGCTTGGGGAAGGCCGCGCGAACGCGGTCGGTCGTCGCTGCGGTGCTCTCGCCTTCGATGGCAGAGAGGGTGATGGCTTGATCTTGAGACATGGTTTTCGTCCTTTGGGATGTGGTGATTGGTTGCTCGTGAGGGTGCCGAGCGAGGGCCGCGCGCGTGCCTCGCTCGTTCGCGACGGCGCGGGTGTTCTGAAGCGCAGCAAGATCGTCGTCGGAGAGATCGGCAAGCTCGCAGCGCGCCGCGAGGTCGGTGACAGAGTCGACGCCGAGCCTTGCGAGGTAGGCGCCGATCGTCTCGTGCGGATGCATCGTGGGCTGCATCAGAAGTTTCTCACGATGGCGACCATGAAGTCTCGCGCGCGCCCGATCGGACCGGGTCCCGACGCGAAGAGCTCGCGCGCGAGTGGCTTGAAGCGCTCGGCGATCTCGCCGACTTCGTTCGAGGTGTTCAACCCGCGACCCGCGTCGCTGTCACTGATCTTCCGCAACTCGACGAACGCGGCATCCCATCGCCCGATCGCAGCGAGCAGACCTCGCAGATGCATCGCGATGTCCTGCGCCGCTGCGGGAATTGCGACCGTCGAGATCTGCGACGCACGCGCCGCGAGTCGGGCGCGGAGCGGCGCCAGCGTGGCTTCGTACGCGCAACGCTCCTGCGCACGCGCAGCGAGGCGCTCGCGTTCGATCTGCGCGTCGGCGGCGAGTTGTTTGGCGACGAGCTTCGCGAGCACTGCCGCCTGCGCGTTGTGGATGTCGGCCGCAGTGCGGTCGCGCTCGCCCGTCGCGACTTCGATCGCGCGTTGGCGTGCGACGTCGTCGGCGCGTCGTTGAATCTCGGCGGCACGCTCTTGTGCGGCGGCGTCTTGGTTGCGTTGGAAAATCTCGCGCTCGGCGAGGGTCATCGTTGCGTTCATTGGGTCATCCTTTGTTGAGAAAGTTGCGTGCTGCCGTGTTGAATGCGGAGGTGCTGCCGTCGGCGTCGCCGCCGTAGCGACGGCTTTCGAGCGATGCCGTGAGCGCGGCCGTTCGGTGTTCTGCGCTCGCGTAGACGTCGGGTCGCGGGCTCACTCCGCCGAGTGAGCGCGGCGGAGTGAGGCCGCCTTCGAGATCGGCAAGGGCAGACGTCACGCACAACGACACGAAATCGTCGTGGCCCGTTCTTGCCTGGTACGTGAATGAGCCGCTCGCCGTGATCCTCTCTTCGAAGATCAAGAGCTCGCGACGGAACGTGTCGTGTGGGGCGATGAGGATCGTGCCGTCGGTGAACCATCGCGCAACCTTCGCGACTGCGTCGATCTTCGCGGGCCCAGTCCACACGTGCTCTTTGAACTCGACGCCATTGCTCGCGAAGAGGTCCTTCATAAGCATCGATTCGCGCTGGTCGCCGTGGACCGTGTTGCATCCATTCGCCTTCGCGAAGGCCGCGATCTTCTCGACGGCCTTCGCGCCCGTGAGGTCGCCGGTCCTGAAGTCTTTCGCGTCGAAGGCGCCGATCTTCGAGAACACGGTGAGCTCGCGACCTGCGTCGTGGATGCGCTCGACGAGCGCGTAGGTCCAGCGGTCGATTTTTCCGCTCGACTGATCCATGACGACGGCTCGCGCGATGGTCTCGTGATGCCGCGTGAGTCGCGGCTCGAACGCGCGCGCAACATCCTCAGGAGAGAACACCGCACGCTCGCCCGCTTGAGGACGAGCCGCGTACTCTCGCGCCCAAATGTGCGGGTTGGATTCGAGCCCGTGCGAGTCGCTCTCCGAGATCGCAGGGTGCGCGACCCATGTCTCGGCGAACGACACTTGCTGAAAGGCGCTCGTGCCGACGTCGAACGCGACGGCGTGAGCGTCGAGGTTGCCGAGAGGTGACGAGGACAGGAAGATGCGCGCGGTTTTCTGCGTCGCCATGGTCGGACGGAGAGCGCCGAGCACTTCGGTCGCAGGGTTTGCGCCGCTCTTTTCATCACGCCAGCGCGCGACCTCATCGGCAATGGCGCAAACCCAAGTGCCGCCGACCACTGACGCCGACGTGCACGCGAAGACCTTGAAGACGATCGGCTTGTTGGCGAGTGTGATGCTCTCCGCGGTCGGCGTGTACGGCACGTGCAGCGTGTCGAGGATCGCGCGAATGGTGCGCAGCCGTTGGCCCGCCTCGTCCCTCGTCACGGAGACGATGCCGACGATGCCGACGTCACCCGGCGGGATCTTGTGGTCGCCGTAGAGCGCTTCGAGGACGGCGACGCGACAGAGCGTAGAGCTCTTGCCGCCACGACGGCCGACGCGGAGCACGAGCTGGCGGCGACGCGTGCCGTAGAACTCGGCGAGAGTCGAGCGCCACCACGAAGACATCGCAGGGAAGCCCGCCGAGACGAGCGCGCCTTCGAGTGCGTCGAGGTGTTCGAGGATGGGCGAGAGCTTCGGCTTCATGCGGCCTCGTCAGGGGGATCGGTGTCGTTGTCGACTGGCTTGCGCCACGCGGCGAGCGGGTCGAAGGGCGCCGCGGGTCGCGCCTTGGCTTCACGATCGGCGACGTCGAGCGCCGTGAGCTCGAGTTGGCGTGCGTCGAGCGAGAGCCGCGTCGAGCGCGCCATGAGGTCAGGATCGCCAGAGCGCGCAGCCTTGACCGCGAGGTAGCGCGATGCGGCGAGAGCGAGTGCGGCGCTCGTGAGCATGCCGCAGACGCCCGCAGAGATATCGCCGCCATGCTGTACGGCGATCTCGCGAATGCGTCGAGCGCGGTAGCGACGCGCATAGGCGAGTGCGCGCGCGTAGTCGGGGTCGCCAGCGTCGAGCGGCATGCCCGCTGAAGTGGCCAATGCGGGCTTGCGACCGGACGCCGCTCGGTTTCCGCGTTCGAACGGCCGACCGCGACGTGCAGCCGACGCAAGCCCTTGAGCCGTATCGGCCGCGTTCAGCGCGGGTAACTCATCGAGCGGGCGGGTCTCGATGCGCACAAGCGCAGGGGCGCCCGCGCCGTGCGCGCGGCGAATCACTTGTGCGCCTCAGCGTGAAGCGCGAGGTGTAGGGCGGCGAGATCGCGGCCTTCTGCGCAACCCGCAAGGCGCTCGCGGTTCGCGTGGAGGTATGCGGACACCGCGTCGAGCGCAGCGCGCAGGTCGCGCCTCGTCCAGCGGAGGTCGTCGCCGCCGCGTTCGAGGAAGCCGTCGGTGACCTCGCTCAAGCTGTAACGACGACGGACCGCGGCGAACGACGCGGCGCTCGCGTCGACGGTGAGCGGCTCGACGATCGGCGTGTGGTTCGCGTGGACTGGAGCACCGGCAGAAACGACGCTCGGGTCGACGTTGGGGGGCTTGGCGTTGGGGTCGAAGATGACGTGGGCCATTGTTTGGATTCTTTCCTACCTAGGAGGCGTTATCGTTTGCGTGGCGGGGTGGCGTCGTCGGAGCGCCGAAGACGCGTGAGCGTGGCGCGTGGACGTGAAGAGGTGCTCGGTTGGGCGTAAGCCCTTCGCGCGTGCTGGACGACAGCGACGCGCACGTCGCCGAGCGCGACGATCGCAACCGGCAGAAGGGGCCGGTCACTTCCCGATGAGTCCGCGGAGGGCTCGCGCGTGGCGGTCGGGTGCCGCTCTTGCCGACGGAGACAAAGCCGTCGGAAGTCTGAGAAGTGCCGATGCGCTTGCGCGCTTTGCCCCGGCCAAGGGGCGCGCGGTCGGTCCCGCGGTCACGAGCGAAGGAGGGCGCTCGCGAGTCTGAAAATGGAGGTTCTGGCGCCGCGCGACGCGCAAGCCCGCGAAGTTGCGGGAATGCCAGGGAGGGCGAGTGCGGGGCGACGAGGATCGAGGTTCATCGCGACACCTCGCCCGCGATCCAACCCAGCCCCAGGGCATGGTTGCGTGCACACGCTCTGACCTCCGCCGAAGGGCGTTCGTTCTCGCCCGTCGCATCGTAGAGGGCGTTGCGCCGCACTCGCAGGTCGTCGGCGATGGCGCGCAGCTTCGCGATCGGCGGCCACACGCTCATCGCTCGATGCTCAATGTCGTTCTCCGCGCCGAAGATGGCAGCGGCAAGTAGGCTCATCGTTGGCTTGTCCCAGGCGCCCGCGAACGTGCCTCCGCGTGCCCTGTAGGCCGTGACGATCTGCTCGCGCACTGGCACCGGCAGATTTACGAGGGCTGCGAAAGCGCTTTCGGGGGTCCACGGGCGCGTGGCTAGGTCGACCCGTCCAGAGCGCGAAGCACCTGAAGTGCCGTTCGCAGGTGGCGCCGAATTGTGGGTTTCATGTTTTGTTGAAAGCATGGCGAGGGTACCTCGTGGATAGTGGTGGTGTCGGGTCGTCGGAGCGACGGAGCCCGTACGCAGGAGAGGTGCTCGGTTGGGCGTAAGCCCTTCGCACACGCCGACGACGGCGCATGCACGTAGCCGAGCGCTACGACCCCACGACCGCGGAGGTCGTGACGCGTTCGATGTGGGCGACATCGCTTTGCCCGCGGGAAGGAGGCGCCGCGGGCGAAGTCCCGAAGATGGTTTGTGAGTGAGGGCGGGGCAAAGCACGGGGCAGACCGGGCCGCGGTGTCGCGAATCAGGCTCGATGTTGCGCCCAGGCGTCCGACTCGAAGCCTGATCAGGCGGTGCGAGTACGACCGAGGAGCGCGAGCACGTCGACGTCATCGCTCTCGACCTGCGGCTCGTCGGCCATCGTGCCGATGAACGCGAGCCAAGAATCGGCGCGCGTGAAGGTGAGGTGACCCTCGCGGCGGTGCGGGATGCCGCGTGCGAGCACGAGTGCGCGGTAGCGACGCGCGTCGACGCCGATGACCATCGCGCACGTCAACTCACTCACCAGCACCGGGGCGAGCGCTCCGGGCGACGTCAGGCCTGACCGATGCGCGGTCATTGGTTTGCGCCCTGGAGGATTTGCGACAGCTGCAGGAGCCGAGCACCGTTCGCCGCGCGCTCTTCGTCGGTGAGGTCGGGCAACGGCACGGGTCGCGGTGGCTCGGCGACGAAGACCGGCGCGCGCCCGTCGGCGATGAGTTGGCGAACGCGATTGCGAAAAGTCGCGTCCCAGTCGGCTTTGATCCCCTTCGCGCCAGGAACGGCGATCCAGTAGTCGTTGAACTCGGGCAGTGTCGCGAGCGCGTCGACGCCCTGGGCCTTGAACGCGTCGAGGGTCGACGTACTCGGCTGCCAGTCAGCCGGGAGCCGTCCGCCGCGAGCCGACGTCTTCGACTTGACCACCGGCACCACCACCGTCGACGCGACCGAAGGGCGCGGTGTTGGTCGTTGGTCGTTGGTCGGGGTCGGGGTCGGAGGTCGGAGGTCAGGCAGGAATGCGGCGCGAGAGTCTCGCGAATCATTCGCGACGTCCTCGCGAGACTCTCGCGAATCTTCGATCTGCTCGACGATTGTGCCATCTGACGGTCCGGGGCAGCGTGGCTTGCCCGCCTTGTCGACGCGCTGGTGCTTCGCCCAGCCTCGAAGGTGGCCGTACTGCTGGCCGTTGACCTCGTAGACCTCAAGCAGACGGCTCTCGACGAGTTCGCGAAGTCCTCGCGAGACTCCCGCGAGACTCTCGCGAGACCAGAAGATCGCGCCTTCGAGTTGCTTCGGGTGCGCGCGAAAGTTGCCATAGTCATCGGCGACGAGCAGCAGGGAGACGAACAGCCGCCACGACTCGTGTGAGAGCGCGGCGGTCCGCTCGTCTTCGAGCAGCTCGGGCTTGATGGTGCGGATGCGTCCGCTCATCCGAGCACCCGACGTTCCCAAGGCTTCGCCGTGTTGACGCCGTCGTCGGGCATCGCGCCGAGCGGCCTGAACTCTGCCAACACGGCGCCGTGGAGGCCGACCCAACCGCGTTTGAGCGGTCGGGCCTCCTCTGCATCGTCCACGGCGACGGGAGCGCTACGCGGGCGCCCAGGGCGACGGATGACGGTCACGTTCGCCTCATGACGGCGAGCGTCACGTCGATCGTCGACACGATGAGGCCGCCGCCGTGCAGCTTCACTTCCCGACCCCGCTGCCGTCGCTGTCTTCGTCGCCGAGGTTGATGAGCGGCTGCTGCGCGGGCGGCTCTTCGTCGCCCTTGATGCTGCCGAGCGCCTTGTCGATGGCATCGGTCGCGAACATGTCCGCCTGACGTTCGCCGCCCGTGAGCGCGCGCTCTGCGAGGATCTCGCCCGTGGCTCGGTTCATCGTGCGGATGCACCCGAGCGAGAAGTGTGTGTGATCGACGACCTCGAGGTCGCGCTTCTCGCTGCCCGTGCGGAGCTTGTCGACCGCTTCGTCGATCAGGCACTCGGCCTGCTTGACGCGAGCCTTGAAGTCGTCGGCGCTCGTCTTGCGCGCGAACTCGACGGCGTGCAGCGAATCGAACTTGAGCACGAGGTCGGCGGCGACGGCGGCCTTATCCTCTGCGCTGAGCTGCACGTCGAACTTGTCGGTGTATGGCTCGGACACTTCGACGCGCGTCGCGTCCACGTTCGCGCTCGCCGCCGCAGCTTCGGACCAGTTCTTTTTCGTAGTCATTTCTTGCCTCGGCTCATCGTTCGGTTTGCTTCAAGAAGTTCGGTGCATCGCTTCCCACCGCGAACGACGTCCTCGTGAACGAGTGTGCCGACGTCGGTCGGAACGAACGGCACGGGCTGCGCGTCGAACCACATCAGGAAGAGCAAGCAGCACGCTGCGTGTGCGAGGTGCGACTCTCCGGTCTCCTCGTCGGCGAGCTCACCAGCGCGCCACTTCATGATGTGGCCGAGGGCTGCGCGGAAGTAGCGACGCTGCGCCTCGGGCACGAGCTTCCAGTTGTTGTCGTCATACTTCTTCGCGCCGCTCGTGAGCACGTTGACGACCGCTTGCATTTGCTCCCAGGGGACGAGATCCCAGCGCGGTTTTCCGCCATCAAATTTCAGGCCGCGAGGTACATCGCTGCTCGCTATCGGTACGTTGCTCATTGAAAACACCTCACGACGATGCCAAGGGTTACGACGAAGAGAAGGATCCACGCGGCATCGACCGGGCGCCCCTGCCAGTGCGTCTCGCGTTCGTGGTGGCGGCGCCTCACGTCGACCACCCAGCGAGATCGCGAAACTCGACGGTGCGACCAGCGGCGCGCGCGGCCTCGATGCCGAGGCGCATGCCGGGCGTGATGCCGAGGTCTCGGTAGACGACCGAGGACGCAGCAGCGGCGCCCCAGGCGAGACCCGCATCGATGCCGAGCTTGCGCTCGTCTGGCTGGAGATCGTCGAGGACCTGGGTGTAGAGCAGGTGCGACGCGAAGGGCGCTTCACCTCGACGCAGACAGTCAGCCATCGCGGCGCGCGCGTAGCGCTCATTGAGCGCGATGGCGCCCGCATACGGCGACTCGACGATCACGAGCTTCATGCCGCCGCCTTCGCGGCGCGCGCGGCCTCGAACTTCTCACGGGCGAGGCGCTTCAGGTTCGCGGCGTGCTTCTTCGCCTTGCGCGCGATGTCGAGCTTCGCGTTCGTTTCGCGCTTCGACATCGCCGCGATCATGCGAGGACGCTTCTTGTCGATGCGGTGCCGTCGCTTCTCAGCCTCGCGCGTGTCGGGCTTGTTCTCTCGCAACGCGAGGTGAAGGTGCTGGCGATCGAACACGAGCGGCATGACGGTGGGCTTCTCACCGGGAGCACCGGGGATGAGCCGCGCGCTCGGCGCGAAGGTCGCTCGAGCGTCGTCGATGGCGCGCTGCTGCTTGCGCGTCCGCTTGATGTACTTCGGTCCCTCGCCGCCCGCGTAGTCGGGCCGCAAGATGTGATCGGGAACTTGGTCAGGTGCCATGGTCGTCTGTCTCCTCGAATGTGGTTTCCAGCTTTGGAAGCACGGTGATCGCCGCGAGCTTGTTGCCCGCGTCTCGACGCACGACGAAGCGCACGCCGTTGCCGTCCCAGACCTCGGCGCCGTCGCGCGTCTTCTCGCGCGTCTTCGTCGAGCGGTCGGCGATCTCTTGCAGCGTGTCGCGAAGGTCCTCGAACGTGAGGCCACTGCCTGCGGGCACGTAGCGAGCGCGGTAGCGATTGACGGCGTGATCCGTGACCTGCGGCGCGCGGCTCACCAGGCCACCAGAGTGCCCAACTCGATGTCATCGGTGAGCGGACCGAACTCTTCGATCAACGCCTCGAGCACGTCGCTCACCAGTTCCTGCGTTTGATCGTGAGACCAAAGCGAACCCGTCGCCACCCACTGACCCGCGAACCCGGGCTCGTTGCGGCGAAAGCACCAGCCGCGGCGACGGCTCATTTGCGGGCCCAAATCGAAATGACACAACGAGCAGACTGAGCAAACGTGCAGGTTACGCACGGGCCATTTTCGTTGTTCAGTACGCGTTCCCAGCAAGGAAAACCCATGCTGTCAACGTGGCCCCCACCAATCCCAAACCCATCTCGCATATTGTTAGCCGTAGCAACACCTACGACTTTGATCAAGGTAATTCAGAAGTACGAGTGCCTACAGCTACTCTCAGTATACTTCAGGCCGTGAATTACAAAGAGCGACAGCGCGCAGTCACCCTCTATTGTCGCGATCGACTTGTGCGAGAGACGAAAGACAAGCCGTTCGGCACCGTCACAAGGGTCGCGCGCGCCTCTAAAATTCGGGGGCCGACTCTCTCGAATATCATCAGCGGAAAGGCTCTTGTCGGCTCGGACGTCGCGGGTCGGTTGGCAACATACTGGGGCATGAAGCCTGCTCAACTCGAGGCAGAGGCAACGGGGCAGCGCGTTGACGTTGGAACGTCCGTGCTTGAGCGTGCGCGTGTGGAGTTGCTTGCCGATGGCGCGCTACCCGAAACCACTGTGGAACAGATCCGCACGATGGAGTTTTCAGGCCTTGAGACGCAGCTTGTAGAAGCCGCGAAGCGAGTCATGTTGGCGCTGGTGTTTGTACCCAAGACTCTGCCGGAACGCTCTGGAGGAGAAGACGAACTCGAAGCCGAGGTGATTGATGCGCGTCGACCAGGCAATCGAAAGAGATTGAAAGCCTAACTCTGCCGTGTGACGGTCCATTCTTGGGAAAACCAAATATTGACGACCTAGAGCGCATTGCAGGAGATGCATACCTGCGATGTCGAGCAAACCCTGCGGTCCCACTATCACCCTTAGTTGTGTCTCGCGCGCTGCTTGGGGTGGGGCGCGTTGTCCTTGTCGACCGTCTTCCTGAGGGCGTCTTGGGGGCCTCTACGGGACACACGTTCGCGAGTGCACGCATCATCCTGAATCGGTCGCTTCCAACCCACCGAAAGCTCTTCACTCTCGCTCACGAGTTGGCGCACATCCTACTTCGCGTCGAAGGCTTGGATGACGATGATGGGCTTGAGAAATCATGTGACTACCTCGCAGCGTGCTTGATGGCTCCAAAGGCAGCAGCGCTGGCGCTCGTCAACACTTACGGGGTGAGTCCCGATCGCATTGCCGAGGCAGCATTGCAGACGGGTACGTGGGCGGCGCTGCGCATCGGAGAGGCGACAGGGATGCCTGTTGCTGCAGTCAAGCCAGGTAAGGTTCGCTTTCGTGGCAAGCAATTCGAATTCGCCTCTGAGTCCATCATCCGTGCGGTGGCGAGCGGTCGACTCCGTGTGCGCGGTCTCCGAAAGGTGACCCTCTACGGCATGGGCCGCGCAGCGGTGATCGCGGTCTAGGACCGGGGCGCGCCAGCAATTGCCGCTGCCGAATACTGCAACCTGACGATCCCGATAGAGTTCCATGGAGCGATCGTACCAGACACCCAAACACGCCAGCGATTCCATGGGGTTGTAGCAAAAAATACTGGCCATCCCTTTTCCACTTGCGCAAAGTCGTAGGCGTCGCTACTGCTACATATGTGCAGCAGGGCGCTGCATCTACTGCGATGGAGGCATCGTGAACTCGATACAAGAGTCGTTTCAGGCGCAGCGTCGGCTCATGGCGGATGCGAAGTATGCGGAGCTGTCGCGCGAGTTGGATCGGCTGCGCGAGATCTCCCTGAATTATCGTCGTCGCGGCGTACCTCGCGAACACGTTGAGCGCGAGGATGGCATTGCTCGCGCGCTTCTAGTGCGCGAGCAACAGCTGGAGGCGCTCTTCGCTGTACAGGATGGTGCGCAGTGAGTCGACACCGCTGTGCAGCGTGGATTGTGCTCTGCACACTAAGCGTGCGTGCGGGGCTTGATGCGGAGGCGTGGCTAACGATGAGCGCGTTCGAGTGGCGTCGACTCACGCGAGGGCGACCGAACTAACGCATCGACAGATGGAGGATTTGACGATGGATGACCACGAAAGACACGACATGATGGTGATGCGCGCACAGCTTGCGGCGGCGAAGCGCTCGGCCTTCACAACCAGCGAAGGCGTCGGCAAGATCTCCGCTGCGCTCGCAAAGGCGCAGGGCGAAATCGAGTCGGCGAAGAAGGACCGACTCAACACCTTTTTTACCGCGCGCTACGCGACGCTCGCAGCCGTGTGGGAAGCCTGCCGCGCAGCATTGAGCGCGAACGGTCTCGCGGTCGTGCAGTCTCCGGTCGACGGCGACGACGAGACGCGCGTCGGTATGGTGACGCTCCTCTCGCATGAGAGCGGCGAATGGATGCGCTCCGAGATGACGGCGCCCGTCATGCCCCAGTCGCTCAAGGGCGGCGCGGTCGGTCCTCGCACGCCGCAGTCCGTCGGCTCTGCGCTGACGTACCTTCGCCGCTACGCGCTCGCTGCGATGGTCGGCGTCAGTTCCGACGATGACGACGGCGCAGCCGCGTCGAACACCGACAAGGGTACGGAGCGCGAACGGCTCGCTGACGCTGCGCACCCGTCGCCGCCCGCCGATCTCGTCGCGCTGGAAGCGACCTACGTCGACGCACTCGCGGCGGCGACGACGCTGCAAGACACGAAGCGCATTGGCGTAAGGATCGCGAAGGTTGGGTTTGAGCCCGCCGCGACCAAGCGGCTCGGCGTCGTCTACACGGCAGCGCTCGCGCGCGTTGCGCCGAAGGTCGTGCCGACCGTCGACCCGAGCGCGCCGCTGCTCGCGACCGCGCCCGACGCGCTGGTGAAGGCGAGCGAGCACGCGACGGCTAACGATGCGCAGGCGAACGGGGCGGCCGAGTGAGCGCGCACGTTACGACGGCGTCGACCGTCGCGCTGCGACGTGCGTGCTCCTACTGGATGCGCGACGAGGTCGTGCATGAGGAGTCGACGCACCGCGCGCAGACGAACGGCGATGATTTCCACGACGACGTGAACGCGCACGTGAGCGGCGAAGAGGAAGAGAGCGGCAGCGAGGTCGCGGCGCGGATGATGATGGAGATCCGCCCGCGCATCGAGGAACTTCGCGAGCGCGGCTGCGAGGTGCTGAGCGAGGTCGCCATCGCGTGGAACCCGCAAGCAGACACGGCGCGCGTGCTCGCTGTCGGCCAGGCGCGAGACTACTCGCGCGCCATGCCTGGCGAGTTCTGCGGCACCATCGATCTCGTCGTCATCGACGAACCGAACAAGGCCGTCACGATCTACGATTGGAAGACCGCGCCGCCCGGCGTCACGCCGAAGGACGCGACTGACCAGCTCGTCGCGAACGCGATTGCAGTCTCGCGCGCGTTCGCCGCGCGCTGCCCAGACTTCGACATCGCTTATGCAGCCGTCACGGTGCGCGAGGATGGCGCGCACTGGGCCGAGCCCGTCGAGCTCTCCGTGTTCGACCTGGAGGCCGCCGCCGCTGACCTGCGCGATCTCCTCGCGACGCCGTACGCCGACGCGCAGCCGCAGCCGGGGCCGCACTGCAAAGAGCGTTACTGCAAGGCGCGCGGCACGTGTCCCGCGACATCGATGGCGATGACGCACGCCGCGCCGCTGTCGGCTGCGAGCCTCGTGAAGTACGGGCCGACGCGACCGTTCGGCATTCCGATCGAGAGCGATGAACACGCCGCGTGGCTGCTCACCGCTTGCGACCTCATCGAAGGAGGACTCGACGCCGAGCGCAAACGCGCGAAGGCATACGCCGATCGCGTCGGCGGCGTCACGTACCCGGACGGCTCGGTGTGGAAGGGTCGCGAGTCGAAGAGCGCGCGCCCGCTGCTCGAGGTGCCCGGCGCCGTCGACGTGGTGCGCGCCGCAGGTGCCGAGGACGCGATCGGCTACTCGACGACATGGGCCGAGATCGCCCGCGTCATCGGCAAGGAGAACGCCGCCTCGCTGCGCGAGACGCTGACCGAGATGCGCGCGGTGAAGTCTACGAGCTTCAAGACGTACACGCGCACGAAGGCGCCGAAGATCAAGCTGCTCACGACAACGACAACCAAGGAGACAGAGACATGAATCAGCAAGCATCCACGACGACGCCCGCGACCGCTCCGACACCGAAGCCCGCGGTCGTGATGAACGAGTACCAAGCGAAGAGCCTCACGCTCTTGGAGCGCATCGCGCTCGCCGCCGAGAACAGCGAGCGCGCGACAGACCGCGCCGCTGCGTTGCTCGAACGCATCGCGAAGGCGACCGAGACGCGCGCGACGTTCTCGGCGCTGCCGGGACCGAGCGCGGGCGCGCATCCCGTCACCGCTGCTGGTGGTCTCGCCAACGACTACGAGATGAGCGGCGAGCATGGTGATCCCATGGTCACGAAGCGCGACCCGCCACGGTGGCAAGGCGAGAGCTACGTGGGCAAGAACTTCTCGGAGTGCCCGGCTGACTACCTCGAGACGCTTGCGAGCTTTCTCGACTGGAAGGCCAGCAAGACCGAAGAGGAGAACGACCCGGCGCGCGTCAAGTTCGCCGCCTACGATCGCAAAGACGCGCGGCGCGCGCGCACCTGGGCTCATCGCAAAGCCAACGGTCACGTGGCCGCGCCCGCTGCGCCGCCCGAGGCGACCGACGAAGAGGCCGCTGCCGTCGGCGACGACGAGATCCCGTTCTGATAATCGGTCCCCGACAAAGCTCCCAATACGTCGCGACCAATGGACACCGAACAAGCAAGCCGCGCTGTCGCGGACTGAGGAGAGGCCGTTGAAAACCAGACGAATCGACGCACTAACAGCAGAACAAACCGCACGCATGCCCGAGTGTCGCGACAAATGTATCGTGGTCATGAGCGGCCCCACGTTTGCCTACGTCTACAAGCGAGCTTCGGCTGTCTTTGTTGGCACAATCTGTCTATCGGCCAACGCGTGGCGCGTCGACAATATCGAGCGAATCG
>ENA-OFCD01001032-OFCD01001032.1-metagenomes-genome-assembly--contig:-NODE-1032-length-15428-cov-3.757757_pt1 | contig 15428 bp, 18 predicted proteins | sample MGYA00153392_OFCD01 | MGnify analysis MGYA00153392 | reverse complement strand
GACACTCTCGAGGATGTGTGGCGGAATCGTGACCGACCGCACGCCCGCGGCGCTCGAGGGGGTGGAGCGTGTCAAATGGTCTGTGTGTGAGTTCGGTGCCCGACTCTGAGGCTTCCGGCACTTACCGGGTTCTCAGGGAGGAGCGAACGTGATGAGCACAATGACCAGCATGGACATCGTGAGCGACCAGGGCGAGGGCGAGTCGCCGCCACGAATGCAGCCGGCGACCCAGGCGGCGAAGTCGGTGTCGCAGCAGCTCGTCGAGGGTGACTTCCTGGACTTGTTGTTCGACAAGGTTGACGCCGGCGAGCTGCAGCTGACCGGTGAGGGCGGGTTCATCCCGACCATGATCAAAGCCGTGTTGGAGCGCGGCTTGCAGGTCGAGCTCGCCCAGCATCTGGGTTACGACAAGGGTGACCGGGCCGGTCGGGGTAGCCCGAACGTCCGCAACGGCAGCACCCCCAAGACGATCCAGTCCGAGGTCGGCCCGTTAGGTCTGGAGATCCCTCGGGACCGAGCGGGGAGCTTCGACCCGCGGCTGGTCCCGAAGGGCTCCCGGCGGGTCGGCGGGGGTCTGGATGAGATGATCATCAGCCTCTACGCCGGCGGGATGACGGTGCGCGACATCGAGTCTCACCTGGCCCGCACCCTGGGGGTCGAGGTCTCGCGGGAGACGATCAGCAAGATCACCGAAACGATCTTGGAGGAGGTCAAGGCCTGGCAGACCCGAGCGCTCGATCCGTTCTACCCCATCGTCTACGTCGACGCGCTGGTGGTGAAGGTCAAGGACGGCGCTCACGTGGTCAACAAGGCCGCGCACATCGTGATCGGGGTCGACCTGGACGGCATCAAGAACGTCCTGGGGATCTGGGTCCAGACCAATGAGGGTGCGAACTTCTGGGCCGCGGTGATGGCCGAGCTCGCCAACCGTGGCGTCAAAGACGTCCTGATCGCCTGCTGCGACGGCCTTGTGGGCCTTCCTGAGGCGATTGAGGCGACCTTCCCCCGCACCGTCGTGCAGACCTGCGTGGTCCACCTGATTAGAGCGAGCCTTCGTTACGTGTCCTACGCCGACCGCAAGGCGATGGCCGCGCAGCTGCGCAAGGTCTACGGCGCGGTGAACGCCGACACCGCCCAGATGGCGCTGCTGGCCCTGGGCGAGACGGAGCTGGGCAAGAAGTACCCCGCGGCGGTCGCGGTCTGGGAACGCGCCTGGGAACGGTTCACGCCGTTCCTGGCGTTCCCACCCGCGGTCAGGAAGGTCATTTACACGACCAACAGCATCGAGTCATTGAACTTCCAGCTGAGGAAGATCATCAAGAACCGCGGGCATTTCCCGTCCGACGACGCGGTCGTGAAACTGCTGTGGCTGGCGATCCGCGACATCGAGGACAAGCGCGCCAGGGAACGGGCCAAGGGACCGGTCAAGCACCGCAACCCTGAGACCGCCGCCCGAGCCGCCCGCGCTTCAGGGACCGGCACCGTCGGCTGGAAGCAGGCCCTGAACGCCCTCGCGATGAGCTACCCCGACCGTTTCCCCACCGGAGTGCTGTGATGGCTCAGACGCCAGAGCAGCCGCCCTCGGAGGGCCTGCCGGCCTCGCCGTGGGTGCTCGTCGACGACAACACCATCGGGCAGACCGCCGGCCTGCTCGAGACGCTCACCGACTGGCTGCTGACGGCCCCGCCGCTGCACACCAACTCACTGGCCCACGCGCTCTCCCGCGCCGAGGCCGACCACGAGGAGATCACCCACTGGGTCGACGCTCTAGCCGCCCGGCTGCGGCGCTGCGCCGAAGCGGCCGAGCTATGACCACCACGAGCACCCTCGCCGTGATCTACGAATGCAACGACTGCGGCGAACGGTCCATCGACCGTCGCTGCCCGGACTGCAACCTGTTCAGCCGCCGGCTTGGAACCGGCGGAAACTGTCCGAACTGCGACGAGCCAGTGCTCGTCGAAGAGCTCTTCAATCCCACCCATCAAGCACCTTCACACACAGAGAACTTGACAGGCCCTCCAGCCGTGGTGGGCCACCACCGCCGGGCCACGGTTCACGAAAGTCCCCGCCGCGGCAACCGACCACCGCCGGTTCTGGGAGGCCATGGACGCCCTGGACACCGCAAAGCTGCAAGCAGCGGAGCGGGCGATCAGCACCGCGATGAGCAGGGAGATCAGCCGGTCGGCGGCGTACCAGCCGGTGGCCAGGATCACCAGGCCGCCCACGATCACTCCGACGGAAGCACCGATGTCGCCGAGCACATGCAGCATCGCCGCGATGTTATCGAGATGCGTGCGTGCCGCGAGGTGCGTTCGACAGTTTCGTCGTTGGAAGGCGCAAGAGTCCGCGGCGTTGCAAGCCGACAAGCCCCATGACTGCAAACTTTCTATGCTGCCGAGACGATGAGGGCGCCGCAGATCAACTTGCCAGTGCTGGACACCGACGACGTCGCGTTCATCCACTCGCTGCGCGAGGCACTCGCAAACGAGTCGGTCGCGACCGACGAGCTCTATCTTGTGAGGGTGGACCGCTGGTTTGGTGCGAAGTGGCTCGAGTTTTCCGGAGTTTGAGCGCCGCTTCGCGAGAGAATGCGACCGCTATGTCGAGACGGCTGCAGCGTCCGCGCTTCACATCCAACAAAGCAGCGCGGACAACTTGAAACGCCGTGTCGACACCGTTTCAAAGTCGGGCACCTTCGTCTGGTGCAGCGCAGATACGAAGTCGACGGGTCGCGGCAGCCTGATGGTCTATGTCATCAACTCGACGGGCGAAGACGGGTGGTACGTCGAGTTCGTGCGAAAGGGCGACGCTTGGCGAATGACCAAGCCGAAGCGAACGGATGACCGCGAAGAGGCATCCGCGGCGAACTAGTGAAGTCGTCCGGACCGTGATGAGGTCGCGCGACGGTAGACACTATTGAGGAGTCAAGCATCGCTTCGCTGCGCAATCGCGCAGGGGCCCGCGCGAGTCCTTCTTGGCCCGATGCTATCGTGCACCCCAAGCTCCACCATCGCAGTGGAGCGGTTGGGAGAGTTCGTCGCAACCCAACTGCGTCGGATTCGACGCCGCCGTCTTGGACGATGCAAGCGATGGCGGATGGGCCGATGCGCGCGATGCCGCGAGGGACTGAGCGCCACAGGTTGAGCAAGCGCTTACTCAACCACCGGACACGCGCCTCGATCATGCGGTTCACGATGCGTTCGTGGTCTGCCTCGCTTTCGACGAGCAACGCACTCCTACGGCCCGCAAATTCGCGGACGACTTGATACGAGCTGCGTTCCACCGTCTCAACATCGAAGCCCGCCGTGTGTAGCGCGTCGTGGGTCCGCCTCGCCTCGACCCTGTCCGCCTTGAACAAAACGAGGACCTCGGTTTGGGAGGTCGAGAGATGGTTGTATCGAGCGTCTCCGAGGATCTCGCGCAGAGCATCGAGTTGGTCCGCAGGAAGTTCACCAAGCGGCTTTCCGACGTGGAGGGTGAGCCGGATCTCCGCTTCGCTCGCTTCCAGTTTCCACCCCTCTTGGGCTCCGTCCCATAGGTAGCTAGGGTCGACCTCTCCAAGCGCGACGGTCATCTCAGAATCCCGGCTCAGTCTGGACGAAATGTCGCCTGGGTGGCGGCTTCTAAGGGCGCGATGATGGATTCGAGTGTCGGGAATTTGGTGGCTTGGACCAGCCAGCACACGACGAAGAACGGGATGCCGACGATGAGCGGCTGGCCCAAGTAAACGAGCACGAAGCCCATGAGTGCGACGCTCTCGGCCATCGCCATCCCGAGAATCATGGCCGTTTGATACATCGGAAGGAGCGCCTCGATCACCTTCGACGGGTGCGCGAAGATTCGCGCGCCGTTGACGTCCGACGCCAGCTCGAACTCCTTACGGCGAACGAAATTGCGGTACTGCGCCCTCGGGAGCACCACCGCGACGACTGCGTTCGCGAGTGCGACGGCGGCGAGCGGGATCACGAGCGGCGGCGGGCCTGCGTGCTTCAGGCGCGCCACGACGAGGACGCCGAGCAGGACGAACGTCGAGGCGCAGAGAGCGCCCCAAAGGATCCGAACAGTATTGAGAAGTCGCGTGGCGTGCGGCGACATCCGGGGACGATATCAGCTGAGGACTCAAGTTCGCAACGCAAGGGCCGTTCTACGAGTCAATGGCTCGATCCCAAGCACGGACTCTGGCGAACGCGGCGCCGCACCTCGGAGAGCGACGCCTCGCGGCGCTGACGATCATGAGCGGACCCGACGCCGGGCGCATCGTCTCGGTCCCGCAGGACGCCTCGCTGACGATCGGGCGCAGCGACGAGTGCGCGGTCACGATCGCCGACGCTAGCCTCTCACGCCAACACGCGCGTCTCGACTACGTGATGGGTGAGTACGTCCTCGGCGATCTGGGGTCCAGCAACGGGACCTACGTCAACAATTGCCCCGCGTGCTCGCCCATCACGCTCAAGGAGGGCGATCGCATCTCGCTGGGGCGCATGACATCGATGCGCTTCGCCCTCGTCACGCAGGCGGAAGCCGACGCGCTGCGCGCCGTGTACGACGCGTCCACGCGCGACGGGCTCACGGGCTTGTGCAACCGCGCGCACCTCGATCAGCGGCTCGCCGCAGACCTCGCGTTCGCAGCTAGGCACGAGCTGCCGCTGAGCGTCGTCGCGATCGACCTCGACTACTTCAAGCGCGTGAACGACACATTCGGGCACGCGGCGGGTGACGCCGTGTTGCGTGGGACGGCCGCCACCATCTCGAGCCACATCCGCATCGAGGACCTCGCCGCGCGCGTGGGTGGCGAAGAGCTGCTCGTGGTCCTCCCGGCGACTCCCCTGCCCGGCGCGGTCAGCGCGGCCGAGCGACTCCGAATCGCGATCGAGGCGATGGTGGTGGAGACGGGCGGTATCGTCGTGCGCGTCACCGCGAGCTTTGGCGTCGCGTCCATCGCGTGCGCCGGGCCCGATCGCGCGGCGCTCCTCAAAATCGCCGACCGTCGTTTGTACGAGGCGAAGCGGCAGGGGCGCAACCGCGTCGTCGGCTGAAACAAAAATCGCACGTGGCGTGAATGTGAGCGCGAGTCGTCGCCACTCTTAGCGCACGCAATGATGTGTGGAGTGGCGCGGTCGATTCGCGGCCGGTCGCTCGCCGTCGTGCGCTTATGGTGGAGGTCGGTGTGATCGCTCGCACTTACGCGGTGGTTTTGTTTTGTGCGTTCGCGCCGGTCGGGTGCGCCCACGCGGTCGTCGACGGAATCGATGACACGTCAGCCGTGATCGCGGACGCTGGGAAAGACGCCTCGCCGCACTTGCCGAAGGACGCCGCCCCCGCGAAGGACACATGGCAGCCGCAGCAGCCCGACGTCTTCGTCGATGAGCCGGACACGTCTCCGGTGTGCAGCCCGAAGCTCTCGACGGGCATCGCCAAGTGCGACACCTGCGAGGGTCAGAGTTGCTGCGCGGAGGACAACGCGTGCGCGAACGACCCGCAGTTCTCCTCGTTGATGAACTGTTACAACGCGTGCCCGTTGGACGGCGGCTTTCCCGACCCGACGTGCATGAGCGGCTGCGACAAGAAATACCCGAGCGGCGCTAACAACTTCAACGCTTGGGGCAACTGCATGCAGACGAACTGCGCGACCAGCTGCCGCTGAGGGTCTACACGTTCTCGGCGACGCGCTGGCGAGCGGATTGAAATGCGCTCGATCCATGCAGCGCGAAGAAGTCCGGGCAGTGATCGATCTGAACGACGTCGCGGAAGCCGAGCTCCGCCGCGGCGCCGAGCCACTCGCAGACCTTCGCGGGCTCTTGCGCCTTGCCCCACTCGCGCGCGATTTGGAACGCGAGATCGGGATCCCGCTTGCGTTCGAAGAGCAGCGAGCCAACGTATGCGGCCTCGGCGTAACGTCGCTCGGTGTCGGCCACGGCGCGCGCGGCGTCGAACGCTTCGGCGCTCAGCTCGGGCGCGCGCGGATCGCTCAACAACAAGCGCCCAAGCGCCCAGTGCTGCTCCTGTCGCTCGAGCTCCGCCAGCTTGGCGCGCAGCTCCGGGGACTCGTCGTGAACGAGCATGTCGATCACGACCTGCTTGGCCGCCGCGTACTCGTGTGCGGCTTCAAGGATGAACAACGAGATCGGCAACCCCGCTGCGTACCCCTGGGGCATCGTCTGCAGCGTCGCCAGGCCGGAGCGCGCGTCGCCCGACAAACACTGACCCATCGCAACCACCTCGGTGGCGAACGCGGAGAGCGTCGGCGTCTTGGCGGCTGCGCGCGCGCTCGTCCCCACGCGGATCATCGCCGCGCCGTCTTTCTTGGAGAGCCACACGGGATATTGCGCCTGAAGGTCTTTGAGCACTGCTTCGTCTCCCCGAAGCGCGAGCCGCGCGCGGAGGCCTTGGAAATTCTGCACGGAGTACATCAGGATCAAGATGAGCGGGAAGAACCAGCCCGCCCAAGCCGCGAGTATGCCGAGGATCGGTCCGACGATGAGCGACACGACACGCGCCGCGACCTCGGCGTCGAACAGATTGAGGAGGCCGAAGACCGAGCGCATCGCGTTGCCGCCGTCGAGCGGCATGACCGGCACGAGGTTGAGCACGCCCCAGCCGAGGTTCACCCAGATCGCGTCGCCGACCACCTGCGAGACGAACGGGTTCGTGAAATCGCCGTGGGCATAGGACAGGAACCACGTGAGCGAGCCGATCGTGATGCCGACCGCGGGACCCGCCAAGCTGATCAAGAGCGAGCGCCCTGGCCCCACGTTCCTGCCGCCGATCCAGCTCGTGAGACCGCCGAGCCCGACGACCTGAATCATGGGCGCAAGCCCGAACGCGCGCCCCACGAAGGCGTGCCCGAGCTCGTGCATCATCACGCCCAAGAACGCGACGGCGCCGAAGATCGCGATCTCCTGCGGCTGGTGGTAGCTGCCCGCGCCGAGCACGAGAACCAGGATGAAGAACGACACCCGTACGAAGACGGGAATGCCGAAGAGTGTGAAGTGCGGTTTCAAGGCGATCCGCAACCCACTCTAATCACGAGTGACGCTCAGGGCGAGCCGGGGAGCTTCGGCACGCACGCGCCCATGACGCATTGAGCGCCTTGGATGCAGTCGGCCGCGGCGTTCTGGCAGGGGAACACGCATTTTTGGACCTGAACGTTGCAGCGCGCGAGACCGCACTGCGTGTCGCTCTGGCAAGGCAGGATGCCCGCGGTTCCCATGGGTGCCGTCGCCGTGGGTTGCCCCATCGGCTGACCCGTAGGTTGGCCCATCGGCTGGCCGGTCGGCTGGCCCTGCGGTTGTCCTTGCGGGTAGCCCTGGGGCTGGCCCTGCGGGTAGCCCTGCGGCTGTCCTTGCGGATATCCCTGCGGTTGCCCTTGCGGGTAGCCCTGCTGGGGATAGCCGGCGCTGGCCGTTGGCGTGGTGGGCGTGGGGGCTTGATCGTCTTTGCGACAAGCTGCCGCGATCACGACGATGGTGCTGACTGCAATGAGCGGGATCAGTTTATTCATCAAAAAGCCCTCCAAACCGGCCATACTGAGACTTGGACGTAGAGCTGTCGGTCGCCATCCAAAGGATCGGGCCAAACGCGCGATGCATGGATGAGGTTCTGTCCAAGAGACTCTCGCTTTAGCGAGACTGCTTGGAGTTCGTCAACCACAACGTCTGGACTCACTCGGCGCTTACAGCGACGCATCGAGCGAGCAGACGTCTTCGCCCGCGGAATTGGGGCTGGCGAAGCCATCCACCCGGCGTTGTCGTTCGCCAAAAGGCGACGTCAATTGTTGCTGGCGAAGCCATCCACCCGGCGTTGTCGTTCGCCCCGGTGACGACAAGTGGGGCTGGCGAAGCCAATCCGCTCAGTGGTTGTCGTTCGCCAAAAGGCGACGACAAGTGTTCCGTGCTATGCGGGCGGCGGATCATGCGTTTTGCGTGCGTCGCGTTGCTCCTGGTCGCTTGCTCGCGCGGAGAGCCGCCCACGTACTCGTCGCCGGGCTTCAGCGAGTCGGTCTCGCCCATTCCGAAGGGTCTCGAGGACGCGAGCGTCGCAGACGTGGCCGATGCCGCGCAGCCGGAGGACAGCGGTGCACTCGCACAAACACACGACAGACCCGTGCCGGAGGGCGCGCTCTTCGACTCCCGCGTCGCCGGACTGTGGGACGCCATCGTTCGCGACGAGCCCGATCGCGGCATGCCCTTCTTCTTCCCGCTCGCCGCGTACGTCCAGGTCAAGGCGATCGTGGACCCCGCGGGCGACTTCAAGCACCGGCTCGCCTACAGCTTCGCGCGCGACATTCACGCCGCGCACGACAAGCTGGGCGCGCACGCCGCAGACGCTGTCTTGATCGGCCTCGACGTGCCGATGAATCGAGCCCGATGGATCGAGCCCAATGAGGAGGGCAACAAAGTCGGCTATTTTCGGGTCTACGTGAGCAAGCTGCGTTACTCGGTCGGCGCGAAGAAGCTCTCGATCGACGTGACCTCGCTCATCTCATGGCGCGGCGAGTGGTACGTGGTGCACCTCAGCGGCTTCAAGTGAGGCTGGCGAAGGCGACGACAAATGCCTTTGTCGTGCGGGCGAGGTCTCGCTACGGTGCGCCCATGCGATTTGCACTTCTTACCTCGATCTCGTTTGCCGCTGCGGTCGCTTGCGGTGGATCCAACCCACCCCCGAACACCGGCGGGACGATCACTGGCGATGAAAACGCGGTCAAGCAGGCGCGCGAGATGCACGAGTGCGGCAAGGCGGACCAGGTCCACCAATACGATCTGCACGACGAGGATGGCGATAGGGCGCTCGTTCCGTGCTCCAAGAACGCGGGCGGACAGAACGACTTCTCTGGCATGATTCACATCGAGACGATCCCCGAGGGCGTGCACATCACCATTCACGCCTCGGACGACGAGGTCACGATGGGCGCGCTCGGCTCGGACGTGAAAACGCGTGACGCCGTCATCGTCTATCCGAAAGGCCCCGGATCCAAGGCGATCGAGGTCCCGTTGATGAAGACGAAGGACGGCTACACGGGCGACAAGATCGTCATGTGGGACGACCTCGGAAAGCTCAACGACGAGGGCACCAAGATCGATATCGCGATCTTCGATCACGACAAGTCGAGCGGCAAGGACGCCGAGGAGCTGCACGTCGCGCTCGCCGTGAGCACAGGCAAGAGCTGCGAGAAGGCGCAAGACGAGAACCCGCAGACGATGGACATGGGCAGCAAGGGCAAGGGCTCCCCCGACCTCACCGACGCGCAGCTCGGCGCGCCCATGAACGCCAACAACGGCGCGCTGGTCACCAACTGCGGTCTCGCGAACGACGCGCACGCTGACATTTGCGTCGGCCTCAAGAACGGCAAGCCGCTCGGCGTGAGCGTGCGTGTGACGCCGGGCAACAACAAGGTCGCCGCTTGCATCGACCGCGCGGCGCGCCGTTTGAGCTTCCCCGTGAGCCCGAAGTTCGACATCGCGAAGACGAAGTTCTAGCCAATCAAAGCATCAACGGTCAGTGCGCGAAGATCGTCGCGTCGTAGTCTTGTGCGAAGTGCGAGTCGTGGTACAAGCGCCCTCGCTCGAGCAATGGGTCGATAGCTCAGTCGGTAGAGCTGCGGACTTTTAATCCGTAGGTCGCGGGTTCGAGTCCCGCTCGACCCACCACAATCAGATAGACATCAGAGGGCAGCGCACCAGCGCGTGCGCCGATTGCGTCACGTCGTCGAGGTCTGCGCGCGTGAGCCGACCGAGAGCGTTCCAAGCGAGCGCTTCTTCGGCATCGAACGTCGGCGCCTCGTATGGAGTGATCTCGAAGCCATCGGCGATCGCACGACGTACGCGCTCTCCTCCGCGTGCGCATGCCCAGGCGACGATCTTCCACGCGAGTGTCGCGTGCGAGAGCTCGTCCTCGGCCATCTTCGCGAGTCGCTCGCTCAACGCCTCGTCTTCGCACAGTGAAGCCGCGCGCGAGAGTGCTAGCGCCGCGACGGTCTCGCCCACGCATCCCTCGAGCGCCGCACGACGCGCGATCTGGGCCAAATCTCGCTCGATCGTGAGACCCTCGAGCGAAAGAGCGGACGGCCCGCGCGACTCATGCCCGAGCTCGCTCGCGATGGAGAAGCACACGCGTGCGTGCTCCACTTCGTCCAGCGCCGCGCGATGAGCGCAGGCGACGAGCTCTGCTGGGGCCTCCACGGCCATCAGCTCCAACGAGAGCCTGGCGAACGAAGCGATCGACGCGTGCTCCATCGCCGCATCACGCTCCCACGCGCGCGCCGCCTGCTCGCCAAGCGGCGACTTGTAGGCGAGCGAAGTTCCTTCCGTCCTCCAGTCAACGCGCGCGACGACGCGGGCGGTGCGCGGGGCGCCATCGATGATCAGCGGGCGGCCGCACGGCGCCGGCGTTCCCTTGCAGATCTCGAAGCAGCATTGTCCCTTGGCGACCGTCGGCCCGGACGAGGCGTAGATGCCGTTGCAGCCGCCGACGATCTCGTTGGCCGAAAAACAGCCGTTCTTGCCCCAACCTGCGTACGGCGGCGAGCCGCGACGAAGCGGAACGTTTCCTCCCGTAGACGGCGCCGTGCGCGGTGCGACGCAGAAGGTGGTGCGCGACGCGAAAGCCGGACACGGGAGCCCACCCTTCGGAGTTGAACTCACTGTTGGGGACGGAGTCGGTGTCGGTGTCGGAATCGATGTCGCCAGCGGTGATGGAATCGGTGACGGAATCGGCGTCGGTGACGGCGACGGCGACGGCGCCAATGCGCTTGCGGGTGGTGGGATCGTCACGTTCGAGTCGTTCGGCGGGGACGTCGCCTCCGCATGGCAGCCCGCGAGGCCGCTCGTGATTGCGGCAAAGAACCGGAGCCTCGCGCGCGTGATCACTGCTTCGAGAACACCGCGATTTCGAGCGGCGCGCAACACGTCTTGACGTCAAGGCGCGCAGCGGCCACAACCCGCGCATGCTCGACCGCCTCAAGTCCACGCTCCACCGCGCCATCACGACCAAACGCGGAGACTCCCTTCTGCCGATTCGTGTCGGCAAAGACATCGCGCGCCGGGTGAACTTCACGTTCGGCGAGGTGCTCGGGAGCGCAGAGACCCTCGAGAAGCGACGCCTCGCGCGCGAGCGGCTCACGGACCTTCGCGCAAATCACGTCGAAGCGATCGTCGCGCCGAAAGAGCGCGCGCAGGCGCCAGTCACGATTTATCACGAGGGTGTCCGCAACGCGCGCATCCTCGCCCGCGTCGAGGAGGTGCTCGCCGCCAAATCGATCAAGGTCATCAAGCTGGACGTCGAGGGTGACGAAGCCACGATGACGTTCGTGATGCACACGGCAAACTGCAAGAGCGACGATCTGCCGATCGTGTTCGTGGGCGACAAGTGCATCGGCGGCTACGACGCGCTCGTGCAAGCGGACGTCTCCGGCGAGCTCGAGAAGAAGCTCTACTGAGCCGTGAGGCTGAAGAGCTACAAGCTGCACTTCGCCGCTTCTCGCGTGAGAGTCGTCTTTGAGGGATTCGACGGGCCCGGAGTGGATCTGCTGGGCGAGGTCGCGGCGGCCGCGTTCGCGCATGCGACTGGGATGCTCGCGTGGATCGACGAGCGCGAGCGCGGGATGAAGGCGCGCTCGATGTCCGTGGACTTGGACAAGCGGCGCGTGCTCATCACGTTCGACGTCGGCGGGTCGCGGCCGGTGGTCGTGCGGGTCGACGAGCCCGCGAGCGTGGACTTGATCGCTCGGGGCGAGCCGCTCGAGCGATTCTTGGAGGCGCGCTCCGAGGAGGCCATTCGGCGACGCGCGAGTGTGCCGGCTCCGTGACTGCCGCGAACTAGAACTCTCCAGAGAGCCCGAGTCTGCCGAGCCCGAACGTGGGTCGCACCCGGACTGCCGAAGTCTTTTGAGTGGAGTCTGGGAGATCGACCACCTCGGTATGTGTGGGCAGGCCCACCGCGAAGACGAGGACGCCGATGGCCTGCGTGACACCATCGAGCGCGATGGCGAACTTTTCTATACCGGCGCTCGCGCACGGAGAGGCTAGACCACTGATACAATCGGGCCTTGCAAAATAGGCGATCCATGGCCCGAAGACCGGCACCAGCAGACCGCCATCGTACCCTTTGGGAGAGCTGATGCCGACGTACGCTGACGGGATGTACGTCGCGAGAAAAAGCACGCTGCCGAAGACCAGCGCACTAGTCGCCCGCTTCTGCTCGACGCGACCGCCGAGCGGAATTTCTTCGCCTGAAGCGAACGTACCGCGCACCTCGATGTGGTCCGTCGCCATGAGCGGGAGCCTCTGTTCACCGGTCGCGAGCTCGCCGCGCACGAGCTTGTGAGTTTCGTCGAGCTCCGCCGTGCCGGGCCTGAATGCGGTGACGATGGGAGGGTTGCCCGGCGTCTCCACGCCCGTGATCACGGCTTTGTCGTCGCGAAGGACCTTCTCGCCGGAGTCGAGCGCGTAGTCGAACGGACCCGTCTGCGGTACGCGTACGCGCGTGGGCTCCACGATCGCGTTCGCGGGGAGCTCCGCCCTGCCCTCTCCGCGCAGCACCGCGACCGAGCGCAGCTTGGTCCCTTGCGCGCGTGAGGCCTCGGCGGGCGACACGATGCGACTCACGAGGATGGGTGCGTTGTTGCACGCCAAGCACGCCACGATCGCGAGCGTCGTCGACGCTGTTCTCATACTCGCTTGAACTCCAGTGAGCTGCCGAGGTGACCGAGCGAGCGAGCCTCGAGGCAAGCGGGCGACCCCGCCTCCACGATGCGACAGTCCTCCGGCCTCACCGTGTAGATCTTGCACGGATATTGGCCGGGTCGAGACACGTCGAGCCCGCCGCAGTGATCGCCGCCGTTCTTCATGAACCGAAAGCCCGGGGGCCGTCGATCGAGAACCGTGTATTGTGCAAGAATGTCGGGCCCTGCGCGGAGCTCGTCGTCCTCGAGGAAGTGCACCGTGCTCGCGCCGTGGTGACAGCACCGTCCGCACGCGACGCAGTCGTCACCGTTGGGGTTTGGAGTGCCGAGGATTGGCGCGATCACCGGAAAGCAGTCTCGCCTAAAGCGAGCCTCTTGGACAGAACCTGCACTGAGCCGTTGGCACGGCTCATGTGGGCAGCGGCCAGCGCGCTCTGCCGAGGGCGGGGCCGATCTTGCGCAGATCCGTGCGCAGCCTGCTCGCGTTCGGGCGGTTCTTCGGATCGCGGCGAAGCGCGGAGAACAGCACCTCCGCGAGCGGGGCTAGCGCGGGGTCCTTGCCCATCGTGCGCAGGCGCTCCGGGAAGCCGTCGTGCGCGAGGTGCTGGGCGACCTGCTGGAGCTCGGAGTCGCCGAAGAAGAGCGTGACGCCGGTGAGCACCTCGAACGCGAGGCACGCGAAGGCATAGACGTCCGCCTTCGGTGCGTCGGGCACCACGCCCGGTCCGAGCGCTCCCCAGACCTCGGGTGCTCCGTAAGGACCGGTCGCGCAGCCTGGCCTGATGTTTCGACCCGCGAGCCCAAAGTCGACGAGCACCGCAACACCGTCGGACGGATTTCCACGGAGCACGACGTTCGATGGCTTCACGTCGAGGTGCGCGACGCCCGACGCGTGCATCGCCTCGAGACCCGCGAGCACGTCATCCAGCACGGCGAACCATCGCGCCGTCGTGAGCGCACGCGACGAGATCACGTGCTCGAGGCTCGGCCCCTCCACGAGCTCCATCACGAGGATCGGTTTGGGCCGCGCCGCCATGTCGAAGGTGACGAATTTGGCGAGATTCGGCTGCTGCGGGAGCGTGATGAGCGCGGACGCCTCCGAGCGAAAGATCTGCATGAACTCGGCTTCGGAGAGGCTGCGCGCGGCTCCCGCGGAGTAGTCGGGCACCTTCAGCGCAAAGCGCTCGGGGTTAGGCTCTCGACGGTCCTCTGCGCGATGAACCACGAACACGCTCGCGCTGCCGCCTTTGCCGAGCGGCCTCATGACATAGAACCCCCCGAGGATCCGGCGTGCGGGGAGCCACGACGGAAGCTCGGTGAAGGCCAGCTCGTTCATGACCACGCCCTCTGGAGGCTCAACGGGCAGCCCGTCGAGGGTCGACATCGTGCGCTTCACGAGCGCGGCGATCGACGCGGGGATCTGCAGGAGCGCGGGGCCGATGAGGTCGACGGCCGATCCGCCGAGCGACGGCTGCGCGCCGGAGAGCACGCGAGACACCGCGAGCGAAAGCCCAGACTCGGTGTGTCGGACGCTCTCGGTGGCGCGCGACGAATCGAGGCGCGCGCGTGCGGAGGTGGACAAATAAGAGATCGCCGCCAACGACTCTTCGAACGTGACGATCAGGTCGGGCTGCGCACCTTGACGGCCGCTCAAAGAACGAAGCGACGCGGAGTCGTCGATGGCGGAGAGAGCCTGGTGCAGGTGCACGACCGCCGTGCGGAACGCCTCTGCGCGACTCGAGGGATCGAGCACGAGGTCCTTGGACCACGTGGCGAGCGCGTCGAGCGGGGAGGCTTCGTGATCGTCTTCGTCGGTGGGCGACATCGCCACGAGCCACTGGGCTGCGCGCGTGAACGCATGGCGGAGGTCCTCGTCCATCGAGGCCTCGCCGAGGACGCTCAGCGCCGCGGGATCGGTCACGCTATGTATCGCGACGAGCAACGCGTCGATCGGCTCGAGCACCTCACCGCGCACTAGGCCCTCGAGAGCGCGCGCGAGTGCGGCAGTGTTGGCTCGCGACAGCGCGGGGGCGACGCCGCCTCCGAAGCCGTCGAGGAGCATGTTGGTCGCGAGGAGGAAGTGCTCTTGCGCGGCCGGATCCTCCCCGCGCTTCACGTCGCCGTCCACGAGGTGCAAGAGAGCGCGGAGCCTGCGCTGTCCGAGCGCGAGGTCGGAGCGCTCGTTGCGGTGCGACTCGCGGGCGACGATCCAGCGTGCGAGCTTGGCCTTGAGGGCGACGAGCTCACGCTCGTGCGTGACGACCTCCGTGGCCGAGCCGAGACGAAGCAAGTCGCCGAGTACGTCGCGCTCGAGCAGGCCCACGTCCGCGTCTCGCAGCGAGGTCATCACCGCGCCTTTCGCGGCGCGCCCCGATTGACCGTCGCGTGACTCTTCGTCGCCGAGCGCCTCGAGTGTCTCGACGACTCCACGCGCCGTGACGAAGACCTCCTTCGCAGCGTCGTACGCGGCCTTCGGTCCTTGTGTGGCGAACGCGTCGAGCGCGCGCGCGACACCACGAAGGAGAGGGATGGCCTGCTCGGGCGCCATGCGCCCGTGCTGCTCGAGCCACCGATCGAAGGGCGTCCCCTCCAAGAGCTCCATCAAGAAATACTGGCGACCATCGGGCAGCGCGCCAAAGGCGAAGATGTCGATGATGTTCCGATGGCGAATCTGATTCACCGCGCGCGCCTCGTCGATGAAGCGCACCTTCACGCCCCGGTGCAAGAAGCTCGCGATCTCGAGGCGCTC
>ENA-OFCD01001031-OFCD01001031.1-metagenomes-genome-assembly--contig:-NODE-1031-length-15432-cov-3.653248_pt1 | contig 15432 bp, 15 predicted proteins | sample MGYA00153392_OFCD01 | MGnify analysis MGYA00153392 | reverse complement strand
CCCGCAACAACTTGTCGCCGCCTTCGGCGAACGACAACAACTGAGCCGATTGGCAACGCCCGCAACAACTTGTCGCCGCCTTCGGCGAACGACAACAACTGAGCCGATTGGCAACGCCCGCAACAACTTGTCGCCGCCTTCGGCGAACGACAACAACTGAGCCGATTGGCATCGCCCGCAACAAATGTTGCTCCGACCCCGACACCTCCCCGTACCTCGCGGCGTAGTCAACCCCGGATCCCCGGAGGTTGAACGATGTCCTGGTCGAAACATTTGCCGTTGAGCGCGTTTCTGCTGGCGTGCAGCTCGCCTGTCACCATGGCCACCGCGCCGCCGCCGAGCCTTGCCGCCAACGCGCAGACGCCTCCACAGTCCGGTCCCGAGGTCGAGGCTTGGCTTGCACAAGGGTCCTACAAACAATGGCACTGCGAGGCAGCGGTGCACACCGGCCGCACGCCGTCACCTCACGGTATGAATCGCATTTGCTCCAATGACGCGACCAGTTCGTTCAAGGGAGCCGGCGAGCGCCCCGTGGGCAGTGCGGGTGTCAAAGAACTCTATGACGACACTGGTAAGACGATCGTCGGATATGCGACCTACGTGAAGACGAGCGCCGCGAGCGCAGACGGCGTCAATTGGTACTGGTACGAGCGCGTCCCACTATCGAGCATGGCCCCCCATGACAAGGATGGAATCGTCGCGAACGGGTTCGGCAATGCAGGACCCGCGAAGGGCATCTGCGTGGGTTGTCATAGCGCTGCGGGTTCTGACAGCGCGCATGTTCCGCGTCCAGGGTCCTCCGACGAGGTCTACACCCAGGTAAACTAACGCGTAGCTCGAGCGGTCAGGGCGGTGCGAATAGTTTGGCGGGGTCGCTGAACTCGGTCGCCATGTTGTCGTCTGTGACGACCGTCGCGTTCTGTGTGCGCGCGAGGATGCTCTCGCGCTGCTCGGCGCCGTTCTCGCCCTCGTGGTCCGACATCGCCACGAGCTGGTCTACCAACTTGGGGCCCTCGGGGACCGTGAGATCGATCGCGGGCACGCCTTCGATGCGATAGCCCTCCAAGATCTGCCTGAATCTAGCCTTGTCGAACGAAAACGGTGAGTCGCTCACGGCGACGAAATGACGAAGCGCATCCCGTACGGGAACGTGACCATCGCGGTCTTCTCCACGTCTGGGCTCCACCTGGCGTTGAAGTAGAAGAGCCCGCCAGACGATAGGTGCGCGCGCGCCATTTTCATGAACTCGACGCTCAGCAGGTTGGTCAGGTGCGCGCGCCAGTGGCAGGTCGTGTTCATGACGATCACGCCGAACCTCCGATCGGGGTGCCGCATCAACCAACGTCGGCCGTCGTCGATCTCGATCGTGACCTTTGGGCTCTTCAAGACGGGGGCGACATCGGGGTGCCGGGCGATGAGATCGAGGTAGCCGGGGTTGATCTCGATGACCGTCAGGTGCTGGACTTGCGCGTCGTTGGCGATCACCTCGGCCCACGAGCCGGACGCGAGGCCGATCATCAAGAGCTCCTTGGGAGCCTCATGCATCGCGCCGATGGCGAAGGCTCGGACGATGCCGTTGCGATCGTGCATGATCGAGGTGTTGAGACGACCGTCGTATGCACCACCGCCGAAGACCGTTCCGGCGTTCGTTACGGTCATGACGCCGCTCTTGTTCTCGATGATCTGCGCGAAGGGCTTGCCGTCCCAGGTGTCCATGAATTGCAGGCGTTCATAGAGTTCATCGTATGCGTGCGGTGCAACGAGGATGATGCCCACGAGCACGAGCGCCGACGTGCCGACGGCGCGAAGTCGTTGTGGGCCGACCGAGCCTGCGATGAACAACGCCGAGCCGACGAGGGCGCCGAGCACCGCAAGCACGAGGCACGTGCGTGCGAGGCTCATCGAGTCCATGAAGACGAAGCCAGTGAGCAGGCTGCCGAGCGTCGACCCGATGATGTTTGCAAAGTACACGTAGGACAGGCGCTGCCCAGCGGCGTCATCGGGCGCGATCGCGAAGTGGCAGAGGAGTGGCAGGACGGCTCCCATCATCGCCGCCGAGACGACGACGAGTATGAACGCGAACGCGAGACCGCCGCCGCCGCGCCCCGCGCCATCGCGGGGGCGACCATGAAGCTCGCGACGTTCGCCGCGATGATGGACGAGCCGAGCGCGCGAAGGCTGCGTCGATCGCCGCGCTCGTCGTCATTGCAGAACCTGCGGCTCTCGCGCGAGTCGATCGCGATTGCCAATAAATATGCCCCGAGCAGCGCGCCGAATGCCGCGGGTCTTCCCCACGTCGCGTAGCTCACCACGCGGGACCAGACGATCTCGTACGACAGCGCGACGAAGCCGGTGAGCGACGCAATGGCGATCGCGAGCCTGAGCATCACGCCACCTCCGGCGCGGGCCCGCGCGAGCGAAAGTGCAATACGAGGACTGCCGCGCCGATGCTGAAGTTGATCGCCGCCGCGAGTCGCGTGGTGCCGATCTCACCGAAGCCGTGCAGCACGAACGCGATCGACGCGCACGAGGCGAGGGCCGAGCGTGTTCACGTAGTAGAGGAGGCCCACGGACTTGCCAACGTTGCCGGACGTTCGGACCGTGTGCGCGACGAGCAGCGGTAGCGTGCCGCCCATCAGCACGGTGGGACATAGCGTGAGCAAGAAGGTGACGATCGCCGTGACGAACGGAGACGCGCCGAGCGTGAGCGCGCCGACGGCGTGAAACAGCGGGATCGACACCACCCCAAACGCGCCGATGCCGATCTCGACGAACCCGAACATGAGCAGCGCTGGCCGCTTGGGGTCCTTGGAGAGGCGCCGCCGACGAGGCTTCCGAGGGCGAGCCCGAGCATGAACGCAGTGACGACGATGGTCACCGCCTCGACGTTGATCCCGAAGATGACGAACAACGCGCGCTGCCAGACTATTTGATACAGCAGCGCCGCAAAGCCGCTGACCAAGAAGACGAGGTACAGCCAGAGCGAGCGCACTCAGAGGCTCTCGACGTGCGCATGCAGGACCTTGACCATGAAGTGAGGCGAATCCTGCCTTATGGCCAACCGCCAAGTACACCGCGGCCATACCGGGTTCGAGGAAAAAAAAGTCCCCCGCGCCGGTGTGGCGCGAGGGACTCGTCGATTGTCGTGTGTGATTACTTCAGTGCGCCGCTCGTCGGGTCGAGGATGGCCATCGCCCCACCAAAGCCGTTGGAGCCGTCGCGATACCGGTAGCTGCGGCCGCCCACGAAGAGCGAGGGTCCTAGGGTAGTGACGACGCTCATGTCATTCTCGAAGCCGTTGGTGAGAGCACCTACGGGGCTGAACGTGGTGTCGATCGCGCCGTTCATCGCGTCGAGCTTCGCGATATAATTCGCGGACGCGACGACGCCGCGGTAGCTGACGAACGCTCCGACGCAATAGACGTTATTGCCCACGACGGCGATGGAGAACACGTCATTGTCAAAGCCGTTCGCGCTGGCGCCAAGCGGGCTGAACGTCGCGTCGAGTGCACCGGTGGTCGCGTCTAGCTTCGCCAACATGTTCGCTGAGTTGGGGACGTTCTGGTAGCCGTTGAACGCACCGCCGACATACAACACGTTACCGGCGAGCGTGAGTGCCTCGACAGCCGCGTCAAAGCCGTTGGCGTTCGGGGGGCTGAACGTGGCGTCGAGCGCGCCGGTCGTCAGGTCGAGCTTTGCGAGCCGAATGGCAGAGTTTGCCACACCCTTGTAGCCATTGAAGTCGCCGCCCACATAGAGCGACGTGCTCGAGGCCGCGAGCGCGAACACGTCCAAGTCGAAGCCGTTCGTGGCGGCTCCGGCTGGGCTGAACGTCGTGTCGATCGCGCCTGAGGTGAAGTCGAGCTTCGCGACGAAGTTCGCGCTGTTGGCGACGCCCTTGTAGCTCGTGAAAATGCCGCCCACGTACACCGAAGTGCCCGCGGTCGCGAGCGCGTGTGCTGTCACATCGAAGCCGTTCGCGTTGGCTCCCGGCGGGCTGAACGTCGTGTCGAGCGCGCCCGAGGCGAGGTCGAGCTTGGCGATGCGCGATGCCGAGTCTGCCGCTCCGCGATACGCGGTGAAGCCGCCCGCCACGAAGAGCGATTTGTTGGCGACCAAGAGCGCGTTGACGTCCGTCTCGAAGCCGTTGGCGTTCGCGGGGCTGAACACGGTGTCCAACGCCCAAGTGGTGTCATCCAACTTGGCAATCGAGTTCGCCGCGTACCCGCCATACGTAGAGAAGGTGCCGCCGGCCCATATCGTATTGCCGGCCACGTTGAGTGAGATCACCCTGGCCTCGAACCCGTTCACTGTGTTGTTGGGCGCGACGAACGTGGCGTCTTGCGCACCGCTGGTGAGATCGAGCTTGGCGATGTTGTGCGCCGAGCCGCTCGCTCCGCGATAGTTGGCGAACTGTCCGCCCACGATGAGCGACGTGCCGGAGTTCGCGAGCGCCACGACGAGCCCGTCCGTGCCGTTCGTGGTCGCGCCGACGGGGCTGAAGGTCGTGTCGATGGCGCCGCTCGTGAGGTCGAGCTTGGCGAGGTGGTTGGCCGAGGTGGCGACTCCCTTGTATGCGGTGAAGCTCCCTCCGACGTAGAGCGACGCGCCATTGGCGGCCAACCCGTACACGCCGCCGTTGAAGCCGTTGGCGGTCGCTCCGATGGGGCTGAAGGTCGTGTCGAGCACGCCCGTGGTCAAATCGAGCTTCGCGAGTTCATTGGCCGAGTTGGGCACGGCCCTGTACGCGTTGAACTGACCGCCGACATAGAGCGAAGTGCCTGAGCTCGTGAGTGCACGGACAAAACCTTGCTGGAAACCATTGAGACCCATGGTGCTGAAGGTCGTGTCGATCGCGCCGCTCGTGAGGTCGAGCTTTGCAAGGCGGAGGGCGCTGCCGCCCACTCCCTTGTACATATTGAACTGACCTCCGACGTACAGCGAGGTCCCATTGACGTGCAGTGCCAACACGATGTTGTTGAAGCCGTTGACGTTGGCAGGGCTGAACGTGGTGTCGAGTGCGCCGCTCGTGAGGTCTAGCTTGGCGAGCCTGTTGGCAGAGCCCGCTACACCTTTGTACGCGTTGAACTGACCACCGAGGTAGAGGGATGTACCGGAAGTGGCGAGAGCGGTGACATTGCCGTCGAAGCCGTTGTTGGCTGGGCTGAACGTGGTGTCGAGCGCGCACGTCGTCGCGTCGAGCTTCGCGACGCGATTCGCGACAGCGCCTTGGTAGTGCCTGAAGCTTCCTCCGACGTAGACCGAGCCGCCGACGGCGAGCGCGGCGATGACGTTCCCGTCGAAGCCGCCCTTCAATGCGCAGCTGGTCACCTGCGCGCCCTTCGAGTCGATCGGCAACAGGTGCGGCGCCGCGGCGACGTTCGCGCCATAGAAGCCTCCCCCCACGTACCAAGACGTTCCGTCATGCAGGAGCGCTTTCACGGGCCCGTTGAAGAGGTGGCTGTAGATCGTCGGAGGCAGGCTCGAGTCGCTGGTGTCCGCCGCGGTGTTCGTGTCGGTGCCCGAGTCCAAGCCGGCGTCGCCGCCTCCGTTGCCATCGGGCAGCGAGACGTCGCCTCCACTGTCTCCGAGGGGAATCGTATTGGTGTCATCACCGCCGCAAGCGGCGACGAGAGCAACTGTGGTGGCTGCAGCCACGCGAGAGAGGGAGAAACGAAGCTTTTTCATGCAAAGTCCTTGGCAAGACGTGGAGTACGGAGCCGCGAGTGCACGAGCCCGTATGGAAGGAAGAGTACCGCGCTCTATCGAAATGCAGTCGACAATCGGGAACCGCTTCCGCAGCTCGTGAGACAGGCGCGCGACACGAAAAAGCTAGTTGCGGCCAATGCGCTTCGTCTCGGCGGCCTGCCTGCCTGCCTGCCTGCCTTTCCGCGCTGCGGTTACAGGTACTCACGAGAACTTGACATCGCCTTCGGCGAACGAAAACAACTGAGGCGCCGCGTGCTCGACGGTTCCGTTCATCGGCAGCGCACGCGACGCGAAGTGCACGCCCATCGTCGACGGGAATCTGGTTTGGGTCGATAGTCTCACCGCACAATTCGGGGCAGGCTCGCCGTTGGACCCGGTCTTCACTGTGACGGGCTCTCGTACCATCACCTTGACCGCTACCGATGCGGTATCCAACACATACAAGGCAAGCATCACACTCACGATCAACTGAGTAGGTGGATCCTCAGATGTGTCGACTGGGGAGCGGCCTCATCCCGTCTTTGTAGGACGGGTATTGCAACGTCACGCCGAGCACCGATAGCGCGCGTCTTGGGTCGATGCGGCGGTTCCGCCTCAGCGTCTCGTGTACCTCCGCGGGCGGGACGGACGGGGGCATGGGGTAGCCATACTCTGCGCATATCCATTCTATGATCTCACGCTGGGGCATGGGGTCGAGGTCTGCGACCACGAAGGTGTCTCCGTGGACGGCGCGGCTCGCGAGTAGCAGCATCGCGAGATCGTGGACGTGGATACGCGAGGTGATGTTCGCGCCATCGCCAGGGATGGAATGCAGGCCTGACTTGACGCGAATGTGGAGGCCGCGGTCGGGTCCGTAAATCCCCGGTGGGCGAAGCACAGTCCCGCCGACTGCCAGGTAGGCGCTCTCGGCGCGGAGCCGCAGACTGTCCCCCGCGGGCACGTTGGTGGTGTCGTCGATCGTTCCTTCTAGCTCCCCATAAACGCCCGTCGTCGAAACATAAGACACGGCGCCCGCAGCAGCCAGGAGAGGCGCGAGGACGCTGTCCGTCTCGCCGTCCGGCGGAAAGCACACGATCGCGTGGACGTCGGGCGCGGCGAGTTCGCGCGCTACGTTGGCGACGGGCTCACGTGTCACCGGGATGCCCCGCGCCCGTAACGCCTGCGCGCGTGCCTCGCTCCGCACGACGGCGAGTACGTCTTCCCCGCGCTCGCGCGCCAGTTCCGCGACACGTGCCCCGGTGAACCCTGCACCTAGAATGAGTCGCATTAGAAACGAATCACCCAAGGCATGCTCGCGCGCTGGTTATCATGCGACCGCTTGACCAATATCATGGTGATGATGACACCCACGCGATGATCGCGGCGCCCGCAGTGCACGCGACAACGCCGCCTGCGATCGCCACACTGCGAGAGCTCGATGGAGTTCGATATGGAAACAAGACCAGGATAGAACGGTATCGCCAGACCGTATCTCTCGCAACGGGGGCCGTGGCTCAGCCGCAGGAGCGCTTCTTACAGCACGCGGAGGCCTCGCTCGGTGATCTCCACGTCGTGAATCGCGAGGTCGTGCCGGCTCGCGCGCGATTTCACCACGGCAATGCTTCTTCGCGTCTTGTCCTTGATGTTCGTCCCTAGGAAAAGAATGTTGTCGGACATGTAGGAGAATCGCCCGCCGCCGAACCAAGCCTCGGGGGCGTTGCCGACGGTCTCGAACGTCAAGATACTGGTGACGCCTTTGACGGTGAAATGCTGGACGAGCGCGTAGAGATAGTCGTGTAGTCGCTGCTCGTCGCTCGCCGCAGAGATGAGATCGCCCACGGCGTCGATCACCACGCGCCGGATCCCAGTCTCCTGGATGTTGCGGAACAGGCTGACGATGATTCGGTCCACCTGGAGCTCCACCGGCGACGTGTAGAGCAAGTGCAGCCCGCGACGTCGAACGTCCTCCACGTCGGCACCGAGACTTCGCAGGCATCGAGCGAGCTGCATCGGATTCTCTTGGAAGTTGGCGTAGAGGCAGGGCTCTCCGCGCCGAGCTCCCTCGAGGACGAACTGGAGGCTCGCGGTCGTCTTGCCCGCGCCGGTCGGCCCGGCGAGCACCGTCGTGCTCCCACGCCAGAGCCCTCCTCCGATGAGAGGATCGAGCCCACCGATGCCGCTCGGAGTCCGCTCCTCGAGAATGGTGTAGCTCTCCGGTATCTCCGGACTCACGAGGCGCGGGAAGATCTCGAGACCGTCAGCCCCGATGCGGAACGCATGGAGTCCCTCGAGGTACGCGCTGCCTCGCAGCTTGAGGACGCGGAGGAAACGCTCGTCGCGGGTGCTCAGCGGGTTTCGCATGAACTGCAGAATGCCGTCCGCGACCGCGAATTCAGGCAGGCGCTGCGCATCGTCGTCCGTATATTCGCCGACGAGGAAGACCGTAGTTTGATAGGCGGTGAGTAGGCCCGTGAGCTCGTACAGGACGTGACGCAGCTCGGTCGTGGACGGTGAGAGATCGTGCAACGCCTTGAACGAATCGATGACGATGATCTTGGGTGAGGAGGTCTCGATCGACTTCTCCACGCAGGTGAGCAACGCGCGGATCCCGCCCGCGACGAGCTGAGGTCCGATGTCCTCATAGATGACGGATTTCCCGATCCTGTTCTCGTCGAAGAACGCAAAACGCTGGAGGTACGACACCATCTTGGCGAGCGGTTCCGAGAGCGTCGTGAGGTAGAGGATCGGCCTATCTTCGCTGGCGTTCTCGAAGACGAGCTGTTCGGCGAAGATACTTTTTCCGGTGCCCGGCTGCCCCATCACGATATTGATCGAATTACTGGGAAAGCCTCCGCTCAGGATCTCATCGGCCTGTGGGTTGCCCGTGCTGACCCGATTCATGAAGCGCTCTTTTCGAGAGGCGGAAGCGCGCCCCTTCGCCCTTGCGTGTCGGTGAGTGCGTCGACCGAGGCGACGAGACTCGCTCGCTCGAGAGGCTTGGTGAGGAACGCGTCTGCACCGGACTGAATCGCGCGCTCGTTCGCCATGAGCATGCTGATGACGAGGACAGGCACCCGCTGTGTGAGGGGGTCTGCCTTGATCGCCCGACATAGGGCGAGCCCATCGAGCCGCGGGATCAAGATCTCGGAGATGATCGCCGAAGGAGGTGACAGTCGCACGCGGTCTAGCGCGGAGTATCCGTCGTCTGCGAACTCGACGACATACTGTTCGGCGAGGAACTGCGCGACGAGCCGACGAATGTGCGGATCGCGGTCGGCAACGAGCACTGTCTTTCGTACGGCGTCTTCTCGAGTGCTCTCTTCCGGCACCGTTCGAATCCGCGCGACTCCGAGGCCATCGAGTTCTACGGCCATCGTCGATCCGCACGTGCACGTCCGAAGCTCCACCACCACGCCGCGTTGGGGGACGTGCATGCGGCCACAGGCCGGGAGGGCGAGCCACTGCTTGAGTGAAAACTCACGCCCGCAGGTGCATTTCCTGAACTCGGGGAGCACGTGAAACTTCGACTGCTCTGCAGGAGACGAGAGCGTGCGCAGCGCCTCAGCGAGGGCCGTGGTAGCGAACGGCTTGCAGAAGAACGCATCACAACCCGCGGCGCGAGCTTCCTCGAACTTCTTCATCCCGTGCCCGGTCATCACGACGACCAGACAGTCGCGGGTGCGAGGGTCTTCTTTGATGAGCCGGGTGGCTTCGATGCCGTTGAGCACGGGCAGTCCGATGTCGATGAGCACTGCTGCGGGGCGAAGGGCAAGAGCCGCTTGGACTCCGGAGACGCCATCTCGCTGGCCCGTCGCGCGAAACCCCATGGCCGTCAGCCCGCCGATGTACATCTCGAGCATGTCTTCGTCGTCCTCGATGACCAAGACGAGAGCAGCCTCTTTCTCAGCCTGAAGTCCGACGGGTGACATCGGCCGTTGCGAGGAGGGGGGGGATATTTCGGGTGGCGGTGGCGGTGGCGGCTTGAGCATCGACATATCGCGGGCGCGAGAGGCGCCACCATCGCGACTTAAGCACGCTTCGTGCCGTCGAATGAAAGCGACCGGACCGCAGCTTTCTCGCTCATTGGCACTTGTCCGCCAACTGCGGCGGTGACGTCCCTGCCTCAGGTGAGGCCGATTTGCGTGAGCTCCGATGACGAACGAGTGCCAAGGCGACGAGCGCGAAGGACAGCCAACGCCACACTCCGTTGGCTCCGCGTGGTGCCGATTCGCACCCGCAGCCTCCGTTGTCCGTAGGCGCTAGACCTGCTCCGCCTTCGCCGCTCGGTCCGCCACCATCGCGACCTCCATCGAAGGGGGTGAAGTCGTCGCCCATCACGAGCGGGTGATCGAGCATCGCGAACAACTGCGCGCGCGCGGCCTCCAACTTGGCAGGGGGCTTGTTGCAGTCGTACGCAGTCGGGAATAGCGCGAGCGCGATCTGCCTCGCCTTGACCGGATCAATGGCGGCGGCCTGAACGAGGTATTCGTAGTCTTCCATTCCTTCGCGAACGAGCTTTACTCGAATCGACTCGATCGGAATGTCGCTCGTTCCGCCAATGATGCTTGGTTTGCCAGGATAAAAGATGGTGCCGTCGCCCGAGCCGCTGAATGCGCATTGACCATCAGCATCCCACGCAGTGGCCAACTGATAGGTAGTCTCGAAGTAGAGTTCGCCTTGAGTGTTCTCCAAGAAGCTCCACCACTCGAAGGCGCGATCTTGGACGCCCGTGGAGTCGATTACGCGCTGCGGCCAGCCGGTGTAGTCGACGCCCGGAGACGGCTGTTTGCAGGCACCGCAGCCATGTTGGTCGCACGACTGGTACATCCACATTCGATGCGGGGCACCCTTCGACGCCCACACGTCGTACGCGGCCCGCTGGTCCCCTGGGAACATGCTCTGCGGCCGACCGTACATCTCGTCCAAGACGGGAGTGAAGATGTCGATCTTGTCGTCTGCCGAGAACGTCTTGGCTTGCTGGATGGTGGACGTGAGTGTAATTGCCGCTTTGGGGTCCGCCGCGTGAAGCGCGTTGGCGTCCGTGATGAACGTATTCCACGCAGCCGCGTTGCCGTTCGGCTCGTCAATCGGATAAGCAAATAGCCTATCGAAGAATCCCTTGGACTTCGCGTAGGCGATCCATTGTGGGTATTGAGAGGGAGAGCCGTCGAGCACCACGCTGGTGAGCTTGGCGCCAGGCAATCGAGTGGACGCGGTGCCTGAAATCAGCGGCAATACGTGCTTCTCGAAGAGCGCCTGATCGCCGCCGAAGGGAGGCTGGAAATCGGTGTCCGAGATGGTCATGCGATGCTCGAGCGCCGAACGTAGATACAACGCGCGTATCGCGTTGCTCTTGTCCGCGTCTCCTCCGCAATAAGGAAACGCAGTGTTTCCGCAGTGTGCAATCGGCGCCGAGTTGAAGCCCATGCCGAACGCCGACTGAAGAGTCGCGGTGGACGGCAACGAGAACGTCCCGACATGAAGCGAGACCGGCACCTTGGCTTGTGAGACTCCGCCGACACTCACCTCGATGACTCCCGAGTAGTCGCCCGGGGCCTGGCTCTGGGGGACGAGCACGTCCACCCAAATGACGCGCGTCTCGCCCGCGGGCACCGTGATGGGGAACGCGTTTCGCTTCTCTTGGAAATAGGTGTCCACGTCGGGCACGAGCGGATCGGGCCACAATCCCACGGCGCCTTCGTCGTTCGAGGGGACGGCTACGTCGTAATAGCGCTCTGCATAAAACACGACGTTCGCGGCGGGAATCGAGCCCAGCGGCGTCGAGAGTTTCGCGGAGACCTTCGCCACGTCCACCGTGTTGGCCCGGACGACGATCTGAAACGCCTCGAACTCGTTCTTCGCCGCGATGAGCGATACCGACGGACTCGTAGTGGGTTGATCCTTGGGGCGAACCTTCAACGTCGACGGCACGACTCCCACGGCCAGATCAGCGGCGCGTGCAGACGAGGCTGCGAAAACGACAACGAGTGCGGCTCCGAGGGCTGTTCGCATCTCGTGAGCATAGCGCACCTACCGGGGGACTGGCGGTACGACCACCGTGTTGATGGGTCGGATGCTCATGCCGGCTGGGTAGGAGTAGCTCACCCAAGTCGTGTTGTGGCCTCCGCTCTTGGTCTGAGCCCAGCCTTGATCGGTGCCCCAGCCCCATACCGTCAATCCAAAAGGCACATCGCTCTTGGCCTCGTGTCGACCGTTGTCGCATGCACCTACTTTTTGCCAATTGCCTGTTTGCAGGTCTGCGCGCGTGTACTCGTACAGACCGCTCGTGCCTATCGGCTTCCAGCCCGTGAGCGTGCCGGCGCAGTCTAGGTTCACGTCATGGAAGTGACCGTCTGTCGCCTTTTGACGGATAAAGACGAGGTTGGTTTCTGGGTAAGTGGGGTCCGTGAAAAAGATGTAACTCGCCAGGTATTGCGCGCTCGGCACAACGAGGGTCGAGTCCGGGTCGCCCGCGCAACCTATTCCGTCGTTGGGAAGTGGCGGGCCTTGCCATGAGGTGAGCTCGCAATCGGTCATGTAGGCTTGAAATTCGAAAGGATGCTGAGCGTCCTGACTTTTGACGACGTACGGGCCAGCTCCGAAGAGCAACTGCACCTCACCGGCCTGCAACGTCGCGGGGGCCCCGGACTGCGGAGGATCGTAGGTCAGCGTGGTCCCATCCACGGTGCCGATGACGCGCCACGGAGGGCTCTCCTCGATGCTCGGGTGTCTGTTGCGGTATCGAACGGCGACATATTCGGAGCCGAGCGCCTGAACGGGAGGGAGCTGGTCGTGGTCCCCGTCGCAGCTCCCGTTGCCCTGCGTTCGCGTCTTCTCCACGACAGAAGTGCACCAATAACCGCCCCAACTCCCGATCGGCTTATTTGCCTTGACGATGCTTCCCGTCGCCAAACGGGAATATGGATTCTGCGACCGTGGGCGCGCTGGTCATGATGTGAAACGCCGCGTCTTTGCGAGACCCCGCGACCCCGACGTTCTGACCGACCACCCCGACATTGACCCCGTCTGGGCACGAGCCCGGATCGTTGTCGTCCGACAGAAAGAACACCGCGACGGATCCCGCAGGGACGGCGTCGTTCACCAGCGCGGTATAGGTCATCCCCACGCCGGAGCCGGTAGGGATATAGCCAATACCCGAGAGTGGCTGTCCGGCGCGGTCTACCTTGACGGTGATGGGAGAGCCCCACGTGTTGTTCACATAAGCGGCGAAGCAAGTGGGCAGGGACGTGAAGGACATGGCGCCAACGGCGTAGTAGTCGCACCCGACGCTGCTCTTGTTTGCGCTAGCTGCGTCGCACGCAGCAATGCACTCTCCGTCGGGAGAACACCCCTGATTGGACGGGCACTGCTCGACCACGTTTCCGCAGCCGTCCACCACCGAGTGGAGGTCCGCCGAGCAGGTGACGATATTGCCACACGGGCCGCCGTCTCCCTTGTTGAAGACGGAGCCGTCGTTGTTGGGCGGGAAGGGGTCGGCGTCGGAGCCCGGCCCTGCGTCTTCGGTGGAGCCGATGGGATAGTCTCCGCCGCAGCCTGCTTGATGCAACAAGAGAGCAAAGGCGATGACACTCAATGACGCCGCGCCGACTTCGAACTTACGCATTGGACCTCCGTCGATTCGAGTCGTAATGCCTCCGGGCCCCATTCGTTATGGATCCGTCGTAAACTATTTATGCGAGACGAGCTGTTCTACTCGTGCTCGATAGGCCGAGGTCGGGTGATGTTGGGTGAACGTCGCCGCGCGCTCGCGTGCTTCGCTGTCGCGACCGAGCTTCGTGAGCGCCTCGATAGCGATCACTTCGCGCTCTTGCTCGAGCGTCCCGTCGGGGAACCTGCGTGCGTGAGCGCTCGTGAGAGAGAGAGCGAGGGCCGGATCGTTCGGCAGCGCCGCGCGTGCTTGCCGAATCAAGCGATCTTCGGCGACGAACGGGTCCTCCGCGCCGGTCACATTTTTCTGCGGTGTCGCGCTCGACACACTCCGGTGGGCGTATCGCCGTAGAATCGATAGCGACCGATCGGGATTATCGCTCCGAGCGCGAGACCGACGCGCACGGGACCCCACCTCGCGAAGCGCAGAGCGAGCTCGGTGGTGGCAGACCAAAAGACCGGAGACTCTGACTGCGGTCGCCCGTACCCGACGCCTGAGACCGTGAGTACCCCGGTCTGCCCGGCACCGCACGCATCGAGGACCCAGGCCGAGCGCTGCACTAACGCAACACATATCTCGAGCCCGGCCTGCCATGCTTGGCCGTCCACGCCGACACCGGAGTCGTCGACGCGCTCGCTCGGTGCCCACACGGTTGCTGTGGGTCCGACGCGCAGCCTCGTCCATCGCAATCCGACGTCGAGTCGAGCTCCCGCGCTCGGCCGCGCGAATAGACCGACCGCAGAGACCCCCGAGAGCGCGCCCCCTACGCTCCACGCCAGACGCGGCGCGGGTGGAAGTCGATACACTATCGTCGGGGTGGAGACCTCTGGCAGAGGCCTTTTCGGTTCCGCGACCACCGCTTGAAGGTCGACCATGAGTGCGAGCGCGACTGCCGTAGGGACATCCAAGCTATGGCACGATGAGGCAGCGCGATTCAGCTCACGTTCTCCGACGAGAGAGCCATCCGACGTCTCGAGACGCAGGTGCACGACCCATGCGGAGCCACCGGGCGACTCTACCGATCCTCGAACCACATAGTCGTACGGCTCCTGGGAGAACACGTCGCGGCCCGCGAGTTTTGCGACGGCTTCGCGCACGGCGCTCTCATTGGCGCACGCATCCGGCGATTGCCACGCCAAACGCGTTCTCGCGCGACGCTCCTGCCCAATCGCAACTTCACACCATAACAGCGTAGTCAATGCGATCTGGACCCGAGAAATCGACACTCGTCCGAGTAGAGCACGTGGCGCGCATGGCCAACGTCACCATGTCACGGCTTGCCCTGCCTCAACGACTTGGGTTGCGAGCCGTCGAGGTCGGTGAAGCCGTACTCTCGTGCGAGCTCGGCCACCACGAGCGCTTGGCCCGACCGCTCGAGGCGCTTGGGATCTGCGGCGAGGGCGGCCACGGCGCGCCCGCTGAACTGGGCAGTCTCCCCGTTCGTCGGATCGAATCCGATGCGTTGCGGGTCTAGCAGCAGGCGTTCGGTCTTCACGATTCCGGGCCATAGGGAGACCGCGCATACCTGGTGAGGCAACAGCTCGCGACCCATGTCGCGCGACATACGATCGACGCCCGACTTGCCGACGCCGTACGCGACGTTGACCGCGTAGATCTTCGCGCCGAACGAAGACACGTTCACGATCAGCCCAGTTTTTGCCGCCACCATGTGCGGCGCGACCAACACGCTAGCGACGTAGTGAGAGCGGAGGCCGACGCGGTGCATCGTGTCCCACTGATCGATCGGGAGCTCCCAGAATGGCGCGATGATCTTTCCGTCGGGGATGGCGAACGCGTTGTTCACGAGGATGTCGATTCGTCCGCGCTCTGCCATGACGCGTGCCACGAGCGCTTCGACTTGGGCGTCCACCGAGTGATCGCACGCGACGGCCACGCCTTCTCCGCCGAGCTTGCTGACGTCACTCGCGGTCTCCGTGATCGTCCCGGGGAGAGCGCCGGGCGCCACAGTGCGACCCGTGACGTAGACCGTTGCGCCCGCCTCGCCGAGCCCTAGCGCGATGCCTTTGCCAACGCCGCGGCTCGCGCCGGTGACGATCGCCACCTTGGCGGTCACG
>ENA-OFCD01001030-OFCD01001030.1-metagenomes-genome-assembly--contig:-NODE-1030-length-15436-cov-2.759964_pt1 | contig 15436 bp, 13 predicted proteins | sample MGYA00153392_OFCD01 | MGnify analysis MGYA00153392 | reverse complement strand
ACTGCAGGCAAAAAGGGGCGCACGATGTGCGCCTTTTTTATGGACCTGCAATGTCGCTATAGCGAGTTTTGCTTTAGCGAGATCAACTCCCAGATTTGTATATCCCGATCCTGAAAGCAATGTACGCACCCAAACTTATGGACTCGCGCATCGTTGTAAGTGGTGGAATCCGCAGTTACGCTCTTGGCAACCATTGCATCAATACCTGTTCGATGAGACGGAACTTCTAAACACCTCAAAATTTCGTCATTCCGGTCGATGGAGACACCATACGGTGCGCCGGGGTGACGGGTTTTTAGAAATTGTCTCTAACAAAACGCAATCACTGGAGCGCTTCTTGAGCCATTTATGGCCTGAAATCCGCATCAATGCTAGTGTTTCAATATCTCACCGCACACATGACGACGAAGGCCCCGCAGCCGCATCGCCTCCAGAATGCGCAATCCCGTGCAATCAAGAAGCTGTGCAATCAGCAGGAACTCGTTGTCCATTTGATGAAATATTCGTACCACCTCATCCGGCGACAGCGTAACTGGCAGCCGCGTCACCTCACGTGGTCTGCCGATTTCCTCCATTCAGCGAAGCTCAACACCCAACACTTTGCCGTACAAGAACAGCAGCGACGACAATGCCTGTCGATGCGTCGATTCGTCGATTCGTTGATGCGTAGACGATGAGACATTGCGCTTGCTCACCAACGCCCTTAGGAACGCCTCGATTTCGGCTTTTCCCATTTCGCTCGGATGACGCAAACCATGGCAACGTATAAAAGTGCTGGGCCAGTAGACATACGCCTCTTCCGTCCTTAGACTGTGATGCAAGTACCGAATGTGCTCGCGCAACTGATTCAAAATGCGAACAGACTGCAAGGGCGGCATGTGTTTTTTTGCGCTTTTGTTAGTGCCATACTTTGTACCGTATATTGATTGAAACCCGCGCCTGTCAAGGGTTTCAAGGCAGCTGGATTCGGGTAGTTAGGCACCAACCGGGATGGTAGATAGCGTTTTGGTGAAGGGGGACTGAATGTTTACTAAACTTAAATCATTGTTGAAGACCTTTGCGGGAAAGGCTTTATTCGTTGTTGCGTTCGTCTTGGCCTTTTTTTTAGTAAAAGAGGGTAAGCAGATTTTGGTAAGAGAAAACGCAATGAGTAGCGCTACCGCCAAAGTAAATAAAAAATGCTCAAGCGCAAGCTACCCAGGAGAAGAGCGCCACAGAGGTTCTGTCCGACAATTTGAAGAAGCAACTAAGCGCAACACTTGAGGCCGCAAATACGAAAAAGCAGAAAATTGTTGTCGCCTCAAATACTTTCTTTGGCGCCTACTTCCTAAATACAAGAACGCGCCCAGCATATTGTAGGGCCTTGGGAACGCCCACCCCAGCATTTGCGAACGCCTACGCAATTTATCACCGTGACCTATTTTCGGCCGCAGAAGAAATACAAATCCAAGACTTCAAAGAAAACAACCACGCATACAACATCGACAAGTTGTACGCTCCTATTGCACCAGCCTTAGAAAAAGTTATTGCCCAGGATATGAAGGACGCCGCTGCAGCACTAAAAATCTCCGAAGGAAAAGTGTGTAGGTCAATGGAGCAAGACGCGAACTTATGGGTGACAGAGCTCGACTATAAAAAGCAGCTGCCTGAGGTTGCTCAACTGCTGCTAAAAAGTGGCAACGCTAATCGCTAACACTTCGGTCAAGCGGGACTGGGGACCCAGCGTGGGTTCTCCGGGCATTCTCTTTTGCTCCGCAGCCCCTCACCTCCAACGTTAGCCGTCATGAAAACCTATCCTATCGTGACAGAGGAGGGGGTCGTGAAGGCCTTCGAAATCTCGAACGCCTACCCGTGGTCACTCGGTGCCATGCGAAAGGTCCTTGAATCTGTCGACGGCGTCACCGGATACCGCAAGAATTGGTTCAACGACGATCGCTTTTCGTTCGTGTTTCTCGGGCGAGCGTGCATCGTGAACGAGCCGTGGGGCGACAATTCCCGATACTGGATTGCGCCCGTCGAAATGGAACCGCTTCTCGACATGGGGCCAGTTCACGAAGCGTTTCGGCGATTTCGACTCAGCCTCACATTTGACCGAGAATTCAGAGGATGACGGCTAACATTGTATGGGAGCGGATTGTGGAACAGCGGGGGCCGCGTCCGTCTGCGGCACGGTTATCGCGGTTGGCCGCTTAATTAATTCGTTAAACATCATGATCCAAGAAACGTCAAACTCTTTGCCCGAGGAATTCCCGCTGCCGCCAGTTGATCGTGTTGGGAATCAACTTATTGATGGAGACACCGTTACTGTATTAACCGTCGAGTCATGCGCCCCTGGACTACTTGATAAAGAACAGCGCCACCTACAGTCAATCGTGGGAAAGCGACGGAAGATCATTGAGTTTGACGTATATGGTTTTGTTTGGCTTTCCTTCACGAACAGAGACCCCAGACCAGACTTCTGCCTTTTCGCATCTGAGATTGCGCGGCCATGAATGCAGCTTACGGGAACGGTGTGACGTCTAACTCGACGCTCAAGAGTGCCCCTGTTGGTCGCGGGACGCGCCCACAGCGGCGCGCCTCTCAGCTTGCTCGTTAGGCATCATCCAAGTGAAGCGCGGTCGGGCTGGCGTCGAATACGAAGATACCGAATTGGGCGAAGGCCCAGCCGCCGAACGCGGTTGTACAATTGAAGTCGAATACAGTCTCTTTCTGAACCGTGGAGACGAAGTTCAGAAAGACATTCGTTACACGTTCCATATTGGAGAGAGACGCGTGATAGCTGGCCTTGAGTACGGTGTCGAAGGCATGCGTGCTGGCGGAAAGCGACGAATTCGCGTCGGCCCGCATCTTGCCTACCGGGAAAACGGTGTGCCATCAGCCATTCCAGCGAATGCTGTCCTTGAGTTTCGCGTCACGCTGCTGAGCGTCCACTCGAATGAATCGGCTAGTTAATTTCCATCCGGCTCAATAACGCCGTGCTGGAATACTTTTGCGCTGTTGTTGAAAACGCGGGTGGAGGCAACTATCAAACTCTTATCAACGATGCCTTAGTCGCCTACACTCAACAGCAAACACTGCTGGATGCCGTTCGCCAGGTGGTGCGAGAGGAATTTCATCCAACGTTATCCGCGCAAAGCGGCCTAACTCGGCGTTCGACAGGACCCGCGAAGACCGTTGCGCGCCAGTCAACTTAGGCGTTATGCTGCTCCAATCAATTTTTCTTGGACTCTCAGCATTATGAAAACATTCTTCGTAGTCATTGCCCTTCTCGTTGCCGCAATCGTCCTGCTGCTCTACCTCAAGAAGCAGGGGCTACTTAATGGAAAAAGTACCGGACCATGGCCGTTCTACGTCAAGAAGCCACTCACCCAGCCTGAACAGGTTCTGTATCACCGATTGGTAAAAGCACTGCCAGATCACATAGTTCTGGCGCAGGTTCAAGTCTCACGAATCCTCGGCGTGAAGAAGGGCTCCAACTTCAACGAATGGAACAATCGAATCAATCGCCTGAGCTACGACTTTGTGGTGTGTGGAAAGGACTCAACAGTGTTGGCGGCAATCGAACTTGATGACAAGTCACACGAGTCGAACCGCCGCAGCGCCACGGACGAAAAGAAGAACAAAGCTACCGCAGATGCCGGCCTGCGCCTCATACGATGGCACGTCAAAGCCCTACCCGATGAATCTGCAATCCAATCTCAGCTGCGTAGCGCGGCCTAACCCCTCGCTTAAGCCAAGCGCCAACGGCAGGCCACCAGGCAAGGGCCGGTGGCCTGCCGTTGGCGACCGCTGAGCTCGAATATTAGCGATCAAAGGAGCGAATCTTGTCTGTTGAAAATGTCACAATTGCCGTTGTGTTTGCAGCAATAGGCTACTTCTTTGGTCGTCGATTTATCAAAGATACTCCTAACCCAGGCGCATCAGCAGGTGTAGCGAAAGCTTCAATCTATCGTGAGCTCGTCGCAGTGTTTGGTGCCGCTTATTCAGCTTTGCTTCCGGCTTCAATGGAAGAGAAATATGAAGACCGGCTAACTGAAGAGACCAAGATAATAGCCTGGGATTCGCTCAACGCACTGAGTCGTCTTATCGCACAGACATCTTTCATGCTTCCCCAGGAAATGCTGGACGTTCTGGAGGAGATGAATGGTTCTCACCTTGGCATGAGTTGGTCTGATCGCCTGGACCAACTATCGCGTGTCCGAGAAAAAATGTACGTAATCGCGCGAACGGACATCGGTGCAAATGCCATTTAGCCATCGTCTCGCCAACTATGCTGTCCAGCGAACAGGCAGCCAGCTTAGCCGTCTGACTGTCCGCTGGACCTCCGTTGTTAGCGCCCAATCATGAGCTACAAAAAAGACATCATAAATAGGGTTCGTAATTCAGACCTATGGCCTGACTATGGAAGTTCAGATTTCCTTGTTACGCTAAATGTACTGGCTGATAAGTCACTTAAAAAGAAAAGTATTGAGGGGGCGCTTGCGGCAGTCTTGATTTACCACCAACTTACTGAGGAACAATTGAAGCTCTTACTTCGAAGTGCGCAGTTTTTTATTCAGTTGTCGGTATTCCCTGCCGAAATAATCTTTACAGAGAAGAAGCGTCAAATGTTCGGGCAGGTTATCGATGAATTAAAGCAAACGATATCTTTCTCGAAAAAAGACAAGATTCTGGAATTGGCGGCATCATTGAATAGTCATCGAATTGATTTAGTGCATAAACTCGCCTTGCGGCAAACGACTGACGACATCGTATCGCAGGCTATTCAAGTGAAAAATACTTTTGACCAGCTTTTCAGAATGATTGACTGTGCTAGCTACGAATTTCGAGAAGCGTTCAAGGACTTTAAAAAAGATATATCTATTGATCATCCTTAACCACAGATGGCGGGGTCAGGTATCTCATTATCATATTTAGCGTTTCGTTGAATAGACATCCTTGGTTTAAGTTAAATTGCCAAAGCCAAGGCATCCGTTTTAGACGGTCCCCTCCACTAATTTTTAATCAACAGGGAAACCTAATGAAAAATATATTGCTTGCGATCCTAACGAGCTTTTTTATATGTGGCTGCACCGCCATGCAGGAAGCGGCAACGCCCATAGCTACGCCAGCGTCTCAACTGAACGATGCGGACAGACTTTCAACGCTGGCCACGCTCAAAGCTGAGCTGGAAGCATTAGCAGACAATGACGCGAGGGCGCGGGAAGGCTACAAGCCTGACGTCGTGATGGATCAAAAGGCCATGCACGCAATGTGGGAGAAGATGCAAATTCTCGACACGGCCAATCAATTACGGCTGGACGAAATCGTCAAGCAACACGGCTGGCCCGAAAAGAAAGAAGTTGGCGCCAAAGCCGCTTATGCCGCTTTCATTGTGGTGCAACATTCACCGCGCGAATATATGAAACGTTATGCTTCCATGGTGCAAAAAGCGGTGGAACGTGGTGATTTATCGAAAGATAGTTTTGCCATGTTCGATGACAGGCTGAGGATGAATTGTGGCCAGCCACAACGCTACGGCACCCAATTAAACACAGACGAAAAAGGTGTCCGTACCTTTTGGCCCATTGAAGACGAAGCCAACGTGGACAAACGCCGCGCCGAATTTGGCTATGAACCCATGGCTGAATATGCAAAACGCTACAAAGTTTTGTACGTCCCTTACGCTGAACGCATCGCACGGGAAGCAGAAGCAAAGACGGAAGCAAAAAAATAGCTGCCTTTATTTGCGCGCTGGTCGCGACGCTTATACCCAGCGCGCCTTGGACGCCGGAGTCAGGTCTTTCATTATCATATTTAGCATTTACGCTATTATTTTCCCGCCGCCATAATCATGAAATGTAACAATAAAAAAATGACCTCAATTGCACGGTCGGTCAAGTTGAATTCATGATCCACCAGCGAATCAAGTGCGTGCTTGAAAGTACCGGCCACCAGTTGCCGTTACAAATCCACAGCAAAAAATCATGGGCTGGTGGCGATAGTTTTGTGGCGTGCCATGACTGCCGACTCACAAGAGTTTGATATTTCAATTCGACGCAGCAACGTCACTCCAGTTCGAGATATGATTAGGTTTCTCTATAGCCTCGTTAGGCCACAAAAAGCGACAAACATTCCGCCCGTACTCAACCTTGGATACAAATGGAGTAATTATGCTTTCGCACACATGCCCACACGATCAGACTCCACTCATTGCTGTAAAGCAATTTTTTCATTCGCTTCGGTTGCAGGCAGCTGAAACCTCGCGAATTGGCGCACTCATCAATCCTGGGGCGCAACCACAACCCTTGGTTTGTTCGTCCTGCGGTTATGTCGGCTTCTATTTGCGGCCCGATGAGTTGTCCGCGCTGCTTTCGTCAAAGTAGTCCCGAGGTATGCTGCATCTGACGCATAGTGGCGTATGGTATCGCCCTGATATGACTAAGATGACGCCTATTATTGCGGTGAAAATCGCTGTCTTTGGTCGCTGGACGCCGCAAAAGCGCGGCGCCTTTTACCTTAGTCGTCAGACCTCGGAAACCCCCCTCAATGAATCTTGTTCCCATCGATGAAACCGGCATCATACTTACATCGGCGCTAGGCGCACGAGAGGTCGTGGCTCAAGTTATCGAGGCAACGGTCGCCCTCTACTCCCGTCGCGGCTATGAGGTGCCGTGGATCGGCTACCTGGCGGTAGAAGGCAATGAATTCATCGGTGGTTGCGGCTTCGCTGGCCCACCGTTGGCAGGAGAAGTCGAGATTGCCTATTTCACTTTCCCAGGCAATGAGGGTCGTGGAGTAGCCAGCCAAATGGCCCGTGAACTTCTTCGTATCAGCAGGCAGACGGCGATTCAGGCTGGCATCCGCTTGATTGCCCATACGCTGCCTGAAAAGGGCCCATCCACCTCTATACTCCGCAAGATCGGCTTTCATCTCGATGGCGAGATTGCCCACCCCGAAGACGGCGCCGTCTGGAAATGGCGTGAGCATGGTTCAAGCGAGGCCTAACCTTGCACTGAATAAAAGGGTTACGTTATTTCTAAAAACAATTCACGCACCCCTTTGATTCGGACGTATGAAAAACAGGAAACCGCAATGCCTGAGCATGGCGCAATAAAAACGCCGCAAACCTTGGGCTTGCGGCGTTTTGCAAACTACAATAATGCTGACAGCACAACGATGGAAGAAAATTTCACCCGTGGCGTTGCCAAATCATGAATGACCAGAGAAATGGTTGCTGTTAGGGTTTCGGCAAGAACACAAAATCGGTGTGAACTTCACCAACACAAGTGTTGGTTGGTGTATTTTTGGCGCGAACGGTGAAACGAAATGGGCCGCTATTGATTGGTATGTTGTTGATTTCCAGAGTGCCTATCACAAATTGCTGCGCTTGCAAGGGCAATGACACGTCAAAGTTGAACCCTGGAAGAAAATCTAGCGGGGGCGCTAGTTGAACAGGTGGCTTACCCGCATCGTTCGTATGAATCTCATATTCCAAACGACATTTATGAACCGGCTTGCTGGAATGCAAGCTGAAATTAATGGAGACTGGATTCATCCACGGGATGTTGGTTTCTTTCAAGGTAAAACTGGTCAGCTTTACCTTGGCTGAGATCGACACGGCCTGATTTAATTGCGGATTAATAGGCATCCTGGTATTCGGCGGTGGCAGCTCCGCGAAACTAATACTGGGTGCTGCTGCCACTACGGATGCCAAGGCAATTGCGGTGACGGTTAAGGATTTGATAAGACGCATGGTGGTTCTCCTGGTGGTTAAGTGTTGCTGGCTTTTGAGCGTTACAAATTGGGCAAAATGCGGAATATTGCAGCCGTAGCCGCATGTTCTGTAAGTTGTAGTCGGTATGTTCGGCACGGGGGTTCAATTTTTTCGCAATGCCATGGTTGAATCGGTTGGACGTTTTGGTTTGGCCATTCGCTTACGCATGGATGACCAATCATATTCACCTGCTGGCGACACCAATCGCTGCAAGGTCCCCTGTGACGCGCTGCTAACTGGTTTGTAAATGCACGCTGCCGCTTGAATCAGCCACCCGCTAATGGTGCAAAACAATTCAACGAAAAAGAGGCTCAATTGGCTGCATAATCTATTGACTTGCGCGGCCACTAAATCAAACCTCGCTCACCTCATGGTCGTCCTCTATTATTACGAGTCGGCGCTACAAGCGATAGAATCGGGAAATTGAGCGTGCCGGTTGCCGGCAGCGTGAACCTTGCCGAATGTGCCGACGAAATTTCAGGCGCAGGTATGTTGTCTTGGTTTGGAACCATCTTGATAAACGGGGTAATACCAATGTGTTTTGACAAACGGCAATTGAGCTTCAGTGAGAAAATTATGCACACGATGTACCGAGTTCTGTTTGCGGCCGCGACTGTTTTAACGGTTATCTCGGTCGGGGTGGTTCACGCGCAATCTAGCCTGCCGCTTTCAAAGCGCGGCGGCATCGATATTGATGGCAGCAACAAAAGCGTGTTGTTGATTCGATCAACCGGCAATACCGGCGTTTCGCAGTTACTGGCTGGCCGATTGGTTGGTAGCCAATTTCAATTCACAACACAGCCCGATCCCGGCATCAATTTTCGCCTGATCGGCGCAGCTGATTTTGATGGTAACGGCAAGTCCGATCTCGCTTTTCAAAACATTAACCAGGGCGCAATCGGGGACGTCAAGAGCTGGATTGATTTTCAACCAGCCGGTGAGCGCGCGCTCCAATCTGTCAAGCAGGTCTGGGATGTGGATGGGGATGGTCGCGGTGATCTGGTCTGGCGCTACCTTGGTTTTGACCCGGCGCGACCGGGGGACACCGGTGTTTCCTATATCTGGTTTACCAATGCAAGCGGACCACCCACCGTTCGCAAACGTGGCGGCGCACCATTGACATGGAAGTTGCTCGGTGCCGCGGATTTAAATGGTGACGGCGCGGCGGACATGGTCTACGTCAGCCCGGATAATAATATTCGTGTGTTGATGGCAACAGCGGGGCGTACCTGTGCCAATTTTTCCGGCGGCGTGATTCCAGCAGGATTTGTGGCCCAAGCTTTTGCGGACTTCACCGGTAACGGTCGCGGTGATTTGTTGATCCGCCATGCCACTACCGGCCAAGTGGCGCTGGTGTCGCTGAATGCCGCCGGTATCGTGTTGCCCGCGTTCACCGGTAAGCCAGAAGATGCTGACGCGTCGTGCACGGCTACCACCACCTCACTGCCAACCACCATCATCAACCTGCCGACGAGTGACCCAAGCTGGCAGTTGTTCGGAACAGGTGACTTTAATGGCGACGGTGTTTTTGATCTGGTGTGGCAGCGCACTGATGGCAGCCTGACACTCTGGCAAATGAATCGTAATAGTGCGATGCCGAGTGTGATCAATAACGCCGGCAGTGCGCCTTCCGGTGCCGGAGGATTTGCGGCGTTTCAGGGGGTAACCAAAATGGTCGAACCCGTTGCGACCAGCTTTACACGATTGCAACAAAAGGTTCTGGCACCAAGCTGCAATAGTTGCCATGGTGCGGGGCAGCCGTTTGCGACCCAGTCTGGTTTGGTGCTTGATCAGCCGGTTGCCTATGCCAACTTAATGAATGCGCCCGTGAAAAATTCGGTCGCCATTGCGCGTGGCATGAAGCAGGTGCACCCACGCAATCTCGACAATAGTCTGTTTTATCAAAAGCTGTTGCTGTGGGACTCAACCAAGCCGCAACATTTTGGCAGCCCAATGCCGCTCGGCACGACTTCACTCAGCATCGGACAGATTGAATTTATCAAACGCTGGATCGAACAAGGCGCATCTGAAACCGGTGACAGCATTGATGCTTCTTTGCTCGATGACAAAATACTACCGAGCTATGCGCCGTTCGTTCCTCTGCCACCGCCGGCAAACGGTTTCCAATTGGTGATTGAACCGTTCCAGGTCCAGCCCAACTTTGAGCGTGAATTATTTGTGCTGCGCGAACTAAAAAATACTGCGCCGATATACGTCTCACGAATCGAGACACGGATGCGCGCGAACAGTCACCATTTTCTTTTGTACACCTTTCAAAACAACACGCCCGCGTTGCTGATGCCGACACCCAATCTGCTTCGGGACATCCGAAATCCCGATAACAGTCTGAACTTTGTGAATGCGTTGGCGATGGGATACCACACGTTTTTTGCCGGCTCGATGACACCGGAAGGTGGCTACACATTTCCCGCCGGAATTGCGTTACAACTGCCGGCCAACGCAAAGCTGGATCTCAATGCGCATTACGTAAATCTGGGCGCCGCCAACATCACCGGCGAGGCGTTTGCAAATTTGCACACGGTCGACGCGGCACAGGTCACGCAGGTCGCGCAAACACTCAACCTTGGCAATACCAATATTCCATTGCCGCCCCAGCAGCGCACAACCCACAAGAAGACATTTATCTTCTCGGCCACCACCCGCGTGTTAATGCTGACTTCGCACATGCATAAGCTGGGCGAACGATTTGTTATTCGCATTAAAGGCGGGACCAGAGATGGGCAGATCGTGTACGAAAATACCGATTGGGAACACCCGGCCATCATTACTTATGACCAGGCAATTGTATTGGTGGCCGGTGAAGGGTTGACCTCCGAAATCACCTACAACAACACGACCGATTTCACCGTCAACTTCGGGCTCACCAGCGTAGACGAAATGGGGATCATTTTTGGCTACTACTATTAGCCGGAGGCTATTTGATTGCGGCAGATCATCAGCGTTAATCGACGAAGAAATAATCTTAATCTGCCTGCCGTTATTTAATGTTGCCGAAAGCTACGTTGTTGCAGAAAAAAACGTAGAGCGCCATTTGGCGGTACTTTCAAGCCAAAATGCCCTCAAACGCCCCGCCATTGCTAGACTGCATATTTCAACGTGGCTGATTTTGCGATGTGCTGTTTATTGTTTGCGTCATGCAAAAAGCCCACTTACTGTTTCTTCAACGGGTTTTTTCTGGCGCATCATCATGCTCGATTCTTAGCAGCAAGCGTTTGAGGTCGGCCCGTTTGATGTCAGCCCATTAGATGTCAGCCCCTTTGATGGTTGCGCACCCTTTAAAACAATTTCAACACAACCGGGCCTGCAATCAACACCCAGGACGCCGTCATCAAGACCACCGTAAGCAGCACGGCAGCGCTCCCTAAATCCTTCGCGCGACCCGACAAGGGATGCCGTTCAGTTGATACCCGATCAACCGTAGCTTCAATCGCGGAATTGAGCAGCTCCACGATCAGAAGCAGCCATACACTGCCGAACAGCATTATTTTTTCAACCATGCTGACGGGCAAAAACCATAACCCGATCACAGCCGGAATCGCAATCATCAATTCCTGCCGAAACGCCGCTTCGAAGCGCACGGCATGATTTAGTCCCTGCGCTGAATATCGCAGCGCCTTGCCGATACGGTTAAAGCCATCGGCGCTTTTAAGCTCGCTCGCGGCGGTGGGTGGCAGGGTTGGTGTTGGTGTTTCATTGGGGTCGCTGGCGTTTGAAGTCATACGGAATATTCACTTTTGGTTGAGTTAATACGCGCTGACGGTCGCTGCCGATCAGCTTTAGTGATCCGCCTTCATCCCCGCTATTTTCGCCATTTTTAAAGGCGCTCAGGTTCGGTCGTAATGAAGTCTACAAACTACGTTACGCTGCCCAACGCGGGTTCAATTTCGGTTGGAATCAATTCGTCCTGCGGGTCTTATTTACAGTTGCCAAGCTTCATTTCGTAAGCCCCGGCATCACCTGCAACACCACGCCCGACGGCAATTGCGCCGAGCGATAAACCCGCTGCGTTGCCGCTTTAAAATCCTCTGGCATGGCCGCAGGAATGCGCATGAATACCTGTGGGTTACGATCCGCTAGCGGGAACCACGATGATTGCACCTGCACCATGATGCGGTGGCCACGCCGGAAGGTGTGCATCACATCCGGCATGGTGAAGTTGACAGCGGTAGGCACATTAGGCTGGAACGGTTCAGGCTGCTCCCAGCTATTGCGGTACTTGCCGCGAAACGGCTCACCGCGAATCAGTTGCTGGTAGCCGGCCAGTTTAATTTTGGGTGGGGCGACGTCGTTGCGCGGAGGCACGGTAACTCCAGCGCTGGCCGCATTTTTCTGATCCGGCAATTCGCTGGGATAAACATCAATCAGCTTCACCACCCAATCACTGTCGGTGCCTGAGGTGGAGACAAATAGTTTGGGTGAAATCGGCCCCGCAATCGTGATGTCGGTTTCTAGAACTTCAGTTTGATAAGTCAATACATCAGTGCGGGTGCTGGCGAAACGCTGGTCACCGACCATGTACTCCTGCGGCACGCTGATAGCGGTGTAGTTAATAAAAGGCACCGGCTTGGCAGGGTCACTCACATAAGTATCAAACACCGGCTCAGAGATGGCGGGCGCATTGAAGGCGAGCTTGCCGCCATCCTGAAAATACAGCGTGGTCGCACGCACTTGCGCGGGCGGCCAGCTTGAAAATTGCCGCCAGATATTGGTGCCCGATTCAAACACATTGGCCTTGGCCAGTTTAATGTCCGCTATTTTTGCGTCGGGTTTTTCTTTCAGATTTTTTTCAAAGAACGGGAACGCAATATTTTTCTGGAAATATTCACTGGTCTTGGCTGCAAAGCTGACCATGCCGATATATTCACCATCTACCCGCGCCCAGCCGCCATGCACCCACGGGCCCATCACCAGGCCGTTATAAATACCGGGGTTATTTTTTTCAATCATGCGGTAGGTGGTCAGCGGGCCCTGCGGATCTTCGGCATCAAAAAAACCGCCGACCGTCAGCACCGCGGTTTTGATATTTTTTAAGTGGTTGGCGATATTGCGGCTTTTCCAGAAATCATCGTAACGATCATTTTGCCAATTATTTTTCCACATGAAATACTCAGGCTTATCAATCAGCTTATCGAGCTTGGCCAACGTGCCATGCTTTAAATAAAACTCATAGCCATCTTCGGTGCCGTATTCAAAGGCATCCCCTTTTTTGGGTGCGACGATAGGGTTTGCTTGCTGCTTGAAGCTGGTGTAAAAACCGAAATTTGCCGCCAGCATAAATGCACCACCGTGATATGAATCATCGTTCATATACATATCGGTTACCGGCGCCTGAGGCGAAGCGGCTTTGATCGCGGGGTGTGAATCGATGATGCTGGCCGCTACATAGAAACCTGGATAGGAAATGCCCCAGAGGCCGATCCTGCCGTTGTTATTTGAAACATTTTTAAGCAGCCATTCGGCTGAATCGAACATGTCGGTGCTTTCATCGATATCGGTGTCGGATTTTTTATTCACTTGATGCGGCGTCATGTCGATGAATTTACCTTCCGACATGTTGCGGCCACGCACATCCTGAAACACAAATATATAACCCGCCTTGTCAAAGTCCAGCGAAGGGCCGAGCTTTTCACGGTACTCATCTACCCCATACGGGGCCACGCTATAAGGCGTGCGCACCATAAGGAAGGGATAGGTTTTTGATCCATCTTTGGGTGCGTAGACGGCGGTAAAAAGGGTTTTGCCATCGCGCATCGGCACCTTGTATTCATACTTGGTGTAATGCTCTTTCAGGTTGTATGCTGCCAGCGCATCTGCTGCGGCTTGGGTATACACCGAGGCAGAGGCAGAGGTAGAGGTAGAGGTAAAGGAAGAGGCAGAGGCAGAGGTGATGCTGCCGCTTAATGCGATCAATACAAGGCATAAAACAATGCGCACTTTCGGTAGCATCGCAACTCCCATTGTTAAAACGTAAAAGATAAAACTAACATTAACCGATGCTTATTTGTGCGCACTGGCCCAGCTATCGCGCAGCGTGACGACGCGATTAAAAACCGGTTTGCCCGGCGCCGAATCGACGCGGTCTGCCACAAAATAACCGTGCCGCTCAAATTGAAAACAGGCTTCAGCTTGAGCCTCTTTTAATGAGGGCTCCAGATAGGCGGTAATAATTTTTTTCGCATCCGGGTTCAGATCATCCAGAAAATTTTCTGATTTTTCAGACCCGCGGCCAGGGTAGGGCACCTTGAACAGGCGATCAAATAATCGCACCTCGCATGCATACGCATGTTTGACCGATACCCAATGAATATTGCCTTTTACCTTGTAGGTGTCTGAGCCCGGCGTACCTGATTTTGAATCGGGGAAATATTCGGCATGAACGGCCGTCACGTTGCCCGCCGCATCTTTGTCGCAGCCGCTGCATTTGATCACAAAGCCATAACGCAGCCGCACGCTATTGCCGGGAAATAAGCGGAAGTAGCCTTTCGGCGGTGTCTCTTCAAAATCCTCCCGCTCAATCCACAGCTCGCGCGAGAACGGCACCCCACGCTTGCCCAGTTCCGGCTGTTGAGGATGATTGGGTAGAAAACATTCTTCGCTCTGGTCCGCAGGGTAATTATCAATAATAAGCTTGACCGGATTTAAAACCGCTATCCGGCGCTGATGTACATTCAGCACCTCGCGTTGGCAGTCTTCCAGCACGCTCATGTCAATCCATGAATCCGATTTACTGACGCCGATACGTTGTATAAATAATTTAAATCCTTCCGGCATAAATCCGCGTCGGCGTGCGCCCACCAGCGTCGGCATGCGCGGATCATCCCAACCATCGACATGCTGTTGATCAACCAGCTGTTTCAAATAACGTTTGCTGGTAATGATGTAGGTGAGGTTCAAGCGGGAAAACTCGATCTGCTGCGGCAGCGGGGTATTGACCGCGCCAAACTCGGCCAGCTTCGCGAGCAGCCAGTCATACCAAGGCCGTTGATCAGCAAACTCAAGCGTGCAGATGGAGTGCGTAATATTTTCGAGCGCATCCTCAATCGGATGCGCGTAGGCATACATTGGATAGATGCACCATTTATCGCCGGTGCGATGATGATGCGCATGTTTGATGCGGTAAATGGCGGGATCACGCAGATTGATATTAGGGGAAGTCATATCAATTTTGGCGCGCACGATATGCGTGCCGTCCGCATGCTGGCCTGCGCGCATTTCACGGAACAGTTTTAAATTTTCAGCAATGCTGCGGGTGCGGAAGGGCGAATCTATGCCCGGCTCGGTGAGGGTGCCTCGATTCGCGCGCATTTCATCAGCAGATTGCGACTCAACATAGGCCAGATCATGTTCGATCAAGGTTTCGGCAAAGGCATAAAAATAATCAAAATAATCGCTCGCATAATAAAGATGGTCGCGTCCGAATGATTGATAATCGCAGCCTAGCCAGTGCACAGAGTCGATGATGGAATCCACATATTCCTGATCTTCTTTTTCAGGATTGGTGTCATCAAACCGCAAATGGCAGACACCACCATAAGTTTCAGCCAATCCAAAATTCAGCAAAATCGATTTCGCGTGGCCAAAGTGCAAATAGCCATTCGGTTCTGGTGGAAAGCGGGTGCGAATTTTGGCAGGGTCAACGGCTGCATTCGCCTGTGCAGC
>ENA-OFCD01001029-OFCD01001029.1-metagenomes-genome-assembly--contig:-NODE-1029-length-15456-cov-6.381469_pt1 | contig 15456 bp, 16 predicted proteins | sample MGYA00153392_OFCD01 | MGnify analysis MGYA00153392 | reverse complement strand
CGGGGATCTGGGTTTCAAGGATTTTTGCATGTCTTAACCGCTCGTGAGCGATTGCTATAATTTAATTTTCGTCTACAGAACCGATCTACCTAGATAAGATTGCAATACTTCAGGTATTTTAATCGCGCCGTCTGGTTGTTGATAATTTTCTAAAATTGCTGCCATCGTTCTCCCGACAGCCAATCCCGAACCATTGAGGGTATGGACGAATTGAGTGCCTTTTTTCCCCGTTTCCTTGAAGCGGATATCGCCTCGCCGCGCTTGAAAATCGTGAAAATTGGAACAACTAGAAATTTCTCGATATTTGCCAGCCGAAGGTAGCCAGACTTCTAAGTCATAGCATTTTGCCGCGCTGAAGCCGATATCTCCGGTGCAGAGTTCCAATACTCGATAGGGGAGTTTTAGAGCCTGGAGGATGGCTTCTGCATCCCTTACGAGGGCTTCATGTTCCTGTGCGGAGGTATCGGGATGAACGAATTTGACTAGCTCGATTTTGTTGAACTGGTGGAGGCGAATCAATCCCCGCGTGTCTCGCCCTGCACTTCCAGCCTCGCGCCGAAAGCAAGGGGTATAGGCGCAGTGGTGAATCGGGAGTTGTTCGCTGGTGAGGATGTCGCCGCGATAGATATTGGTAACGGGAACTTCGGCGGTGGGAATCAACCACAAATCGTCTTCGGCACATTTGAAGCTGTCTTCAGCAAATTTGGGAAGTTGCCCAGTTGCCGTCAGGGATGCGGTATTGACTAGGATTGGTGGGCTAATTTCAGTATATCCTGCCGCAATCTGTCGATCGAGCATGAAGCTAATCAAAGCACGTTCTAACGCCGCACCCGCACCGATGAGAGTCACAAATCGACTTTGGGCAATTTTGGCACTGCTCTCGAAATTTAGGATACCTAATTTCTCGCCAATCTCCCAGTGGGGCAAAATTTGGGGATTGGTAGGGATATATTCGTCGCCCCACTTGCGGAGTTCGACGTTCTCATCCTCACTTTTACCGATCGGGGTATTATCGCTAGGAAGGTTGGGTAGTTGTAAAATCAGCGTGTGAATCTGCGCTTTGAGTTCTCGTTCGGCTGGTTCTAATTCGCTTAACTGCGCCTTGACAGTATTTCCTTCGGTTTTGAGGACTTGAACTTCTGGCGCATTGGGATCGACTTTCGCGCCCATTTTCGCACCGACGAGTTTACCGATTTCGTTGCTACGCGCCTGAAGTTGACTGCGCGTAGATTCTAGTTCGCGCTGTTGTTTATCCAGATCGAGAATGGGTTGGATGTTGTAGACACCTATGCCTCGGCGATCTAGTTTTGTCTGTACCAATTCTGGCTGTTCTCGAATCTGTCTAATATCCAGCACCGCTTTTACTCTACCTAAGATTACTTCCTTAGGTATATCTTACGATCGTGTCGTCTAGATTAGCGATCGATCGAGGTAATTATTGACCCTGTTACATGTTGAATGTGGGGGAGGGCAGGTTTTTAAACATTTAACAGTTGACTATAGCAATTCTAAATTATCATCTTAGTCCCCAGAGGGCAGGCATGAAGCACTGCCCCTACAGATCGATTATTTTTTGCAAGAACTCAAATAGGATTGCTATATTTAACTTCCGAGTTTGAATGCTTCGACAAATAAGCCGTAAACTAGTCCTAATTTTAGACTATTTAAGATGGCAATCCAAATCGGACGCTGACCGATAATTGCATTGGCTTCTACCACTTTGCGCTTGCCTAAAGTGGTACCATAAGTCAGCCAAGAGATCGACTCGACGATCGTTAATAGAATCAGGCTGGTGAAAACATCTTGATCGGTTCTTTGTCCGCTAGATGTGGCGACCGCAGAAGCAAGAAAGTTACCAGATAGTAAGCTAATAATCAGTAGAGATAATCGCCGCCAGGGATTTTCGCTCCATTGAATGAATTGTTGATTGATGCGATCGATTAGTGTATTGAGACGGGTATTTTGCATAGTTACTCCTTACGATTACGACTACTTTCCTGCCAAATATTGCCGACTCCTTTGACTATTCCCCGACCGATCAAGCCAATTCCCCGACCGATAATTTCTGTAAGCAAATATACAATACTACTACCAATAAATGTAGTTGCTGACTTGACTCGTGGTGAGAGTGCATCTCTTGTCTCTAGAGCTAAAGTCACTACTAAAGGAATACCGCCTAGTCGATCTAATTCCTGTGGGCGCGGGGCATAAATAGCTACTCTTTTAATCCCATAAGCTGTGAAAATAAATAGTCGATATTGGCTTTCAAAAATAGCTTGAGGTTCGCCAATATATCGATCGATCCGATACCGCCATGAGAGATCGTTGCGAAAGCGTTCGATCTCTCGACTAGAGAGCAATCGTCGATCGTAAAAGCCAGATTTCATCGATTCCAAATTACCAAAGCGATTGAGTAATGGCTGCATCACAGCATTAGCAATCTGGATTGTGAGATTTTCTAACAGGTTACAGGCACGTTCTTCGGCGGCGATAGTCCCAACTGCACAAATGGTATTATCTATTGTTAGGGGTGTTTTAAATAGTAAGTAATTTAATAACTCGATCGATTGAGGGATTTTGGCGATAATTTCAGTCTGAACGATCGCGATATCTTGAAGTAAGATCGGGATGATTTCAATCTGACGATCCTCGATCGACACCATATAATATCTCCCAAAAAAGTCAGTCGTCACGGATGCCCACAAGTCTTGCAAGATCGTAGGCTCTTTTGCTGCCAGTTGCTCGATCGTCACCTGAGAAAAGCGTAATTCATCTAGCAGTCCTTCAAACTGACGCAAAATCAAATAAAATAATTCTCGCTTCTTTTCCTGGCGCAGAATATCAATTTCTAATGGGGTATTAGTGAGATTTTCTAAGCCAGATTGTAATTTTGCGGCGATCCGATCGAATAGTGTTTGTACTTGAGGATTAAGGCTAAGATCGATCGGGGATGATGGTGTTAATTGACTAGGTGCCAGATCGAGTAGAGGTGTCAAAATAACTGAACTAGTAGGAAGTAGTCGCTTGACTAGCCATCGAGCAGTATTGAGTTCGCGTTTGCGTCCAGTTAATAATAATCGATCGATTACTGAAAGATCGCCGTCAAGATTAGTGTTTAGTTCTGTTAATGTAATTTCAATCTGCTGGAGACTAGACAATCTTAATCGATTACCAACACCATTAAACCAATTATGCGGACGAATTTCTGTCCCAATGATTACCTGTTGTAAAATTTCTGGTGTCCAACTAGTTTGCCCTGCGGCGACTTGGCGGATACTGGCGACTAGATCTAGAATAGAGCCACCTCGAAGACAGCAACCTTCAATTCCGAGTTGAAATGCAACGGTCAAATCTGGCGATCGAGGGGCTGCTAATAATAAAATTGGTAAATTAGGGTATCTAGCTTTAACGGCTCGACAGAAGACTAAATTCGAGCCATCTTCGAGGTGCCGATCCGATCGTAATCCTAATAAGATCAGATCGATCGCGATCGGTTCGCCCACTCGCTCTGTCAGAATTTGCCAAGCCCCAACATCATCAGCATCAGCAGATACTTGTAAATCTGGAAACCGATTTAGACAGGTAACTAGTCCAGACTGGATCACTGGATCGGATTCGATCGCTAAGATCTGAATAGATCGATTCTCCAGCCCAGAGGCTGCGCCCACATCAAGGGGAGATGCCATGAGCCGACACATAGATACATTTTAGACATCCTCTCACACTTTTAGATCCACTTGTGTAAATCCTCGGCGTAACTGGAGTTGTCGATCGATCCAAGATTGCCGAATCCGCTGCCGGAATAGTGGTATGCGTGGTGCTAGGCGACTGACGGCATACCGAATCGGTGGATAATTCCGCAGTAGCTCACCCTGGGCTATTTCGGCGCGTTGCAACTTTTGAATCTGAATGATTTCTGGTTCTCGTTCGGCTTGAATTTGGGACAGTAAGGCATCAATTTCGGCGAACTTGGGGTGTTGCTGCAATAGGGGCACGAGATGATTGGTAGCAACTACAACGTCACGCAATGCCATATTGATGCCCTGAGCGCGAATTGGCGACATCGGATGCGCCGCATCGCCCAGAAGTAGTACCCCTGGGATGTGCCAACTAGGACAACGCCCGACTGTCACCGAAAGCAAAAACGGACGTTCGATCGAGTCTGCTTGTTGTCGAAAAGCTGCGGCTAACCAGTCGGGTGAAGCTGTTGCCAGTTTGTCTACCCAATCATCCCGCCATTGCCCAGGAGCGTCTTGCTTTTGCTCGTTTTGATGTAGCGACCATCCGACCTGAAGTTGCCCTTCTGAGCCTAAAAATAGTCCAAATCCAGCATTACCTGACAACACCGAGTAGAAGATATTTTCAGCTTCAAAATCCGCACTACTTGCCAGCTTAAACCAGAGAATATCGTAACTCTGGGCTTCTGTCTCTAGAGTGAGATTTGCCTTTTGGCGGACGATCGAATTTCGCCCATCTGCCCCAATTACCAGATCTGCGGCGATCTGACGATTATCGCTCAGTGTGACACCCACTACTCGATCGTCTTGCCACACCAAATCCCGAACACCAGTTCCAGAGATAAATTCAAAACTGGGACACTTACTCGCCGACTCCATCACCCCCTCTAAAAAAGCTGGCTGGGAAATCAACGTACACGGCTTCCCACCAGCTTCCATCGGTTCATCAACCCGAAAGATCGAACGCTGCTCGATGATGAACTCCCAGGCATCCAGGGGGCGATGGGGAATACGTGCTACCAAGTCTGTTAGTCCCATCTGGTCGATCGCATCTAACCCGCTCGGCATCAGAGCCTCACCTCGAAAGGTGCGCCGAAAATTGCGGGATGCTTCAATCAATTTGACTGTAATCCCTCGCTGCACTAGCAACATCGCCAGAGTCAAACCTGTCGGCCCAGCCCCAATAATTACAACCTGGCTCATCTTGTACTGCAAGCAATATTGCTCGACTGATAGAATTTAAATAATTATCTAAATTCTATCGACGATCTTGCGATCGTGCTAGCAGCGATTGAACCGAAACAATGCTTCAGACATTCTCAAATGCTCTTTTTTGCTACCCAACTTGCTCAGTATATTATCGCTAGCCAAAAATCAAAGCTAATTATTTACAATTCACCGACTATGCAATTAGTTAACTGGCATAAGTCGATCGATAAATAACGCTGTCAACTGTCAACTGTCAACTGTTAACTGTTTACTCAATTTTTACCGATGGATAGTAAGATTTAATCTCCTGATTGTAAAAGCTGCCGATCGAATTTGTCGATTGCAGATCTTCCCAAACTTCCGGATCGACTGCTGAATATTGGTAAACCGAGCCACTGTTAAACTCAATTTGCAAAATCTCCCGCTCGCGATCGTATCCTACTTGTGCAGCCATCGCCGAATATACTGGCAACATCTCGATTGATTCACTATGGGCGATCGGCGCAGGAGATGCAATCATCGATCCTAGCAGTTGCAATCCCTCATAAGCAGCTAATGGAGCTGGAATTTCTATATACTCGATCTCATTTTCACGTTCGATGATGAGCTTGAGTCCATCATCATCGTGAGCGATCGCTTTTAAGTTGCTTAAATCGATTTTACTTAGCTTCATCTGATTTTGTGCTCCTGCCAGAAGTGAGATCGTCAGTTATCTTTCAATATTCATAGTATAATTATACTAAAAGCTAGCTCGATCGGCAATCGGGCAGTAGTTTTACGCAGTAGATCTACTCTCGAACCAGTGTCAAATTAGCCATCTAGGGTAGTTAGTGAATGGTGAATGGTGGATGGTGGATCTCGATCGAGGTAGTTCGGTAGTAATGTCTACTGATACCCATTTGCGGCTAAAAAATCAGGTGTAATGATTTCGCGCCTTGCAGCAGAATGGTGGGGGGATATCATCAACTTTTCGACATATTTACCTAAAATATCTGCTTCTAAGTTCACCCATTCATCAATCTGGATCTGAGCGAGATTTGTTTCGGAGTATGTATGTGGAATCACCGCAACTGTAAACCAATTACCGCCTCGATCGCAATCAGCGATCGTCAAACTCACACCATTGACAGCAATACTCCCTTTCGACACCAAATAGCGGCTGAGATAATTCGACCACTGTTCGGTCATCGACTCAGGTGCGGCAAATCGCATCTCCCAGGAAGTAGCAGTAGCCTTGCTAGAAACTAGTCTACCGATGCCGTCAATGTGTCCAGTGACAAAATGACCGCCAATTTTCCCCCCGACTCGGAGCGATGTTTCCAAATTGGCATAAGTAGATGTACGATCTCTTTGACCGATCGTTGTTCGATCGATCGTCTCCGGCGAAACAGTAACGATAAATCCTTGTGGTAATATTTGTTCGACTGTCAAACATGCCCCATCAACAGCTACACTATCACCAATAGTTAAATCAGTTAAAATTAGCTCTGCATGTACAGAGCTACATGAAACTTCCAGCCTGTCTTCAGTTAAAAGGCGTAAATTTCCCAGCGATTGGACTAGTCCTGTAAACATCTATTTTCAGTCAAAGTACTATACGCGATCGAGTGTTTCGTAGGTCATCCTTGATACATGTCCGTACCGATCCCCAGAGTTGAAGCTTGTTAGACTAATTACGTCAGTCTTCACTTTAAACTTTAACGTTCGTAGCCACCTTAATTTTGTACATCACCAGAGGAAAACACCATGATTGAAATGAAAGTAGCGGGTATTGCATTGGATGCTGTGTCTCGGAGTCCGATCATTTTACTCAAAGACGCTTCAGATCGTCGTGCTTTACCTATTTATATCAGTCAAGAACAGGCAAAGGCGATCGTCAATGCGTTAGAAAAGCAGACACCACCTAGACCATTTACTCACGACCTGATTGTCAATATCTTTGATAGTTGCAATATCAAGGTCGATCGGATTACCATCAATTCGCTTCAAGATAATACTTTCTATGCGTCGATCGCGATTAACACCAATGGTCAAATTCGGGAAGTTGATGCTCGTCCTAGCGATGCAATTGCGATCGCTATCCGTACTAAAGCACCGATTTGGGTGATTGAAGAAGTCATTGCTGATGCTTCGATTCCGGTAGATCGGGATGCTGACGAACAGGAACGTCAAGCGTTTAGCACTTTTGTCTCCAATCTGTGTCCAGACGATCTGATTCGTAAAGGTGGCTACGCGGGTTAGGTTTTAGATTTTAGGCTTTAGGCTTTAGGCTTTGGGCTTTGGGCTTTAGGCTTTGGGCTTTAGGCTTTGGGCTTTAGGCTTTGGGTTTTAGGTTGGGTAGAGCAAAGCAAAACCCAACAGTAGGGAGCGCGAAAGCATCGATCTAACGCACTCCAGACTTTAAACTATACCAAGGCTGGGACGGGCGTACTTAGATGAGGATAGAGCGGGAATGCTTCACATAAAGTAGCAATCCGCCGCACACAATCATTAGCGATCCGATCGTCTTCAGGATTGAGCAATCGATCGGCGATAATATTGCCAATTTCTACAAATTCAGTCGTCCCCATCCCGCGAGTTGTCATCGCTGGTGAACCAAGTCTCAAACCGCTAGTGACAAAAGGAGAGGCTGGATCGAAAGGTACCGTATTTTTGTTAGCAGTAATGTTAACATCGCTGACTAATAAATCTGCCTGTTTTCCGGTCATCCCGATCGACTGGAGATCGACTAACATGAGGTGATTGTCAGTCCCACCAGAAACGATTTTAAAGCCACGTTGTTGGAGTTGATGAGACAATGCCTGTGCATTGGCGATGATGTGTCCGCAATAGGTCTTAAAGGCGGGCTGGAGAGCTTCACCAAAGGCAACAGCCTTACCAGCAATTACGTGTTCGAGCGGGCCACCTTGACTGCCAGGGAAAACCGACTTATCGAGCTTTTTACCTAGTTCGGCATCGCGAGTCATAATCAAACCACCGCGCGGCCCTCTGAGGGTTTTGTGAGTGGTAGTAGTCACTACGTCACAGTAAGGAATCGGACTGGGATGATGTCCAGTGGCGACTAATCCGGCGATGTGAGCGATATCTGCCATCAGGAACGCGCCTACTTCATCAGCAATCTCGCGGAATTTGGCAAAGTCAATAATCCGAGAATATGCCGAATAACCACAGATCAGTAATTTAGGACGATATTGTTTCGCCATGTCCCGAATCATGTCGTAGTCTAATTGTTCGGTTTCTTTGCTGACACCGTAGTGCTGAACATCAAACCATTTTCCTGAGTAATTGACAGGGGAACCGTGGGTGAGGTGTCCGCCGTGGGATAAATCCATCCCCATGATTTTGTCCCCAGGATTGAGGAGAGTCAGGAAGACAGCAAAGTTTGCCTGTGCGCCAGAGTGGGGTTGGACGTTGGCGGCGGCGGCACCGAACAACTGCTTGACTCGATCGATCGCAATTTGTTCGATCTCATCGACAAATTCACAGCCACCGTAGTAACGTTTGCTGGGTAAGCCTTCAGCATATTTATTAGTCAGTACCGAACCCTGAGCCGCCATTACCGCCGCCGACGTGAAGTTCTCACTAGCAATTAGTTCGAGGTGACTGCGTTGACGACCTAGCTCGGAACCGATTAAACTCGCGATCGCTGGATCTGTTTCTACTAAAAACTCTAAGTTAGTTTTTGCCATTGTCTAGATATTAGAAATTAGGTTAGGGATTGCTGAATTGATTTATAAGCTCTCAGGATATCGATTATAACAATGGATCTCATTTATCCAAAGGAGCCGATCGCGGGGACGCATGGCGTTGACGATCGTAAATCCCCACTAATACAGGTGCGCTCGGCTGAATTTAGCACTACATGATACTGTTTCGATCTAATGGGCACACTTATATTAGCTAGCGTAGTATCTAAATTATGCCCAGCCACTTCCTAAAGTTTAAACTAGCCGAGAGCGCAAATGTGATGCGATCGTGCAGGTCGCATCACATTTGCGCTTATTAAGTAATAAACCTTACAATTTATGTAATCTTGACAAAATCTACTGTATAAAGTAGAGACTAGAGCCAATTCTAATTTCAGGTGTTAGCAACAGTGTTGCCTCACATCCAAATCATGGCTAACCTCACTCATAGTTTATCCCCGTCGGCTCGGAACCAAATCGACTCTGAGCTAATTTAACGATCGTCTGTACCTGACCCAAAATCGAGGGTATTGTATGTTAGTAGTCATCATTGACAATCAAATTATTGCTCCACAACAAGTCTGTCAAGCTTGTCTGCTTGCCGATCGCGATGGTCAACCCCGCTGGCGACAAGGTAAACTCTGTTGTGGTCGAGTAGTTCGCACTCTCAACTGTTGCAGCGAACCACAATCTGATGCTTATGAGTGTCAGATGGGGTTTAGGTTAGTGGACATCTAGGCTTTAGGTGTTAGGCTTTAGGCTTTAGGCTTCAGGAAGGATAGGCTTTAGGCTTTAGGGAGGATGCTTGCGTCCTGACTCCACTATTAGGTGTAAAATCTAAACCCTAATACATAAGATTTAAAGCCTAAAACCTAACACCTATATTCAGGTGTAGAATCCAGACCCTAAAGCCCAAAGCCCAAAACCTAAAACCTAAAACCTAAAACCTAAAGCCTAAAGCCTAATTAAACTGCTGACTCAAAGCCACCGGATTATGAACGGTGATCTTTTTCTTTTGGATGGAGATGACTTGATTGTCTTCATCGCGGAGATCGCCGAGGAGACGAGTAACTGTGACGCGGGTAGAGCCAATTGCTTCGGCGATCGCTTGGTGTGATAGTTTGAGATCGATCGTGACGCCATTGCCATTTGGTACTCCAAAATCCCGACACAAGATCAGCAGGAAACTAGCCAGCCGAGATCCCATATCTCGATGTGCCAAAGTTTCGATCATCATTTCAGTCTGAAGAATCCGCGAAGATAAACCTCTGAGCATCACCCAAGAAAGTTCGGGATTTTCTTTAAGAGCTTTCTCAAACTGCTCGATCGACACAGACAATAATTCGACAGGGGTAAACGCCACCGCATGATAAAATCTATCGGACTTGTTCCCCGTAATCAAGGAAAGCACCCCAAACACGCTATTTTCGCGCAGTAGAGCCACTGTAATCTCTTCGCCTGCTTCGTAGACCCGCGACAACTTCACAGCACCTTTAGTGAGAAAATAGACACGTTCGGCCGGATCGCCAGGAAAGAAAATCGTCTTGTTGCGATCGAATGTCTCTACTACAGGTGGGAATGCTCCTCCAGCCATTTGCTGAAAGACACTAGCGATCGGTTTATCTTGCATCATGACCATCTTAACTCTGCACTCACTTGGAATATTTGGACTCACAATTCCAGACTTGGGCAGGAACGGTATTACACATCACTTAATCTGACTTGCCAATAGTTTTTTGTATACCAGACTACCAAATATCTAGAGATCGGGGATTGGTGCGCCGATCGCGAATTGATAATTAGTAACTACTGGCGGGTAACTGATATCATGAGCCGTGCAAGTTAAGATGGAGCAAAATTATCGTGTTAAATTTGAGCGGCAAGAACGCGCTAGTAACTGGAATAGCGAATAACCGATCGATCGCTTGGGGCATCGCGCAACAGCTTCATGCGGCTGGAGCGAATATCGGGATTACTTATCTACCCGATGAGAAGGGGAAGATGGAACGAAAAGTTGAAGAGTTAGTCGCTCCGCTGAATCCGAGTATTTATCTCCCGCTTAATGTTATCGATGATGCTCAGATCGATCGCACATTTGCAGAAGTTGGGGAAAAATGGGGACGGATAGATATCCTCATTCATTGTCTAGCATTTGCCAATAAAGAAGATCTATCTGGTGATTTTAGTAAAACTTCTCGTGCTGGTTTTGCTCAGGCGATGGACATCAGCACGTATTCTCTAACGCGGCTGGCGGGTGCAGCTAAACCTTTGATGACAGCAGGTGGGAGTATCGTCACACTTACTTATTTAGGTGGGGTAAAAGTTATTCCTAATTATAATGTGATGGGGATTGCTAAAGCTGGATTGGAAATGAGTGTCCGCTACCTTGCTTCAGAATTTGGTGCTCAAAATGTTCGCGTCAACGGTATCTCCGCAGGTCCCATTCGGACATTGGCTTCTTCGGCTGTAGGTGGAATTTTGGATATGATTCACCATGTCGAAGATATCGCTCCACTCAAACGGACTGTTACTCAAACAGAAGTTGGTAATGCGGCGGCTTTTTTGGCTAGCGATCTCGCTAGCGGTATCACTGGGCAAATTATCTATGTCGATGCTGGTTATGAAACTATCGGGATGTAGGTAATACAGTTGATAGTTGATAGTTGATAGTTGATAGTTGGGCTGAGGGAAAATTGGGGTAAGCCTGGCCCTTTTTTCTCCCTCACTGCGATTTCAATTTGCTGACTTTAAGTTTGAATTCGCCACTACTAGTTTCACCAAAGCCTTGAACGCGAATGACATAAGTACCAGTATCTTTGATTCTGATAAATAGCAAAGAGTTACTCGTTCCGTCGGGACCATCATCATTTTTGCCGATGTTTTTACCTTCAGCATTGAGGAGGATTACAACGGTATCAAATGCTTCGGAACTAAGATCGATCGCGATTTGATCTCCGGCTGTTAGTTGGATTGCATAGTCTCTGGCAAATCCACCATCTCCAGTTGGAATATCTCGATCGGAAAGAGTATCTCTGACTTCTCCATTTAGTGGTAATTGGATCGGTGTATAAACAAGTTTTTTCGGGTTAGTATTTTTAGGGATATCGCTAATCATCGTGCGAGGATTTGCGATCGCATCATTGGCGATCGATGTCTGAGCTAAGATCGTACCAAATATTATGAGGTAATAACAGTATTTCGGGAGATTCAACATGTTTAAATATTCTTTGAGCGATCGGATGTCGAGCGCTGGAAATGGGGGGTCTAATTACTAACGACGATTGGCCTGGGGTCGATCGATGAAGCTATGAATCAGTAAACAAATAACTCCGACGTTAATCGATATATCTGCCCAGTTAAATATAGCAAAATTAATAATTCTTAGATCGATAAAGTCAACGACAGAACCGCCAAAAAATAATCGGTCGATGCCATTACCTGCCGCACCTGCTAAGATTAACCCAAACCCTACTTGTTCCCAAATATTATTAAAATTCCTAAAAATACCAATTGCAATTAAAATTATACTAACGATTAATGATAACCATCCCAACCAGGGGCTACCCTCCAGCATACTAAATGCGGCACCATAATTACGGATATAGGTGAAATGAAAGATATTCGGAATAATCGGGATAGATGTTCTTTCAACTTGAAGATTTTCGACAATCGCTCGTTTGCTAATAATATCGATAATTACATTACCGATCGCCGCGACCCAAAAGTAGTAATTTCTAATTTTCACAGATAATATATTAATAAAACATGATCCTTCGCACTATAAAAGCGATTGATGCCGCAGTACATCCCATCACCAATTGACTAATCATGGGATAGATCGAATAATTAGCGATCGACTCTAACAGTGTAAACTCCCCATCTTGCCAGTTAAATAATTGAAATAAAATTAAATAGACAATCCCGATCGCATGGATCGTTATCAACCCACACAGACAACTCAAGCCTAAATATTCTAATTGAGGCGTTGATGTAGCCGCTCTGGGAAATCGTCTAAAAGCAAGTTGTCCGCAGACCCAAGCTCCAGGAATAAAGGCAAGTAAATAACCAAAAGTAGGCTTCTGAAGATACTCAATTCCACCACCATCATTAAAAACTTTTAGCCATAGTAGTCCCAGTAATAAGTAAGCAACTTGAGTCAGCACCCCAGCAGTTCTACCACCCAAACAACTGACCAACAAGACGGCACCCACTTGACACTTGAATCCTAATGGATAAGCAGTAACTCCATCACTCAGCCATTGCCAGGGAGAATTAGTAACATAGGCGGGGAGAAAGTTTGCACCGATCGTCAGAAATAAGCCAACAATCGTCCACATTAGAATATAAGGACGAGAAATACTCATATTAGGTTTTTGGTTTGATTCAATGGGTAGTATTGCCGATTAAAATCTAATTGACTAGGTTAATCGTTGTCGATCGATTGAAATTAGTCAAGCACGAGATCGATTTCACCGCTCGAACAGCCTCCCACCCAGCACCTAAAACCTCACACCTATAGCCATTGCGATCGGATTCGCGCTAGGATAGACAGTGATTTTGGAGTTTTAAATTCTTACATTAAAAATTATGTTTAAGCGTCTGTGGTCGCAGTTATTTGCGTTAATGCTAGTTGTTGTCGTCGGTTTGGTTGGCTGTTCGGCTAGCCCTGGGGGTTTGGTGGGAAATTATCGACAAGACACGATGACCGTCCTCAATAGCATGAAAGCTGTACTAGAGTTACCGGATGACTCCCCAGACAAAGCAGCCGCCCAGTCTTTGGCGCGTCTAAATATCAATGATTTTGCGTCCCGCTACCGTCAAGATCCAGCTTTGACAAAGTTGAGTTCATTTACAAGTATGCGGACTGCACTCAACTCTCTGGCGGCTCACTACGCTGCTTATCCCAATCGTCCTCTACCAGCAAAGCTCAGAACTAGTCTAGAGCAAAAATTCAAGCAAATCGAGTCAGCATTACAGCGGGGCACCTAAATTAGGGGTGAGGATCGGAGGTTGAGGAATGGAACTTTATCAGTAAATCCTCTGTCCAAATTGAAAGAGTTGAAGGGGAAGTCGATCTGCGGATTGGCTTCTCCTTTATACTGACAGGCTTACCTACCCCGACCATCAATCGCCACTATGGATTTTACGCTGCACCAAAATCTTCCCATGCCAAAGAAAAGGGATCGGCACAAGTGGTATCAGCAAATACTATTCGGGGTATTAGTGACAAGTAGTTCCCTGGGGCAAGGCTACGATCCTCAGCCCACACTAGCCCAGTCCCCAGCCGCAGATTATTGTCAAATTCCGCCAGCAGAAGTTATTGCCAAAAATAGCTTACGACTGGCAGCCCAAAAAGGCGATCGGAATAGCCAAGCAAAGTACAGTGAGATTATCAAAAAGCACGTCACTTATGTCCAGCAGTGTCGGCAGAAAAGTTGGCTCAAGAATCAGGCGATTTGGGTGCGGCTCTACCCTTGTGATACGCGTCCTGGTGCCCTAGAAGAGATATTCGATCGCATGGTCAATCGGGGCTATAACCAAGTTCATGTCGCCACCTTCTACGGCAAAGCACTACTACCTCGATCGAGCAATCAGACCGCTTGGAATTCAGTCCTCACCACACGCGGCACAGACAAAACCGATTTACTTGCCGACTCGATCCAAAAAGGGCGCGAACGCGGCTTGAAAGTGTATGCGTGGATGTATAGTCTCAACTTTGGATCTGAATACGGGGTGACACCAGAAGGACAGTCAGCAGTAGCGATTAATGGTCGGGGTGAAACTACTCTCTTCGCAGGTGAAGAGGGTTTTCAAAAACCAACAGATGCCAATAGTGGCTCGGTCTTATTTGTCGATCCATATAGTGACAAAGCACGAGCTGATTATGAGCGACTAGTCACAGAGGTAGCCCGTCGTCGTCCCGATGGGATCTTATTCGACTATATTCGATTCCCACGGGGTCAGGGCGGACAATCGATCGCCAGTCAAGTCAAAGACTTATGGATTTATGGCGATAACTCCAGACAAACCCTTGCCGCCCTCGCTCAAAATAGCAAAGGCACAGACTTGATCGATCGCTATCTGACCAAAGGGACCATCACGGTTAATGACCTCAAGGAGGTAGACAAACTCTACCCCAATGAAGCTTCACCCCTATGGCAAGGACGCACCCCTCTACAAGACGAAGGCACCATGTCCTATGAGGATAAATTTGCTTGGATCGAGTGGGATTTGTGGCAACTTACCGTCGCTCATGCCAGCCAGGGGGTTGTCAGCTTTCTACAAAAAGCAGTAGCACCTGTAGAGCAACAAAAACTCAAATCTGGGGCAGTATTTTTTCCAGAAGCCAATCAACCAATCGGACGCAGAGGTTTTGATTCGCGGTTGCAGGCTTGGGATCGGTTTCCCACTAATGAATGGCACCCGATGGCATACGCTACCTGCAATCGGAGCGATTGTATCACCGCTCAAGTCCGCCGCGTCCTAAGCTTTGCACCAGCCACTACTGAGGTGGTGCCCGCACTCGCAGGCACCTGGAGCAATCCCACCGAAGGTCGTCCATCGCTGGAGGAGCAAATGAATGGTATCCATCGCAGTCTCCCACAGATTCATTCGATCAGTCACTTTGCCTTTTCTTGGCAAGAACCAGAGTTAGACTACTATCGCAGTTCCTGTCAATTAAAGTAGAGGGTAGAGGGTGGAGGGTAGGGGTTATTATGCTTACTCACATCTTGCACCACTACATAAAGACTAGTAATAGCAGAGATCGTAGGGTACCCACAAGCGGCGTTTTTATGCGGGGGTTCCCCCCGCATAAAAAAACG
>ENA-OFCD01001028-OFCD01001028.1-metagenomes-genome-assembly--contig:-NODE-1028-length-15470-cov-4.984301_pt1 | contig 15470 bp, 9 predicted proteins | sample MGYA00153392_OFCD01 | MGnify analysis MGYA00153392 | reverse complement strand
ACAAGCGCAATAAAGATGCGGGCATCACGCAGGATAGCCTAAATTATAAATACAATGCTGGGACTAATCAGCTTCAGTATATTACGGACAATGTTGCAAGTAATGTTTCAACCACGGATATAGATAACCAAAGCCCGAACAACTATATTTACGACAAGAGCGGCAATATGGTAGCAGATAACAGCCAAAGTATGTCTGTGAGTTGGAGTCCGTATGGAAAAATACTTCAAAACAACAAGGCTGGCGGTGCCAACCTCACTTTTGGTTACAATGCCATGCAGCAAAGGGTACTCAAAAGAGTGGTTTTAGCTGGTGATACAACACGCACGTATTACATCAGAGATGCGCAAGGCAACACAATGGGCGTTTATACGCGGCATAACGATTCTGTCACTTGGCGAGAGCAGTACATTTTTGGTAGTAGTAGGCTGGGATTATACAGAGCAGATACGCTTGTAAATAAAGGTTTGCAGGTAATAAGTAAGTTGTACGAGGGGAAGAGAAATTATGAGTTAACGAACCATCTCGGCAATGTGTTGGCGGTTATTAACGACCGCAAAGTTGACACGACAATTGGTGTAAACAAGGGCTATAACGCAGTCGTTATTTCAGTGACGGATTATTTTCCGTTTGGCATGGCGATAGATTCGAGAACTTATACGTCGTCGTTATATAGGTATGGTTTTAATGGAAAGGAAAATGATAAAGAAACTGGTGAGCAGGATTATGGTATGCGTTTTTATGACAGTAAAGTTCCACATTTTTTGAGCGTTGATCCATTATTTAAGAAATATCCACAATATTCGCCTTATATTTTTGCGGGTGATAATCCAATAATGGCAGTTGACTTAGACGGTGCAGAACCACTTCAAAAAGTAAAAGATAATCAATATGAAAAAATTGATATTTTGGCAAATTATGGTGATTATCATAAGACAGGGCATAATTATTTTGCAATTAAAGCCTCTGCAGATATGTATTGGTACATTAGAGTTACAACAAGCAGTACTACTTATAGTGATAAAACTTTTGAGTATTGGGATGGTCATAATTATGTGCCTTATATCCCAAGTGGTTATTCTGATGGAAAAGAAGCTTTTAAAAGCACAGTCTCAACTACTGGGAAATTTGGACTATATACTGAGGCTGCCATTCAAACAACAGTTAATTTGTCAGCGACTTATTTAAGTGGGGGTATTTTTGCAGAAGCAACAGGAACGGCGAGATTTGCAACTGGCTTTAAGGATATTTTCGAAAATGGTCTTAAAAGTAAAGTTACATGGGGTATAATAGGAGTTAAATTAACATCTGCTGGTGCTGATGCATCTGTACAATATGGTCTTAATGGCAATGATTGGGAAAAAGTGAGTATCTTAAGCCCTTTATCCCAAGCTATTCTAACTAATCCTTTTATGAGTTCTCTAAGTGGAAGTTTTACTACTTTATCTTACAATGATATAAAAAATAGGAATCCAGAAAATAGTTTGTATCAACAGTTAGCAGGCAATTCAGTTTTAAATCTAAATAAATCTACTGAAAGAAGTGCAGGAATTTTTTACGGTGGTATAGGAAACTATTTAAGCGGTAAAGTTCTAAATTTAGGTATAAAATTAAATAATGGTCATATACTTTTCCCCAGTACAACTTTAAATTTCACTTCCAATACATTTACAAATGCAGGTGGAAATGTAATTTCAAATAAATTGCAAATGGAAAATGAATTTAAAAAATATGGAGAAAAATCAAACTAATTCAATTTTTATGAACAAAAAGAATATTAAATATGTTTTTTTTAGCTTTTTAGCTTATATATTTATTAAAGGAGGTTATGATAATTGTAAGTATGAAAAAAAGCTGTTTGAAAACAAAGCGTTTACTAGAGGCTTGGTAACAGATTGTGCATTTTTAACAAGACCTATTGATAGTGAGATTGAGTTTGAATTTACAGTAAATAATCAAAAAATAAGTTCTCGTGAGCATAAAGGGTGGTTTAACGGAATATGCGATAGTGTAAAGAATAAAACTTTTCCTGTGGTTTATTCTCCAAAATCGCCTCATATTTGTCATATATTATTTTATAATAGAGATTTTCAAGACTATAATTTAAGTGACGAGGAAGCAAAAAAAATTATGAGGCAATAAGCTTGAGCTGCTCATCAAGCTTTGGGTTAAAAGTAATAAGAGATAAGTGTTAAAAAAGCAAAACGAGTAAAAATTTTACTTTGGTTCTGCAAAACGTTCATTGACATTTAGGGAAAAAACATAAAATAAGTGTAAAAGTAAAGTAGCTTTTGCACAATGCAACGTGCGTGGGTTTTAAAAATTAAACGCACGCAGTGTTTGCGAAAAACGCCAGTAGGGTTTTCAAAAAATAATTTTTCATTTTCAAAAACTAAATTGTTACCAAAATTTACACAATTAAATGTGGTAAGAAATTATACATTTAAGTGCATCAAAAAGAAATTTGAAAAATAAATTTCGTGTAAAATAAAAACGAATTAGTGCGAGTGCAGACTATCAAGAGCGTGTGAGTTATGATGCGAATGGAAATATTACAAAATACAAGCGCAATAAAGATGCGGGCATCACGCAGGATAGCCTAAATTATAAATACAATGCTGGGACTAATCAGCTTCAGTATATTACGGACAATGTTGCAAGTAATGTTTCAACCACGGATATAGATAACCAAAGCCCGAACAACTATATTTACGACAAGAGCGGCAATATGGTAGCAGATAACAGCCAATCAATGTCTGTCTCTTGGTCACCGTATGGGAAAATACTTCAAAACAATAAAGCGGGTGGAGCCAACCTAACTTTTGGTTATAACGCCATGCAGCAGCGTGTGTTAAAACGGGTTGTGCTTGCAGGAGATACAACACGCACATATTACATCAGAGATGCGCAAGGAAACACAATGGGTGTTTATACACGGCATAATGACAGCGTGAGTTGGCGTGAACAGTATATTTTTGGTAGTAGTAGATTGGGTTTATATCGTGCAGATACTTTAGTGAACAAAGGTTTGCAGAGTATTAATAAATTTTATGAAGGCAAAAGAAATTATGAACTGACAAACCATCTCGGTAACGTGATGGCGGTGATTAACGACAGAAAAGCAGATACGACAATTGGTGTTAATAAGGGCTATAACGCGGTGGTTATGAGCGCGACGGACTATTTTCCGTTTGGCATGGCGATAGATTCGAGAAGTTATACATCGTCGTTGTATCGGTATGGTTTCAACGGCAAAGAGAATGATAAAGAAACAGGCGAGCAGGATTATGGCATGCGGATTTATGACCAGAAGGGATGTAGATTCTTAAGTTTGGACCCAATTGGACGGAAGTTTCCTGAATTGTCGCAATATCAATTTGCTTCTAATTCCCCAATCCAATCCATAGATTTAGATGGATTAGAGGGAGTTCGGGAAATAGATATTTTAACGGGCAACAATACCATGATGATTGATTTATATTTTGTCCCTAAAAACTTGCCCATCAAAACCTATGATCAACGCTTTACTCTTGAGCAAGCTATGGAGGTTAAAGAGGGGATAATGAAAGAATTTAACAAACAAGACTTCTTTGACGAAAAAGGGAATAAAGTAGATCTTGAAATAAATATAATTCCAATAAGCGTTAAATCTAAAATCGAAGCTTTATCAAAAGTTTCTATCGCAAACGCCTCATATCCTGGGCACCTCCAAGATCCGAGAGCAATTTTATTAGAGAAGTTTGATGAGGTTACAAATTATGATAAAGATGGAAATGTAACGGGAATAACTATGGCTAATTCTACGACAGGAATACTTAGGGCAAATTCTAAATTTAACACCCATGCTAACACCCATGAACTATTCCATGATTTTATACACAATCACCCAAATGCGTCTGAAGAAACAAAAAAATTAATTGACCCAAGTAATCAAGAACCTGGTCATTTAAAGTCGGGAGGTATTTTTGTATACAAAAATGTAGATAAAGGAATTAAAGAACAGGGTTTGAATCAAAAAAACATATCCGATGCTCTAAAAACTATGCCTGTTGCTAAATTCTCTAGGACAAATAATAACAAATTAATAGATAAATTGAATGAAATTACAAAAACTAAAAACAATAAAAAAATATGAAAAAAAATTTATTGTTTTTAGCTATTGGCAGCTTTTTGCCACTTCTTTCTATTACAGCTCAAACCTGTAACCAGAAATGTGGTGAAATTATTTATGTTAAATTTTTTTTTGAGACTAAAGATAAATCATTATGGGGTTTAGATTATTATTATTTTAATGACACGCTTTATTCAGGAGAGATGGAAAAAAGTATTTTAAATTCTCATTGCCAACTGGATTCGTTATGTGTTTTTTCGGACGATTATTTTGTTATGAAAAAAACTTCAGATAGTGTTAGAGTCAAACAGCATTTTAAAACAAGATATAAAGAGATTAATGATTTTTTTTATTGGCAATGCTATAAAATAGAAGCAAAATTTACTTTTTCAAGTTGCCCAATTGAATTTCCAGATTTTTTAAAATTTAATTATAATCATGTTTATACCACTTTACTGCCTATTTCAATAAATCTAAAAAGTGTAAAACCTACCAAGATGCCAAAAAATCTTGTGAAGTTGTTTTATAAAAATATTGAAAATATAAGATACTTGGAAGAAAATGACTACTGGAAATTTGAAGAATATATTTCTAAGAATCGAAAGTGAGATGCTCTAAAAATTTTGAATGAGCTGCTCCCCATTTTTTGGACAAAAACAGCAAAAAGATAAGTATTAAAAAGTAAAACGCGAAAAAAATTTTTTGCAAAATGTTCATTGACATCGAGGGAAAAAACATAAAATAGTGCAAAAGTAAAATGGCTTTTGCACTAAGCTGCTCCCCAATTTCCATACAAAAATTATCAAAAAGATAAGTGTTAATACAGAAAAAGTAAAATGGTTCTTAGAAAATTACAAGCGAAATAAATTCAAGCGAAATAAATTTTAAAGGATGTTTTAAAATGATACACACATGAAAAAATTAATTGTTTTAATTGCTTTATTAGCAAATTTTTTTGCGATAAAGGCGCAAGTTCGGTTCATTGTTCAACCGCTTTTTGAAGGTGTTTTTTCCCAAGATCGTGTTTTTCAATTCAGTGTCATTAATACCCAAGCGCAAGGTAATGCGCAAGGGTTTATCAGTATTGTGTTAAGCAAGCTCAATGGCGAAGCTATTGTGAGTTATCAATCTGCCATTATCAGTTTAAAATCGAGCGAGGTTCAGAACGGTGTTGTGATGGAATGGCAAAAAAGCGCACGTTTTGCAAGCAACGAAGAAGGTAAACGCCTGCGCGATTTTGGCGTGCTGCCTTTTGGTCATTTCAATATGTGCTATATGTTCAACAACAACCCTAACACGCGCTTTTGTTCGGAAGTAGAATCGCAACCACTCACGCCACCGCGCCTCGTTTATCCCGATGATAAAGAAATTATAACAGATATTAATCCTGTGCTTTCGTGGCTTCCGCCAATGCCTATTTTGGATATTCCGTACAATTATGCTATGAAATTAGTTGAATTGCAAACGGGTCAGACGTGTGGGCAAGCATTGCAACAAAATGTGCCTGTGGCTCAAGTTAATAATTATAGCGAAAGTAATTATTCTATCAATGGGAGCAATGGCAGAGATTTGGAATTTGGCAAAACATACTGTTGGCAAGTGGGTGTTTACAATAAAAATGTTTTTATAGCCAATACTGAAATTTGGCAGTTCTCGCCCAAACAACCTTTTGGTGTGCAGGCACTTTCTACGGCTGCTGTTGTCGATAACGCGCCCTTCTCTTATTTAAAACATGGTTTAGATGGTGAAACCATAAAAGCCAAGCCACTGCTTAAATTTATTTACGATAATGTAGCTGGGCTACCAATGTTAAAATATGCTATCTACTCTCCGAGTCAGTTAGATAAAAAAAGCATAACACAGCAACAAATACCGATAAATTTCGGACCCAACTACTTAACCGTTGATTGCAGCACCCTCCCCAGTTTAGTGGCTAATCAACCGTATATTTTAGAAGTTACAAACGATAATAATTCCACTTTTTATTGCCGCTTTATTTATGTCAAATAGTAAGTTTTTATTGCTGGGTTTTTTGTTTTTTGGCTGTAACCGCATGGACACAGGCGCAAAGGGCTATATGGCTGCATGGCAAAAAACCAAAAATACGGTGAGTGCAACAAGTAGAAACAAGGATATTGAAATGACTTTAACGTATTTGCCCACCGATTATTTAGTGATTAACGATGTGGGTGCTGAAATAAAACAGCGTGATTACGATAAAAGCGTGGGCAGTTTTTGCGACCATATTTATTGCACGCTCAAAATTAGAAACGATAATGCTGCAAAGCAACAAACAGCGATGGATATACCGAAATATTTTGCGCATGATAGGCAACGACAAATATTTGGTATTCATGGCGCGGATGATACGCTGCGCTGTGTTATGTATCAACCTGAACTGATTGGGAATAAAGCCTTAGAAACGACGGTGAATCTTGTTTTTAATCGCCCACTCAATCAAAAATGCGGCATGCCTTTAGAAAGCGATTTCACGTGTTTGTTTAAAATGCTAGATAGTACGAACAGCGAGATCAGACTTACGATCAATAAAAACGCTATTAATCAATTACCCAAGTTAAAATTTTGATTATGAACTTGAATTTAACTAACAGAAAAAGGGTTGCATCTGTTTTATTGGTCTTAATGATCATTCAGACGCTTCACCCGTTAACGGCACTTGCTTTAACAAGCGGACCTGTGCAGCCCGAGTTTCAAGGTTTCAAACCCATTGAAGCTACCAACATGGTTGATTTATTCACGGGTAATTTTTCCTACAATTTACCATTGTTCGAAATTGATGGCTATCCCGTTAATATGTCTTACAGTTCGAATAATCGCCCTGAAGATGAGGCGAGTTGGGTGGGATTGGGATGGAGCCTTAACCCAGGTTCAGTTAACCGCGATATGCGTGGTTTGCCCGATGATTTTAAGGGGGATTCCATTTTAAAAGAATATAATCTCAAAAAAGATTTTACTGTGGGTGGTGGTGTCGGTGCAGGTATTGAGTTTTTTGGCATAGGTGGAACTAAAAAACTAGGGGGTATCAGTGGTAGCTTAGGTCTCTTTTACAATAATAAGAAAGGGTTTGGAATCTCGCAAAATTTCAGTGGCAATGCAAATCTAGGCGTTGTCAATGCTTCAGCGTCACTAAATTTTAATACGCAAAATGGATTAGACATAGGTCTTGGGTTATCAACAAAAATATTTGATTTAAAAGAAACTAATTCTGGTGCAAAAGCTGGTTTAAATATAAATTCAAGGCAAGGATTAAAATCTATCACTTTAGGTTCTTACAATGAAGGCGGTGGCAGATTCAACAATAGCGAAACAGGGGGTTCATTACGTTATGATTTTGGCGGCTTTCATTATATGCCAACAAATTCGTTACCGATACAAAATCAATCTTTTTCATTACATTTAAGCGGTGGCGGTGAGTTATTTGGAGTTTTCCCACATGGTTTTTTAGATGGATATTTAAGTCTTCAAACATTGCAATTGAATAGTCAGCTTCAAAGATCTTATGGTTATTTAAACTCCAGATTAGGGAAGCAAAATATTTCAAACTTGTTAGATGTCAACAGAGATAATCAATTAGTGTACCATGAAAACACGCCCAATTTACCTATTGGCTATGGCACTTATGATTTTTTCTCAGTTTCAGGTCAAGGAGTTGGTGGGCAATATCGTTTATTTAAAAACGATATTGGCACTTTGCAAAATTCCTATTCAACAAATAGTAGTTCAAGTATTCCTTTAGGGATTGAATTAGGAGGTGGAAATATTGTTCATGGAGGCGCAGATTTAACTCCTACTTTAGTCTCATCTCAAACATCAGGATGGACATCTGTAGATGGAAATAGCACTGAAAACTTTCTAAAACATACAGATAGTGATAAAAATTATGAAAATGTATTTTTCAGAGAAAATAGCGAAAAAACAGTTGTTGACGATAACTTTAATACAAAAATTGGAGGGACAGATCCCATTTATACACGCATTGCACAAACAGACGCAGATGTAACAGCAAGTGGTGATTTTGATATTCAGCGCAATAAATCAAAAATTGGCTCTACATCCTTTACAAATACTGCCCAAAAATCAATACGTGCGAAACGTTACAGTGTATTCAATTACCTAAATGCTGACGAAGCATCGAATGTAGGATTAGATAAAATTATTAAGAGTTATCCGCTTAATACATTAACCTATGGCAATTCTGGCACACCCAATTGCGGTACTACGACTCCTTATACGAGAACTAGTGGCAATGCAAAACCTTATCATATTTCTGAAGCGTCAATTTTAAAAACAGATGGTTCTCGCTATGTTTTTGGTTTACCAGTCTATAATTTAAAACAAAAAGATGTTAGTTTTTCTACGACAGATAATCTTATAACGGCAGATAGCGCTTACATAAACTATAATAGCGGCGATAATTCAATAAATAATAGCCAAGGTAGAGATAATTTGTTCGATGCCCAAACGGTACCCGCGTATGCGCATAGTTTTTTATTGACGGGTGTACTTTCTGATGATTATGTCGATGTTAAAGGTGATGGCATTACGGACGATGATCTCGGCAATGCCGTTAAGTTTAATTATACCAAAACAACAGATGTAAAACCATTTAAATGGCGCACCCCCGTAGTATTAAATTCAGCGCGACAGATGAGTGGCTTGAAAGTTGACCCGTTCGACAATAGAGCAAGTTATGTTTATGGCGAAAAAGATATGTGGTATATGCACTCTATCGAGTCGAGGAATATGGTTGCGCAGTTTTATGTTTCAACCGCTGCGGATACCTCTAAAAGGAGAGACAGCTATGGCGTTTTAGGTGAAAATGGAGGCGTAGATACTTTACAAATGTTGCGCAAGCTGGATTCTATAAAAATTTACTCCAAATCTGATTTATTGATGAATGGTGCTAGCGCAGTACCAATTAAAGTTGTACGCTTTGAATACGATTACTCGCTCTGCCCGAACACGCCTAACAGTATCAATAAAATTAATGGTACATTGCAAGGTAAATTAACGCTCACAAAGGTGTATTTTACTTTTGGTACCAATCAGAAAGGTAAACTCAATGCTTATAAATTTTCTTATAAATCGACTAATGGCGTAACGCCATTTTCTTACGATAGTAACGGCATAGATCGTTGGGGGAATTATAAACCTAAAAGAGTGAGTGATTCACTCAAATTACCCGCGAATAATGATTTTCCTTATAGTATTCAAGACCAAAATACAGCAAATACGTATGCAGGTGCATGGAATTTAAATAAAATTGATTTGCCTTCAGGGGGCTCTATCTCCGTCAATTTTGAGTCCAATGATTATGCATATATTCAAAATAAAAAAGCAGGTCAGATATTTTTCATTAAAGGGTTTTCATCTGCGGCTTTGGGTACGGTAGTTCCCAATCTTTATACTGGTCCTGGATTTCCTTTTGGAACGACTGTCAATAATAATTTTATAGCTATTGATGTCTCTCAATATTCGAGTGCATTGGCCGGACTGACCGATTTGCAAATAGCCAAATTATTCCTAACCGATGTGAATAGTCTTTATTTTAAGGCAAAAGTTGAACTTACAACAGATGCCTCTACTTTCGAGTATGTAACAGGCTATATGAATTATGATTTGCCGAGTGTCCGTTACGATATCACAAGAAAATTACTATTTGTTCCTGTTTCAAGTATTAACGATAACAATACGAATTTTCACCCAATTACTATGGCAGCTCTACAAATGGTGAGATTGAGTTTGCCAGCTATTGCCTATAGTCCTCCAGGTAGAAATGATAACACTGCTTTAAACAGCAATAGTATCATCGACGCACTTAGAGGTTTGTCGGGATTTTTTAGTGAAATTCAAACTTTGACAAGAGGGTATAATAATGATAGAGTTTCGAAAGGATGGTCTAATTTAGTGGATACTTCTAATAAATCATGGATACGCTTGACTAACCCTATTGGTAAAAAATTAGGTGGAGGTTCAAGGGTGAAATCAATTGCAGTTACAGATAACTGGGCTGCACCGAATAGCGGTGGATCTTCGAGTTATTTACAATCGTTTACTTATACAACCAATGAAGGTGGTAAAATTATTAGCAGTGGAGTTGCCGCTTATGAACCTCAATTGGGCGGAGATGAAAATTGTTTAAAAGAACCCATGCCATATTCAGATTCCAAAGTGTTATTAGCTCCGGACAATAGTTTTTACAATGAAAAGCCTATTGGTGAAAACTTTTATCCAGCACCTGTGATAGGTTACAGTGAAGTGCGCGTTGAATCGGCTTATACTGGTGTGAGTCGAACAGGTACAGGTTATTCAATCAGTAAATATTACACAGCTAAAGATTTTCCTGTTATCAGCGATTTTACGAATATAACGGATGGAACAGTTAAAGCGAAACCAGGCTTTTTAAATACACTTTTTAAAATAAACGTCGTTGATCAGAGAGGAATATCGCAGGGATTTTCGGTTGAAACGAATGATATGCATGGAAAAATGAAAGAAGAGACTACATTTAACCAACAAGGGTCTATTCTAAGTGCTACAAATTACTATTATAAATTAGATAGTATCGTCTTAGATGGTAAAACTGTTTCATTGAATCATTTAAACAACAATGTACCGGTTGTTAATCCTGATGGCTCAATCTCCTCAAGGAATATGGGCTTAGATATAGATATTTGGCAAGACATGCAAGAAGATTTAAGTAATTCATTAACTACGGGTGTTGCAGCGAATGGAGATGGCTTTTTGGCATTTATTGTCCCACTATTTATACCCGTTGTCCTACCCGTTTTTCAAAACGAAAGAAAAGGTGTTAAAACAAGTGTAACAACAAAACATATTAGAAGACAAGGCATTTTAGATAAAGTAGTTAAAACCATTGATGGTTCAACTTTAGCAACCCAAAACCTGTTATACGACGCTGAAACGGGTGAAACTTTATGTACCAAAACACAAAACGAATTTAATGATCCCGTCTATAATTTAACCTACCCTGCACACTGGGCGTATGACGGTATGGGACCCGCCTATAAGAATATCGGGAATATTTTTAAGAATGTAAACCTTTCGGCTTCAGGTTTAGACTTGTCTGCTTTTACAAGTTTTCTATCAGCTGGCGACGAAATAGAATTACTTAATTCTAAAGATGGGACTGTTTTAACGATAGGAACTGCAAAAAAATTCTTTGTAGTTAATAATAGCGGCTTTAAGGCTTACGATAACACTGGTCTGCTTTTAACCAGTACAACAATTCCAACTGTTACAGTTAAAGTTATTCGTTCGGGTAGAAGAAACAAATCTTCTATGCCTGTTGGAAGTTTGATGTCTTTGGCAAGCCCCATAAATGCCGCTAATACGGCATTAAGTATTGGCATTGCAACCAATGTATTACAGGCAAGTGCTAAAGAATATTCGGATAGTATGCGGTTAAACTGCACTAAAGTACCTGATTTAACGGGTGCTGCTGCAGATTTCAATAATGCTACTGATGTAAATTTTGGAAACCTTACTATTAATCCTTACGCTTCTGGTACATTGGGTAACTGGCGTACCAAGCGTAATTTTGTGTATTACGATACACGCAATTATTCTAGTATTCCTGCAACAACGGCTATCAGAACAGACGGCATTATTCCTAAATTTATTCCTTACTGGTCATTCGATGCACCGAGTAATAAATACTTAGGCAATGTAACGAACGATAACCGTTGGGTGCGCAGCGATAGTGTTCAATTATACGATAATCGAGGCAATGAAATTGAGAGTATTGATGCGAATAATATTGTCTCGGCTGCGTATTACGGTTATAATAAAACGCAAGTCGTGGCTGTAACTGCTAATTCTATGCACCAAGAACAAACGTTTGAATCGTTCGAGGATTATAATTTTATGAATGATTGCAGTAGCACAACGCCTTATATTAACGATAAGAACATTAGGTTTTACACAACACCTAAAACTTCTGGTTGGGGTATTGTAGATACCGTTTCGCACACAGGCAGATACTCTTTGGCTGTAAATGCTGGAAGAAATTTATCTATCAGTTCAAAGATAAGTTACAACACTTGTTTGCCTATAACTGTGCCTCCACCCGCTTGCCCTCCTTTAAAGTGTCCTGATTTTGCTTATCTTTTAAGAGGCACGATAGTTAACGGCGGAAATCCTACGCAAGAATTTGGAAATGCGGCATGGGCAGATAGCTGCATGCGAAAAAATATAGTAACTGGTGTAATTGACTCTTTGGTAAAAGATGCAAATTTTACCGACCTTTTCAGTCCTGGGGATAATATTCCTGCACACAAAAAGATAATAACTTATACCGCATTTCTTAATAAGAAACAAGTTGGAAGTTGCTCTTTTGGTGTTGCGCCAAGTTCTCAACGTTCTCTTTCTGTTCCCACAGGCAGAGATAGCATCAACAGTTCTGCCATTACAAGTTGTTTATGTAATAGTAATAATTCTTTCGCTGTCCCTGTATTTGCTTTAGCAGCGGCACCTGCTGCTAATTCAAACAGATCACCAATTGTACCTTTGTGTTCAGATTGTTTGCCGTTGTTTTCATTGCTTCCTAGTAAAAAGTATATTCTATCTTATTGGGTGGCATCTGATAGCTCATTGACTTGTAATACAATTCCTTACAACGTAGGCATAACTATTTCTAATGGTGCTACGAGCATACCTCTGACTCTTGTATCGACAAGCCCTGTGATTGATGGTTGGAAAAAAGTCGAAGTAACCTTTACTTCACCTGATGCGACGGGATATGCCGATTTTGGCATATCAAATACGGGTACTATCCGCGTATTCTTCGACGACATCCGCGTTTATCCTTACAATGCTAAAATGAAATCGTATGCCTATGATACGCGTTCGCGCCGATTGATGGCAGAGTTGGATGAGAATAACTACGCTACTTTTTATGAATACGACGATGAAGGTATTTTGGTGCGCATTAAACGCGAAACTGAAACAGGTATCCAAACCGTGAAAGAAGCACGCAATTATTTAGTACCTAATAATTAAAATTATGATAAAGAGTTGTTTCCTTTTCTTAGTCGTTTTTGTGCCATCCCTTTTAACGGATGGCACAACGTTCATGAATAAAATTCAGAAGGCTTATACATTGCCTAAAACACTGAGTTTTGACGGGCAAATCAAATTTTACAGCGATGTAAATAGCACTTCTCCCGTTGAAATAATGTCTATTGTGTATCAGCGCGAAGGCATCAACTTGCACATGGAAATTGGCGATCAAATTATCATTTACGATGGCAAAATAAATATTGTCGTCGAGCCTGATAAACAAACCATTTATCTGTCAAACAAAAAAGTTGTTCCTGACAAAAAGTTCTCGCCAGCAACTCAGATTGAAGAGATTGTAAAACAAGGTCAATTTGAGTTTAAAGAAGAAGATTATCTCGGCACTCAAAAAAAGATGACGATTAAGTCACCTACGGTTTCGCGGTCTGTTATTGAGTTTTTGTACGACCCAAAGACGTACTATATCAATTTTGCACGCATGGTGATTGATGGCAACGACATGTTGACCGACGAACGCTTGAATCACAAAAAATTTGAGTACAGTTATTATAACTATAAATCTAAACTGGCGCAGAAAATAAGCGTTGTCCCTTATATTAAGAAAGAGGGGAAAAAGTTTGTAGGGGTTGGCAATTATAGCAAATATAAAGTGGTGGTTTTATAAAAATTTATCAATGTTTAACAGTTAAAAATATTCAAAATGGCGAAGCATCTTTTTTTACTGATTTTACTCGTAGGATTTACGCTCCATCGTATGTCTGCGCAGCATAATTTAAATAACGTACTCACTGATACGGCAGGTCAGTTTTACACACAAACCAATGCTGCCAGCGTGATGTACGAAGGCGTTATAAGTAATAATTTTATTCGCTTTCGCAAACTTGACACGCTCAAAGATGGCGAGATAAAGTATGTACTTCAGCAAAAAAGTTTTTCTGAAAACATCATTCTAAAATTGAATGCTGATACAGGCACGCTACTCATATTCACTTACACACTCTTAAACGGCGCAATCACTTACCAATATCCTGGCAAAAATGCTTCCGCAGGTACCTATAAAGTGGGCGACGAGCTAAAAATTGTGCGTTGTAAAAAAGGCATCCAGTTTTATAAAAATGGCATTTTGGTTGATGCATACCCGTTGAAAAATAATAATTTTGTCATGTACGGCGAAGTGGCTCTTATTGCGTGTAATCGAACTTTAGCCAATATTTCGTTTAAACCGTATTGACGGAATAATAATTAAATACACTGCTTATAGAGCGCAAAAACTTGTTTCGAATGATATAGAATTCTTTAAACAATAAAAATATTGCCTTATTATGGAGCGTTCTTTACGATTTGTTTTTGGTAAATTTGTTTGTCGTCAGATGTTGGTGACAGTGCTTGCACTGTTGGGTTTACTGTCATCAACGACGCGTTTGATTGCAAGCGATTTTATCATCGCTAAGAAGGATACGAACTTTTTGCCAAGCGGTGCTTTTCACGTCATCAACTTCGCCGATTCTGGTTATTTAGATGCTACGCGAACCTACCAATCCATCAAGAATGCTGTTTCTTTCGAGTTCTTACGCGATTCATTCCCAACAACACAAACGGCTTTCTCTTTTACCATTAACTATAAAGTCACCTTCACTTCTTTAGCTAATGTGACTGCTGACAGTTTGGGCTCATTCACTTTTAAATACGATCCTGCCGTACAAAATGCCTCCGACTTGCGTGTTTTTAGGATTTTCAACAACACCAATGCACTGCGCATGGTGTATCAAATTACAAGCTTATCCAATTTTGTCGGTATCACCTTAGCCACCGTCCCTGCTTATATTACCGGTATTGATATTATTGAGCGGCGGACTTTGCCGTTCGATTGCAGCAAACCCCTTTCGATTAATTACAGCTCGCCGCAAACGATCAATACGCCGTATTATGGCTTAGCCTTTGCGTATTCGAATGCGGACGATTACGACATTGAGTGGAATTACTATGAGCGAGAGAGTGATTATTTTAAAGCCGCCGTAGCGAATGGCTTAAATGTCGCTGCTGCTGTCAAAGCGAATAGCTTTCGTAATAACGCCACGCGCATCACTACACCATCACAATCGTATACTATTCCGTTGTTGTACCGATCGGGTTTGGTTCAAGTACGCCTTCGGGCGGGACATTATAAAGCGGACGGAACACGCGAGTTTAACCAATGGACGTACGCGCCCGTTGACACACTACAATTACCCCACGAACCGACCTATAACTGGCAATCGGAATTCACCTTTGCCGAAGAAGGTAAGAACATAGCCCAAAC